>Ga0308166_1000922_pt1 | contig 34395 bp, 18 predicted proteins | sample PhyCR2_2_FD_202137 | JGI IMG/M metagenome (GOLD analysis project Ga0308166, IMG submission 202137) | Phyllosphere microbial communities from UC Gill Tract Community Farm, Albany, California, United States - DLSLCC.R2 | ecosystem: Host-associated > Plants > Phyllosphere > Unclassified | place...
CGCCGTATTCGCTCACGGCCTGCGGCGTGCCGGGCCTGAGCGCACGGTTGGCGGCCAGCCACGGACCGAGATCGTCGAACGCCTTGTCGTACCAGCCGAAGTACACGTTGGAGCCGACCAGGTCGGCGTGGGACGCCTGCGGTCCGTCGATCGGGGCGCAGCAGTTGGCGTAGGCCGTCGGCCGGTCCGGGTCCTCCGCGCGCACGAGGCGCTGCATGGCGTCCAGGAGGCGCGCGCTGGCGGCGTCCACCTTGTAGATCTCGTTGCCCAGGCCCCAGACGAACACCGACGGATGGTTGATGTTCTGGCGGACCAGTTCGCGCGCCTGCTGCACGAGGTTGCGCTCGAACGCCGGCGTGTCGCTCACTTCCGACGTCAGCGGCAATTCGGTCCAGACCAGGAACCCCTTGTGGTCCGCCTGCGCATAGCTGCGCTGGCCGTGCTGGTAGTGCGCGAACCGCACGCCGGTCACGCCGAGGTCGTCGAGGATCGCATAGTCCGCGTCGACGTCGGCGTCGCGCACGGCGGTGCCCCGCGCCGGCGTGCTGGTGAGGTGCAGGTTCACGCCGTGCACGCGGACGGGCCGCCCGTTCAGCAGCAGGCCGCGCGCCGGGTCGATGCGCACGTCGCGGATGCCGATGTCGAACGCGACCTCGTCGCGCGCACGGCCGGCGCCGGACGCCGTCACGCTGATCTGGCTGCGGTACAGGTAAGGGTCGTCCACGCCCTGCCAGCGGTGCGGCGCGGGCAGCGCGGCCTCCAGCGCGACCGGCAGCACCGCGCCCGCATCCACCGCCACGGTCCGCACGGCCGTCGCCGCCGGCTTGCCCGCGCGGTCGCGCAGGACGGCCCGGACGGTGACGCGCGCGGGTCGCCCACTGTCGTTCGCCACGCGCGTCACCCAGTGCAGGCGCGCGCGCGTGCCGGAGATGCCGTCGGCCCGGAAGCGCACGCCCGGCGAGCCGTGATCCAGCATGTCGACGTGCACGTCGGGCGTCGATACCAGACGGACGCTGCGGTACAGTCCGCCGTACAGCGTGTAGTCGCCCGCGAGCGGTGCCACGTCCGGATGGCGCGCATTGTCGACGCGGACCACCAGGTCGCCGGCAGCGCCGCGCAGCAGGCCCGTCACGTCGAAGCGGAAGCGCGCGAAGCCGCCCTCGTGGCGCCCGAGATGCACGCCGTTCAGCCAGGCGTCCGTGACCAGGGCCGCGCCATCGAATTCGAGGTAGGTGCGGCGTCCGGGCGCGTCGGCGGCCGCCAGCCGGCGCCGGTACCAGCCGGGGCCGCGGTACGGCCCCGCCTCGGTGGCGTCATGGGCGTTGAAGGTGTGCGGCAGGTCGACCGCCTGCCAGTCGCCGCCGGCACGCGCCACGTCGGCCGGCGCGACGCCGTCGCCCAGCCGGTCGCCCCGGAGGAATTGCCAGCCCGCGTCGAGCGGCGTCTCGATCCGCGCCACGGGTACGGCGGCATGGCCGGCGGTGTGTCCCGCCCCGGCCAGTAGCAGGACGACGAGGACCCACAGGTTCAGCAGGCCACGGTGCACCGATCCTCCCGGCCGCGTCATGGCGTGCCGAACCTGACCGTCATGGCCTGGCCGGCATAGGCCACGGCGCGCGTCGGCGTGGCGGTGGCGAGGCCGTTGCCGTTGCCGGCGTCGACGAGGACCACGTTCAGCGTGCGGCGCCGCGTCATGCCGGGATAGCTGCCCTGGCGCTTGCCGATCGTCAGGGTCCTGGCCGCGTCGTTCCACGCCAGCGTCACGCGGGCCGACCGTCCCTTCTCGTAGTCGTAGGTCTCGTTGTCGTCCTCGTACAGCGTGAACGTGCCGTCGGCGCCGGGATAGATGCGGATCTCGTACGGCGTGTCCGGCTGTTCCGTCGCGTACTGCAGTACGGGTCCCAGCGGCACGATGGCGCCGGCGCGCACGTACAGCGGCACGATGTCCAGCGGCGCGGCACGCGTCACCGTCCGTCCGCCTTCATGGCGTTCGCCCGTCCAGAAATCGTACCAGCGCGCGCCCGCGGGCAGGTAGGTCGACATGCGCGTGTCCAGCGCCGGCGCGGCTGTCCGCATGGCCGCCAGCGCGGCCGGCGTGCGCCAGGCCAGCCGCAGGCTGCGGTCGCCGCCGCCCTGGTAGTACTCCAGCGTCAGCCGGACGCGCTGTCCCTTGCGCAGCACGCGGCGGGTGCTGCCCAGGCGCTTGGCGCCATCGGACCAGTTGTCGATGACCTTTTCGCCGTCGAGGAACAGGCGCGTGCCGTCGTCGCCTTCCGCCGCGATCTCGTACTCGCCGTCCTCGGGCGCTTCGAGCGTGCCGGTCCAGCGGGCCGAGAAGTCGTCCAGCTTGCGCAATCCGGCCGGCATGGCGGCCAGCGGCGGGGCCGGCCAGGCATGATCCACGATGGCGTCCACCGCCCTGCCCCTCGGTGTCTCGAAATTGCGGCCCTCGAAGTAGTCGACCGCCAGCCCGGGCTTGCCGTCCGGCGTGCGCAGGTAGTCCGCCGGGATGGTGGCCGGTGCGGGCGGCGTCGTGCGGACCATCGGCCGCGTCACCGGATGCACGAGGAGCGAATGACCGAACATGAAGCTGTCGTCGATCGCGTACGTGGCCCGGTCGCCGGCGAAGTCCATCGCCAGCGGCCGCATCAGGGTGTCGTGGTCGCGCGTGACCCGGGCGGCCAGCCCGTAGGTGTACGGCAGCAGGCGGTAGCGCAGGTGCGCGGCGTCCAGCAGGGCCTTGTATACCTCCGGATCGGTGTCCTTGAAGCGGTAGGGTTCGCGCTCGATGTCGGTGCCGTGCACCCGCATGATCGGGTTGAAGGCACCGTACTGGAACCAGCGCGCGAACAGTTCGCGGTAGGCCGGATCGTGCTCGCCGGCGGGATAGTCGCGGTGGACGAAGAAGCCGCCGGTATCCTGGGTCCAGTACGGGTTGCCGGTCACCGTCACGTTGACGCCGCCGCTGACCTGCTTGCGCAGCGTATCCCAGTTGGCGAAGATGTCGCCCGACCAGGAAGCCGCCGCGGTGCGCTGGGCGCCGGCCCAGGCGGAACGGGTCAGCGTGAACACGCGCTTGTTGCCGGCGGCGCGCTGGCCGTCGTAGGTGCCCTGCGTGGTCATCAGGGTGTACGGATTCAGGTAGCGCGAGAAATCGCCCAGCGCATTCCTGCCGAGCGACTTGATGTCCTTCTCGTTCTGCGCCATGTCCCAGGCGGCGGAGCCGACTTCGACCTCGGTGCCGTCCATCCACAGCGCGTCCACGCCCTGGTCGAGCAGCCCGGCCTTCAGGTGCTTGAAATAGATCCGCCGCCCTTGCGGACTGTAGGCGTCGTAGATCCGCGCCTGTTTCGAGATCCAGTGCAGCGGCGGGAAGCGCAGCCCCTGGCGGTCGAGTTCCTTCGCCAGCGCCGTGTCGTTGCCGACCGACGGCCAGATCGAGACCATCAGCTTCATGTGCAGCTGGTGGATCGTGTCGGCCATGCCCTTCGGGTCGGGATAACGGACCGGGTCCCACGTCATGCCGCTCCAGCTGCCGTCCTTGTCGCTGCCCCAGTATTGCCAGTCCTGGACGATGTAGTCGAGCGGGAAGCGCTCCTGCCGGAACGTGCGCGCGATCCGGACGATGTTCTCCTGGTCGGTGTAGCGCTCCTTGCTCATGAACAGGCCGAACGCCTGCTTGGGGAACATGGGCGCGGCGCCCGTCAGGGTGCGATAGCGGGCCACGACGTCGTCCATCGAGCCGCCGCCCATGAAGTAGTAGTCCACGCCGCCGGGCGCGCTCTCGGCCCACAGCCGGGCGCCGGCGGCATCGTCCTCGAAGCGCATCTTCGAATACGTGTCCCACAGGATGCCATACCCTTCCGACGACACCATCACCGGGATGATGATGCCGAGATTGGTCTGGACCAGCTGCAGCGTCTTGCCCCGGCGGTTGACCTCGTCGCTGTCGGTGTAGCCGAAGCCGAAGATCGCTTCCTCGGGTTTCAGCGTCAGCCGGTTCTCCACTTCGTACGTGGTGTCGCCCGCGAGGTCCACCTGCCGGATCGATTGCGGATCGCCCGCCCGCTCGCGCGTGTACAGGCGCCCCGAGGGCGTCATGAACGCCAGCGCGCCGGTCTTGCGGTCGATGGCGACGCGCAGCGCGGCGCTCACGAGGGTCAGCGCGTCCGGACTTTCCTCGATGGTGAAGGCGACCTTGCCCGGCCGCCCCGTCACGACGATGCTGGGACTGGTCCAGTAATTCCGGCCCAGGTTGGCATTCACGCGCACGGTGGCCGGGCCGTAGAACAGCACGTTCTTGGTGACGTCGCCGATGCGGACCTGCACGCCGTTGCGCAGCCGTACGAAGCCGAAGCCGTCACGCCCGGCCACCGGCACGGCGGCCAGGTGGCCGTTGCCGTCCAGGCCGGTGGCGGCCGCGGCCCCGCCCTGCCGGCACGGTGCCGCGCAGCCGGCATGCGCCTGCGGCACCGCCGCCAGCGCGAGCGCCGCCGCGACGAGCGCGCCGCGCAGATGACCCATGCCTGTCCTTTCCGCCTTGTCGATCATGTCAGACCTTGCCCTCGCTCGTGTCCCTGCCGTTGCGCCGCCGCGCCAGCCGTGCCGCCGCGGCCCCGCCCAGCAGCAGCGCCAGCGTCCCCGGCAACGGCACCGCCGCCGGGGCGGCATCGAAGGCGACGTTGTCGATCTGATTGTAACTGCCCGCGTCGATGCGCAGTTCGCGGATGCCGGCCAGGCGCGTCGACCAGCGGCCCTCGTCCGCGATCGTCCCGGCGGCCACGCCGTCGGCCAGCACGGCGCCGAGGTCCGTCAGGTAGTCGAAGGCCAGCAGGTCGAACCTGCCGCCGTCGGCGCGCGCCAGCGTGACCCAGGTGCCGGCGCCGTTTTCCAGGCCGTCGTGCCAGTTCCAGGTCTGCGCGTTGAAGGTGCCGTCGCCGACGTGGGCGTCGCCCGGCGCGGCCTGCGGCGCGTGCAGCGTCACCGCCATGCCGCCTTCCAGGTAGACGAGGTCGGCGCCCTCGTAATGCATGCCGGCGGCCAGCGGGAAGCCGGCGCCGTGCATGAAGCCGGTCAGGCCGTCGAAGGTGAGGACGCCGGCGCTGGCGCCGCTGGCGGCCGCGCCCAGGACCAGGGCGGCGAGAATGCGTTTGAATGTCATGTCGTTGTCTGTCTCGGATGGTGGGGGTCAGTAGCTGAACAGGACGCCGCGGCCGGCACCGGCGACGTACACGCGGCCGGGCACGGTCTGGTCGGCGGCGATCGGACCGATGCCCGCGAACTGGTGCCTGTCGTCGTTGATGCGGGCCCACGTGGCGCCGCCGTCGTCGGAACGGTGGATGCCCCAGGTGCCGCCCACCACGCCCACCACGTACAGCGAGGACGAATAGCGTGCGCCCGCCGGGGCCTTGCCGAGGGCGATCGCGGTCGCGCCGTACACTTCCGGCGCGCCGGGGTTCGGATTCGCGCCCCAGATCGACGCCGTCGCGTTCAGCTTCGTCCACGTGGCGCCCGAATCGGTCGAATGCAGCAGGCTATGGCCGTCGGCCACCCAGATGTCGCCTTCCGCGTTCGGGTTGACGGCGGCGGCCGAGTGATTCCAGTCCGACACCACGGCGCCGCTTTGCGGGAACGTCCGGCTTTCCGCGAACGTGCGGCCGCCGTCCGTCGACGTCCAGAAATGGGCCGTGTCGGACCACTGGTTCCACCACGCGCCGCCCGAGTCGTAGGCGTACACCTTGTTCGGATTCCTGCGGTCGGCGACGATGCGGTAGGCCCGGTTGACGCCGACGCTGCTCAGGGCCGGCAGGTTCGTATACGTCCAGGTCGCGCCGTTGTCGGTCGAGTACGCGGGCCGCGCGTTCGACGGCGCCCACACCAGCTTGCCCGGCGCGGTGACGGCGATGTTCGACTCGCCGCCCTGGTTGGCCAGGCCGTCCGGATGGTTGCCCGCGAAGGCGGTCCAGGTGACGCCCGCATCGGTCGAGTAGGCGCCGCCCACGTTCGGGTGGTTCCAGGTGGTCATGCCGATCGCGGCGATGTAGGACGGCGTGGACCAGGCCATGTCGGCGCTGTTGCCGTTGCTGAACCAGCCGGCCGGGCCGCGGGTCGGCTTCTTGAGGAGCTCCGTCTGCACGTGGATGCCGACGTCGCCCGAACTGTTCAAGAGCGTATAGCCCGCCCCCTTCGGCGGCGCCGCCAGCGCCAGCGTGACGGTTTCCTCGAGGCCGTTCACGGCCAGGTTCCAGCTCGGCGCGGCCGCCGAGGCATTGCGCGTTTCCCACACCCCGCCGCCGAACACGTGCAGGATGTGGTCGGGATCGTTCGGATCGATCTCGACGTCGTCCACCCAGCCGGAAAAGTCGACGTCGGACGGCGTGTGCGGCGTCGTCGAGCCGATCTCGCGCCAGGTGGCACCTGCGTCGTCGGACAATTGGACGACGGGCTGCCCCTGCCAGTTGCCCCAGGAGTTCGACACGCCCAGCGCGATGCGCGTCGTCGGACCGGAACCGGACACGGACAGGCCGCCCATGCCGAAGCTCGTCCACTGCGTCGGTTCGTAGTGCTTCAGCAGGGTCCAGGTGCTGCCGTCGTACTTGTACAGCGCGGCCGCCCCGGTGGCGCCCGGGCCGCTGCCCTGGGTGAAGGCGACGTAGATCATGCCGTCTTTCGCGCGCACCATGTGCGGAATGTGGTACCCCGACACGGGCGTGGCCACGGCCGTCCAGGTCGCGCCGCCGTCGGCCGACTTGTACAGGCTCGCGGTCAAGCCCGCCGCCTTGGCGTAGTCCGGCGCCACGGCCGTGTAGAGAGTCCGCGTGGCGCTGCCGGTGCCGCGCGCGTCCGTATCGAACAGGACGGTCTCGACGCCCATCACGCCGGTCCACGCGATCGCATTGATCTCGTCCTTCGTCAACTGGCGCGTCGCCAGCGAGGACACCTGGGCCCAGGTCTGGCCGCGGTCGGCGCTTTTCCACAGCCCGGCCGTGCGCGACGCGTAGAACAGCGTCGACGGCTGGTTCGGATCCACCATCAGGCGTTCGCCGATGGCGCGACCCTGGTTGTTCGAGCCGACCGGGAACGGCAGGTCGACGTGGGTCCAGTTGTCGCCCCGGTCGGTGGAGATGTACAGGCGCCCCATGCGGTCGGAATTGGCGTACAGGCCCGTCGTCATGTAGATGCGCCGGTCGTCGTTCGGGTCCAGCGCGATGCTCTCGGCGCCGTTGAAGAATTCCTCGCGGATGCCGAAGCCGTCCGTGATCGGGGTCCACGCCGACGTCGCCGCATCCCAGCGGTAGGTGCCGCCCACGTCGGTGCGGGCGTACAGGACGTTGGCGCTGGTCGGGTGGAAGACCAGCCCGGGGACGTAGCCGCCGCCGCCGAATTTGACGTTCATCCACTTCGCCGTCGGGATCGCCGTGCCGGTCGCCGCGGCGGCAACGGGCTTGCGGCTGGCCGATACCGCGGCCGGATCGGCACCGCCGTCGCTGCCGTTGCCGCCACAGGCGGCCAGCAGCGCCGTCGCCATCCCTGCCATTACGTACAGACTTTTCTGCTTCATTCTTTGTCTCCAAGAAATAACATTGGCCGCCGTGCAGCATGGCGGTGCGCTGGCGCCCACCGGCTGGCGGACGGCAGAAATTTTTTTCGTCAAGCATATTGACGATCGGCACGGGAGGTACGCGCTCCTTCACCGATGCGTAGCGTTGTGCAGAAAATTGCACATTTCATGCAGAATTTCCGGTCTCTGGCCCCTGCAAACACGGGGCGCTCCCGGACGCGCACCGCAAATATTTCCTTGCATCACGATCCCTTGAACGGTGCAAAGATGTGAATACAATGTCCCGGTGACAGATGAGGTGGCATGCTGTACATTGCGTTTCCTGACGATCACAGCCATGCACCACTTTGGTCCGCTCCCCGATGCAAGCGTTCTATAAAAAAGCATTACTTCGGTTCGTTCTCCTGCTCGGTGTCACCCTCGTCGTCGGCGACGTGTGCTTCGAGCGCAGCCATCAGCACGAAGACCTGCTCGGCCATCCCGACATGCCGTTCCAGCTGCACTCCTGGAACAACAGCGGCGGCGGCAGCACGGACCTGCGGACCCGGGCCGACGCGGCGCGCGTCGTCATGGAATTCACGCTGTCCGGCAAGGAGCCCTATACCTATGCCGCGACCTCGCTGTTGTTCACGGACTCGCACGGCAAGCCCAGGCTGCTGGACTGGTCGCGCTTCGACCGGGTCAGTTTCGAGGCGCGCTGCTTCCCGGCCAACACCCTGCGCATCGGCATCAGCACGTTCGACAAGAACGTGACCAAGGCGGACAACCTGCTCAGCTACCGCTCGCCGTCGGCCTACATCGACTGCACCCCGGAGGGCACGCCGATCGACCTCGACCTCAAGCACCTGACGGTCCAGCAGTGGTGGCTCGACATGTACAAGGTCAATCCGGCGGACGCCGGCTATGCGCTCGACAAGGTGGCGCAGTTCGAGATCGGCACGAGCACGCGCAGCCGTTCCGACGTTCCATCGCGCGTGGAGATCGCGCGCATCCGGCTGCACAACCGCGCATACGGTTACCTGTATTTCCTGGCGCTGTTCGTCGCGGCCGGCTGGGGCGCTTTTGCATACTGGTTCTTCCGGCGCTACACGGCCGCCCTGTCGGACGACGTGCACGCGCGCATGCGGCGCGACCTGCCGCTCGTGGCATACCAGCAGCTGGCGCTGGAACCGCACCGCGAAAAGGAAAAGTCGTCGCTCTTGAAAATGCTGGCCACGCGCTACGCCGATCCCGAGCTGGATCTCGATACCGTGGTCGCGGAAACGGGCGTCAACCGCAACAAGGTCAACGAGATCCTGAAGGCGGAGATGGGCTACACGTTCACCGGCTATCTCAACAAGCTGCGCCTCACCGAAGCGTCGCGCCTGCTGGTGGAAAACGCCACGGCCAACATCGCCGAGATCGCGTATTCGGTCGGCTACAAGAATTCGTCGTACTTCAACAAGCTGTTCAAGGAAGAGTACAACTGCACGCCCAAGGCGTTCCGGGAACTGTGCATGAAACAGGCGATGCCGGAACCGCCCGCCTGACCGCGCCGGCCGGCGGCGCGAACGACAATTTTCGCCCGGCCGGTGCAAAAAACTGCATGCCTCAACGATTCGGGGGCACAGGCATACCGCCTGAACCGCTCTTTCCGATACGCTCGATCTCCCAGCGTTTCGAAAGAGCATCGCATGATCCATCTCGTCAGGGCATTCCGGACCGGCCTCGTGGCCCTCGCCGCCGGCCACGCGATCGCGGCGGCGGCACCGGGTCTGACCTTTGCCGGCATCTTCGGCGACCACGCCGTCGTCCAGCGCGGCCGCCCGATCGCGGTCTGGGGCAAGGCGGCACCGCATGCCGCCGTGGACGTGCAGCTCGGCGGCGCGTCCGCCCGCACCTCGGGCAGCACCCGCGCGGACGGCACCGGCGCCTGGCGCATCCAGTTGCCGGCGCTGGAAGCGGGCGGCCCGTACGTCCTGCGCGCCAGCGCCGGCGGGGCCGCCACGACGCTGGACGACATCATGATCGGCGACGTCCTCCTGTGCAGCGGCCAGTCGAACATGGAGCTGGCCGTCGCGAACGCGACCAACGCGCCCAACGACGTCCCCTTCTCGGCCAATCCGGCCATCCGGTTCGCGAACGTCAAACAGGACAGTGCCGCCGTCCGCAAGGACGAATTCGCCACGGCGCCGCGCTGGCAGGTCGCCGGACCGGACACCACCGGCCAGGCATCCGCCGTCTGCTACTACATGGCGCGCGCGCTGCAGCGCAAATACCAGATCCCGGTCGGCTTCGTCGACGCCACCTGGGGCGGCACAACGATACAGGGCTGGCTCAGCGGCCCGGCCCTGCGCACGCTGGCCGACTACCGTCCGGCACTGGATGTGGTCGACCTGTACGGCACCGACCCCGAGGCGGGCCGGCGCGCGGAAGAACGGCGCCTGGAAGCCTGGTGGGACCGCACCGACCCGCAGGCCCGCGCGCAGCGGACGTGGAGCCGGCCCGGATTCGACGACAAGGGCTGGCCGGAGCTGACAGCGGACGGGAACTGGAACGCGGCCGCCGCCGAGTCGCTCCGGCAGCATCGCGGCGTCGTCTGGTTCCGCACCACGGTCGACCTGACGGCCGCGCAAGCGGCCGCGGTCACGCACCTCGACCTGGGCCAGGTCGCCGCCGCCGACACCACGTGGATCAACGGCACCCGCGTGGGCGCCGGCACGACCTGGTGGATGGGACGGCACTACCCCGTGCCGGCCGGGCTGCTCAAGCCGGGCCGCAACGTGATCGCGCTGCGCGTGCTGGGCGACGACAACGGCGGAGGACTCGTGAACCCGCCGGCCGCGCGCGCGCTGCGCACGGCGGACGGCGGCGCGATTCCCCTGCCGGCCGGCTGGAAGTACCGCATCGGCTCCCGGCTGGCGGCGGCGCAGCCGGCCGCGCCGTGGGAACCGTTCACCAGCCTGACCACGCTGTACAACGGCATGATCGCGCCGCTGCGGGGCTACGGCTTCAAGCTGGTGGCGTGGTACCAGGGCGAAGCCAATGCCGGCGCGGCGCAGGAATACCGCACGCTGCTGCCCCTGCTGTTCGCCGACTGGCGCAAGACCTTCGGCCAGCCCGACCTGCCGTTCCTCGTCGCGCAACTGGCGTCGTTCGGGTCCGTCTCCACGGCGCCGGGGCGCTCGTCCTGGGCCGAACTGCGTCACGCGCAATCCGACACCGTCGCCCATGACCCGCATGCCGGCCTGGCCGTCACGTTCGATTTCGGCGACCGCTCCGACATCCATCCGAGCCAGAAGACGATCGTCGGCGAACGCCTGGCCCGGGCCGCGCGCGCGGTGGCGTACGGCGAAGACATCGTGCCGGGCAGCCCGCGCGCGCTGGCCGCCACCCGTGTCGGCGCCGACATCCTGGTCCACTTCAGTCATGCCGCCGGCGGGTTGCGCACGTATTCGTCCGATACCGCGATCGGCTTCGAGGTGTGCGAGCGGTCGGCGTGCCGCTATGCCCGTGCGACCGTCGAAGGCGACACGGTCCGGCTGCACGGCGCCGCGACGCCGGGCGCGACGAGCGTCCGCTACGCCTGGTCCGACGCGCCGTTCGTCAACCTGTTCAGCGCGGACGACCTGCCCGCCGACGGGTTCGAGCTCGACCTGCATTGATCCACTTTTCCCTGTCCGAATGAACCCATGAATCGTCGAACACTTCTCCAGCACCTGCTCGCCGCCCTGCCCGGCGGCGCCCTGGCCGGCGCCATCGCACCCGCGCGCGCCGCCCTGCCCGCGGACGGCACCGAGCCCGCCGCGACCGGCCCCTTCACCCCCGACTGGCCGTCGCTGGCCGCGTACAAGACGCCGGACTGGTTCCGCAACGCGAAGTTCGGCATCTGGGCCCACTGGGGTCCGCAATGCGAGCCGGAGTTCGGCGATTGGTACGCGCGCCTCATGTATTTCGAAGGCAGTGACGCCTACCGCCATCACGTGAAGACCTACGGCCATCCGTCGAAGGTCGGTTTCAAGGACATCATCCGGCGCTGGAAGGCGAAACGCTGGGAGCCGGACCGCCTGGTGGCGCTGTACAAGCGCTGCGGCGCGCGCTACTTCATGGCGATGGCCAACCACCACGACAACTTCGACCTGTACGACAGCCGCCATCAGCCGCAATGGAATGCGCTGAAGATGGGACCGCGGCGCGACATCGTCGCCGGCTGGGAACGGGCCGCGCGCGCCAACGGCCTGCCGTTCGGCGTCAGCGTGCACGCGGCGCACGCGTGGACCTGGCTCGAAAGCTCGCGCAACGCGGATACGAAGGGCCCGCTGAAAGGCGTGCCGTACGACGGCGCCCTGACCCGCGCCCAGGGCGCGGGGACGTGGTGGAACGGTCTCGACCCGCAGGCGCTGTACGAGCAGGACCATCCGCGCAGCACGAACGGCGACAAGCTCGAAGGCATCTGGAGCCAGTGGAACTGGACCAACGGCGCGTCCACGCCCTCCGCGGCGTACTGCCGCAAGTTCTACAACCGCACGATCGACCTGATCGACAAGTACGATCCGGACATGGTCTATTTCGACGACACCGTCCTGCCCCTGTGGCCCGTGAGCGACGTCGGCCTGAAGATCGCCGCCCACATGTACAACCGCAGCGTGGCCCGCCATGGCCGGGTCGAAGCGGTCATCAACGGCAAGATCCTGGACGAGGAACAGCGCAAGTGCCTCGTGTGGGACGTGGAGCGCGGCCAGAGCGACCGGATCGAACCGTACCCGTGGCAGACCTGCACCTGCCTCGGCAACTGGCACTACGACCGCGCCCTGTACGAGCGCAAGGGCTACAAGAGCGCGGCGACCGTCGTCCAGATGCTGGTCGACGTGGTCAGCAAGAACGGCAACCTGCTGCTGAACGTGCCGGTGCGCGGCGACGGCAGCATCGACGAGCTGGAACACGCGATCGTCGAGGACATCGGGCGCTGGCTGGCCGTGCACGGCGAAGGGATCTACGACACCCGGCCGTGGACGGTGTTCGGCGAAGGCCCGTCGATGACGGGCAAGCCGATGGACGGCCCCGGATTCAACGAAGGCAAGAACGCGCCGTACGTCGGCGCCGACCTGCGCTTCACGACCCGCGGCGCTGCCGTGTACGCGTTCGTCATGGGCCGGCCGGACGGCCGCGAAGTGCGCATCGCGAGCATGGCGCTGGGCGCGCCGCACCTCGCCGCGCCGGTCGCGCAGGTCACCTTGCTTGGAAGCGGCCGGGACCTCGCGTTCCGCCAGGCGCCCGGAGCGCTGGTCGTCACCCTGCCCGCCGACATGCCCGTGTTCCGCGCCCCGTTCGCGCTGAAGATTGCCTGAGACCCGCAGCAGCGCCGCACGACGGGCGGCGCCCCTTTCATCACTGGAATGATTAGACTCACTGGAGAGTTCATGCAACAACCTGTTCTGGCGTTCGGCGCAATCGCGCTGTTCGCGGCCGCCGGCGCCTGCGCGGCGGCGAACGCCGTCGTCACCTCGCCCGACGGCCGCAACGTCGTCACGATCGACACCGACAAGCTGACGTACGCGGTCGCGCGCGACGGCAGCCCGGTCATCGCGCCCTCCCCGCTCGGACTCGGGCTGGACATCGGCACCATCGGCGCGGGCGCCGTGCCGACCGGCGCGCAAAACCGCTCCGTGGACGACACCTACGCGATCGTCGTGGGCAAGGCCAGCCGGGTCCGCGACCGCTACAACCTGTCGACGCTGTCGTTCCGCACGCCGGACGGCAAGCTGCGCTTCGACCTCGTCGTGCGCGCCTACGACAACGGCGTCGCCCTGCGCTACGCCGTGCCGCAGCAGGCCGGCGTAACCGGCTTCCGGGTCATCGGCGAAACCACGCAGTTCAACTTCCCGCGGGACTACGCGTGCTGGGGCGCCAACATCGGCCGCTTCGACACGAGCTTCGAGGCGGAATACGATGCCTTGGCCGCGTCGAAGCTGCGCAACTTCCACAACTACATGTCACCCCTCGTGTGCCAGACCGGACGCGGCACCACCACGTTCGCGATCGCGGAATCGGACGTCGAAGGCTATCCGGGCTTCTACCTGTCGGGCCGCAGCGACGGCGGGCTGGGCGTGAGCGTCACCCTGCCGCCGCGCTTCGACAACGACCGCAACCGGCGCTTCAAGCAGACGGTGGCGGCGCAGGTCGACCTGGCGCGCCAGCCGTTCCAGACGCCCTGGCGCGTGGTGATGCTTGGCGACACGCCGGGCAGCCTGGCGGCGTCGGCGCTGATCCCGACCCTGGGCGCGCCGTCGCGCATCGCCGACACCAGCTGGATCCGCGCCGCCAAGACGTCGTGGGACTGGTGGAACGACTGGGCCGTCGACGTGCCGGGCGCCGGCATCAATACCGCGACCTACAAGGCCTTCGTCGACTTCTCGAAGGCGATGAAGCTGGACGACATCCTGATCGACGAAGGCTGGTCCGTGGGCAGCGACGTCGAACCGAATCCGGCCGCCGACGTGACGCGCGCCATCCCCGCCCTCGACATGCCGGCACTCCTGGACTACGCGCGCGGGCAAGGCGTCGGCGTGTGGCTGTGGCTGCAGTGGCAGCAGCTGGACGCGCAGATGGACGCGGCGTTCGCGCAATACGAGAAATGGGGCATCAAGGGCGTCAAGGTCGACTTCATCAACCGCAACGACCAGGAAGCCGTGGCCTGGTACCACAAGGTCCTGGAAAAGGCGGCGCGGCACAAGCTGATGGTGGACCTGCACGGCGCGTTCCCGCCGAGCGGCTTGAACCGGACCTGGCCGAACTACGTGACCCAGGAAGGCGTGCTGGGCGCGGAAAACAACAAGTGGAGCCGGCGCATCACGGCGACCCACAACGTCACCCTGCCCTTCACCCGCATGATCCTCGGTCCGATGGACTACACGCCGGGCGGTTTCCGCAACGTGGCGCCCGACCGGTTCGCGCCGCGCAACCACAGGCCGCAGGTCATGACGACGCGCGGCCAGGCGCTGGCGATGTACGTCGTGTACGACAGTCCGCTGCAGATGGTGGCCGACAGCCCGGACGCCTACCGCAACGCGGACGGCGGCTGGGCCGACGGCGCCCGCTTCGTGCAGGACGTGCCGGCCACGTGGGACGAGACGATCGTGCCGGCGGGCGAGATCGGCAAGTACGTCGTCAGCGTGCGCCGCAAGGGCGACACGTGGTACGTGGGCGCGATGACGAACGAACAGGGGCGCAAGCTCCAGGTGCCGCTCGGCTTCCTCGGCGCCGGCCGTTTCGAGGCCACGGTGCTGGAGGACGGCGCGGCGCCCGACCGGCTGCGCACGTCGGCGCGGCGCGTCGCGCGCGGCGACACGCTGACGCTGGGCCTCGCGCCATCCGGCGGGGCGGTCGCCGTAATCCGCGCGCTGCGCTGAACGAACGGCACGGGAGACGACATGGTCCAGCGCAGGCTTTCCCTGTTCACCCTTGCGTGCGCGCTCATGTGCGCGTCCGCGGGCGCCGCCGCCCCGACCGCGGGCGCGGCCCGGCCGGATTTTCCGACCGTCCTGTACGGCGCCGCGTACTACCACGAGTACATGCCCTACGACCGGCTGGACAAGGACGTGGCAATGCTCAAGGCCGCCGGGTTCAACGTCGTGCGCCTGGGCGAATCCACGTGGAGCCTGTGGGAGCCGGCGGACGGCCGCTTCGAGTTCGCCTGGATGGACCGGGTCGTCGCGGCGATGGGCAAGGCCGGCATCAAGGTCATCATGGGCACGCCCACGTATTCGATCCCGGCGTGGATGGCGCACCAGCATCCGGAGATCCTGGCGACGAAATTCAACGGCGCGAAGAACACGTACGGCATGCGCCAGAACATGGACACGGACGCGCCCGCGTACCGCTTCTACGCGGAGCGCCTGATCCGCCGCATCGTCGCGCACTACCGGGACGATCCGAACGTCATCGGCTGGCAGGTCGACAACGAGACCGCCAGCTACGGCGCGGCGAACGACGACGTCTTCATCCGCTTCCGGCACCACCTGCAGGCGAAGTTCGGCACGCCGGAAAACCTGAGCCGGGCCTGGTTCCTGAACTACTGGGGCCAGGACCTGCACACGTGGGAAGACCTGCCCCGGCCCGACGGCGCCCAGAGCACGGGCTACAAGCTGGAATGGTCGCGCTGGAGCCAGATGCGCGTCACGGATTTCCTGCACTGGCAGGCCGGTCTCGTGCGCGAATGCGCGGCCCCGCGCCAGTTCGTCACGCACGATTTCGCCGGCGCGCTGCACGCGGACGTGAACGAGGACGCCGTCGCGCGCGGGCTCGACGTGGCCGGCGTGAACATCTACCACTGGGGCGCGCAGGACCGCTACGACGGCGCCGCGCAGAAGCTCGACGCCGACTTCACGCGTTCGCTCAAGCGCGCCAATTTCCTCGTGCTGGAAACGAATGCGCAGACGACCGACTGGAGCTCGTCGTTCCAGTATCCGCCGTACGACGGCCAATTCCGCGCGGACGTCTACACGCACCTGTCGAACGGCGCCAACATGGTCGAGTACTGGCACTGGGCGTCGATCCACGCCAACCAGGAGACGTACTGGAAAGGCGTGCTGTCGCACGACCTGGAGCCGAACCGCGCCTACGCCGAGATGAGCCGCACGGGCAAGGAACTGCAGCGCATCGGGCCGAGGCTCGTCGACCTGAGCATCCGCAACGACGTCGCGATCCTGTGGAGCCGCGACTCGCTCAACGCCCTCAACGACATGCCGTTCGCGAAGCAGTCGCAATGGGGAGCGGGCGGCAGCAGCGCCGACTACGCCACGCAGGTGCGCCAGATCCACCGCGCGCTGTACGACCTGAACGTGGGCACCGATTTCGTGTTCCCGGACAGCGCCGACCTGTCGGCGTACAAGGTGCTGGTCGTGCCCGCGCTGTACGTCGCGGACGATGCGCTGCTCCTGCGCATCGCCGACTTCGTGCGCCGCGGCGGGCACGTCGTCATGGGCATGAAGAGCGGCTTCGCGAACGAGAACGCCGCCGTGCGCTGGACGATGGCGCCGGGGCCGCTGCGCGCGATGCTCGGCTTCCACTACCAGGAATTCTCGAACCTCGCACAGCCGCTCGCGCTGAAGGACGACCCGTACGGGGCCGGCGCGGACAACCGGGTGCGCCACTGGGCGGAGTTCCTGGAGCTGGATACGGCCCGTGCGCTGGCCTGGTACGACCACCCGTTCTTCGGCCGCTGGCCCGCGATCACGGCGAACGCCTACGGCGCCGGCAAGGCCGTCTACGAAGGCACGTATCTGTCGGACACGCTCCAGAAGGCCGTGCTGCGCGGCGTCCTCCAGGAGCGCGGCCTGATCGGACCGGACCAGCTGCTGCCGGCGCACATCCAGGCGCGCACGGGCGTGAACCGCTTCGGCAAGACGGTCCGCTACTACTTCAATTATTCGGGCGCGCCGGTGAGCTTCGCCTACCGCCACCAGGCCGGCACGGATTTGCTGACCGGGCGCGCCGTGGCGGGCGGCGACACCGTGACCCTGGCGCCGTGGGATCTCGTCATCGTGGAGGAACGCTGAACCGCGCCGCGCGAGCAGGCCGCGGGACTTCGCCAACAACCGACTTCGGCAACAACAACAGAGGAGACAGGCATGCAATGGAACAAAACGATACTCGTGCTGGCAACGGCATTGAGCGCAGGCGGCGCGGCCGCGCAGAACGCCGCCGGCTATACCTGGAACACCGTCCCCATGGGCGGCGGCGGCTTCGTCACCGGCATCGTGCCGGCGAAGTCGGCGGCGGGCGTCGTGTACGCCCGCACCGACGTGGGCGGCGCCTACCGCTGGGACAGCGGCGCCTCGGCCTGGGTGCCGCTGCTGGACTGGGTGTCGCAGGACGACCAGGGCCTGCTCGGCGTCGACGCGCTGGCCGTCGACCCGAAGAACGCGGCCAACGTCGTGCTGCTCGCCGGCACCAGCTACCTCAGCAACGGCAAGACCGCCATCCTGCGCTCCACCAACTACGGCCAGACCTGGACCGTGACCGACGTCTCGGCGCAATTCAAGACCCACGGCAACGGCTACGGCCGCCAGAGCGGCGAGCGGCTCGCCTTCGACCCGGGCTCCAGTAACATCCTGTATGCCGGCACCCGCTACGACGGCCTGTTCCGGAGCACGGATTCGGGCGCCACCTGGACCCGGATGAGCAGCCTGAACGTGACCGCGACGCCGAACGGCAACGGCGTCGACCTGGTGCTGCCCGACCCGACCAGCGTCGTCAACGGCGTGGCGCAGCGCCTGATCGTGGGCGTGTCGCGCTACGGTTCGGCCGGTCCGAACCTCTACCGCAGCGACAATGCCGGCCAGACGTTCCATGCGGTCGGCGGCGCGCCAGGCAACCTGATGCCGCAGCGCGGCGCGTTCGACGGCCAGGGCAATCTGTACCTCACCTGGGCCAACGGCGCCGGCCCGGGCGGCATCGACGGCACCCAGCCGCAGAACCAGGGCGCGGTCCTGAAGTACAACGTGCAGAGCGGCAGCTGGACCAACGTCAGCCCGAACGGCATGACCACCCCCTTCAGCGGCGTCAGCGTCGACGCCGCCAATCCCAACCGGATCATCGTCTCCACGCTCGGCATCTACTGGCCGCAATGGAAAGGCAGCGACGGCAAGGACGCGTACGGCGACCGCATCTTCCTGAGCAGCGACGGCGGCGGCAGCTGGACGGACCTGGTCGCGGGCGGCGCGAAGGCGACGGGCGGGGTCGACTGGTCGGCCGACGCGACGATCCACTGGGCCGGCACGGTCGTGTTCGATCCGTTCGACGGCCGGCGCGCGTGGGTCACGTCCGGCAACGGCATCTTCAAAGCCACCGACCTCGGTGCCGCACGGCCGACCTGGACGTTCGACGTGAAGGGACTGGAAGAAACGGTGGTGCTCGGCCTCGCCAGCGTGCCGGGCGGCCCCGTGATCAGCGCCATCGGCGACTATGACGGCTTCCGCCACTACAACACCTTCACATACGGCCAGCGCCTGCAGCCGACCATGGGCACGACGACCGGGCTGGCCATCGCCGGCGGCAACCCGTCCGTGCTGGCCCGCGCCGGCAGCGCGGTGCAGGTCTCGCTGAACGGCGGCGTCGACTGGTTCAGCGGCGGCGCCAGCAAGGGCGCGCACGGCCAGGTCGCGCTGTCGGCCAACGGCGGCGTGCTGCTGCACACGCCGGAAGGTTCGGCCGTCACCTACCGCTCGGTCAACAACGGCGCCAGCTGGACCGCGGTCAACAACCTGAACGTGGCCGACGCCAACGTGGTGGGCGATCCGTACAACGCCAATCTGTTCTATGCGTACGACCGGACCAACGGCAAGTTCTGGGCGAGCTACGACGGCGGCGTCAACTTCTACAATGTCGGCAACCTGCCGGCGTGGGGCAACGCGCGCATTCGCGTGGCGCCCGGCATCGGCGGCGACATCTGGGTGCCGCTGGTCGGCCAGGGCCTCGTGCGGTCGACCAATTCCGGCACGTCGTTCACGAAGATCGACGGCGTGACCGAATGCCGCGGCATCGGCTTCGGCAAGGCCAAGCCGGGCAGCAGCTATCCGACGGTCTACATCTGGGGCGTCGTCGGCGGCGTGCGCGGCCTGTTCCGCTCCACCGACACCGGCGCGACCTGGCTGCGGATCAACGACTGGGCGCATCAGTACGGCGCCGACGGCAGCGTCGTCGCCGGCGACATGAACACCTACGGCGTCGTGTACATGAGCACACTGGGCCGCGGCCTGGCCGTGGGCCGGCCGCAATAAGGGCGGCAACGCCGGACAGTGCCCGGCGTCACTTGCGGCACAGGGCGCTGATCGGGTTGCGGCCGGTGGCCGTGAGCAGGGCCAGCCGGTACGGCAGCTTGATGTAGTCGTCGACCCTGCCCGCCCGCGCCAGGCCCTGGTACAGGAACCGGAGCGGCTTGCAGGGATCGATCGTCAAGGTCTGGTCATTGGTGGCGCGGATCATTTCGCCGTGCGAGACGCCTTCCGACCACGCCTTGCCGTCGTACGTCACGTTGTCCGCGCCGGCGAACAAGTTCATCGGCGCGGAAGACAAGGGTTCCCACTGCCCGTCCAGGGCGGCGCTTTGCCATGCGCGGAAATAGCGTCCCTTCGGCCCCATCGCTTCGATCAGGGTGAGGTACTTGCCGGTACCGGCCACCTTGTAGGTATTGCTGGCTTCGAACATGTCGCCGCGCTTGTCGCCTTTCATGACGACGACCGGCTCGCCGAACCCGCTCGGGAAATCGGCCAACCCCGTCTCGGAGCGGAAGAAGTTGCCCTGGTCGTCCGTGAAGAACAGATAGCATTTCCTGTCGTCGCAGATGTTCCAGAAATCGAGCCATTCCGGCATGCCCGTCCTGGCCTTGACGATCGCCGGGATGGTCTTGAAAAACCGCGTGGGCGCGCTCCACGACAGCGGGTCGTCCAGCGTCCGGGTGGTGGAATACATCGGGTCGCCGCCCTGGTACACGAGGTACCACAACTTTTGCGGGGCGAAATAGAAGATCTGGGGCGCCGCGCGGTAGCCGGGGCCGATCGCCGACTTGTCCAGCGTGACGATGGGCGCCGTGCCGGCCTGGCGCCAGTCGGCAAAGCGGGTGGTGGCCAGGCCCCAGCCGTGCTCCCCCGCCGTCGTCATGAAGACGTGGTACTTGCCGTCGGCGTAGACGACCGACGGGTCCTTCAGGCCGTAATAGCCCGCCGCGTCGGCGCGCGGCGCGATCAGCGGTGCCGTGGAGGTCCACCGGAACGAGGCCGGCGGCGGCGCGGCCCGCGCCGCGGCATGAAGCGCGAGCAGTGACAGGACAAGCGCGGTGCTTGTCCGACGAGGTAGTGTCATCGATGGGTCTTTCCGGTAGTGAGGCGTCAATCATGTCTTTCCCATTGTCCGAACCCTGGCGCGGCACGGCAATTGCGAAAACTGCCGCGGCCGGCCATGAAATTCGCCAGGCGCCCGTCAGGCCGCGCACAGGGCGGCGCGCTCGTCCAGCGCGCGGTCGCGCCAGGCGCGCGGGGTGCAGCCCAGTTCGCGCTTGAACACGAGATGCAGATACTGGACCGACGTGAAGCCGCACGCCAGCGCCACGTCCTCGATGCTGCGTTCGCCGTCCTCCAGGCCGGCCTTGGCGGCCTCCAGCTTCAGGCGCAGGATCATGTCGTGCACGCTGCAGCCGAGCTCCTGGCGGAAGTAGGCTTCCAGCGAGGAGCGCGACACGCCCACGTATTCGGCGACCTGGTGGGTCTTGATGCCCTGGCACGCGTACTGGCGGATGTAGTGGCAGGCGCGCATCACGTGCGGGTGATGGACGGGCTGGTGCCGGCTCGACGCCTGGACGTTGATGCCGGCCGGCGGCACGAGCACGCGGGCCTGCGCGGGCCGCGCGCCATGCAGCATCCGCTCCAGCAGCTGCGCCGCCGTGCGCCCCATCTCGCGCGTGCCCTGCATCACGGAAGTGAGCGGGATGCGGGTCAGCATGCGCACGAGGGGATCGTTGTCGATGCCGACCAGCGCCACCTGTTCCGGGACCGAGATGCCGGCGATGGCGCAAGCCTGCAGCAACTGGCGCGCGCGCGCATCGGTGACGGCGATGATGCCCACCGGCTTGGGCAGGCTGCGCAGCCACTCGATCTGGCCCTGGACCGCCCCCTCCCACGACGCGACGTTCGTGGCGCAGCCGCGGAACACGTCGGCCTCCATGCGCTGCCGCGCCATCAGGGCGCCAAATGCGCGCTCGCGCTCCTGTGCCCAGCGGGTGTCCGGCGCTTCGGGCAGGCTGAACAGGGCAAACCGCTGCAGGCCCATGTCGATCAGGTGGTCGAGCGCCAGTTCGACCAGTTGATGGTTGTCCGTCGCCACGTAAGGCACGCCGGCCGGGTAGTCGGCGGCATCCGCATACGACCCGCCCACGGCCACCACCGGCACCCGGCAGCCTGCCAGCGCCGCGGCCACGGCCGGATCATCGAAGTCGGCGATGATGCCGTCGCCGTGCCACCGGTCCAGGCCCGCCAGGCGCAATCGGAAATCCTCTTCCAGGAACAAATCCCAGGCCATGCGGGACCGGCCCAGATGCGCCGCAATGCCCGTCATGATGTCGCGATCGAAGGTTTTATTGCCGTTGAATAGCAACGCAATACGATGCGCTTTTGTCGTTGTCATGACAGCCTCCGCTTATCGGCCAAACGGCTCCGCCGATATCGGCATCAACGACTGCGCGCTTTTCGAATTCAATTGCATTTTGTAGTCTCCATGTGCTGCTTGTTATCGAATGCCGGCCTGTCCGGACCGGCTTCATTGTTTAGTAAACAAAAGCAAATGCACGCTGCGAAAAAGAGAAACGACATTCCCCACGTGCGAGCCCAAGCATAGGCGGCGGCCCCGGCGCGGCGATATCCGAACCGGAGCGACTTCTATGAGCGTGCAAAAAATGCGATGGATTCTGCAGGAAGTGGAAGGCGGCGGCGGCCGCGCGGCCACACCGGATTGACAGCCCCGGACAAGAGTTTCCTGAGGACAATTAGACATATTGCCGGGTCGGTGCCGGCCGGTTTGTGATAGCGGGCGCGTTTCGTCCGGCGAGTCGCTCCCGATATTCCATCAAGGAATATGGGAGCAATTGCCGGACGAATTGCCGGCGATTCGAATAACGCCCTTCAGGCAGCCTGGCGTTTCTGTATTTCGTCGGCGCCGATCACATGCCGGACAAATGCGGCATGGTCAGGCATGCCGGCGACGGCGTTCCGGATCGATTCGCGGATTTTGCGGAAATGCTCGGCCAGGCGTTTCTCATCCATCAAATCGATAAACGGATCGTTCTTTTCCGGGACTATGCCGTGTCCCATCAGGATGGAAACCCAGGAGTCTTCCAGGAAGCCCTGCTGGTCGAGGATAGCCACCCGGCTGGAGGCCCGGAACAGGTCGATCTGGTGCTGCAGGATGTCGGGCACGGCCATGTTCCGGCAATAGCGCCAGAATTCGGAATCGTCGCGCTGCGTCAGCTTGTAGTGCAGGATGATGAAGTCGCGCACGAACTCGAAGCGCTGCGCGACGAGCCGGTTGAATTCGTCGGCCAGCTGCGGCCGGCAGTCGCGGTCCGGGAAGAACTGGACGAGCCAGCCGACCGTCTGCTCGATCATGTTGATGCTCGTCGATTCGAGCGGTTCGATGAACCCGGTCGACAGCCCGACGCCCACGCAGTTCTTGATCCACGCCTTGCGCCGGCGGCCGGGCGTGAAGCGCAGCTGGCGCGGCTCGCCGAGCGCCCCGCCTTCCAGCGCCGCGTGCAGCACGCGGGTCGCTTCGTCGTCCGTCGTGAACCCGTCGCAATACACGTAGCCGTTGCCGATGCGGTGCTGCAGCGGGATACGCCACGTCCACCCCGCTTCCCGCGCCGTCGACCGGGTGTACGGCGTGAGCGGCCCGGCGGGACTCGCGCACGGCAGCGCCTGCGCGCTGTTACAGGGCAGCATGGCGCTCCAGTCCTCGTAGCCGGCCTCGTACACGCCTTCGAGCAGCAGCGCGCGGAAACCCGTGCAGTCGACGAACAGATCGCCCTCGACGCGGCGGCCGTCGCGCAGCTTGACGGCGGTGACGAAGCCGGTCTCCGCATGCTGCTCGACGTCGACCACCGTCCCTTCCAGCCGCCGCACGCCGCGCGCCAGCGCATAGTCGCGCAGGTAGGCGGCGTACAGGGTCGCGTCGAACTGGAACCCGTACGAATACGAATTCGTGACGGCGGGCTGGTCGCCGTACGGCGCGATGAAGCGGTCCGCGCGCGCCATCGCGGCGGCCGTCGACCATTCCTCGTACGACGGCATGGACGGATTGTCGCGCGCAAGGCGCAGCCAGTACATGTACGCGGGACGGTTCTCGATCGCCGGACCGAAGTTGCCGAAGGCATGGAAGAACCGGTTGCCGACATGGCCCCAGTCGCGGAACTCGGTGCCCAGCTTGAACGTGGCCTGCGTCTTCCTGACGAAGTCGGCCGCGTCCAGGCCGAGCGCCTGGTTGTAGTAGCGGATGGTCGGCAGGGTCGCCTCGCCGACGCCGACGGTGCCGATGTCGGGCGACTCCACGAGGACGATCTCGCAGTGCGCGCCCAGCCTCTGCGCCAGCGGCGCGGCGGTCATCCAGCCCGCGGTGCCGCCGCCCACGATGACGATTTTGCGGAGGGTGTTGTCGGCCATGGTCAGAACGCGTACCCCATCCGGACCGACCAGCTGCGGCCGGTGTAGAACGCGCCCCGCTCCATCATGCCGATGTGCTGCTGCATGTATTGGCGGTAGATCGCGTTGGTCAGGTTGGACGCTTCGACCGAGACGTTCAGGTTCTCGGTGACGTTGTAGTGGAAGCCGGCATCGAGCTGGCCGTACGCGCCGCCCCAGGTCGGCAACGCGTAGCTGACGGAGCCCTGCGTGCCGAAGTTCGGGCTGGCCGGGTTGGCATCGATGCCGTCGTCGCCTTTGGTGCCGTAGGCGTTGACCGCCTGCAGGTACTTCGAGCGCCAGCTGTACGCCAGGCGGAACGACACCGGCCCCTTGTCGTACAGGAGCGCCAGGTTGTAGGCGTTCTTCGACAGGCCCTGCATCGGCAGGCCGCCGAAGGTGCGGCCGTCCGAATCGCAGCCCAGCAGGTCGCGCGTCTGGAACGCCTCCGGCAGGTCCTTCGGCGTGCAGAACGCGCCGTTCGCCGGCGTGTCCAGTTTCAGGCGGCTGTCGAGATACGTGTAGTTGGCCGACACGCCGAAGCCGGACATCCAGCCGGGCAATTTGTCGAAGTACTGCTGGTACGCGATCTCGGCGCCGCTGGCGCGCCCGCCCGCGCCGTTCACGGGACCGGTGACCTGGAAGTCGTGCGGCTGGTTCCGGGTGTCGTTCAGCGTGACGACCGACGTCCTGCCGATGACGATGTCCTTCAGGCGCTTGTTGAACACCGCCAGCGTGAGCGAGCTGCCGCGGCCGAAGTAGTATTCGGCCGTCACGTCGAAGTTGTCCGAGCGCGTGGGCCGCAGCATCGGATTGCCCCTGCCCTCGCCCGTATAGGTCACCTGCTCGAGCACCGGCTCCTGGGTGGCCGGATCGGTGTGCGACTTGATGTTCTGGCTGAGCGTCGTATAAGCCTGCAGCTGGTAGAAGTCGGGCCGCGTCATGCCTTTCGAGTACGCCGCCCGGAACTGCAGCCCGTCGCTCGCCTTCATGCGCAGGTTCAGGCTCGGCAGCGCGTTCGTGTAGGTGTTCTCGAATTCCTGGCGTGCGGCGTTGGAGGGAATGTTCGGCACGCCGGGGAACTTGGACAGGTCCGGGGTCGTGAACAGCCGGTAGCCGGCCGACGTCGACTTGGTGCGCACGACGCGCACGCCCACGTTGCCGTCCACCGGATAGCGCAGCGTATCGAACCCGAAGCGCAGCTGGGCGTACGCGGCCTGCGTGCGTTCGTGCTGCTGGTTGAGGCCGAGGGCGTCGCCGAACGGCGCCGGCGTCCACAACGCGTTCGAGCCGCACGGGTCGGCATTGCACAGCAGGCTCGGGTAGCCGTGGATCTTGACGAAGCCCGGCGGCGGCCCGCTTGCTGCCGGCGTGTTCAGCGACGGATCCGCGATGACGATGGCGGGCGGCTGGTCCATGCGGCCGCCGAAGAAGTTCGGGAAGTCGATGGTCTTGGCCGGGCCGGAGAAACGCGGGTCGCTCAGGTAAGGCAGGCTGCTGATCGCCTGCCAGCTCGCCGGACCGGCGAACCAGGGCTGCGCGATCCAGGTCCATTCGTTGCCGTGCGTCGAACGCGTATCGGCAGCGCGGTTGGTCACGCGCACGCCGAAGCGCAAATCGTTCAGCACCGGGCTGTCGAAGCTGAACTTCGCGTCCAGCCGGCCCGCGTTCTGCGCCGCGACGGCATCGTCGCGGTGCTCCTGCGTCGTGCCCCAGTAATAGGTTGCCGGGTCCTGCAGGGCGGCGCGGTCGGCCGCGTCGAATTCCAGCTGCGCCGGCGAGCGGGTCAGGTCCCACGTCATTTTCGGCAGGTAGCCCTGCAGCCCGACCAGGTTGTCGTAGCCCTTCGACGTGGCGCGGGTGTGCTGCAAGTCGCCGCTCAGCGTCCAGCGCTCGCTCGCGCGCCATTCCGTGTGCCACGCCACGTCGCGCGTGTCCGCGTTGCGGCCGGCGGTGCGCGACGAGCTGCTCAGGCTCATGCCCGGGTCGTTCGGCGAACGGATCGTCCCCGCCAGCAGCACGCCGCGGTCGTCGAAGCGGGCGCCCGGGTCGACCATGCTGGTGAACGCGTTCGGCGAGTTCAGGTTCATGCCGTATTCCGTCGTCGTCATGTCGTAGCGCGACCGGAAATACGTCAGCCAGGACGACAGGTTGTCCTTCTTCCACTGCAGCGCGCCGTACAGCCCGTTGCGCTCGCGATCGAAGTTGTTGGATGTCCAGTAGCTGCCGTTCGTGATCCAGCGCTGCGCGCCGCTGGTGTCGCCCACGACGGCATTATTGCGGGGGATGTACGGGGAGATCTGCATGCCGTCGCTGCGCGTGTTGATGCGCGAACGGGCCAGGTCGATCAGCGCGCCGAACTGGCCGAAGCCGGTATTCCAGCGGTTGGCGAACAGCCCGGACAGGCCGGGCGACGTCTTGCCGCGCAGTTGCGACCGGCGCGCTTCGACCGACAGCGCGACCTTGCGGACTTTGAAGTCGAACGGCAGCGCGGTGCGCAAATCGACGACGCCGCTGATGCCTCCTTCGATCTGCTCGGCCGACGGATTCTTGTATACGTCCACGCCGGCCATCAGCTCGGGCGGCACATCCTCGAAGCTGAGCGAGCGGCCGCCGTTGGCGGAGAAGGAATCGCGGCCGTTGAGCGACGAGCGCACGTACGACAGGCCTCGGATCGCCACCCCCGTGCCTTCGGCGGCGAAGTGGTTGACGCCGTCGCCCACGCCCTGCTGCGGGTCGGCACGGTTGAGCGTACGGTCGATGGTGACGCCGGTCACGCGCTGCAGCACTTCGGTCACCGACTTGTCCGGCAGCTTGCCGATGTCGTCCGCGACGATGGAGTCGACGATCTCGTCCGCATTGCGCTTGCGGGCCGCGGCCGATTCCAGGGCGGCGCGCTGCCCCACCACGACGACGGTGGTCGTGTCGCTCTTCGGCGTGACCTCGCCGGCCAGCGCGCCGTGCGCGCACAGGGCGCCGCCCGCGATCAGCGCGAGCTGGGCCACTCCGGTGGCGATTGCGGTTCTTCGAAACTGCCTCACTGGATGTTCTCCTTTATGGTTATTGGTATGGCCGTTCCAGCGGGCGTTCGAATCGCGTCTTGGGTGCCCCTCTGGCGGTGAATCCATTGTGCGTGTCGGTACGCGACGGGACAATTTTGAAAATCACCAAGTGCGAACATGAAAAGTGCGAGGCGCGCACGGCGCCCCGCATCCCCGCCCGTCACGGCGCGGGGCGCGTGCGCAGCGGCTTGCCGTTGACGTCGTACACGGCCGCGTCCAGCCGCACGGTCGTCACGACGGCCTGCTCGTCCGCCGCGCTGGCCGCCAGCATCACGCGGTACGTGCCGGCGGCCACGTTCCACGTCTTCGCCGCCGCGTCGTAGACGGCCAGCAGGCGCGGATCGACCGCGACCGACGCTTGCGCGGCCGTCCCCGGCTTCAGGTCGACCTTCGCGAAGCCGGCCAGGCGCTTGGGGGCCTCCCACCGTGCGTCGACGGGCGCGACATAGATCTGCGCCACGTCCTTGCCCGCGACCTTGCCGATGTTCGTGACCGTGAACGACGCGTGCAGGATGCCGTCCCTGACGTCGGCCGCGAGGCCCGACAGCGCGAAGTCGGTATAGGACAGGCCGTGCCCGAACGGGAACAGCGGCGTGAAGCCTTTCAGGTCGAACCACTTGTAGCCGACGGCCGCGCCTTCGTGGTAGTCGACGTCGAAGCGCCGCTCGGCCACGTCCGGGTAGCCGTCCAGCACGGGACGCGGCAGCTGCGCCGCGGACGCCGGGAAGGTCGCGGGCAGATGGCCGGACGGATTCACCTCGCCGAACAGGATGCCCGCGATGGCCTCGCCGCCGCTCGTGCCGGGGTACCACGCTTCCAGCACCGCCGCGACGTCCTTCAACCACGGCATGGTGACCGGGCCGCCCGTCTCCAGCACCACCACCGTCTGCGGGTTCGCCGCGGCCACCGCCGCGATCAGGTCGTCCTGGCGCCCGGGCAGGGACAGGTCCGGCACGTCCATGGCCTCGCCCGTCCACTGTGTCGCGAACACGATGACGGCGTCGCTGTCGCGGGCCAGCGCCGCGGCCGCCGCGCGGTCCGCGCCATCGGCATACATGACGGTCGCCCGCGGCGCGCGCTTGCGGATCGCGTCCAGCGGCGACGCCGGGTAGTACATCACCGGCCCCGGCCACGTCGTCGGCGCGATGCCCGGCACGGCGTTGCCGCCCGCCGGGTACACGAGCGACGAGCCGCCGCCCGCCAGTACCCCTTTGTCCGCATGGCCGCCGATGACGGCGATGCGCTTCACATGCGCGGACAGCGGCAGCGCCCGCGCGGCGTTCTTCAGCAGGACCATGCCCTCCTGCGCATCCCGCAGCGACACGCCGGCATTGGCCCGGGCGTCGATGGTATGCGGCGCCGGCGCGACCGGGTGATCGACGACGCCGTGCGCGAACATCGCGCGCAGCACGCGCCGCGCCATGTCGTCCAGGCGCGCCTGCGGCACCCAGCCGTTGGCCACCGCCTCCTTGAGCGGGGCGCCGAAGTAATCGGCCGCGTCGAACGGCATGCCGGATTGCTGGTCGAGGCCCGCGTTGGCCGCCGGCACGGTGCTGTGGACGGCGCCCCAGTCCGACATCACCCAGCCCTTGAAGCCCCAGTCGCCTTTCAGCACATCGTTCAGCAGATGGCCGTTCTCGCAGGCGTAGACACCGTTGACGCGGTTGTACGAACACATGACGGCGCCCGGGTCGCCCGTCTCCTGCGCGATCTGCAGCGCAAGCAGGTCGGACGTGCGTGCCGCGCCTTCGGCGATGAGGACGTTCAACGCCGTGCGTCCCGTTTCCTGGTCGTTCAGCGCGAAGTGCTTCAGCGTGGAGATGACGTGGTTCGACTGGATGCCGCGGATCTGCGCGCCGACGATCCGGCCCGCCAGCAATGGATCCTCGCCCGCGTATTCGAAGTTGCGGCCGTTGCGCGGGTCGCGCATCAGGTTGGCGCCGCCCGCCAGCATGACGTTGAAGCCGCGGGCGCGCGCCTCGGCGCCGATCATCGCCCCGCCGGCATAGGCGGTCGCCTCGCTCCACGTGGCCGCCGTGTTCAGGCCGGACGGCAGCGCCGTCGCCTGGCGCACGTCCGGGCCGGCCTGGCTCGCGACGCCGAGCCCCGCGTCGGTCTCCCACAAGTGCGGAATGCCGAGCCGCGGCACGCCGTAGACGAAGCCGGCGGACTGGTTGCGCGCCGCGTCGGGCCGCTTCGTCTTCTTCTGCTCGTGGTCCGCCCCGAGGTAGCCGAACACCAGTTTCAGCTTCTCGTCCTGCGTCATCTCGCGCAGCACCAGCGTGGCCCGTTCGTCGGGGCCGAGCGCGGCGTTCGTCCATGGTGCGGCCGCGGCGGCAAGCGCGCCGCCGCTGCAGAGGGTGGCGCACAACAGCGCCAGCGTGGTCTTGAAAGTCGCGAGCCGCCGCATCGGTATCTCCTGGTCAAAAACGGAGATGTTCGCCGCGCGCGCGGCCGCCGCGCAATTGCGATAACCGCCAACGCGGCCCATGAAATGTCGGGAGCCGGCACAAATCATTGGCGCCGTTCGCGATTTTCACCATTGCGCCGCGCACCGCCCGGTGCCCACAATGCCCGCGTCACCCACTTCCCGGAAAGCCGCCATGCGCAAGCTGTTGTCGACCGTCTTCCTGTTCATCTGCTGCTGCGCCCAGGCGCAGGATGCCGCGAATCCTCGCGTGATCCCGCTGTGGCCCGAGGGCGTGCCGAACGCGAAGGCCGACCCGGGCCCGGAACGGCTCGACGGCCAGCTCGTCAGCAACGTCTCGCAGCCGACACTGACCTACTACCCCGCCGCGTCCGCGCATCCCGCCGGGACGGCCGTGATCATCTGCCCGGGCGGCGGCTATCAGTTCCTGGCGTTCGACCACGAAGGCCGCCAGTACGCGAAGTGGCTCGCCGGCCTGGGCGTCGCCGCCTTCGTGCTCAAGTACCGCCTCGCGGACTATGGCCACCCTGCCCCGCTGCAGGACGTCCTGCGTGCCATCCGCACCGTGCGCGCGCATGCCGCCGACTACGGCGTGGCGCTTGACCGTATCGGCGTCATGGGCAGCTCGGCCGGCGGCCACCTTGCCGCCAGCGCCGGCACGCTGTTCGACGATCCGGCCGGCCGCACGGGCGCGGTGCTCGACGCCGTCAGCGCGCGGCCCGACTTCATGCTGCTGATGTACCCGGTGATTACGCTGATGCCGCCGGCCGCGCACGCGGGCTCGCGCCACGCGCTGCTGGGCGCGCAACCGGCACCGGAGGTCGTGAAAGCGATGTCGGTCGAAACCCGCGTCGGGCCGCGCACGCCGCCGACGTTCCTCGTCCACTCGCAGGACGACGGGGCCGTGCCGGTCGAGAACAGCCTGCTGTTCTTCCAGGCGCTGACCCGGGCGCACGTGCCGGCCGAGATGCACGTGTTCGAGCGCGGCGGGCATGGCATGGGCATGCGCCCCGGCCAGGGGAATGCGTCGCTGTGGCCGAAGCGGGCCGAGGAATGGCTGCGGGATCGCAAGCTGATACCGTGACGCGCGGCGGGTACCTGGATCACGCAGGCCAACTGGCGACCAGCGACACCGATCCTGCGGCCAACGCCCCGGGCACGAACCCGGCAGCGCCGGCCACCCATCCAGTGGGTTGGTAAGCCGAGTCTATTGCTCTTGTCGCTTCTTCCGCCTTTCCGCATCGATTTGCTCGCCACGCGCGCTCACTTGTGGCCAATCGTCGGAGAAGGTGATCTCGGCGGTGAAATCCGGATAGATATTGAGCCCCACATATTGGGTCCCGGCAGGAATGTTCTGGACGACCAGGGTGTTTTTCACGGTCACGGTTTCGCCGTTACGCGGCGTCCCTTCCGGCCCGTCCAGTTCGAAGGACAACGACTGGACGCCATAAGGAATGCGAACCCCGGTGATCAAGCCGGTGCGCCCAAATTTGTTCATGACGCCCAAATCCTGGCCGTTGAACATGATGGTGGTGAGGACACGATCCACGAATGAGAACGCTTCCACGCTGAGTACGGCGTCCTCTTTCCTGGTTTTACCGCGTTGACCGCATGCTGCCAGCAGTGCGCCAACGCCCAGGGCCAGCACGCCAAGCATCGTGCGCCTGCGTGGTGTCACGACGCCGCTGTCATCCATGGAACGTTTGTGCAGTGTATTGTCCATCGGCATGTGGCGCACCACGTTATTTGTGTGATTCGAAACCGGAATGCGACATGAGCGACACTCGTTCGTACCAGTTGACCGAAGGAAGTTTGGAGGCGAGGACGGGAGTCGAACCCGTCTAGACGGCTTTGCAGGCCGCTGCATAACCGCTTTGCTACCTCGCCGGAGGAGACTTTGACATGCCGAAGCGACCGGTTATTCGTCGCAGCGACACGAGAAGGCTGGCTTCTCTGTAACTGGAGCGGGAGAAGAGTCTCGAACTCTCGACCTCAACCTTGGCAAGGTTGCGCTCTACCAACTGAGCTACTCCCGCATCGGGTACTACATCGTGAATCGCTTGGAGCGGGAGAAGAGTCTCGAACTCTCGACCTCAACCTTGGCAAGGTTGCGCTCTACCAACTGAGCTACTCCCGCTTAGGAGTTCATCACCAACTACGATCGCAAAACACTGGAGCGGGAGAAGAGTCTCGAACTCTCGACCTCAACCTTGGCAAGGTTGCGCTCTACCAACTGAGCTACTCCCGCATGGAGTCTTACCGATTTACTGCTGCCCCAGCATCATCTTGCGATGACTGGAGCGGGAGAAGAGTCTCGAACTCTCGACCTCAACCTTGGCAAGGTTGCGCTCTACCAACTGAGCTACTCCCGCGTCGCTGGAACTTGCGATTATCTCAGATTTTCAACTGCTTTCCAAGACAACCTTTTTATTTCGACTACATCATCTGCAAACTCTGGAGCGGGAGAAGAGTCTCGAACTCTCGACCTCAACCTTGGCAAGGTTGCGCTCTACCAACTGAGCTACTCCCGCTTCGTTTCGTTTGCTGCGATGTCGTCGCAACAGGCAGGCATTATAGAGATGCTGAGCTATGTGTCAAGGATGACTTGGCGGAAAGCTCAGAGCGCGCCCGACTTTTCCTTGATCAGCGGCCAGGCGCGGCGCAGGTAGTAGAACATTGACCACACCGTCAGGACGCCCGCGATGTACAGCAGGATCACGCCGCACAGGTGGATGTCGAGCTTGCCGTCGAACAGCGGATCGTGGAACAGCAGCATGGGAATCGCGACCATCTGCGCGGCCGTCTTGATCTTGCCGAGCGAATTCACGGCCACCGACTTGCGCGCGCCGATCTCGGCCATCCACTCGCGCAGCGCGGAGATCGTGATCTCGCGGCCGATGATGACGAAGGCGATGATGGCGTCCACGCGGTCCAGTTGCACGAGCACGAGCAGCGCGCCTGCCACCATCAGCTTGTCCGCGACGGGGTCGAGGAAGGCGCCGAACGCCGACGTCTGGTTCCAGCGCCGTGCGAGGTAGCCGTCGAACCAGTCCGTGACCGCGGCCACGATGAAGACGAGCGTGGCGGCCAGGTTGCGCTCGGCGACGGGCAGCCAGTGTTCGGGCAGGTAGTAGACGCCAACGACCAGTGGGATGAGTGCGACGCGTAACCAGGTCAGGAGAATCGGGATATTGAAAGGCATGGGTGAGGCGGATCGGTGCTCGGCTTGTTGAGTTGCGTGCGCGCTAGTCTACATGGCTCTTGCCGTTTAAACCAGTTGACGCCCGCGGTGTGCGCGCGGGTCAATACGGCGGGAAATAGCAAACCCTCGTCCGTGGTCCCCGCCCGCGCGGACCACGGACGAGGTCAATGCAGCTGCCGATAAATCTCTTCCGCCAGCGTGCTCGATATCCCCTCCACCGACATCAGGTCTTCGACGCTCGCATCGATCACGCCGCGCAAGCCCCCGAAGCGCGCCAGCAGCTTCTGGCGGCGCTTGGCACCGATGCCTTCGATCTCTTCCAGGCGCGACGCCTGGCGCGTCTTGGCGCGCTTGGCGCGCATGCCGGTGATGGCGAAGCGGTGCGCCTCGTCGCGGATCATCGCCACCAGCATCAGCGCGGCTGATTCCTTGCCGAGTTCCTGCGCCGGGCGGCCGTCGGCGAAGATCAAGGTCTCCAGGCCGACGCGGCGCCCCTCCCCTTTCGCGACGCCGACGATCGCGCCCACGTCCAGGCCCAGCTCGGTGAACACCTGGCGCGCCATTTCCACCTGCCCCTTGCCGCCGTCGATCAGGGCAATGTCCGGCATCACGCCGTCGCCGTTCGCCACCTTTTCGTAGCGCCGCATCAGGACCTGGCGCATGGCGGCGTAATCGTCGCCCGGCGTGATGCCGGCGATGTTGTAGCGCCGGTATTCGCCGTTCTGCATCTGGTGATGGTGGAACACGACGCACGACGCCTGCGTCGCCTCGCCCCCCGTGTGGCTGATGTCGAAGCACTCGATGCGCAGGCTGTCGAGGTCCTCGCTGTCGAGGCCCAGCACGTCGGCCAGCGCGCGCGTACGCGACTGCTGCGAGCCCTGCTCCGACAGCAACCGCGCCAGCGAGATCTCGGCGCCCTTCTGCGCCAGCTCCAGCCACTGGCGGCGCTGGCCCTGCGGCTGGAACACGAGGTTGATGCGGTGGCCGCACTGCTCCGTCAGCGCCATCATCAGCTCGGGCTGGTCGAACTCGATGTTCAGGATGAACGTGGCCGGCACGAACTTGTCGCCGTAGTGCTGCGCGAGGAACGCGGCCAGCACGTCCACTTCGATCGACGTCTCGCCGAGGTTGTCGCCGATGGCGTCGCCCACCTGCGTCGGAAAGTACGCGCGGTCGCCCAGGTGGCGTCCGCCGCGTACCATCGCCAGGTTGACGCATGCGCGCCCGCCCTGCACGACGACGGCGATGACGTCGACGTCGGCGTCGCCCGTCGTCTCCATGCTCTGCTGGTGCAGCACGCGCGACAGCGCCTGGATCTGGTTGCGCACGCTCGCGGCCTGCTCGAACTGCAGGTTCTCGGCGTAGGCCAGCATTTTCCTTTCCAGCTCTTCCAGCACTTCGGTCTGGCGTCCGCGCAGGAACTTCGCGGCATTGTCGACGTCGCGCTTGTAGTCGTCCGGCGTGACGAGGTCGACGCACGGCCCGCTGCAGCGGCCGATCTGGTGCAGCAAGCACGGCCGCGTGCGGTTGGCGAACACGCTGTCCTCGCACGTGCGCAGCATGAACACCTTTTGCAGAAGCTGCATCGATTCCTTGACGGCCCAGGCGCTCGGGAACGGCCCGAAGTACTGGTTCTTCTTGTCCAGCGCGCCGCGGTAATAGGCCATGCGCGGGTAGTCGCCGCCCGTGAGCTTCAGGTACGGGTACGACTTGTCGTCGCGGAACAGGATGTTGTAGCGCGGCTTGAGGGTCTTGATCAGGTTGTTTTCCAGGATCAGGGCCTCGGCCTCGCTGTGCGTCACCGTCGTTTCCAGGCGCGCGATCTGCGACACCATCATCGCGATGCGCGGGCTCGACAGCGTCTTCTGGAAATAGCTCGACACGCGCTTCTTGAGGTTGCGCGCCTTGCCGACGTACAGGACCCGGTCTTCCGCGTCGAA
>Ga0308166_1000924_pt1 | contig 34335 bp, 25 predicted proteins | sample PhyCR2_2_FD_202137 | JGI IMG/M metagenome (GOLD analysis project Ga0308166, IMG submission 202137) | Phyllosphere microbial communities from UC Gill Tract Community Farm, Albany, California, United States - DLSLCC.R2 | ecosystem: Host-associated > Plants > Phyllosphere > Unclassified | place...
CGGCTGCAGGAGCTGGCGCGCCTGCTGGGCGGCAGCGAGGTCACCCGGAACACGCTGGCTAATGCGAAAGAACTGCTCGCAGCCTAAACTTTTCAGCTAATTCTGGGTCATAGTGAGACATAAAATCGCCGCTGGATCCGATAGCAGAGGTTTCAAACTCGCTAAAGGTCTATTATTATCGGCATATTACAAATGAGCCGCGTACTACCAGGCCCGAAAAGGAACCAAATCACTATGCGCTGTAAAACGCTGACTGCTGCCGCAGCGGTTCTTCTGATGATGACTGCTGGCTGTTCCACTCTGGAGAAAGTGGTTTACCGCCCAGATATCAACCAGGGGAACTATCTGGCACCTAACGACATCTCTAAAATTCGTATCGGCATGACGCAACAGCAGGTTGCCTATGCGCTGGGTACCCCGATGATGAGCGATCCGTTTGGTACTAACACCTGGTTCTACGTGTTCCGCCAGCAGCCAGGCCATGAAGATGTCACGCAGCAGACGCTGACCCTGACCTTTAACAGCAACGGCGTGCTGACCAACGTTGATAACAAACCGGCCCTGACCAACTAGGTCCCGCTCGGTAAAAAAACAAAAAGCGCTCAGTGAGCGCTTTTTTTGTTTGAGTACGAAGCTATTCGTCGTCCGCTTTTTCCGCACGCTTGCGCCGCAGCTCTTTCGGATCGGCAATCAGCGGACGGTAGATCTCCACCCGGTCACCGTCCTGCACGGCGTCGGCAAGCTTCACCGGACGACTAAAGATACCCACCTTGTTTTTCGCCAGATCGATATCGGAACGCAGCGCCAGCAGGCCAGAAGCGTTAATCGCCTCCTCCACCGTTGCCCCCTCGCTCAGCGTCACGCGCTGCAGGTACTGCTTCTCCGGCAGAGCATAGGCCACTTCGACGCGAATGTTACCCGGCACTGTAAACCTCTTTGGCTCGATGGGTAAACGCCTGCACCATGTTTGAGGCCAACTCTTTGAACACGTGACCAAACGCCAGCTCGATCAGCTTGTTGGTGAACTCGAAGTCCAGATTGAACTCAATACGGCAGGCATCGGGACTCAACGGCGTAAACCGCCAGCCGCCCATCAGCTGCTTAAAGGGACCATCCACCAGCTGCATCAGAATGCTTTGGTTATCGGTAAGGGTGTTACGGGTGGTGAACGTCTTGCTGATGCCCGCCTTCGAGACATCAACGGCGGCCGTCATCTGCGTCGGGCTTGCCTCCAGAACCCGGCTACCGGTACAGCCTGGTAAAAATTCCGGGTAGGACTTTACGTCGTTCACTAATTGATACATCTGCTCTGCGCTGTAAGGCACTAAAGCAGTTCGGCTTATCTGCGGCATAGCGTTATCCTGAGGTCTACACCTCATAAATAATAACATTTCCTGTCCAGGAAAGGAAAACGCAAAGGCAAACTCATGCTAATATAACGCGTTACACCTCGCAGGATAGATGGGGTATTTTTCAACAGCTGATTACCGACGATTTACGATACTTATGACAAAGAAAAAAGCACATAAACCGGGTTCCGCTACCATTGCGCTTAACAAGCGCGCCCGTCACGAATATTTTATCGAAGAAGAGTTTGAAGCGGGCGTCTCCCTTCAGGGTTGGGAAGTGAAGTCCCTGCGCGCCGGGAAGGCCAACATTAGCGACAGCTATGTGATCCTCATTGAGGGTGAAGCCTACCTGTTTGGGGCCAACTTTACGCCGCTGAGCGTCGCCTCCAGCCACGTCGTCTGCGACCCTACCCGTAACCGTAAGCTGCTGCTCAACCAGCGCGAGCTGGACACGCTCTATGGCCGCGTAAATCGCGAAGGCTATACCGTTGTCGCCCTCTCTATGTACTGGAAAAATGCCTGGTGCAAAGTGAAGATTGGCGTTGCCCGCGGTAAGAAACAGCATGACAAACGCTCCGATGTGAAAGAGCGCGAGTGGCAGGTTGATAAAGCCCGCATTATGAAAAACGCCGGGCGCTAAACTGCAACAGCTACAGCACCTCCCTCTCCGCTGGGGAGAGGGTGTGCCTGCCCTCTGTCAGATTACCTAGCGCTCGCGCAGCGCCTCGTTGACCTTGTTCAGCGGCTTGATCAGGTAGTCCATCACCGATTTCTGCCCGGTTTTAATCTCTACGTTAGCCACCATACCCGGCAGGATCGGGAAGCGCTGGCCACTCTTGTTTTGCAGCTCGGCGCTCTTAGTCCGGACATAGACCCGGTAGTAGAACTGATCCCGGCGTACCTCATCCTGGAGCGTATCCGGCGACACCACCTCTACCAGCCCGGTGAGATTCCCGTAGATCGAGGAGTCGTAGGCGGTGACCTTTACCGTTGCCGGCAGGCCCGGCCGGATATAGGCAATATCCCGTGGGTTGATGCGCGTCTCGACTAAAAGCTGATCCTCCAGCGGGACGATCTCCATCAGCTTACCCCCCGGCTGCAGAACGCCGCCGACGGTAGTGACCTGGATATCCTTGACGATGCCGCGCACCGGTGAGAAGAGCGTCGCTCTATCCACCTGATCCGCTTTACCGCTCATCGCCTGGATCTGCGCGTCGAGATCGGCGTTGTTTTTCACCTGCTCCTCGCGGGCGCGTACCGCAAACTGGTTGCGCGCCTCGTCAATCTTGCCCTGTAGCTCGGTAGCCTGCCGCTGGAGGCGGATCACCTCCACTTCACTTGCCGCCCCTTTCGCCACCAGCGGCTGGGTCATGCGCAGCTCTGACATCACCAGCTGATAGGTTTTTTGCAGGTTAGCCACCGTCTCGTTCAGGTTGCGCCGCCGGGATTCGTACAGCTGCCGCTCACGCGCCACCAGCTCCGGCTCGCGCATCGACTCCTCGCTAAAGCGCAGCGGCTCTCCGGTCAGCTCCGAGCGCAGACGCTCGCTGGACGCACGCAGAGCGCGCACCCTGGCCGCCGACTCACCGTAGTTAGACTGAAAGCGAGTGGGATCGAGCCGGGCGAGCATCTGCCCGCGCTCGACAATATCCCCCTCGCGCACCAGCATTGCGCTAACGATACCCCCGTCGAGGCTCTCGATCACCTGGGCATGGGTAGATGGCGTAATCTTGCCTGTCCCCACCGTCACCTCATCCAGAATGGCCCACCACGCCCACACCACAAAGATCAGCAGCCCCGCCAGCGTCAGCCAGATCACCGACGAGTAGAACCGTCCCTGACGGGCGAGATCGTCCTGCATACTCAGTTGACTCATCGCTCGCTCCTCAGGCTACCGATGCCACGTTGCTGTTGCGCGCCGCCTGCTGAAGCAGCGTATCGCGCGGCCCGTCGGCAATCACCTTGCCGTTCTCCATCACCACAATCCGGTCTACCAGATTCAGCAGCGCCGGACGGTGGGTCACTAATACCAGGGTGCGTCCGGTAAGCCACTGCTGAAGCTGGCGAATAACCCACGCCTCCAGCTGCTCATCCATTGATGCCGTGGGTTCGTCGAGCAGCACAATCTGCGGGTTACGCACAATCAGGCGGCTGAGCAGCACCATCTGGCGCTGGCCGCCGGAGAGGCCGCGTCCGCCCTCGTTAATTAGCCGGTCGAGACTGGCGGCATCCTGCTGCACCATGCCAATCGCGCCGCTGATGCGCAGGGCTTGGATCAGCTCCGCCTCGGTGGCGTGCGGATGGCCCAGCATCAGGTTCTGCCGCAGCGTGCCGAAAAAGAGGCGTGAGTCCTGGGAGAGGTAGCCCACCTGACGGCGAACATCCATGGGATCGATATGCGCCATATCGACACCGTCGATGACCACTTTACCCTTGCTGGCCTGCGCCTGCCCTGACAGCAGCTTCAGCAGCGTCGATTTACCCGCTCCGGTCTTGCCGAGGATCGCCACCCGCTCGCCGGGCTTGATCTCCAGGCCGTCGATCTGCGCCGCCTGATCGCCCTTCTCGGGATCGTAGCTGTACTGCACCTTCTGAACCTGGTAGTGCCCGGCCAGCACCGGGCAGTGGGCCATTTTCCGATCGGTGCTCTTATCCAGCGGCTTCTTGAGCAGATCGTCGAGGCCGTTCATCGCCATTTTGGCATGCTGCCAGCGGGAGAAGACCATGGTCAGCTGCATCAGCGGCGCGATGGTGCGCGACGAGAGCAGACTACAGGCCACCAGAGTACCGGTTGTAATATTCCCCTCCATCACCAGATAGCAGCCGAAAACCAGCATCCCGGCATAGGTGATCTGCTGGACGGTAGAGGCCCAGCCGCTCAACCGTGCCCCCCAGACGCGCTGCTTCATGCCGATGTTGGCTCCCACGGCGTGGGTATGTTCCCACTGGCGCTGGAAGTACGGCTCGGCCTGCAGGGCCTTGATATCTTCGACGCCTTCGATGGACTCCACCAGCACCGCGTTGCGGATCGCGCTCTCACGCATCCCCTCTTTCGCCAGCTTCGCCATCGGCCACTGGACAAGGATCCCCGGGATCACGATCAGCGGAATGGCGATCAGCGGGATGATCACCAGCGGACCGCCCACCAGCGCCATAATGCCGAGGAACAGCAGTACAAAGGGGATATCCATCGCCGCGCCGACGGTAGTTGAGGTGAGCAGCTCGCGCACCTGGTCAATCTCACGCAGCTGGGAGATAAACGAGCCGGTGGATTTGGGACGGGAGTCGTTCTTGATCGCCATCGCGCGGGCAAAAAAGAGCGAGGAGACATTGAGATCGATATGCTTGCCCATTATGTCGGAGACATGAGTACGGGCCAGACGGATCATAAACTCCAGCAGGGCGGCAAACAGTACGCCGATAAACAGCACCCACAGGGTGGGGATTGACTGGGCGGGGATGACCCGGTCGTAGACCTGCATCGAGAAGAGGATCCCTGCCAGGGCCAGCACGTTGCCCAGCACCGAGGCCAGGGCGATCTCGGAGAGCTTGCGCTTGGCATGGCGGAAGTGCCGCCAGAACCAGTGCTCCTCCCAGGGACGGGTAAAGTCATCGATGCGGGAGTCGCGCCCACGGGCGGCGATGCCGAGCATCACCACCTCCGGCTTAACGCGGGTGAGCAGCGTCTCCAGCGCCTCCTCACGCACCAGATCGCCCCCCTCGCTCAGCCAGTAGGCCACCAGCCCATCGGCATCAATAGACTCCAGCAGCATCAGCTCGCCGGACTCCAGTTGCACGATGACCGGCAGGTTTTGCGCGTTCCAGCGCATCTTCTCCAGCTCTACCACGCGCACCTGAAGTCCCATCAGACCGCTCAATCTCTCCAGCCGCGCGTTAAGCGGCAAACTCTCAAACCAGCGCATCTGCTGGCGTACGGCAGGCGCATCCGCCGGCAGGCCAAACCGCCCCGCCGCCCGCACCATGACATTGATCCAGCTTTCGGTATCCGGCTGCTGCATAACTACTCCTTGGCCGTTAGCGCTTAAAGTGATGGCAGGGTATCGCCGATGGTGCGGCTACGCTCAATGCCTAACATATCTAATAAATTATCTGCGGCGGCCGCATAGCGTACCGCGGCATCCCAGGCGTCGTAGCGCGCGGTGATCGACGCGGTATCGGCCTGAAACACATCCTGCTCAATGCTAAGCAGATCGTTAAGGCTGCGTTTACTCAGGCGATACTCATCGCGATAGACCCCACGAGCGCGGTCGGCACTCTGGTACTGGGCATCCCCTGCCTGCTGGCGCTGCTGCGCCCCGGTAAGATCGGCCCACGCGGTGGCGGCGCGCTGGTTAATATCCAGTTTGCTGGCCTCCACCTGCGCCCGGGCGCTGGCCCTGTCCCCCTCGGCTGCATCAACGCGCGCACCGACGGCACCGCCCTGATAGATAGGGGCATCGACTACCAGCTGCACCTGGTCATCCCAGTAGCTGTCGTTATCGTTCTCATAGCGCGTCCTGCCCGCCTGCACCGAGACCGTCGGCCAGTGCTGAGCCTGGGCCTGGCGAATGCGATCGTCCGCCGCCAGCTGTCTTGCCTGGGCGCTGCGCACCGCATTGCTGCGTTCATAGGGGAGCGAGTTAAGAGTGATTTTCTGCTTCATCAGATCTTCAGGCAGATCGGGAAGCGTGTTCGACATCACGCCGGTCAGCACGCTCAGCGCCGCCTGCGCGGAGCGGGTCTGGGCTTCGTACTGGGCAAGCGAGGCGTTCAGCCCGGCAATGCGCGTCTGGGCCTGCAACACGTCGGACTGGGAGCTTAGACCTGCCTCGGCACGCAGATCCGCCATCTCCTGCACGCTCTGCAATGAGACGATATTTTTGCGTGCCGCCCCGGCCAGCGCCTGGTAGCGCTTAACCTGCAGGTAGGTTTGCAACGTCTCCATGCCAACCTCATTGAGAGAGTTATAGAGATCGTAGCGGTAGGCATCAGAAAGGTTGTGCTGCTCATCAATGCTACCGCCGGTTTTGCCAAAGTCGTAGATCAGCTGCTTAAGGCTGACGCCGCCGGAGCCGTTATTGTTGAGGGAGCCTGCCGAGTCGTTGCGGTGCGAACGGCCAACGTTACCTTGCAGGGATACCTGTGGAAACCAGGCGCTCTCCGCCTCGTCGAGATTCGCTTTTCCTACGTGGATCTGCGCAGCCGCCTGGGCAATTTTGGGGTTGCGGGCGAAGGCGCGTAAAATTGCTTCTTTGATTGTCAGCTGCGCCTGGAGCTGTTCTCCGGGTGCGGCCTGCCAGTTAAACTGCTCTTCTCCGTATGCTGTGCTCATAACGCTCGCTCCGAGCGCGGCCAGCAGAACGACATACAATGCCTTTGCTTTCATCTATCCACCCTGACTTTCCCTGACAACTTTTTTATCTTTTATGCCTCATCCCTGAGGCATAAATGACAGGGATAACGCTATACCATATTGACGTGCAGCCCTTGCTGGACCAGCACATCGCCTAACGTCGTGTTTTGAGCACTGTTGTGATAGACATCGAACTGCATCCCATCGACTTCGCGCTGACCGCTAACAGCCCAGATGTCGTTCGCCCCATGCACCAGGTTCACCTGGTCACCGTTGCTGCCTTTAATCACCAGATCGTCTTCCGGCTTATCGGTTACCGTCAGCGCTTCGTGCAGATCGAGCGTCAGGCTGTTAGTCCCGGATTTACCGAGGTCGATGATCTCGACGTTGTGAACACGGCTCGCGGTATCAATCAGGTTAAGGATCATATTGACGCCATCCAGCACCAGGGTATCGGTGCCTGCGCCCCCGTTGATATCGATAAAACCGAGTGTTGAGAGGTGGATGGTGTCGCTACCGTCGCTGCCCTGCACACTCTCACCGCTCTGCTGCGTTCCGTCGGCCAGGGTGATGCTCAGGCCGCCAATAGTGAAGGCATCGTCGGCCGTGGCGCTCTGCGCGCTCGCGTCAGCGGTGCTCTCTTCACTGACAGGGGCGGTCGTAACATGGCTCACGGCGGCATGCGTTGCGCTGTTCTCCTCCGTGGTCTGCTGGGTGGTATCACTGCTCTCTACCGCGCTGGCTGCCAGCAGCGAGAAGCTGGTAGCGTCTGCTGCCAGAGTTTGCACCCCAACTGGCGGCGTGGTGGTGGGGTTGCTGCCGTTGAGGCCAACGTTCAGGTATCCCACGTTCCCTGCTACGTCTGCGGCATAGAGATTGATAACCGTGCCAAGCGACAAAATCCTCGCTAAATCAAGCCCTACATCAAGCGTAGTTGACCATCTACCGTCTGCACCGGTTATTGCCGTCGCCTGCGCAAGGTTGAGCAGATTGAGGTGTACCAGAGCCCCCTGACCGAGGTTGTTGGAGGTCCCGCTGATGGTCAGCTTGGCTGAGCCAAGCAGGCCGGTAAGCACGCCGCCAATGACGCCCAGCAGGTTGGTAACCGGCGTAATGGCCAGCGTCGGCTGGGTCAGCTTGACGCTCACGTCCGCCTCGGTTGCAGTGGTGTTACCCACCCGGTCGGTTACCGCGACGCCCACCTTCAGCGCCCCGGTGGCGAGGTTTTGCAGCACCGAGTTGCTAACCGTAGCCGTCCAGTTGCCTGCGGCATCAACGAGGGCGTTAATCGGCGTTCCGCCGAGGGTCACAACGACCGAGGCTCCCGCCGGGACACCGCCGATTTTGCCGCCGATGACCTGGCCCGACGCCGCTTCGTTGATGTTGAGATAGCCGTCGTTCCCAAACAGCGAGGTCAGCGAGATAGTCGGCAGGTTGTGGGTAATCACATCCACCAGCGACGTGGCGGTAGCGTTCTTACCTGCCGGGTTGACCAGGCTGGCGTTGACCGTCAGCGTCCCATCCAGCAGCGCCGCGAGGTCGGTTTTTGGCACTGACACCGACCAGTTGCCGTTGGCCGCCACCGTTGACTGATAGGTTTTACCGCCAAGAGAGACGTTGACCAGCGAACCGGCCGCGTTGGTACTGGTCCCGCTGACCACCTGCGCGCTGAGGATCTCAGCCGCATTCAGGCCGTTGCCACCAAACAGGGTGTTGATTAGCAGAGAAGGTGCCTGCTGGATCGCCACCGTCAGATCCTGAGCAGTATTGGCAACGTTACCCGCCACGTCGCGGGCGGTGGCAGTGACCTGCAGTACGCCATCCGCCAGTCCTTGTAAGGAGACGGTCGGCACCGGCAGCTGCCAGGTTCCGTTCGCCCCAACGGTGGTGGTCAGGCTCAATGGACCGATTTTAACGTCGATAAGCGTACCGGCAGCCAGGTTAGTACTGGTTCCCGAGAGCAGCGGCGTGGAGAGCAGATCGCCGAGATCCAGCGTGCCGTTGCCGAACAGCGTGTTGAGACCCAGCGTCGGCAGGTTCTGCACAATGGCATTGACGACCTGGTTACCGGTGACCACGTTGCCGACGGTGTCCACTACGCTGGCGGTTACGCTCAGTGCGCCGTTGACCACGCTACCGGCTAATGCGCCTGCCGGTACCGTCACTGACCAGACCCCGTCAACCACGTTGCCGGTGAAAGGCTGGCCCGCCACGTTCACGGTGACGAGGCCCGAAGCAAGGCCTGCCGCCGTCCCACTGATGGTCTGCGCCACACCCAGGTCAGCAAGGTTGATGTAGCCATCGTTGCCGAACAGGGAGTTGATCACCACCGTCGGCAGATTAGCCAGGCCTACCCGTACCTCGACCGGCGCGGCAATCTGGGCGCTGTTGCCGTCCGGGGTGACGATAGTCACCTGCGGCTGGAAGGCACCGTCCAGCAGGCCTGTCAGATCGGACGGAGCCAGGCCAATGGAGAACACCCCACCTGCCCCGACCGAGCCGAGGAAGGTTTTACCTGCCACCTGTACCTCGACGCGGGAGCCTACCGGCGCGTTACTCACTACGCCGCTAATAGTTTGACTCAGCAGCGAATCGGCCACGTTAAGTACGTTATCGGTAAATACCGCCAGGCTATTAAGCACCGGTGCGACCAGGTCCACCCGAATGTTAGCCGTCTGGCTTGCCGGGTTGCCGTACTGGTCGAAGGCGCTAATGGTGACCGGCACATCGCCCGTGCCGATACCCTGTAGCAGAGCCTGCACCGCGGCTGGCAGGTTTACGGCCCAGCGGCCGCTACCGTCGACGTTGGTGGTAAAGGCCTCTGCATTGCCGATCTGGATGGTCAACTGCTGCCCGGCCAGACGGGTAGAGGTACCGCTCAGGGCTGCGCCCAGCAGTTCAGGAATACTCAGCACGCCGTCGCTAAACAGCGGGTCAAGCCCAATGGTCGGCAGCGCCCGCGCCACGTTAAAGCTGGCGCTGGTGTTGATGACGTTGCCAAAGGCGTCGGTGATAGCCAGCCCCACGTTCGCCTGGCCGTCCGGCAGGGTGTTAAGCAGGCTATCCGGCAGGACGGCGGACCAGGCCCCGGTAGCGGTATCAACCACCGCATTGATCGCCTGGCCACCGAAGTTAACCACCATCCCCGTGACGTTTGCCGCGTTGTTAAGCGTCCCGGTCAGGGTCTGGGCAACGCTGCTCTCTACGCTGTTAAGCACGTTGTCCGCCGTCAGCAGGATCTCGCCCACCACCGGCAGGTCGGTTAGCGCCAGACCTACATTGACAATCTCCTGGCGGGTATTACCGTTGGCGTCGATGACGTCAAACTGTAGCGACAGGGTGTCGGTCACCAGCCCCTGCAACACCTCCGGCGGCAGGTTGACGGAGAAGCTGCCGTCCGGTCCCACCAGTAGATCGTTGATGGTGACGTCCGTGCCCACCAGCGTCAGGTTGACCCGCGCCCCACGATAGTCGCCTTCGACCCGGCCCGTCAGGGTCTGGGTAACCAGCGACTCGGCCACGTTCAGGATGCCATCGCCAAAGAAGAGCGAGTCAAAGAGCAGGCCCAGAGTAGGGTTGAGCGCCACGTTCAGCGCGACGTTATTAGTGGAGACGTTACCTGCGCTGTCCCGCGAAGAGATACTGATCACCTGCGGGCCATCGGCCAGGGTGGTCAGATCGATATTCGGGAAGTCATAGCGCCAGTTGCCCTGCGCATCGACCTGCCCGGTCCAGCTGATCGGCCCCAGCTGGATGGTTACCTCATTACCCGGATCGCCCGTCCCCTGCAGCAGCAGCCCTGTCGCTGCGCTGGTGGTATTGAGCACCGCTGGCACGCCCAGGGTGTCAACAGAGAGCAGCGGCGCGCTGGCATCGACCGTTACCGTCTGGGTGGTGCTTTGCGGGTTGCCTGCCGCATCGGTAATGCTGGCAGTCAGCGGATAGGTGCCGTCGGTAAGCCCTGCGACGTCGCTCTGCGGAACGGTGACCGTCCATTCGCCCTGAGGATTAACCGTCGCATAGTAGGTTTTGCCGTTGAGCGTCACCTGCACGTCGCGGCCCGGCTCGCTGGCGGTCCCGCTGATGGTCTGACTCTGACTCTTCTCATCAAAATTGACGAAATTGTCACCAGCAAAGTTATTCAGCGTGATAGTCGGCAACGCGGTATCGACGACAAACGGCTGAGATGCCGTGAAGCCCGGCGTGGTGACACTCTCAACGCTGAGCGTATGTGGGCCGTCACCCAGCGACGCCCGCGGCACGTTAAAGGTCCAGCTGCCGTCCGGGGCGATAGTGGCGTTCCCAATGAACTGTCCATCGAGCAGAATGTTTACCAGCCCCGTCACGTTAACGGCCCGGCCAGCAATCGGCAGCGTATCGTTCGGGAACTCGCTGGCGTTAACAAAGTCATCGCCCGCAATCACGTCCAGCGTCAGGAAGGCAGGTGGCGGAGTCAGGTCGACACTCAGCGTGCCGCCGTCGATGGACACCAGGTTGCCCGCGCGATCCGTGGCCTGAACGGTGATGGTGCCCGCCGTCAGCCCTGCCATATCCGCTGGCGTAAGCTGCAGCGTCCAGCTGCCGTTAGCCTGAATAGTGGTAGTAAAGCTGCGTCCGTCTGGGAAGGTTACCAGCAACGGCTGTCCAGCTTCGAGGTTAGTTGAGGTCCCGGCGATGGTCTGAACCGTCTGGCTCTCGTCGTAGGTCAGGACATTATCGCCAGCAAACGGCGTAGTCACCTGCAGCGTCGGCGTATCGATCAGGATAGTCACCGGTGCGCTGGTGCTGTTCGCGTTGCCCGCACCGTCGGTCACCGTAACCTGCACGCTCTGGTCCCCACGGGCAACGCCAGCCCAGTCGGCATCGGTTAGCGTCAGAGACCATGTAGTACCGATTACCGGCACGTTAGTAAAGAGCTTACCGCCCACCGTCACATCAACCCGGCTTCCCACCGGATAGGGAGTAGTAAAGCTACCGGCGATGGTATTCGTGCCGCTCGCCTCATCCACGCTGACTACGTTATCGCCAAACAGCGGCGTCGTGATGGTCACATTTGGCGGGGTCAGCGCCACCTGGTACGGTACCGGGACGGTAGCACTGTTGCCGTACTGATCCTCGGCATAGATCACCAGCTGCTGCGGCCCCTGAGCCAGCGACTGCAGCGTGCCCGCTGGCAGATTAATGGTCCAGGTACCGTCTTCCAGTACGGTTGCGGTATAGGGCGTGCCGTTCACATTAACCCGGATAGTCACGAACTGGTTAGGCCCAAGCACTTGGGTAGATCCGGTGATCTGCGCCGCGCCCGCCGCTTCATTGATATTAAGAATGTTATCGCCGAACAGGTTGTTAGCAATCGGCGCAGGCAGCGCGGTACGCACCTGGAAACTGCCTGGATCGGTATCGGTATTGCCTGCCCGATCGCGGACGGTAACCTCAAAGGTCGGCGTGGTGTTATTCGCCAGCGTTTGCAGATCGGCAGCAGGTAGGGTAATCGTCCAGTCGCCGTTCTCCTGCACCGTCCCGGTATAGATCTGCCCGGTACTTAACGCCACGCTAACGGTCTGCCCCGGCCCGGTGACGCCGGTATTGCCCTGCAACACCTGATTGCTTTGCGACTCGGTAAAGTTCAGGGTGCCATCGCCAAACGGCGTAATGAACTGCGCCTGCGGCAGCGCATTGACAATCGCCTCAAAGCTGCCCTGCCCGCTAATCTGGTTCCCGGCGATATCAGTAACGGTAATATTTACGCTCAGCACGCCATCCGGCAGCGCCTGCAGCTGGGCGGCGGTCAGCGGCAACGTCCAGGTGCCTCCTGTTACCGTCGCGGCGATGGCCGGCCCGCTGTTGATGCTCACGAGCACGCTGCCTACCTGACCGGCTGGCACACCCGTCGACCCGGTCAGCGCCGAATCAGTCAGCGTCTCGGCAGCGCTCAGGAAGCCATCCGTAAAGGCGGTAGCCAGCGTCGGCGGCGTCAGCGCATCGGTAAGAACAGTAAAGTTCTGTGCTGGCGAGGTAGAGACGTTGCCCGCCCGATCGGTAATGGTTACCGTCATGGAGTGGGTCGCGTCAGTAAAGGCGTTGAGCTGCTGCGGCGTTAACGGCACCGTCCAGTTTCCGTTAACGTCTACGGTACCCACAAACTCCTGCAAACCATCAATGACGATCCTCACCTGCTGGTTTGGCCCGGCCTGGCCGGTCGAACCGGTAATCTGCGCACCGGTATTGGCCTCCACCTGGTTGAGGTAGCCATCACCAAACAGCGCCGGAGGCAGCTCCGCCACTGGCCCAAAGCGCACTGCATCAAGGCTGCCGCTGGCCGTTGCCGGGTTACCAAATGCATCAAGTGCCGTTACCGTAATCGGCAGAATGCTGTTCGCCTGGACCTGGATTGCTTCTCCAGGCACCGTTACGGCCCAGGTAGTCCCGGTGACGGTGCCGAGGAAGCTTTGGGTACCAATAGTCACCGTAACCTGCGTGCCGGTTGGCAGGCCGCTTACCGTCCCGGTCAGCGTAGTCCCCGCTGCCAGCTCTGCCGAGCTGGCAATGTTATCGCCAAAGGCGGCATTAAGCGTAATGGCTGGCGCATTCTGGGTATTGACGTTAATCGACACTGGCACAGATTGAGTGTTGCCCTGCGGATCGGTGACGCTGAAGCCCAGCTGTGAAGTACCCTGCGGCAGCGACTGCAGATCCGCCGCTGGAATAGTCATGCTCCAGCCACCGTTACCGTCAATGACCGCTGAAATGGTCTTGCCGTTAATAGGCAGCAGCACCGTCAGGCCCGGCGTACCGGTGCCGGTAATGGTTTGGTCCAGCAGCGACTCAGCGATATTGACCTGGTTATCCTCCAGGAAGGTGCCTGCCGTCTGTACGGTAAGCAGCGGCAGCGTCAGATCGACGCCAACGTTATGCGTAGCCTGGGCACTATTCTGCGCCGCATCCACCGCCGTGGCGGTGACAGTATAGGTGGTACCGTCAGTGAGCGTCTGCACGACCGCCTGTGGCACAATAAACTGCCAGTTGCCGTTGCTGCCTACGGTCGCGCTGTAAGGTGCGCCAGCAAAGGTCGCGCTGATCACCGTGCCCGCCGCCAGATTGGTCGACGAGCCGCTGATGATCAGGTCACGCCCCTGCTCCTGAATATTGACGATGTCATCCTGTGCCACGACATTCACGGTCAGCGTCGGCTGAGAAGCCGGGGTAGCAGCAAAGGTCACGTTCTGCGCCCCGGTCGCCACGTTACCGGCCAGATCGCTCACCTGTACGCTGATGGTTTGTGTCCCATCAGCTACCGCAGCCAGCGCTGTGGCTGGCACATCCAGCGTCCAGCGACCATCGCCATTAACCTGAGCGGTATAGGTTTGGCCGTTCAACGTCACCGTAACGGTCTGCCCGGCCTCAACGCGCGTGGTGGTCCCGCTAATGGTCAGCGGGCTCTGGGCTTCCAGCGCATTAACAAAGTTATCCGCCGCTACGGTGTTCACCGAAATTAGCGGGGCATTCAACGGCGAGGCATCAAGGGTAAAGCTGCCTGGGATGGTGGTGGTATTCCCCGCCGGATCGGTGATCCTCGCCGAGATAGCCACCGGACCGTCGGCAACGTTAGCCAGCGCTCCGGCTGGCAGCGTAATGCTCCAGGTTCCGTCCGGCTGCAGAATGGCATCGTAGTTCTGGCCGTTGACTAGCACGATCACCGCCTGCACGTTCTGGGGATCGTATGGCCCACCGGTGCCGCTAATGACAATGGCCCCGCTGGCTTCACTGCCGTTGATGGTGTTATCCGTCGTCACGGCATTAATCGTTAGCTGCGGCGCTACGGTATCGACGTTCAGCGGTGCGGTCTGGGTATTCTGGTTCCCCGCCGCATCCGCAACGGTCACCGTTACCGTATGCGATCCCTGTCCCAGCCCAATGATTTGCGCTGGCGTCAGCGGCAGCGTCCAGTTGCCGTTGGCATCCACCGAACCCGTTATTGGCGCGTTATTGTCCAGTTGGACTGTGACGGTCTGGCCTGCGCCACGGCTGCCGGTTGTGCCTGTCAATGCCCCGCCTGTCGCAGCCTCAACGATATTGATAGTGCCATCGCCAAACGGCGTGTTAATCGTTGCCAGCGGCAGTTGCTGGGTAATGATCAGGAACTGCTGCTCACTGGAGAGTGGTGCGCCGTTAACGTCGATCGAGGAGACGGTCACGGTTGTCGTACCGTCGGCAATCAGCGCGGCGGCGGCAGTCGGTACGTTCACGGTCCAGAAACCACCGCCGTTCACCACGCCCTGGTACTGCTGCCCGTTAAGGGTGACGGTGACCGGGGTGCCTTCAGGAATGCGCACCGACGAGCCACTAATGGTGATCCCGTCGCTGATATCCGCCAGGCTGATAGCATTATCCCCTTCTACCGGGTTGATCAGCAGCGCGCTGGCGGTAGAGTCAACGGCAAAACCAACGTTCAGCGGTGCAGAGGCGTTGCCCGCGCTGTCCGTAACCGTCACCGTAAGCTGCTGTGGGCCATCGCCGAGGCCCGCAAGCGCTGTCGCCGGTACCTGCACCGCCCAGCTGCCGTCGGCATTAACCACGCCGCTGAGCGGCTGGCCGTTAACGGTAAGAGCCACCGTTGCGCCTGGATCAGCAGGCACGGTGCGACCGGTCAGGGTAAAACCGTTTGCCAGTTCGGCAGGATCGAGCACGTTATCGCGGGTAACCGGATCAACCACCACGTTCGGCGGCGTTGCGTCCAGGCTAACACCCCGGGTAACGGTGGTTGCGTTACCGGCTGCATCGGTCACGGTCACGGTATAGGCGACCTGTCCGTCAGGCAGCGCAGCCAGCGCACCGGCAGGCAGCGTCACCACCCAGCTACCCGGCGTTGCACCCGGCAGTGCCGTGTAGCCTGTACCGTTAATGTTTACGGTAACCTGAGCAGCATCCGGCGAGATAACATTGATAGCCTGATTGCTCTGCACCTGCGTGGCATTGAGCGTATCCGTACCGTTGATTGGCTGGACGGTCACCTCCGGCGGCACTTTATCCACGGTGAACGGAATGGTCTGGGAAGCATCGTTGCCTGCGGCATCGGTAACGGTCACGTCGAATGATGCCGGGCCATCCGGCAGGGTCGTCATCGTCCCGGCGGGCAGGACAACCGACCAGCTGCCATCGGCGGCAACGGTACCGGTATACTGCTGCCCGTTAAGGGTCGCCACAACCGTCTGCCCTGCACCGGTGACGCCGGTATTGCCGGTCACGAACTGATCTCGCCCGGATTCGGTAAGGTTCACAACGCCATCACCAAACGGCGTATTTACCACCGCCTGGGGTAGATCGTTAACAATCACCGTAAAGGTATGGCTGTCGATGACGACACCGTTAGGGCCGGTTGCGGTAGCGGTCACCACGGCAGAGCCATCATTCAGCGCCAGCAGATCGGCAGATCCGATTGTCACCTGCCACGCACCGTTGGCGGCAATAGCGCCGACATAGTTTTGCCCGTTCAGCGTTACGGTTACAACGGTACCTAACGGCAATCCGGCGCTGTTGCCGTTGATCACCAGATCGCTGCTTGCCTCATCAAAATTCAGGTAGTCATCGCTGGAGATAATGCTGATCGCCACCGCATCAACGGTGGTATCAACGATAAAGCTATGCTCAACCGAGGTGTTCTGGCCGTAGCCGTCAGTTACGCTAACGGTCAGGGTGTTGGTGCCGTCGGCAAGCTTTTGCAGCTCCACGGCAGGCAAGGTCACACGCCAGCTGCCGCCCGCATCCACGGTGCCCTGATAGCTGCCCGATCCGAGCGTAACGGTAATTACGCTACCCGGCTCGGCATTGGTAACCGTTCCCTGAAGGATCTGATCGACTTTGATCTCTGCCGCATCCAGATCGTTACCGTCGGTCAGCGCCTGGACGGTAAGCGCAGGTAAAGCGGTTTTCACATCGATATTTTGTGTCACGGTCTGGGTGTTACCAGCCGTATCGGTCAGCGTCACCGTCAGCGGATAGCTTCCCTGGCTCAGCTGCTGCAGATCGGCTGCCGGAAGCGGCAGCTGCCAGTTACCATCCGTCCCTACGATAGCGGTGTAGGTTTTGCCATTCAGCACGACCGTCACCGGCTGGCCGCGTTCAGCGACCGAGCTGATGCCGCTCAGAATCTGATCCTGCCCCAGCTCCTGGCCGTTGAGTTTGCCGTCCGCCGTCAGCGGCAGCAGGCTGAGCGCGGGCAGAGTGGTATCCACCTGCGCGGTGCTGGTGAGCGGCGCGCTGTTACCTGCGGAATCAATCGCATTGACGTTGATGGTCAGCAGCCCGTCCGGGATCGTCTGCATATCGCTGGCGGGAACGATGGCGCGCCAGTTGCCGTCGCCGTCAACCAGCGCCTGATAGGTTTTCCCCGCCAGCTGCACGCTTACGCTCTGCCCGCTACCGGAGACGCCGGTATTACCGCTCAGCACCTGATCCAGACCTTTTTCCACGCTGTTAAGGTAGCCGTCACCAAACGGTGCATCAATGGTCGGAATAGGCAGATAGTGGATCTGCACGTTCAGGGTGTGGGTGTCGCCTGCGGACTGAGTCCCCTGAGTGACGACCGCTTCAACAGTGTTTGGACCGTCCGGGAGCAGCAGCAGGTCGGCGGAAGGGATCTGTACGCTCCAGTTTCCTGCGGCATCAATAGCGGTGACGGCATACTGTTTGCCGTTAAAGAAAACAACGATACTGACGTCCGGCCCGGTCACCGTGGTGACACCACGCACCTCCAACGGGCTCTGCGCCTCGTTGGCGTTCAGGTAGTCGTCGGTCGAGAGAATGGCGATGGCGATGCCGTTCTGGCTGCCATCGACGTTGATCGTTTCAGTACGTACTACCGGTGTGCCGTTGGCATCATTCACCGAGACGGTGAGGGAATTATCACCTTGCGTCAGGGAGGCGAGATCGCCTGCTGGCAACGTAGTTTTCCAGCTGCCATCGCCCATTACCTGGGCGTAGTAGGTTTTCGTTCCCAGCGTAATTGTCACTACCTGCCCCGCCGGGATATTCGCGGTTTGGCCGGAGAGCGTCTGGTTCAGCTGCAGCTCGGCGCTATTAAGGACGTTGTCCCCGGTTACCGGATTGACACTCACCTGCGGACTGGTGAAGTTAGTGGTGAAGTCAGCCTGCCCGGTCGTGACGTTGCCCGCCATATCGACGATCTGATACTCCACGGTATAGGGCTGGCCATCCTGTAGCTGCTGGATATCGGCCTGCGGGATGCTCAGCTGCCAGCGGCCAAGACTGTCTACTGCGGTAGTGTAGCTCTTACCGTTTAGCGTTACCGTTACTACGCTGCCCTGATCTTCACTGCTGGAGAAACCACGAACGATCTTGTCTGTATTCAGTTGGGAGAGATCAAGCGTATTGTTTGGTACGAAAGGCGTTAGCTGCAGCGCAGGAGGAATGGTATCTACCAGCAGATTCACTTCGGTCGCCACAGTACGGCCCGCACTATCGACCAGCAGAACCGAGAGCGAATTTGCTCCTTGTGACAGAGACTGCAAAACGGCGGCCGGTATTTCCAGGCTCCAGCTACCGTCGCTATTGACGACTGTCTGCCATGTATTGCTGCCCAGCGTTACGGTAATCAGACTCCCTGCATTAACCAGGTCAGTTCTTCCCGCCAGGACCTGCGCCGCGCTCACCTCCTGCTGATTTAATACGTTGTCGCCTGTCAATGGGTCGACCAGCAGAGTAGAAACAGGGGGAGTAGGCTCCTCCCCGCCATCCGGCGGTGTGTTTCCACCATCGTCCGGCGGGGTGGTTCCGCCATCGTCCGGCGGCGTGGTTCCGCCATCGTCCGGCGGCGTGGTTCCGCCATTGTCCGGCGGCGTGGTTCCGCCATCGTCCGGCGGTGTGGTTCCGCCATCGTCCGGCGGTGTGGTTCCGCCATCGTCCGGCGGTGTGGTTCCGCCATCGTCCGGCGGTGTGGTTCCGCCCCCATCCGGCGGTGTGGTTCCGCCCCCATCCGGCGGTGTGGTTCCACCATTATCCGGCGGTGTCCCATCAATAGGAGGAAGGACGCCATTATCCTCTGCTTCCTGACGATTGCTGCCACCGCCGCCGCCGCCCGCTGCGGCTGCGATCCCAACAATCCCCCCGATCGCGGCTACCCCGCCCAATACGGCTAATGCAGAGATCCCTCCTGCACCAACAAGAGAATCTACAGATGCTTCAGAGAGTGCTGGCACAATTGCTTCCGCGGTAGCGGGCGCAGCAGCCTCGGCAAAGGGGAAGACAGCATGATGCGTGCCCAAATCGTCTTCAAAGATCAGCTCGCTGTGTAAGCCATTCTCATCAAGTACAAAAAAGCGCTGATAGCGTACCGTAGTACCGTCATTCATATGGACGATCAGGTCATTACCTTCACGCTGATAATAATTTACAGACTCAGGGGAAGCGTTAATACGAACGATACTGGTCTGCGTCAGATTAACAACGCGGTCGGCACTCTGGGCATATTGGCTAACAACGTCGCCGGTTTTTTGATTCAAAATATCCACTGACCCAGCAGGGCTAATTTGGGGAGCCATATAATGTCCTCTCGCTATTTAGATCGCTATTTTGTGCATATGCCAGCCTCATTTTTGGCAGAGGAAGGGTGCTACCAAAATAAAGTGGCAGAAATTAATCGTTTTTCTAAAAACTGGGTAGTGGATCTATAAGTGATTGTTTTATAAGTGAGTTAATACCTCTTACATAACTTCAATGCAGAATTGATCTCATTAAAATATATACGCAATAGTCTGAAATTAGGCAAACATATAAGTCACAAATTTTCACATTTTTTTAAATACAGAATATATCTTTAACAAATCAGTTAATATTTAAGCAACACTTAAATAGTGCATGCAGTAAATAGATCCATTTTTAATAATTAGCATGAAGCAAAACAGCAATATTACGATATATCCTATATTGGTAATATTTAATATATTCTTGCAGTTTTTCTATTCTGAATAAAAGAGGGTTTATCTGCGGCAACGGAGCGGCTACGGCTCGACAAATCAACCCTGTTCATACTTTAAGCAACTGAAGGTCATACAGATGTTGTAGTGATATGGACTGGTGCGTTGGTGGCAAAACCTGTTATACTGTAGTCAACACATTGGGGCTGATTCTGGATTCGACGGGATTTGCGAAACCCAAGGTGCATGCCGAGGGGCGGTTTGCCTCGTAAAAAGCCGCAAAAAAATAGTCGCAAACGACGAAAACTACGCTTTAGCAGCTTAATAACCTGCTCTGAGCCCTCTCTCCCTAGCTTCCGCTCTTAAGACGGGGATCAAAGAGAGGTCAAACCCAAAAGAGATCGCGCGGATGCCTTGCCTGGGGTTGAAGCGTTAAAACTAATCAGGCTAGTTTGTTAGTGGCGTGTCTGTCCGCAGCTGGCAAGCGAATGTAAAGACTGACTAAGCATGTAGTGCCGAGGATGTAGGAATTTCGGACGCGGGTTCAACTCCCGCCAGCTCCACCAAAATTCTTTGTCGATGGTCACCAGAGCCTGAGATGAAGTCCTGAAAGCCCGTAAGGCGTAAGCCTGGCGGGCTTTTTTGTGCCTGTCGTTGTCTGAGAACATCCGGCTAAATCCGGTGATTATTGGTTCACATCTAGAGATACGGTGAGATGTATCCTAAAAGCGTATACCACGTCATGAAAGAGCGGTTACATTGGCACGGACGACACGCTCTCTGACCAACACCGAAGTTCCGTACGCTAAAGCATTAGAGGAGGCTCTAACGCTGCATGATGGCGATGGCCTTTTCCTGATAGTGAAAACCAGCGTCAAGAAACTCTGGTGCTTTCGTTATCAACGTTCAGCAACAAAACACCGGACCATGATAGGGCTCTGTGCCTTCCCCGCCTTTTCGCTAGCTGGTGCCCGAGGGTTAAGATCAGATTATCTTGCCTTGTTAGCCGATGGAATTAACCCGCAAATTCAAGCTGAAGTTGCAGAGGAACAGCAGCAAATCGCTCCGGACAATATTTTTCAACGTTCGCCGCTAACTGGTTCCAGCTCAAAAGCAAAAGCGTTACTCCAGATTACGCAAAAGACATTTGGCGCTCATTAAAGAAAGATGTATTCCCCGCCGTTGGTGAGATCCCCGTTCAGCAAATTAAAGCCCGAACATTGGTTGAAGCGCTTGAGCCAATCAAAGCTCGTGGGGCGCTTGAGACTGTACGTCGATTGGTGAAGCACATTAATGAAATAATGATTTATGCCGTAAACACTGGTCTGACTGATGCCAACCCAGCTTCAGGAATTGGGATAGCCTTTGAGAAGCCTAAAAAGCAGGGGATACAAACCAATCTGTCGCTGAAAGAGGAAAGCTACGGCGACTGGCTGCCGAAATGCGATGAACCCGCAGCGACATAACCAACTACCTTACTATATCCTTACAGCATTCCCGACCCCATAGGACAGGTGGATTATGCAAAGTTTCTATCATCTTGATCAGCTGATTCAGGGTTATTTCAATCAGGATTATGACCTCATAAATGAGGGAGAGAATACTATTGAGGGCACTGTTGAACTCTATAAAAAAACAGCCCCCAATTGGATGTTAAAAGAGTTAGCCGAAGAGGTCGATTCTTTCCTTGAGCTTTACGGAGACAAGTTGGATGAGGAGTTCAAAAGCCGGTATGGATTTGATTTTTCACCTGAGTTGTGGGATTCAATCCCCTTCGATTTCCTGATGACTGTGCGCAGACTTGCACTTTCTTCGAAGTAGCTACAGGAAGACAAACCCGCAGCGAATTAACCGACCTCAGACCGGCAACAGCCGGTCTTTTACTTTCTAAACATAACTTAAGGGTGAACAGTCCACGGTTCACCCTTCACCGTATGTTCACCATCTAACCGCATGAAATTAATTGTAAAAATCAAAGATGAACAGTGTGAACAGTTAAATGCAAAAAAACTTTTTTCTTGATGTGCTCCATTCAAAAAACAGGTTTGCTCAACCACAGGAAACACTGCAACAAATCGCCATTGGTATACGTTTAGGTATACCAATGAAAGTTGAATTAATGAATTATCAATAAAAACAAAAAATTAATTAACTTATTCAGACTCCGCCAGCCCACCAAAATTCTTTGTCGATGGTCGCCAGAGCCTGAGATGAAGTCCTAAAAGCCCGTAGAGATTATACTTACTTTATCGCTCTTAATAATACCGAATTATATTTCTTTTCATCAAAAATAGACGCTAATAGAAACACTCTGAAAGGGATTTTCAGCAGTTTTTTTAATCAAAGTCTGTACATTCTTTGATGACGAGCATACATATAAACACATATACCCATATCAACTTCATAGCTTATATAAGCATCTCGTTACAGCGCCTCTGGCTATACGATAACCAATGAGATCTCCGTTAGTCATACTAATGTAATAATCAATAGGAGTGCCAGAAACTATTTCATACCATTCAGCACCTGTTTCATTACCACTAATAACACTAACTTTCCAACATGGTTCGTGTGCAAAGTTTACTTTAACAGCACTATTACCATTATCATCCCATGTGTCATTACGAGATTTGGCAAAAGCTTTTGCAATTCCAATCGCACGCTCTTTTGTAATCATTTGATTAGGCCGTAAAATACGTTATAGACTATCCCACCAACTACTACAGGGCCAAGCAAGATGCCTCCAGCCTCAGAACGAAGTAAGCTATATGTAATCTGATATTCAGTATTGACAATTGGGAACTTTAGTCCTTGGATCAAGTATTCAGTACTCATACCTCTGGCTCGCATTTGTCCAATAGTTTCAGCAAGCGCCTCTTCAAGATAGCGAAGTAGGTAAGACCTCAGATATCCACTTTGCCTTATAAATGCCCTCAACTCACGAAACAAATAAAATTTAGGTGCAATAAATTGATGTACCTGTTCATGATACAACGTCACTAGCATTTCTTCTTTAGCTTGTGCAGCACTCATTGTATTGGGGTAATAATTTCTTCCCACTCTAATATCACCAGCTATGTTTGTAGCCCCCTGCCTTACCTCATTGCGTTTGGTAAATACAACTTTTGGTCTGTAACGCCATCCCGGAGAAGTATTCCTCGGTAAATTCATTTTCTTCGCGATTTCACTACTGTAGCGAGGAACACGAACACCCCCTTTCGTCGTCTTAAAAGTATCCCCCGGCTTTTTACGAAGCAAAAGAGCGAGCACAGTATTGACGCCAATCAGTGTTATCGCATCTGCCAGATCTTGTGCAGCAGTATCAAGGTCAGACTCTACTTTGGCATTGTTCGTTTTGACTGCAAAATCATAGAGCTTCTTACCCGCTTCAACCGCAACACCACCAATTGCTACCCAGCCCACAACCAACAGAATCACATCCGCAAGCTCACCTATACCTAAAAAGTGTGAACCCGCCCATAAGACGATGACACCAGCCATTGTGGCCAACGCCTGTGGTGTCATCAATGCCAGTAGCTGCTGTCCTACATCATATGGTAGCAAAGCTGCCGCTTTAGTTATTGTAGTTTTAAGCCTTGCCTGTGAATCCATACTGCTTACATTCATTGTTAAGCATCCTGCGTTAAGTTTGCTCAATGATACACTTCACATATAGAATCGGAACCAAACAAACGATAAGATTAATCCCAAAAAAAACATGTTTACCTGCCTACTATATCATTTACTCATAATAACTTTTCCTTTAAGTCGTTAAAACACGCAATACAACTAAATAAGGAAAAGGTCAAACCAGGTTAAAATAAGGAGAGCCATTCAGCTCTCTTCTGATTTTTTAGTGCGTTCTGTCTTTAAGCATGAAATCTATTTGGCCCATATACCATACGGATAAAATATCCGTTTTTATTTAATATTGTATCCCATTTCTTGATGGCAATTGAACCTACTACAGAGAACGTTTAAAAACCACCCCAAGAAAATTCTTCGCTATCCCGGATCAGGAGGTTGCCCCTGCGCTACAGGCTAACCTACTTTACAATCCCACACCGATAATGGAAGGTTGGTCAAAAGAGGATGTTGAACGGCTCGTTATTGAGTACGTTAACAAGAGGCCAACTATGACATAGGTGTACCAATCAAACTGTCGATGGTACTTTGACCACATGGGAAATGGACTACGGGTGGAAACAGAAATGGAAGTGGTCACTACACTCACGCTATCTGAAGTGAGTGAAGCAACAGATACCACTCAGGCTCGTGCCGAAGTGCTGATTGACAGCATTTCAACGGGGATAATTATCCCAGGAAAAGTGCTTGAAGCTGCCGTAAAGATTGATGCGCGTCGTTATCTTTTATTCGTGACGGATGACGTCATTTTTGAAGAGATGCTGACGCTTCTACTGTTGGATCTTTCTCAAGGGATTGTAGATGAACTGACTATCGGGTCGGCTTATACTTCAGGTTACTTTGAGGCTTTGACGGTTTCGCCCTGCTCCGCAAGCTTTCGCTTTATCGGTGATACCACATGGACAGTAAAAGTATCGTTATCTCCTACGCTTAAACTACCCTTTTCCGATCCTCGAGGGGTAAGCCGCCCAATGGGATTGAGAAAATACATTGATATCTCAGCCAATCCTCCACCCGCCCGTGCAAATGGTCGTCGTTAAACATCTCCCCCGCACTCCAGTCTTGGTTGTCACAAAATATTTCACTGTAAACATAAAACATTCATTCAACAAATAACCACCTCAATATACATTGATAAATACAAAGATGTACTCACAAAAACCTCCAGTAATTTAATCACAAAGAAAGAAACAGCTTTTTTTGTTCAAAAACATGCTGCTCTTACGTGACCACTTTCACAAAATAATTTTCCGTCGATGATTTACAATGCATGCACCAATCAAAAAAGGAGCATGACATGTTTAATGTTAACAAGATTGAGCCCGCATTCATTGATGATAATTACGGGTTAACGCAATCGCTGCTTTCTTATATCAATGGAGAGAATGTAAAACCGCCCTCACAAATACAGATCGATCACATTCTTGAGCAAGCCTACAAAAACAACTCTCCACATGACCAGAAAATCATTCAGCATGCTCTATTTTTAATATATCAAACGATGCTTGCCCATCCTCTCTCTGCGCCTGCTTCTATGCAATATGATGGCAATTTGATGGCGCTTAAGAGCAGAATTGAATCCTGTTGGCTGGATCATGAGTTTGCCGATCTGCCTATTCCTCAAGATGTCCTGTCTGCTAAGCGCTATGGGGATTATCTAAAAACGGTCTGGCAACAACATCAGGCCTCCCATCATCCGCTTTTCGACTTTTTGGAAAGTGAGGCCTCTACAAAGCAGCTCTTCTATTTCTTAAAGAGCGATAGCGCGCTTAACCTTATCTTTTTTGACCTCGTAGCTTATACGCTTATTGGCTCACATCCAGAAACGCGAGGAACCATTAGTGAAAACCTGTGGGATGAGATAGGACATGGCGACAATGTCTTTACGCACGTTAATCTTTACAAGGACGTGCTAGCAAGGCAGGACATATCACTACCTAAAAATCACTATATCGATATGTATGAAGCGGAAGCCTTAGCAGGTCATAACGCTTTTATGCTGGGCTCGGTTAACCGTCGCCACTACTACAAGCTGCTTGGTGTGATGGCGATGACGGAACTTCTTGATCCACCGCAGTATGAAAAACTCGTCAAAGGCTGTCTGCGACTGGGTCTGATTGAACGCGATGTAAAATATTATACCGAGCACATGACTATCGACATCAAACATGGCGATGACTGGCTCTATAACGTGATTGACGTTATCACAGAGAAAAGTCCTGAGACACGCAAGGAGTTCTATTTGGGTAGCCTGCTCAGATTACGTACAGCAGAACGCTACTACGATCGGCTGCTGGAAAAAATGCGCAACGTAGAATAAACATTTGGCCTGCGTATAGTACGCAGGCCACAACTTAGTAAGTAAGGAGGGGGGGCATGGCCTATCTACTATTAACGCTCGCCGCGCTGTTTTGGGGCGGGAATTATGTTGTTGGGCACATTCTCGTTCAGTCTGTCGATCCCTACGCATTGAGCCTGATCCGCTGGGGAGGAACAACGCTGCTAATGATGACTATTTACTGGAAATCATTTTCTTGGGACTTTCCCAGCCTGTTCAAAAATATACAATTTAATGCACTTTTATCTCTGCTAGGACAGGTGAGCTTTCCTCTTAGCCTCTATATTGGTCTACAGTATACGACCTCCCTTAATGCGGCGATCTATATCTCCAGCACACCCTGCTTAGTACTGTTGATTAACTATTTTATTTTCAAAGATCGCATCTCGTTGCGAAACGTTATTGGCGTCGTCGCCAGCACGGCGGGTGTCATCTACCTTGCTTTTTCTAATGCCAGCGGTGGTCCCGGCGTGCAATCTTTTGGTTGGGGCGATATCTTAACCATTGTATCGGCCCTAAGCTGGGCATTCTACTGTGCGCTACTACGGCTTAAAGATAAAAACGTCAAAAATACGTCTTTTGTTACGTTTAGCTCATTGGTAGGAACTATTATCCTGGTGCCGCTATTTTTACTGCACGTTGCTTTTGCAGAAAGTTTTCAGGGTGCATTTTACAACGTCACTCCTCTGGTGATTGCGGGTATTATTTTCCTTATTGTCTTTCCATCATGGCTCTCGTATGTTTTCTGGAACAAAGGCGTCTCTTTGATTGGTACGACCCGCAGCGAAATTTACACGCATCTGATCCCGGTATCTGGCGGCCTGATGGGAATTCTTTTTCTTGGTAATACGTTAGAGACCTACCACATTGTAACGCTTGTGCTGATCGTTTTTGGTATCGTATGCTGCTCATCCAGGCAAGAAAGCCATGCCTCTCAAGGCACCCAACGACAGCAATAGGCGCTTTGATTCTCGTCCTACCGTAAACTTATCCCCTAAAAGACCACCGCCAGGCCCGTAAGACCTCAATTGCAACCGGCCTGGCTCACGCTATTGGGATATAATGGGATCCGGGGCGCGCTGCTTATAAAGTAAGAAATCTTAAAAAATTATCAAAGCATTATTAATACAACATAATCCATCTATTATTGCATATAATCTTTTCTTTCATTTGTTTCACGCGATACCATATCCACCTTCAATATATCCATTACGGATAAGGAAGAAGAATGGAACTTCACAAAATTAATAAACCTCTCGACTCGATTAACACCATCTTATCTTATTTCCCTGTTTCACAGCCCTCTCTTCTTGAGCCGGGACAGACGTTGCCTATAAAATCAAAAAACGATCGTTCCTGCAGAAAAATCTACTTCCTGCTTGAGGGAGCACTGATTAGCTCAGTGGGTGAAGAGGAAAAAAAACAGAATTTAGGTATTATAATGGGCCCCTCAATTATTGGCCTGACACAGCTTGCCCCGACGAGTGCTATTGCTCAGCATAAGGCTATCGCCCCCTGTATGATTGATTCAATTAGCGTTGAAGATTTTATAAAAGTGGTTGAAGAGAATCAGCTTTGGCCTGATGTGATCAATATAATGGTGACCATTATAAACTCTCTTGCCGCGCGAACCGCTACCTCCGGGTTACAGTCCGCGTATGAGATTATTAGAAGCTATCTCATCTATATGGACAGTGAAAATGCCTGTGCGATTAAAGAGCGCTACACCGTCGTAAAATATATGCAAACCTTCTCCAGGTTATCGAGAAGTATCATTTTAAAAATTCTCTCAGAACTTAAGGCGGGCGGTTTCATTGAGATGGAAAAAGGCAGACTGATTCGTATTAACAGAAACCTGCCAGATCGGTTCTGATGCGCTAGCTGACGAGGTTTAACGGTCACGCGGCACCCTGTTACAAAAACCTCTGTTTCGCTGGGTCAAATGAGTGATATATTTTCACGCATTAACCCCAAGGAGAGATCATGGCGGAATTTGATGTGATAGCGCAGGATTTGCTTGAACGTGCGCGTATGCAAGAGGAGCAACAACAGGCTCATGACAGGAAGCTGCTGGACCAGGTGCTGGCCATCTATGGTCAAAAATATGTGGCGGAGCAGCTGCGTAAGCTGGGTAAGAGCGAGTGGAGCCGGGAGACGCTCAACCGCTGGGTAAACGGGAAAAGCGCACCAAAAACCCTGACGGCATTAGAAGCAGAGCTGCTGCAAAAGATGCTCCCCTCCCCTCCGGCACATCATCCTGAGTATGCCTTTCGCTTTATCGATCTTTTTGCCGGCATCGGTGGCATACGCCACGGCTTTGAAGCCATCGGCGGACAGTGTGTGTTCACCAGCGAGTGGAACAAAAATGCGGTTCGTACCTACCAGGCTAACTGGTTTAATGACGAGGCATCCCATCGCTTTAACCAGGATATCCGCGAAGTCACGCTTAGCGCAGATAAAGACGTGTCGGAAACCGAGGCCTATGCACACATTGACGCTGAGGTCCCCGATCACGACGTGCTGCTGGCCGGTTTCCCCTGCCAGCCGTTCAGTCTGGCAGGCGTCAGCAAGAAGAACGCCCTGGGCCGGGCACACGGCTTTGAGTGTGAAGCGCAAGGCACCCTCTTTTTCGACGTTGCGCGAATTATCAAAGCGAAAAAGCCCGCTATTTTCGTGCTGGAAAATGTTAAAAACCTAAAGAGCCACGATAAAGGTAAAACCTTCGCCGTCATCATGGCGACGCTGGATGAGCTGGGCTATGAGGTTGCCGATGCGGCCGCAGTGGGTAAAGACGATCCCAAAGTTATTGATGGCCGCCACTTTCTGCCCCAGCACCGGGAGCGCATTGTGCTGGTGGGGTTCAGACGGGATCTGGGCATTCATAACGGCTTTACCCTGCGCGACGTCGCCCGCTTCTACCCTGAACGCCGTCCTGCCTTTGGCGAGCTCCTGCAGCCGGACGCGGACAGCAAATACATCCTGTCAGAAAAGCTGTGGCACTATCTTTGGCACTATGCCAAAAAACATCAGGCAAAGGGTAACGGCTTTGGTTTCGGTCTGGTGGATCCCACCCGGGCAGAGAGCGTGGCGCGTACACTGTCAGCCCGCTACTATAAAGATGGTTCGGAGATTTTAATCGACAGGGGATGGGATCGCGCGCTCGGCGAAGCTGACTTCGGCAATGCTGATAACCAGCTGCGGCGGCCCCGACGCTTAACGCCGAGAGAGTGCGCCCGTCTAATGGGGTTTGAAAAGCCTGGGCAGGCACCGTTTCGTATACCCGTGTCCGATACCCAGGCTTACCGCCAGTTCGGTAACTCCGTCGTGGTTCCGGTTTTCGCTGCCGTGGCGAAACTACTGGAACCCTGGATCCTCGAAGCGGTTAAAAAACGCTAGCGGCATGATGGTTACGGGCAGCTCTCCTGCCCGAAAACGGCATTATGAACGCGACTGTACCCAGAAAGCGTGGATCAGACCCGGGATGTACCCCAGAAGTGTCAGGATGATGTTCAGAATGAACGCCATACCAAAGCCCTTGCCAAGCAGCACGCCCAGCGGGGGCAGAATAATCGTCAGTACAATTCGCCAGAAACCCATAATTACTCCCGTGTAAAATTTATCCAGGTGGCTGTATAAAAAGGCATTTTCTCTTTAAGCGTAGCTATTTTAAGTGACTCTGCCACTTTCGCCCCGTGCTTTTACCCTCTTTTACTTACCCTTAAACGTTGGCGTAATCTCTCTTAAGGTGTTGAACGATAGTTATAATCGATCTTATTTATTTTCTCAGGCCGCTGGCCTGGCCTATAGTGAATGCATCACAAGAGAGGAGAGACATTATGTTTTCAGTTGGTGATTATGTGCAGCCCCGCATCGGCGGCCAGAAGCTTAAAGTTGTAGAAGTGAATGATGACCAGATTGTGGCCGTACCCGCCAGTAACGAGCAGGGTGAAAAGGTAACCATTAAGGCTGCTGATGTCACTTTGTACAAAGAAGAAGGCAATTTCGGCGTCTGCTAAAAGACACCGCTCCTACGGTGGGCACCCGCTCACCGTACCGCTTCCCCCCGCCGCGACCCCACTCTTAATAACCTATTGATTAGTAAAAAATTAGCTAACTAACCCAGCAAAAATAACGCAGCGGATGAAAAACAGACTGCCACAGAGAATGTTATCGACAAAAGCGTGATAAATAAAAATTTTACGCTAGTTGTGCGTTGACAGGCAGAGATATAATCTATGCGCAATCAAAGCAGCACCGCAAAACGCTGTCAATCCTTTCCCTTTCTTTGCTTTTATGCAGGAGCATCAGCATGTTCTCTTCACAGTCTCGCCTGCGTCATGCCATGGCAGACACATTCGCGATGGTCGTCTACTGTTCTGTCGTGAACATGCTGATTGAGATTTTCCTCTCGGGAATGACATTCGAGCAGTCTCTCTCCTCGCGGCTGGTAGCGATCCCGGTAAACATCCTTATTGCATGGCCGTATGGCCTCTACCGCGATGCCTTTATGCGCTTTGCCCGACGCCTCTCCCCTGCTGGTGGAGTTAAAAACATGGCAGACGTGCTGGCGTATGTGACTTTTCAGTCGCCGGTCTACGTGACGATTCTGCTAGTGGTGGGGGCTGACTGGCATCAGATTGCTGCTGCCGTCAGTTCAAATATCGTGGTTTCAATGGTGATGGGCGCAGCCTATGGCTACTTCCTTGATTACTGCCGTCGCCTGTTCCGGGTGAGCAGCTATCATCAGGCTAAAGCCTGATGGCGTGGCGAGTCAGGCCGACTCGCCAAAGAGTCCAGTCAGATAACGCTCCAGCGCCATACGTGAGCTAAAACCGTGCGGAATGCCGTAGTGCTCCTGCGCATCGCCGCCTAAGTAGAGCGGAAAGTGCTGATAGTGATCGCTGGTCTTAATATCCGAAGCGGGTTCAGCCAGCGTCTGGCTGCGCTCTTTCAGCGTAGGATGAATAATCAACGCCGTGCGCCCCATCCGCGCTTCACGATTCACATACACATAGTTATCTCCACGACGATAGCCATAGGCCTTTGGCGTCGCGATGTCCATGGTAAATCCCGCCTTCTCAAGAACGCGTGCCACCTCATCGGGTCGTAAGTACATATTTTATCCTCTTCATCGTCTACAGCAGCGCCACCTTACAGTATTGAGCATTAGCAACGCTTTCGGAAAAGTCCATAAACGCCCCATCAAGTCGTGATTGGCGTCAGAGGTTAAAATTTTGCGCTACACTGATTAATACATCGAAATCAAGGGAGGATCATATGCTTAGAAGACCAAACCGTAGCGACGTAGATGCAGGCGTAGACGATATTAATAATGATGTCAGCCAGCTAGCGGACTCTCTGGAGGCGGTATTGAAGTCCTGGGGAAGCGATGCAAAAGACGATGCAGACGGTGCCCGTCGTAAAGCACAGGCGCTGCTGAAACAGACCCGAGCCAAGCTGCATGGCCGTAACCGCGTTACGCAGGCAGCGACCGATGTTGCTGGCTGCGCGGATAGCTTTGTCAAAGACAGGCCATGGTGTAGCGTAGGTGCTGCCGCTGCCGCCGGGATCTTCCTCGGTGCGCTGTTAAGCCTCCGTCGTTAACACCTAACCCCGTGAGCTAACCCTCACGGGGTTTCTTTTCGTTCTCATAAAGCCGCCCTACCCACTGCATCGCCATTTCGGCGGACGTAATATTCGTAAAGCTCATCAAAATCCCGCTGCGTCCTGGCTGCGCGCTGTGCCAGTCGCTTAACGCCTGTACCGCTAGTCCCCTCTGCTGCGCCCGCGCCACAAAGGCTCTGTCATCCCCATCGATTTCGACCACCAGCTGAATACCGCCTTGCTGAGGCACTACGTTAAACCCGTAGTGAATGAGCGCCGCTTCCAGCCAGGCGCGCCGCTGAGCATAGTGCAACCGCATTTTTTTCAAATGACGCCAAAAATGTCCCTGCTGAATAAAATCCGCCAGCGCGCACTGCCACAGCGTGGGGACGCTGCACGGAGTGCTGGCGATCCGCTGGCGAAACGCCGCTGCTTCGGCTGCTGGTACGACGATCCATGCCGTACGTATGGCTGGAAACAGGGATTTGCTAAAGGTGCCGGTATAGATCACCCGCTGCGGGGCATCGAGGCTTTTTAACGGAGGCAGCGGCCTGCCGTGATAACGAAACTCGCTGTCGTAGTCATCCTCAATAATCCATGCGGCCTGCTGGGCCGCCCATGCCAGCACCTGCCTGCGCCGGGGCAGCGACAGCGCAACGCCCAGCGGGCTTTGATGGGCCGGGGTGAGCAACGCAAAACGCGCCTGGGGCCAGCGGGCTATCGCCGCTTCGATATCCATTCCGTTCTGGTCCACGGGCACCGGGAGACGCTGGACCCCTTCCCCCTCAATGGCAGAAGAGATCAACGGGAACCCGGGATCTTCCACCCACATGCCATCCCCCGGGCGGGCCAGCGTTTGCAGAATCAGGCTCATCGACTGCGCATAGCCCGAGGTAATAAATATCTGCTCTGGCTGGCACTCAATGCTGCGGGAGAAGCGCAGGTAGTCGGCGATGGCCTGGCGCAGCATAGCTTCGCCCGCCGGATCCCCAAGCGTGAGATCGAAGCGCGACTGGGTACGCAGGCGTCTGCCAGTCAGCCGCGCCCATAGCGCCCGCGGAAAGAGATCCAGCGCAGGCAGGCCCATCTGAAAAGGCTTCGGCTCATGCTCGTCGCCGTGCTGTACAGCGGGTGTCTCTGCTAACGCCGAAGGTGAAGTCTGACTCACGAAAGTGCCCGCCTGCCCACGCCGCTCCAGCCATCCCTGCGCGACCAGCTCGCCGTAAGCCTGCTCAACCGTTGTACGTGAAATGCCATTCTCCTGGGCCCATGTCCGGCTCGACGGCAGCCGACTCCCGGTTTTGAGCTCTCCTGAAGTAATGGCGGCCTTAAGCTGCCGGGCAATTTGCTGATAGCGTGCGTCCATTATGGTCTGCCTTTTTAATCAAAATATGGCTCTCCAGAGCAGACCATCATAGTGCTACATTTTCGCCATCTTAACGAGGAGAAGAGTGATGACCCAGCTACTACGCCAGCCTTTCTATGAACTTAGCCCAGCCATCTATAACGGCCTGATTCAGGCCAGCCAGGCACTGGAGCAATGCTCGCTTGATAATACGTTTATTGAGCTTATCTACCTGCGTATTTCGCAGATCAACGGCTGTGCATTCTGTCTCGACAAGCACAGCCGGGCGCTGCGTAAAGCGGGTGTTGAGCAGGCAAAACTTGATGCGCTGGCAGGGTGGCGGATCAGCCCCCACTTTAGTGATAAAGAGCAGGCGGCGCTGGCGTGGGCCGAGTCGGTAACCCATATTGCCGATAGCCACGCGGAAGAGAGCGTTTATCAGCCGCTGCTGGCCCATTTTAGCGCTGAGCAGGTGAGCGATCTGACATTCGCTATCAGCATGATGAATGCATTTAATCGTCTCGCCGTTGCCATGCGCCTGTAATTTCAGCCAAAACCTCCCCGCCCCCGTCGCACGCGTCGACGGGGCAAAAAATCGCCCTAAAACCTATATATAGCGTGGTTGATAATTTTTATAACTACATCTAGTATTCCTGTAAGCAAGAATAACATATCCCGGGGCGACCTTTCGCGCCGACCTGCCATTATAGATGGGAATACGAATCATGATCATTACTATTTACACTCGAAACGACTGTGTCCAGTGCCACGCCACAAAACGCGCTATGGAGAGCCGGGGCGTTGAGTTTGAGATGGTGAATATCGATCTCGTCCCGGAAGCTGCCGATACGCTGCGGGAGCAGGGTTTCCGCCAGCTGCCGGTGGTGATTGCGGGCGATACCAGCTGGTCGGGCTTCCGTCCGGATATGATTAACCGCCTGCAGCCCGCCTCCCGCGTCGCCAGCGCATGAGCACCCTCGTCTACTTCTCCAGCAGCTCGGAAAATACGCAGCGCTTTATTGAGCGTCTCGGGCTGCCGGCGGTGCGCATTCCGCTTAACGAGCGCGAGCGTATTCAGGTGGACGTTCCCTACATTCTGATCGTTCCCAGCTACGGCGGGGGCGGTACGGCAGGCGCGGTGCCGCGCCAGGTGATCCGCTTTCTGAACGATCCACAAAACCGGGCGCTGATCCGTGGCGTCATTGCCGCTGGCAACCGTAACTTCGGTGATGCCTATGGCCGCGCCGGGGATGTGATTTCTCAAAAGTGCAGCGTCCCTTATCTCTACCGTTTTGAACTGATGGGCACGCAGCAGGATCTCGACAACGTGCGAAAAGGAGTGAGCGAATTTTGGCAACGACAACCGCAGAACGCGTGATGCAGACCGCACCGGACTACCATGCGCTGAATGCCATGCTGAATCTCTATGATTCATCGGGCCACATTCAGTTGGATAAAGATCGTCAGGCGGTGGAGGCGTTTCACACCGCGCATGTCCTGCCGAATAGCGTGACCTTTGCCAGCCAGCAGGCGCGGCTGGACTATCTGGTGAACGAGGGCTACTACGACGGCAACGTGCTGGCGCGCTATGGTCAGGCATTCGTGGCCGATCTCTTTGCCACCGCCCACCGCAGCGGTTTTCGTTTCCACACTTTTCTGGGTGCATGGAAGTTCTACACCAGCTACACGCTAAAAACCTTCGACGGCAAGCGCTACCTGGAGCACTTCGAGGATCGGGTGGTGATGGTTGCATTAACCCTGGCCCAGGG
>Ga0308166_1000925_pt1 | contig 34321 bp, 35 predicted proteins | sample PhyCR2_2_FD_202137 | JGI IMG/M metagenome (GOLD analysis project Ga0308166, IMG submission 202137) | Phyllosphere microbial communities from UC Gill Tract Community Farm, Albany, California, United States - DLSLCC.R2 | ecosystem: Host-associated > Plants > Phyllosphere > Unclassified | place...
ATGAACTTCCCCGGTTAAAACTGCCTAAGATATTTTAATTTTAGCAAGTTTATCCTGAGCAAATTTAGCCGTCTACGCATATTGCATACAAGGCAAGATTGTTCGCCCAGCATTTCTGAAAATCGGTGTCGCCATTTGAAAAGCCCGGACCCGGCCGCTGGCATAGAATGTTTCGATGCCCGGCAATACCCTGCAATCGGCGCAACCAACAAGGATGACAGAGACATGACGCACCCCTCCCGCACCGGCGGCCAGATCCTGGTCGACGCGCTCCACGTCCACGGCGTCGAGATCGCTTTCGGCGTTCCCGGCGAAAGCTACCTCGACGTGCTCGACGCGCTGCACGATTCCAGCATCCGCTTCGTCATCAACCGCCAGGAAGGGGGCGCGGCCTTCATGGCCGAGGCCTACGGCAAGCTCACCGGCAAGCCCGGCATCTGTTTCGTCACGCGCGGCCCGGGTGCGACGAATGCCTCGATCGGGGTGCACACCGCCTACCAGGATTCGACGCCGCTGATCCTGTTCATCGGCCAGGTCGGCAACGACTTCGTCGATCGCGAAGCCTTCCAGGAAATCGACTACCGCCGCATGTACGGCCAGATGGCGAAATGGGTCGCGCAGATCGACCGCGCCGACCGCATCCCCGAATACATCGCGCGCGCCTTCCAGGTGGCCACCAGCGGCCGTCCCGGCCCGGTCGTGCTGGCCCTGCCGGAAGACATGCTGGTGTCGCTGGCCGAAGTGGCCGACACCCGGGGCTACCAGCCGGTGCAGGCCGCGCCGTCGAGCGCCCAGGTCGACGCCCTGCGCGCCATGCTGGCCGAGGCGAAACAGCCCGTCGTCCTGCTGGGCGGCGGCAGCTGGAACGCCCAGGCCTGCGCCGACCTGGCGGCGTTTGCCGAAGCGAACGCGCTGCCGGTCGGCTGCACCTTCCGCTTCCAGGACCTGATGGACAACGCGCACCCGAACTACGCGGGCGACGTCGGGATCGGCATCAATCCGAAACTGGCCGCGCGCGTCAAGGAGGCTGACCTGGTGATCGCCATCGGCCCGCGCCTGGGCGAAATGACCACCGGCGGCTACACCCTGCTCGACTCGCCTGTGCCAAGGCAGCGACTGGTCCACATCCACAACGACCCCGAGGAACTGGGCAGCGTCTACCAGGCCGAGCTGATGATCGCCAGCGGCGCCGCGCCGGCCTGCGCCATGCTGGCGGCGATGGAACCGGTCGACAGCAGCGCCTGGCGCCATACCGTGGAAGAAGCCAGGGCCGACCTCGCCGCCTGGCAGGCGCAGCCGCCGATCTTCCAGGATGGCCAGGCCCCGCTCGATTTGTGGCAGGTGGTGCAGGACCTGCAGACCGCACTTCCGGCCGACACCATCGTCACCAACGGCGCGGGCAACTATGCCTCCTGGGCGCACCGCTTCTGGCGCTACGGCGGCATGCGTACCCAGCTGGCGCCGACCAACGGCGCCATGGGCTATGCCGTGCCCTCGGGCGTGGCGGCGAAGATCGTCGAGCCACAGCGGACCGTGATCACCTTTGCCGGCGACGGCGAATTCATGATGACCGGCCAGGAACTGGCCACGGCGGTGCAGTACGGCGCCGGCGTCGTCATCCTGGTCTTCAACAACAGCATGTTCGGCACCATCCGCATGCACCAGGAGAAGACCTATCCGGGCCGCGTGTCCGGCACCACCTTGCACAACCCGGACTTCGCGGCGCTGGCGCGCGCCTATGGCGGGCATGGCGAAGTCGTCGAACGCACGCAGGACTTCGCGCCGGCCCTGGCGCGCGCGCTCGAACACGCCAACGGCAAGGGCTTGCCGGCACTGATCGAACTGCGCTACGACGGCAATTTGATCACGCCGAACGCCACGCTGGAGAGCATGCGCAAGGCGGCCGAGGCCGCGAAAGGCTGAACGGAGACAGACCATGAGCAAGCCGCCCGAACTGGTCCTGTGCATCCCCGGGCCCTGGACCAGCCGCGAAGACCTGGCGCGCGAGATCGCCGCCAGCGTGCCCGAGTACCGGTTCGCGGATGGCGTCCTGCGCGACACCCTCACCGGCTTCGCCTGTGAACTGGTGCTGCACGATGCCGACCCGAACCTGGAAGACGACTTCCGCGCCGCCGGCCCGCACTGGGCCAAGACCGAAGCGATGGCCGACGTCGGCGAGCACGCGTCGGTCGCCTACCTGGCCGGTCCGGGCGGCTCGCGCCAGGCGGCAGAAGGCATGATGCTGGCCGGCGCCGCCCTGGTCGACGCCGGCGGCCTGGGCGTGAAGGTGGACAGCACCGGCATCGCCCACGGCCCGGCCTACTGGATCGATCTGTGCGAGCAGCTGGCCAGCCTGACCGCGCACCGGGCGCTGGTGGTCTTCCTTACCGGGCGCGAAGTGTATTCCTGCGGCATGCACAACTTCGGACTGCGCGACGCGATCGTCAGCCCGGTTGGCGGCGACAAACAGGCGGCCGCCGATTTGCTGCGCACCTTCACCCATTACCTGTTCGCGCAGGCGCCCCTGCTCGAGGACGGGCATACCTTCTCGGTCAGCGAAGGCGCGCCGGTGTACCGGGTGCGCGCCGTGGAGGCGATCGACTACGGGCCGGGATCGCTGTTCAACAATCCGTATGGGGCGTGGCGGCTGGAGCCGGAGCAGGCGGAGAAGAAGGCGGGCTGGTGGGGCAAGCTGCGGCATTAACGGCAGCCAGGCGCCGCACAGTGCGGCATACGAGCCCGGAATCGTTTCGATCTTCCGGAATTGCGATACGAGAGTCGAGCACATGATGGACATTCGGGGTGCAGGTCGGCTGCCAGGCTATTTCCTGGTTTTTGTTTGCCCGCTGGCGTTCTGGTACCTGACCCTGGCGTATGCATTCGGTGTGTTCCACCGGCTCTGGATGATGCCGATCAGCCTGATCGCTTCGCTGAGCCTGGCCAGCTGGACATTGAGCCGCCTGTTGGCGTCCAGCAGCGAGGAGCGGCGCTTGATTTCCCTGGTGGCTTACGTGGCCCTGGAATTGACGGTCATGGTCGGCATGATCTTTCTTTTCGAATGGAACGAACCCTTGCGCTGGAATAAACCGGGCTAGCCCCGCGCACCGCATGCGCCGCCAGGCTGGCCGTTGTCGCAGGCAGCGAGCGCCGGGTGTCAATATATGCCATGATGTGCACCCTTTTCCATTCAACTGAACGATGCTTTCCTTCCCCGACCCGCAAGCAGCCACGGTCCACGGCGATGCCGGTCCCCATCTGCGCTTCCAGGCCTTGTTCGAACAATGCCCGGTCAGCATCCAGATACTGGCGCCCGATGGCCGTACGCTGAGGGTCAACAAAGCCTGGGAAGACCTTTGGGAAATCCGCACAGGCACGCCGCTCATGGCCTTCGTCATGAGCGCGGACTACAACGTGCTGCGCGATCCCCAGCTGGTCGGATCGGGCATCGCCTCCTTGCTGGAGCATGCGTTCCAAGGCGAATCGGTCCGGATTCCGGTCGGCCGCTACGACGTGGCGGCGCTCGGTGGGTCGGGCCCCGCCCGGTGGGTGGCGGCAAGAGCCCATCCAATCAAGGACGATGCCGGCAACATCGCCGAAGTCATGCTCATGCATGAGGACATCACGGAGAAGATGGAGGCCGAAAACGCCCTGCGCATCCGCGAGGAACGGTTTCGCTCCCTGGTGCTGGCAACCTCCCAGATCGTCTGGACCAATACGCCCGACGGCCGGGTCGACGAGGACTCGCCTTCGTGGCGCGCGTTCACCGGGCAAACCTACGGGGAATGGCGCGAGTTCGGCTGGCTGGAGGCCGTGCATCCGGACGACCGCGATGCCACCCGGGCAGCCTGGAGCGCATGCGTGGCGGCCAGGACCGTGTTCGAGGCGCGCTACCGTCTGCGCCGTGCGGACGGCGCCTATCGCTGGACCGAGGTCCGGGGTGTACCGATCCTCGATGCGGCGGGCGCGATTCGCGAATGGATCGGCGCCAATACCGATATCCACGAAATCGTCCTGGCCGAAGCGGCGCTGGCGCAACGCCTGGAACGCGAACAGCGTAATGCCGCCTTGCTGGCCAAGGTCGCCCAGGCTGCGCGCAAGTTGCAGACGGTCCTGTGGGATGGCGACATTGCCGAAGTGCTGGTCAACGAGGTGCGCGACATCCTCCAGGCCCACCAGGCCGTGGTCTCGGTGGGCGAGGGCAAAGGCTGGTCGCAGGCGATCAATGCGGTATCGCTGTCGGACAAATACGCGCATTACCGCAGCTACCGCGTGAAGACGGACGGAACCGGGATCTATGCGGAGGTGTGCCGGACCAACCAGCCGATGCGGCTCACCCAGGCGGAACTGGAAGCACATCCACAATGGAAGCGATTCGGTGCCCATGCGCATGCGCACCCGCCGATACGGGGTTGGCTGGCCGTTCCCCTGATCGACCGGACCGGCAGGAACATCGGACTGATCCAGGCATCCGACAAGCTCGAAGGCGAGTTTTCGGAAGAGGACGAGGCGATCCTGGTACAGCTTGCGTCGATCGCGGCGAACGGGTTTGAAAACGCCCGCCTCTACCAGTCGCTGAGGGAACAGGAAAGGCGCAAGGACGAGTTCCTGGCGATGCTCGCCCACGAGTTGCGTAATCCGCTGGCGCCGATCTCGGCGGCGGCGGAAATCCTCAAGCTCGGCACCGCCGGCGAAGAAAGGATCCGCTATTCCAGCGCCGTGATCGGCCGCCAGGTGCGGCACCTGACTTCGCTGATCGACGACCTGCTCGACGTGTCGCGGGTCACGCGCGGCTTGATCCAGCTTGACCTCGCGCTGGTCGACCCGATGGCCCTGGTCGCCAGCGCGGTCGAACAATCCCAGCCCTTGATCAACGCGCGCGGCCATGTGCTGGTCGTCGAGGGCGATGCCGGCGGCGCGAGGGTCCGGGGCGATGCCAACCGGCTGATCCAGGTACTCGCCAACCTGCTGAACAACGCGGCCAAGTACACGCCGAATGGCGGCAGGATCGTCCTGACGGCGTCGCGCGAGCCGGAAAACGTCGTCATCAGCGTACGCGATAACGGCACCGGCATCGAGGCCGCCATGCTGCCCCATGTATTCGACCTCTTCACGCAGGCTGAAAGAACGCCCGACAGGGCCCAGGGCGGCCTGGGAATCGGGCTGGCGCTGGTGAAGACCATCGTTTCGCTGCACGATGGCGAGGTCAGCGCCCACAGCGAGGGTTTGGGCGCGGGCAGCGTGTTTACCGTTGCGCTGAAAGCCATCGACGCGCCTACCATGTGAGCCGCCCCCGTCCCGGTTGCCCACGCACCCGGGACTTGCGTATTCGTCATTACTGTGCTCTGGTAAAATACCCGCGACCCTTTTTCGTCGTGCCGGCGCTCCCTGCCGGCATGTGCATGCAGTAGCTCCCACCACTCAATTCATGTTTAGTTTCTTCAAGAGAAAAAAAGCCGCGGACACGCCGGCGCCGGTCGAGCCTGTTGAAAGCGCGGCAGCGCCCGCCCTGGCCCCGTCCGTCCCGCCGGCCCCGCCCACCCCGCCCGCCATTCCCGAACCGGCGCCGAGCCCGGCCCCCGCCCTGGTCATCGAGGAAACCGCCGAGCGCCCGACCACCCCGGCCGAGCAAAAGAAATCCTGGATGGCGCGCCTGAAGGCCGGCCTGTCCAAGACCTCGAGCAATCTCTCACTGCTGTTCGTCGGCGCGCGCATCGACGAAGACCTGTACGAGGAACTCGAGTCCGCCCTGTTGATGTCCGACGCCGGCATGGACGCCACCGAGCACCTGCTGAACAATCTGCGCCGCAAGGTCAAGGAAGACAAGCTGCTCGACGCCGCCGCCGTCAAGGCCGCGCTGAAGGAGCTGATGATCGAGATGCTGACGCCGCTGCAAAAGCCGCTGGAACTCGGCCGCCACGCGCCGCTGGTGATGATGATCGCGGGCGTGAACGGCGCCGGCAAGACCACCACCATCGGTAAACTCGCCAAGCACATGCAGCGCTTCGACCAGTCGGTGCTGCTGGCCGCGGGCGATACCTTCCGCGCCGCCGCGCGCGAGCAGCTGATGGTCTGGGGCCAGCGCAACAACGTCACCGTGATCTCGCAGCAGTCGGGCGACCCGGCGGCGATCGCCTTCGACGCGGTGCAGTCGGGCAAGGCGCGCGGCGTCGACGTGGTCATGGTCGATACCGCCGGCCGCCTGCCGACCCAGCTGCACCTGATGGAAGAACTGAAGAAGATCAAGCGCGTGATCGGCAAGGGCGCCGAAGGCGCGCCGCACGAGACCCTGCTGGTCATCGACGGCAACACCGGCCAGAACGCCCTGGCGCAAGTGAAGGCCTTCGACGACGCCCTGCAACTGTCGGGCCTGGTGATCACCAAGCTGGACGGTACCGCCAAGGGCGGCGTGCTGGCGGCCATCGCGCGTACCCGTCCGGTGCCGGTCTACTTCATCGGCGTGGGCGAAAAGCTGGACGACCTGCAGCCGTTCAATGCCGAAGAATTCGTCGAAGCGCTGCTGGGGTAAATAGAGCCGATGATCGAATTCCACTCCGTATCCAAGAAATACTCCGCCGATGCGACCGCCCTGCGCGACGTGTCGCTGAACATCGGCAAGGGCGAGCTGGTGTACCTGGCCGGCCCGTCCGGCGCCGGCAAGTCGACCCTGATGAAAATGGTGGCCGCCATCGAGCGCCCCAGCAGCGGACGCGTGATCGTGTTCGGCCAGGACATCGGCAAGATCCGCAAGGCCGGCATCCCCTTCCTGCGCCGCAACCTGGGCCTGATCTTCCAGCACCAGCGCCTGCTCAACGACCGCAACATCCTGGCCAACACCATGCTGCCATTGCTGGTCTCCGGCGCGCCCAAGGCCCAGGCCGAGCAGCGCGCCCGCGCGGCCCTCGACAAGGTCGGCCTGCTGGAGCGCGCCAAGGCGCATCCGCTGGAACTGTCCGGCGGCGAGCAGCAGCGCGTGGCGATTGCCCGCGCCATCGTGAATCGTCCGCAGATCATCCTGGCCGACGAGCCGACGGCCAACCTCGACCGGGTGGCGGCCGACAAGGTGCTCGACGCCCTGCGCGCCTTTCACTCGGTCGGCGTGACCTGCCTGATCTCGACCCACGACGAGCAGGTGCTCGACGGCGCGGCGCGCGTGATCCGCCTGGAACACGGGCAACTGGTGTCGAGCGGCGAGGCGCAGCCGCCCGCCAGCGGCGAATTCGACATCGACGCCGGAGGTGCGGCATGAGCCCGTGGATCCGCCAGCACCGCTTCGCGCTCGGCGCGGCGCTGTCCACCGTGCGCAAGGCGCCGGGCAGCTTCCTGTTCAACGTCCTGGTGGTCGCGGTGGCGCTGGCGCTGCCGTTCGCCGGCATCACCCTGCTCGACAACGTGCGGCCGATGTCCGAGCAGCTGTCGGTCGATCCCGAGGTCAGCCTGTTCGTCGAGCCGGAAGCCACGCGCGAGCAGGCCGAGGCCCTCGGCCCGCAGCTGCGCCAGATCATCGACGACAATAAGGCGAGCATCACCTTCATCCCGCGCGAGCAGGCGCTGGACGACCTGAAGGCGCGCAGCGGCCTGTCCGACGCGCTCGACACGCTGGGCGACAATCCCCTGCCCGACAGCTATGTGATGAAATTGGCCGGCTCGGCCAGTGCGGCCGACGCCTCGCGCATCGATGCCGTGGTCGAGCAGCTGCACCAGTTGCCGCATGTCGACACCGTGCAGGTGGACTCGGCCTGGGTCAAGCGCCTGGCCGCCCTGCTGGGCGTGCTGCGCCTGGTACTGTTGTTGCTGGCGGTAACGCTGGGCGTGGTGGTGATCGCGGTGGTGTTCAATACGATCCGCCTGCAGGTGCTGACCCAGCGCGAGGAAATCGCCGTCTCCAAGCTGCTGGGCGCGACCGATAACTTCATCCACCGGCCGTTCTACTACACCGGCGCCCTGCTCGGCCTGTGCGCCGGCGCGGTGGCCCTGGGCGGCGTGGCGCTGGCCCTGCGGCCGCTGAATGCGGCAATTGCCGAGTTCGCCAGACTGTACGCGTCGGAATTCCAGCTGGCGCCGCTCAGCGTGCCCGAAGTGGGCGGCTTGCTGGCGATCAGCGCCGCACTCGGCCTGATCGGCGCCATGCTGTCGGTACAGCGCCACCTGGCCCGCCTCAACTAGGCATCGCCCCCCGGACAGGCTGCGTTAGTCTGTCCGGGTGGAATCACCCTCTTCATTTTCAAGTCCCCTGCTTGTGCGTCTACTTCCATCGCTGAAGTAGGACTTTGCCTCGCCCGATCCCGAACGCGGTTCTTTGTGAGGCAACTAACAGAAACAGGCTTTCGCGCGCCTTTACGCTGTCCCCAAGGTCACACGCAACAGTCACACGTTTGATAAAACTCAATAGCAAAGCAACGATTCGCTCTACAGTAGACTAGGCGCAAATTGATGCTTAATTGCAATACTTTAGCCAGACTTAAACACCCCTGCCATTCCGAGGGGGTCGCTAGCACTCTCCCCCGGAGAGTGCTAAACTGTAGCTCAAGTGAATGGTAAATGGGTTCGCTTGCATCCGGATTCAAGACCGAAAAAATCACGCCGCGGGGTTGTCCCGCAGCTGAGATGCAGCAGAAATTACTCTACGAGGAAACGATAATGTCCGCACAATCCGCATTGGTTCCAACTACCAGCAGCCGTGCCCTGGGACTTGGCTTTACCGGCAATCTCGGTAACATCGACGCGTATATTTCCGCGGTGAACCGTCTGCCGATGCTGTCCCACGAGGAGGAAGTGTCGCTGGCAAAGCGGCTGCGCGAGGCAAACGATCTCGACGCCGCACAAAAGCTGGTCTTGTCCCACCTGCGCCTGGTGGTGTCGATCGCGCGCGGCTACCTGGGCTATGGCCTGCCGCACGCCGACCTGATCCAGGAAGGCAACATCGGCCTGATGAAGGCCGTGAAGCGCTTCGACCCGAACCAGGGCGTGCGCCTGGTGTCGTACGCGATGCACTGGATCAAGGCCGAGATGCACGAATACATCCTGAAGAACTGGCGCCTGGTGAAGGTCGCCACGACCAAGGCCCAGCGCAAGCTGTTCTTCAACCTGCGCAGCAACAAGGTGGGCCTGGACGCGATGACGCCGACCCAGGTCGACGAGCTGGCCAAGATGCTGGACGTGAAGCGTGAAGAAGTGGTCGAGATGGAAACCCGCCTGTCCGGCCGCGACATCGCCCTGGAAGCGCCGACCGACGACGAAGACGACAAGTTCTCGCCGATCGCCTACCTGTCGTCGGACCAGCAGGAACCGACCAAGGTGCTGGAAGCCGAGCAGGTCACGCGCCTGCAGTCCGAAGGCCTGGAAACGGCGCTGGGCAAGCTCGATCCGCGTTCGCGCCGCATCGTGGAAGCGCGCTGGCTGGCCAACGACGACGGCTCGGGCGCGACGCTGCACACGCTGGCCGAGGAGTTCGGCGTGTCGGCCGAGCGTATCCGCCAGATCGAATCGGCGGCGCTGAAGAAAATGAAGGGCGCGCTGGCGGCGTACGTGTAAGCCAACAGCAGCATCCTGGTATCGAACGGCTCCTTCGGGAGCCGTTTTTGTAAGGTGGGTTCTCTAACCCACCACGTATTGTCCGGTTATCGATAACGGCCGCGGCAACCGGTGGGTACGAGTACCCACCCTACGCCCACATCACGGTACATGGCCGACGATCCAATCCATCCGCAAACGAAAAAAAGCGGCGGCCCCATTCCTGGAACCGCCGCTAAAACCTGGCCGCAAAGTCACCCACGGCCAGCCCGACACGGGGCTTGCCGCCCCGTCCTGTGATCGATCGGTGTGATCAGTAGATCGCCTTGCCCGATGCATCCTTCAGATTGGCTTTCCACGCATCCTGCACCAGCTTGACGACCGATGCCGGCATCGGCACGTAGTCCAGCTCGGCGGCAGCGGCGCCGCCGTTCTTGTAGGCGTAGTCGAAGAACTTCACGACCTCTTTACCCTTGGTGGCGTCGGCCTGGGCCTTGTGCATCAGGATGTAGGACACGCCGGTGATCGGCCAGCTGTTCTTGCCGGCGGCGTCGGTCAGGATGACGGCGAAGCCCGGGGTCTTGGTCCATTCGGCGCTCGATGCGGCGGCCTTGAAATTCTCGTCGTCCGGCTGCAGGAACTGGCCGTCCTTGTTCTTCAGCTGGGTGTGCGCCAGCTTGTTCTTCTTGGCGTAGGCCCACTCGACGTAGCCGATCGAACCCTTGATGCGCTGCACGTTGGCGGCGACGCCTTCGTTGCCCTTGCCGCCCACGCCGACCGCCCATTTCACGGCGGTGTTGGCGCCGATCTTCTGCTGGAATTCCGGGCTGGTCTTCGACAGGAAGTCGGTGAACAGAAAGGAGGTGCCCGAGCTGTCGGCGCGGTGCACGACGGTGATGTCGGTGTCCGGCAGTTTCACGCCCGGGTTGATGGCGGTGATTTCCGGCGCGTTCCACTTGGTGATCTTGCCCAGGTAGATGTCGGCCACGATCGGGCCGGTCAGCTTCAGCTGGCCAGGAGCCACGCCGTCGACGTTGACCACGGTGACCACGCCGCCCATGATGGCCGGGAACTGCATCAGGCCTTCGGCATCGAGTTCGGTGGCTTTCAGGGGCATGTCCGAGGCGCCGAAGTCGACGGTCCTGGCCTTGATCTGCTTGATGCCCGCGCCCGAGCCGACCGACTGGTAGTTCAGGCCGGTGCCGGTGGCTGCCTTGTACGACTCGGCCCACTTGGCGTAGATCGGGTACGGGAAGGTTGCGCCCGCGCCGGTCACGTCGGCAGCGAAAGCCGACGACATCACCATCGCGGCAGCGGCGCCAGCGATCATCGTTTTGAACATGTGCTTGATTTTCATATTGTCGTAACTCGGGGTTGGTTAAGTGACGAGCGGAAGTCTAGCCAGCGAATATGACGGCTGTATGACGCGTTGCGAGAGTGCAAACAACCCGCGTGGTGTGTTTTTGCTATGATCGGGCGGTCGATTCGATCGGATGCCCGATGCGCCACCTGCTCGCCCTGCCCTTCGCCATTGCCGGTCTCTCGGCCCTGGCCGCCTGCGCCGCGCCGCCGGCACCGCCGTCGTCGCCGCTGCAAGCTCCGCGTGCGTTCGCGCTGGAACCCGGCGCGCAGGCGCAGCTGGCGCCCGGCCTGGCGCTGCGCTTCGATGCGGTCGACGACAGCCGCTGCCCGCCGGGCGTGCAATGCGTCTGGGCCGGCAGGCTGACTTGCCGCTTCAGCCTGCTACGCGACGGCGCCGCGCCAGAACCCGTGGCGCTGGCGCCGGGCGATGCCGGCCATGCCGTCGCCGCGCTCGACGGCGCGCAGCTCGTGCTCGACGAATCGTCCCTCCCCGCGCCGGCCGCCCCCGGCGCCGTTCCCAACCAGCGCGTCACGGTCAAGCTGCTGCCGCGCCCTTCGCCACCGCCTCCATGAACAAACGCGTCCTCGCCTGCACCCTCACCCTGTCCATCGTCCTGCACGCCCCCGCGATGGCGAAAACGCCGCTTGCCACCGGCAGCGGCGGCGCCGTCGCCACCATCAGCGAACAAGCCTCGGCTTCGGCGCTCGCGATCTTGAATAAAGGCGGAAACGCGGTCGACGCCGCCGTGGCCGCGGCGGCCACGCTGGGTGTGACCGACCCGTTCAGCTGCGGCATCGGCGGCGGCGGCTTCATGGTGGTCTACCTGGCCAAGGACAAGCGCGTGATCACCATCGACCACCGCGAAACCGCCCCAAGCGCCTTCATCCCGGGCGTGTTCCTGGAAAACGACAAGGAGATCGACTTCGAACGGGCGGTGGCGAGCGGCGCGGCGGTCGGCGTGCCGGGCACGGTGCGCGGCTGGCACGAGGCGCTGGAACGCTACGGCACGATGCGCTTCAAGCAGGTGCTGGCGCCCGCCATCGAGGTGGCCGACAAGGGCTTCACGGTCAGTGAAACTTTCTCTCATTTGACGCGCGAAAATGAAAGAAAATTTCAGCAATTCTCGAGCACCAGCGCGCTCTACCTAAGGAACGGAAAGGCGCTCACGCCCGGCACCCAATTGCGCAATCCCGACATGGCCAAGGCCTACCGCGAGATCGCCGCGCGCGGCTACAAGGCGTTTTACGAAGGCCCGATGGCGCGCGCCATCGTCGACGCGGTCAACCAGCCGCCGCTGGCCCAGGGCTTCCAGGTCCGCGCCGGCGGCATGACGCTGGCCGATCTCGCCAACTACGAGGCCCGCATCCGCCAGCCGGTGGCCAGCACGTATCGCGGCTACCAGGTCTATGGCATGCCGCTGCCGAGCAGCGGCGGCGTGGCGGTGGCCGAGGCGCTCAACATCCTCGAAGGCTATGATCTGAAGGCGCTGCCGCGCGCGCAGGCCGAGCACCTGTACCTGGAAGCGAGCCGCCTGGCCTTTGCCGACCGCAATGCCTACCTGGCCGATCCGGAATACGTCGATGCGCCCGTGGCGGGCCTGCTGAGCAAGGCGTTCGCGGCAGGGCGGCGCGCCCTGATCGACCGGACACGCGCGGCGGCCGGCGTGGCGGCCGGCGACCCCTACGCCTTCCAGGACGACCCGAGCGTCCCGCTGCGTCCGCAGCCACGCGCCATGCGGCAGGCAATGCAGAAAGAAAGCGCGCACACCACCCACCTGACGGTGTCGGACAAGGAAGGCAATGTCGTCTCCTACACCTTCACCATCGAATCCTGGGGCGGCAGCGGCATCGTGGTGCCGGGCTACGGCTTCCTGCTGAATAACGAGATGACCGACTTCGACTTTTCCGGCCCGCGCCCGAACGTGCCCGAGGCCGGCAAGCGCCCGCGCAGCAGCATGGCGCCGACCATCGTGCTCAAGGACGGCAAGCCGGCGTTTTCCATCGGCAGCCCGGGCGGCGCCACCATCATCACCACCGTGCTGCAGACCATCGTCAACCACGTCGACTTCGGCATGCCGATGTTCGATGCCATCAACGCGCCGCGCCTGTCCGAGCGCAACGGCGCGTCGACCTCGGTCGAACCCGGCTTTGCCGGCAGCGCCCAGGCCAAGGCGCTGGAGGCCTTCGGCCACAAGTGGGAAGCGCCGGCCGAGGAGATCGGCGCGGCGAACGCCATCGTGTTCAACCCGGACGGCACGGTGACCGCGGTCAGCGAAGGCAAGCGGCACGGGGTCGGCACGGCCCTGGTCCAGCGCCGCGCGCATTGAGGCATTGTAGAAAAACCGCTTACGCCAGGCGCCCCGCCGGGAAGGCATATGGCGCCGTCTGCGCGCGCCGGAACCCGAGGGCGACCAGCACGGCGGCGATGGCGATGCCAGCCAGCGCCGCACCCACCGCAGTCGGCAAGCCCATGCCCCGGTTCAGCAGCATGCCAACCCCGGCGCTGACAGCGAGCGACAGCGCAAACCCCAGCAGCAGCCGCCAGCCCAGCAGGCCGCTGCGGTGCGCATGGTCGCGCAGGGTCGCGCCCACCAGCGGCAGCGTCAGGCAGCACAGGCAGGCCTGGGTGAACAGGCTCGCGGCCGAGGCGCCGGTCATCGCGCCTGCGCACAGCACGGCCCCCGCCAGCATCGCCCATTCGAGCAGCGCGGTGCGCAGCAGCATGACGGCGACCTTGCGGTTGAAGGCCGGGGCGCCGGCCGGCAGCCGTGGCGCCAGGCGCACCAGGGCCTGCTCGCCCGCCGTGTCCTTCAGGCGCACGTTGCGCTTCTCGGTGTCGAACATCGCGCCCAGCAGCAATGGCAGGGGAAACATCCAGCCGATGTCCTTTACCAGCTGCTGCGTCTGCGCACTGCCGTAGGCATGCAGGACCAGCAGCGCCCCGGCGGCGAGCGCCAGGATGGCGCCCAGCACGACGGCGCGGTTGACCCAGTGGTTGCGCGCGCCCAGCAGGTGCAACAGCAGGCGGCCGCTGTCGCGCGTTGCGCTGTCGCGCTTCAGGATCCAGCGGTAGAGCGAGGCATCGAAGCGGTTCTGCCTGCGCTCCCTGAACTGGCCGGTGGGAGACATGCGCTCGATCTGCAGGATCTGGGCTTCCCGCGCCGCGTAATGGCGCTCGCCGCCGTTCAGGAACATCGCCTGCAGCGCGTAGGCGGCAAAGGCCAGCATCAGCAGCAGCGCGACCGCGAAGCCGGTGCCGTGCTGGACGCCCTCGAACAGCGCCGGCGGGATGTGGCGGTGGAAGACGAAGGCCCCGGTAAAGGCAAGCTGCACCCAGGTGCCCACCTTGCTGCCGCTCTGCCCCAGCCCGAAGGCCGCGATCCAGCCTCCGGTGCCGAGCAGTACCAGCGCCGTCGGCAGCTTGGTGTTGAGCGACAACAGCGTGGCCATGGCGACCGCCACCACCCAGACCAGGGCCGTCACTTCGACCAGGCGGCGGCGCAGGCGCGGCACCAGGCGCGCGACCGCAGGCGTGTTCAGCTTCACCGCGCCGGGCACGAAGTACAGCATCCAGCCCAGTACCACGCCGGTCAGCGCCACCCGCAGCGACATGCCGGCGGCGAACAGGAGGTCGTCCTCCTTCAGCAGGATCAGCAGGGGCATCACGACCGCGCCCAGGGCCGAGAGTCCGAACACGATGGCGCTCGCGTGGCGCGCGCGAACTGAAGGCCATGCGCCAGACCAGCCAGTAGTCCTTCAGCAGGGCATTCATTGGGTCACCTCGATGAACAGATCTTCCAGGCTGAGCGGCTCGACGCGCACGCCGGCCTCCTGGCCCAGCAGCGCCAGGCCGGCGCCGCCGTGGGTGACGATGCTGACCGTGCCGTCCTGCGCGCGCTGGCGCCGCAGTTCGCCGGCCAGCCGCTTGCCGTCGAGGAGCGATGCCGGCCCCACCACGCGGCGCGCGCCTTCGAGCAGGTCGTCGAGGCGGCCCTGCAGGGCGATCTTGCCGTCTTTCAGGAAGGCGAGGTCGAGCGCCACGCGCTCCAGGTCGGACAGGATGTGGGTCGAGAACACCACCGTGGTGCCGCGCTCGATCACGCCGTCGATCAGCTCGCGCAGGAATTCGCGGCGGCCGACCGGGTCCAGCGCCGATACCGGCTCGTCGAGCACCAGCAGTTCCGGGTCGTGAGCCAGGGCGCGGATGATCGACAGGCGCTGCTGCTCGCCGCCCGAGAGCTTGCTGATCGGCTTGTCCTGCATGAGCTTGTCGAAGCCCCAGCGCAGCAGCAGGTTGTCGACCTTGGCATTGTTCCAGCGCGGGTAAAAGGCCTTGAAGTAGCCCAGCATCTGGCGCGGCGTCATCCACTCGAACAGGTCGGACTTCTGCGGCACGTAGCCGATGCGCGCGCGCGTGGCGTCGCTCAGCTGGCCGACATCCTCGCCATAGATGCGCACCACGCCGGCGTCGGGTTCGCGCAGGCCGAGCAGGCATTCGAGCAGGGTCGACTTGCCGGCGCCGTTGCGGCCCAGCAGGCCGACCACCTGCCCCGGCGCGATCTGCCAGTCGAGCCCGTCGAGGATGGTGGCGCTGCCGAAATGCTTGCCGAGCCCGGCGCTCTGGATGATGGCTGTGGTCATGCTTGTTCCTTCAGGATCTGGATGAAGAGGGAAACAACGGTGTCGGAATCGAGTTCGAGCTGGCGCGCCTCCATGGCGGCGCGCTCCAGTGTGGGGCGCAGCAATGCGGCGCGTTCCTGCGCGCCCTGGGCCGCGCCGGCGCGCGCGGCCACTTCCATGCCCATGCCGCGCCGGCGCGCCAGCACGCCTTCCATCTCGAGCAGGCTGTAGGCCTTCGAGACCGTCATCGGGTTCAGGGCCAGGGCCTGCGCGACGTCGCGCACCGAGGGCAGGCCGTCGCCCGGGGCCATCTGGCCGGCGGCGACCAGGCGCTTGACCTGGTCGACCAGCTGGCGGTAGATCGGCTCGGAGGAGCCGGTGGAGATCGCGAACAGGTGGGCGGCGTGGTTGGTCATGGTGTATAACTGTATTAGTTACCTAATACAGTAGAAGCAAACCAAAATCATGTCAACAAGAACTATCGAAAGATTTAACCAGGCGGGCGCTCCGGAACTTCACATAATAAAAAACCGGGGCCTCGGCCCCGGTTCGTGTACTACGCAATCAAGCGCGGATCACAGATGCGGCGTAATCGACGGCATCAGGTCGTCGAAGGTGCGGCCGCTGGCGTTCTCGCCGATCGCGTGCATCTTCCACTCGCCGTTGTGGCGGTACAGCTTGGCCATCACCTGCGCGGTGTGGGCGCCCTGCACCGACAGGTCGTAGCGCGCGACTTCCTTGTTGCCGCTGGCGTCGACCAGGCGGCAGTAGGCGTTCTGCACCTGCGAGAAATTCTGGCCGGTGAAGCTGTTCACGGTGAACACCAGCGATTTCACGCCGGCGGGCACCGCGGACAAATCGACGTTGATCTGCTCGTCGTCGCCATCGCCGGCGCCGGTGCGGTTGTCGCCGGTGTGGACAATGCTGCCGTCCTTGCTCTTCAATTGGCGGAACCAGACCACGTCCACCGCACGGTTGGATTCGTCGAACATCACCACCGAGGCGTCGAGGTCGACGCTTTCGGTCTTGCTGCCGAAGCCGAGGAAGCCCTTGGACTTGATGGCATCCCAGCCCAGGCCCATGGTGACGCGGGTGAGCGCGCCGCCGCCTTCTTTCGAGAGCGAGATTTTCTGGCCTTTTTGCAGACTGACTGACATTGTGTTTCTCCTTATTTGGCGGGGGTTTGCATCCAGGCCTTGAAGGCGGCGCGGTTACGCGAACACACGTAGACCTTGCCCTTGCCCGAAAAGCGCAGGACCATGCCCTCGCCGCTGGTTTGGCTGTTGATCAGGTTACCCAGGAAGCCGCCGCTGGTGCCGGTCGTGATCGAGATCTCGTAGCGCAGGGTGCTGTCCCAGCACACCACGTGCGAGTTGTCGATGATCGCATCCTTGCCCGGTTCCACCTCCAGCATCGACATCGACCCGAAGCCCGACACCACCACCTGGCCCTGCCCCGTGGTCTCGGTCACGAAGAAGCCGCCGCTGTTGGCGAACAGCGCGTTGCCGAGGCTCTGGGTGCGCACCTTCAGGTCCACGCCGGACGAGGCGGCGACAAAGGCGCCATCGCTGATGATGTACTGGTTCGGACCGCAGTCGATGATCTGCATCGCGCCCGGCAGGGTCGGCGACAGCAGGCAGTCGCCGTCGCCGCGCGCCGCTTCGATGTGCTGCTGGAAGAAGGACTCGCCGTTGGCGAAGGTGCGCATCAGCGCGCTGCCGAGCCCGCCCTTCATCTTGCCTTTCAGGTCGAGCGTCGATTCCATCATCACCATCGCGTCGGATTCGCAATAGATGGTCTCGCCTTTCCTCATCGACACGTGCAGGAAGGGATCGACATCTCCGGTCACGGTAAAAGTTGGCATTGCTAAGCTTCCTTTCTTGGTACGGCCCCCGGTCGTGGGGACCGCGAGCCTGGTTTGTTAAACGTTGACGCCGTAGTTCTTGGCGAGTGGGCCCAGGCCGCCCTGGAAGCCCTGGCCGATCGCACGGAATTTCCAGTCGGCGCCGTTACGATACACCTCGCCGAAGATCATTGCTGCTTCGGTCGAGCCATCTTCCGACAAATCGTAGCGGGCGATCTCGGCGTCGCCGTTGGCGTTGATGCAGCGGATGAAGGCCTTGCCGACCATGCCGAAGTTCTGGCGGCGCGCTTCGGCGTCGTGGATGGTGACGGCCAGTACGATCTTGTCGACGTCGGCCGGAACCTTGGCCAGGTCGACCGAGACGGTTTCGTCGTCGCCTTCGCCGGCGCCGGTGGTGTTGTCGCCCGAGTGGACGACCGAGCCGTCGGCCGACTTCAGGTTGTTGTAGAAGATGAAGTCGGCATCCGAACGCACCTTGCCGCTGCTGCTGAGCATGAAGACGGCGCCGTCCAGGTCGAAGGCTGCGCCATCGGTGGCGCGGGTATCCCAGCCGAGGCCGACCTTCAGGTTGGTCAGGCCAGGGGCTTCTTTCGACAGGTTGACGTTACCGCCTTTTTGCAGACTGATTGCCATGATGTGTTTCTCCTAGAGTTGAAGACTACTTCGTTTGAACACCGGGGTTGTACGCGCAGCGAGCTGGTGTTCTGCCACTCGCCGGGCGGTTCCTTACGGGTGGGTTCGAACCGCACGCGGACCGACCCACCCTACATGCTTGCGTTACGCTTCCAGCGCGGCATGCTTCTTCTTGTACCGGATCGACGACCACAGCGAAGCCACGATGAAGGCCACACCCGTCAGGCCGGTGATCAGCTCGGGCACATGGACATGCATACTCACCAGCATGATCACGGCCAGGATACCGATCGCATAGTGCGCGCCGTGCTCCAGGTAGACGAACTCGTCCAGCGTGCCCTTGCGCACCAGGTACACCGTCATCGAACGCACGAACATCGCACCGATCGCCAGGCCCAGCATGATGATCACCACATCCGAGGTGATCGCGAATGCGCCGATCACGCCGTCGAAGGAGAACGAAGCATCGAGCACTTCGAGGTAGAGGAAGCCGCCGATACCGCCGCGCTTGACCATGTCGCCCACGTTGCTGTTTTCATCCGACTCGCTCTTTTCGAGCAGGCCGCTGATCATGTCCACGCCGACGTAGACCAGGATGCCCCAGATACCTGCGATCAGGACAATCATCCTTTGGCCGGCATCAACGAAGGTCGATGCGAACAGCAGCGACGCCAGGGCCACCATCACCGAGATCGAGGAGACCTTGCCCAGTGCGCCGAGCTTCTTCTCGAAGTTGCCCAGCCAGTGCGTTTCCTTTTCATCGTCCAGCAGGAAGTTCAGGAAGACCAGCAGCAGGAACATGCCGCCAAAGGCCGCCACTTCCGCATGGTGGGCCGTCAGGTGTCCCGAGAACGCCTTCGGATCGCTCAGCGCCAGGTTCCAGACTTCGGTCGCACCCAGGTCGGCCGCCACGGCCACGATGACCAGCGGGAAGACCAGTCGCATGCCGAACACGGCGATGATCATGCCCAGGCCCAGGAACAGCTTCAGCCAGAACTCGTCCCAGCCCTTGAGCACGGACGCATTCACGACCGCGTTGTCGAACGACAGCGAGACTTCCATGATCGACAGGATGGCCGCCACGCCGACCGCGGTCACCATGCCGGACACGCCGCCATGGTCGAAGCCCCACCAGGCCGCGAGGCCCATACAGATGAATGTAACGAGGAAGGATCCTCGGAAATGCTTCATGTTGTTATTCCTTTGATGTGAAAGTTGATGCCACGCAGTGTAAAGCTGGACGATCAACGAAAAAAGCGAAGATAATCGAAGCATTACTTCGGAAAAACGGAAGAGTATGAAAAACACGGTCACGAATTTCCGCCACCTGCACTATTTCTGGGTGGTCGCCAAGGAAGGCAGCATCACGCGCGCGGCCGAGCGGCTCGGCCTGGCCGTGCAAACCGTCAGCAGCCAGATTACCCTGCTTGAACAGGCCGTGGGAAAATCATTGTTCACTCAACAAGGCCGGCGCCTGACCCTTACCGAGGCTGGCCGCCTGGCGCTCGGCTATGCCGACCAGATCTTTCTATTGGGCGAACAGATGCAGGAAGCCCTGGATGGCGCCGGCAAGCTGCGCACCCGCCTGACGGTGGGCATCGCCGATTCCCTGCCCAAGCTCACCGCCTTCCGCCTGCTGGAAGCGACGACCGCGCTCAGCACGCCGGTGCGCCTGGTCTGCTTCGAGGACCAGCACGACGCCCTGCTGGCCGACCTGGCCCTGCACAAGCTCGACGTGGTGCTGACCGACCACCCGCTGGCCACCGGCAGCACCCTGCGCGTGTTTTCCCACCTGCTGTTCGAAAGCGAGATGCTGGTGGTGGGCACCAAGGCGCTGGTGGCGCAATGGGGCAAGGATTTCCCGAAGGGATTGAAAGGCGCGCCATTCCTGCTGCCTACGCGCAATAATGCATTGCGGGGCAGGATCGACGAGTGGCTGGAACTGAACGAGGTGCATCCGGACGTGGTGGGCGAATTCGAGGACAACGCCCTGCTGAACACCTTCGGGCGGCGCGGCCTGGGCCTGTTCTTCGCGCCGGCGGCGCTGGCCGCCGACCTGGCCGAGCAGCTCGAAGCGGCCGTCGTGGGCCGCGTGCCGGGGCTGCGCGAGCGCTTCTACGCGATCTCGAACGAGCGCAAGATCCAGCATCCCGCGGTCGAAGCCATCCTTGCCGCCGTGCACGAGGGAATGCTCGGCGCCGCTTGAGTTGTACAATGCACATCGGCCGGGCCACATTGGCTGCCAATTTATTCACTCACCTTTTATATGGAAAATATTTTATTTGTCGTTCTGGCGCTGTTTCTCGTTGCACTGAACGGCTTCTTCGTGGCGGCGGAATTCGGCATCGTCACCCTGCGCAAGACGCGCGTGCGAGCGATTGCAAAAACCAGCGGCCTGCGCGGCGCCATCCTCGCCAAGGTCCATGGACAACTCGATGCCTATCTTTCCGCCTGCCAGCTGGGCATCACCCTCGCCTCGCTCGGCCTGGGCTGGGTCGGCGAACCGGCCTTTGCCAGCCTGCTCGAACCGGTGTTCGCCTTTGTTGGCGTCACGTCCGAGAAACTGATCCACGGTATCTCGTTTGTCATCGCCTTCAGCGTCATCTCCTTCCTGCACATCGTGGTCGGCGAACTGGCGCCGAAATCGCTGGCGATCCGCATTCCCGAATCCGTCGCCCTGTGGTGCGCCCTGCCGCTCTATGGTTTCTACTGGGCCATGTACCCCTTCATCTTCGTGCTGAATGCCAGCGCCAACATGGTGCTGCGCGTGGCCGGCCTGTCCGGCGCCGGCAGCCACGACACCCATTACTCGACCGAGGAACTGAAGCTGATCCTGCGCACCAATACCAGCACCGGCAAGGAAAAGTTCACCCACGACGAACGCCACATCCTGGCCCAGTCGCTGGAATTCTCGGAAATGGCCGTGTCCGACCTGATGCGCCCGATTAACGAAGTCATCGCCCTGCACGAGGACCTGTCGATCGAGGAAAACCTCGACACCATGCGCCGCAACCGCTTCTCGCGCTACCCCTACTTCGACGAAGAAGGCGAGGAAGTGCTGGGCGTGATCCACCTGAAGGACCTGTTCTTCGCCCAGCAGTCGGGCAAGGGCATCACCGACCTGTCGCAGTTCCTGCGCCCGGTCGAGACGATCTCGGCGCGCACCCCGGCCCAGGACATCTTCCGCCGCTTCCGTACCGGCGCCCCGCACTTCGCGCTGATCGGCGAAAAGGGCAAGCGCCCGGTCGGCTTCATCACGCTCGACAACCTGCTGGGCGCGATGGTCGGCGAGATCCGCGACGAATTCCGCCTCAACGAAAACGACTGGCTGCCCCAGGCCGACGGCACCTACATCGGCAAGGCCAGCCTGCCGATCTATTCGCTCGAGCGCCTGCTCGGCATCGACATCGACAACGAGGAAATGGGCCTGGACGACGTCGAATCGGTGGGCGGCCTGCTGATGGCCAAGCTGGGCGACATTCCGAAGCAGGGCCAGCGCATCGAGTTCCCGAAGTTCGACGTGGTCGTGAAGAAAACGAATGGCCCGCGTATCCTGCTGGTGAAGGTCATCCCGCGCCTCGAACGCGGCGAAGACGAAGACGATCATGCCTGATCTGAGTTGATTTGTAGTAACATTCGGGCGCTGTGCATCGGTCTTTTCGGCGACGAAATACGCCGCCGCACAGCGCAACGGTATAATCGATCCCATCCGCCTGTTTCCGCTTTCCAGTCCGAACATCGCATGAGTGTCCGCCAGCGTAACAACGTCACGATCTCCGGCCGCGGCGCCACCACCTTGGTGTTCCTGCATGGCTTCGGCTGCGACCAGGCGGTCTGGCGCTTCCTCTCGCCCGCCTTCGAGGAGCGCTACCGCATCGTCGCCTTCGACCTGGTCGGCAGCGGCAACAGCGATTTGTCGGCCTACGACCGCACCAAGTACAACACCCTGCAGGGCCATGTCGACGACCTGCTGGAAGTGATCGACGAATTCAGCGACGGCCCGGTGGTCTTCATCGGCCACTCGGTCAGCACAATGATCGGCATGCTGGCCGGCATCCAGGCGCCGCAGCGCTTCCTGGCCCAGGTCATGCTCTCGCCTTCGCCCTGCTACATCAACAATACCGACTACCGCGGCGGCTTCACGCGCCAGGACATCGACGAACTGCTCGACACCATGGACGCCAACTACCTCGGCTGGTCGAGCGGCGTGGCGCCGATCATCATGGGCGCGCCGAACCAGCCCGAACTCACGACCGAGCTGACCAACAAGTTCTGCCGCAACGACCCGGACATCGCGCGCCACTTCGCCCGCGTCGGCTTCACCATCGACCACCGCGCCGACCTGCCGCGCGTGCGCGTGCCGACCCTGATCGTCCAGGCCAGCGACGACGCCCTGGCCCCGCTCGACGTCGGCGACTACATGCACCGCCACATGCCGGGCAGCCGCCTGGACGTGATCCGCAACTTCGGCCACTGCCCGCACATGAGCGCGCCCGAGGAAAGCGCGCGCGTCGCCCTCGCCTTCCTCGATTCGCTCGGCGCGGTGGGGAATTCCGCTTGAGCGGCCTGCCTGACGACGCTTCGCTCTACCAGCAGGCCCCCTGCGGCCTGCTCGTCACCGACGCCGCCGGCGTGATCCTGCGCGTGAACGCCACCCTGTGCCGCTGGCTGGGCTATTCGCAGGCGGCGCTGGTGAAAAAGGTGAAGATCCAGGACCGGCTGCCGGTCGGCGCCCGCATCTTCCACCAGACCCACTGCCTGCCGATCCTGCAGGTGCAGGGTTCGGTCGGCCAGCTGCAGATGGAAATCCGCGACGCCGGCGGCCAGCGCGTGCCGGTGCTGATCAACATTGTCCGTCGTACGGTGGACGGCACGATCTTCGACGAATGGTCGCTGCAGGCCATGAACGAGCGCCGTTCCTACGAGCGCGAACTGCTGGCCGCGCGCAAGACCGCCGAGCAGGCGCTCGACGCCCGGCTCGAGGCCGAGGAACAGCTGCGCAGCCTGAACGCCGAACTGTCCGATGCCGACCGCCGCAAGGACGAATTCCTGGCCACGCTCTCGCACGAGCTGCGCAACCCGCTGGCGCCGATGCGCGGCGCGCTCGAAGTGCTCAAGCTCGACGCGGCGCGCCCGGTGCGCGAGAAGGCGCTGCTCGAGGTCTTCGACCGCCAGTTGCGCCACATGGCCCACCTGGTCGACGATCTGATGGAAGTGTCGCGCATCACCCAGAACCGCATGGAACTGCGGCGCGAGCCGGTGGCGCTGGCCGACATCGTGCACGCCGCCGTCGACGACGTCGCTTACATGATGCGCGCGGCCTCGCATACTCTGAATCTGCACATCGAGGCCCAGGGCGTGGTGGTCGACGCCGACCCGACCCGCCTGGGCCAGGTACTGGTGAATTTGCTGACGAATGCCTGCAAGTACACGCCGAACGGCGGTGAGATTTCGCTGACCCTGGGTGTCGAGAACGAGCAGGCCGTGATCGCGGTGCGCGACAACGGCATCGGCATCCCCGAGCATGCGCTGGGCACGATCTTCGCCATGTTCTCGCAACTGGAACCGGCGCTGCGCCGCTCGAAAGGCGGCCTGGGCATCGGCCTGGCCCTGGTGCGCGGCATCATCGCCCTGCATGGCGGCAGCGTGGAAGCCTGGAGCGCCGGCGAAGGCCTGGGCAGCACCTTCACGGTGCGCCTGCCGCTGGCGCCGGTGCAAGGCATGCCCGACGCCGCCGACGCCGCGCAAAACACGGTGGCCCAGACCGCCGTGCTGGTGGTGGACGACAACGTCGACGCCGCCGAGATGCTGGCCATGTTCCTGTCGATGAGCGGCTGCACGCCCCGCACCGTGCACACGGCGAACGCGGCCTTGGGTCTGCTGGAGACCTTCCGCCCGCAAGTGGCCCTGCTCGACATCGGCTTGCCGGACCTGACGGGCTACGAACTGGCGCGCCGCATCCGCGCACTGCCGGGCGGCCCCGACATGCTCCTGATCGCCGCCACCGGCTGGGGCCAGGCCAGCGACCGCCAGCTGGCCTTCGAGGCCGGCTTCGACCACCACTTGACCAAGCCGATCGACTTCGACCGCCTGCGCGCCATCCTGGCCGAGCCGAAACGGCCGCCCGCCTAGTCCGTCACCTGCTCGTTATTTGCGCGCACGATCGGATCGCGGGTGCCGGTCCACTCGCTCATCAGCGAGTAGCCCACGGCCAGCAGCACCGGCCCGATGAACATCCCGACGAAGCCGAAGGCGATCACCCCGCCCAGCACGCCGAGCAGGGTCAGCAGGAACGGCAGGCTGGTGCCGCGGCTGATCAGCATCGGCCGCACCACGTTGTCGACCCCGCTGATCAAGACCGTGCCCCAGATCACCATGAAGATGCCCCAGCCGGTCTCCCCCTGCGAGAACAGCCACACTGCCGCACTGCCCCAGACCAGCGGCGGGCCCACCGGCACCAGCGACAGCACGAACACCAGCACCGACAACAAGGGCACCGCCGGCACCCCCGCCATGGCAAAACCGAGCGCCGCCACCAGGCCCTGGGCCAGCGCCGTACCGAGCAAGCCGTACATCACGCCGCGCGTGGTCTGGCTGATCGTGTCCGACACCGACTCGGCGCCCTCGCCCATCACCTTGGCCATCATCACGCCCAGCATGGCGGTCAGGGCCTTGCCGTCGCGATACAAAAAGAAGCTGACGAAAGCGGCCAGGCTCATCTGCACGACGCCGGTGCCGAGCATCATGCCGCCGGCCAGCAGCCAGTGGCGCGCCGGCTCGACCATGCGCTGGGCCAGGGCCAGCATCTGCTCGCGGCTGGCGACCAGCTCGCGCAGGTAGCTGTCGATGGTCGCGCCAAGGAAGGGAATGTCGCGGATCCACGCCGGCGGCAGCAACTCGCCGTGCTCGAGCGCGTGGCGCATCTGGCCGAAGGTGGTGGCGACGTCGTCGGCCAGGTTGTAGGCGACGATGGCCAGCGGGATGATCACCAGCAGGGTGAGCGAGAGCGTCATGGTCAGCGCCGCCGGCGTGCGCCGCCCGTGCATGGCCTTGAGCAGGCGCAGGTAGAGGGGCCAGGAAGAAATGACGACGGCGGCCGCGAACAGGATCGCCGGCAGGAAGGGCTTGAGGACGAACAGGCAGCCCAGCGAGAGCAGGACGACGGTGGCGATACGGGTGTAGTTTCTTCCGATACGTTGTTCCATGCGTCCTGGCGATGATGGTGTTTTACATCATGCCATCATAACAGCTGGCGCAGGTCGTGAACGATCGGGGCCGGGCCGCCGCCATGGCGCACGAACAGGCGGATGCGGCCTTCCTTGTCGAACACGTAGCTGCCGGCCGTATGGTCGACCGTGTAGTTGTCCGGCGTGCTGCCCGGCACCTTCGATACGAAGACCTTGAATTCCTTGGCCGTCGCCGCCGTCTGCTCGGGCGTGCCGCGCAGGCCGATGAAACGCTTGTCGAAAGCCGGCACGTAGTGCGCCAGCACTTCCTGGGTGTCGCGTTCCGGGTCGAGGGTGACGAACAGCACCTGCACGTCCTTGCTCGACGGGCCGAGCTCCTTCATGACGGTGGCCATCTCGGCCATCGTGGTCGGGCAGACGTCCGGGCACTGGGTGTAGCCGAAGAACAGCACCACCAGCTTGCCGCGGAAGTCGGCCAGGGTGCGCGGCTTGCCGGTGTGGTCGGTGAGGCTGAAGCCCTTGGCGTAGTCGAGCCCGGTAAGGTCGGTATTCTTGAAGACCGCCGGCGAAGACAATTTATCGCAGCCGGCAAGCAGCAGCGCGGTGGCAAGCAACGCCAGGGACAGCAGTTTTTTCATCGTCAGAACTTGAAGTAATGGTCGACCAGCAGCGCGGCGAACAGCAGCGACAGATACAGGACCGAATAGGCGAAGGCCTTGCGCGCGACCTGGTCGCTGTAGTGCTTGTGCACGCGCCAGGCATGGCGCAGGAATTCGGCGTTCAGGATGACGGCGGCCACCAGGTAGATCAGGCCGCTCATGCGCACCGCGTACGGCAGCAGGGTCGTCGCCGCCAGCGCCAGCGAATACAGCCACACCTGCTGGCCGGTATAGGCCATGCCGTGGGTGATCGGCAGCATCGGCAGGCCCGAGCGCGCATAGTCCTCGCGCCGGTACATGGCCAGCGCCCAGAAGTGCGGCGGGGTCCACACAAAAATGATCAGCACCAGCAGCCAGGCCTGCATCGGCACCTCGTTGGCGACGGCCGCCCAGCCCAGCGCCGGCGGCATGGCGCCCGACAGGCCGCCGATGACGATGTTCTGGGGCGTGGCCGGCTTCAGGTAGATGGTGTAGACGACGGCATAGCCGACGAAGGTGACGAAGGTCAGCCACATGGTCAGCGGATTGACGAAGGCATACAGGATCCACATGCCCAGGCCGCCGATGATGGCCGAGAAAACCATGGTCTGGTTGCGCGTGAGTTCGCCGCGCGCGGTGGCGCGGCGCGCGGTGCGGGCCATGCGCGCGTCGATCTCGGCCTCGATCAGGCAGTTGACGGCAAAGGCGGCGCCGGCCAGCAGCCAGATGCCGGCCGTGCCCGCGATCAGGACGCGCCAGCCCGGGAAGCCGTCGGTGGCGAGGAACATGCCGATCACGGCGCAGAAGACGGCGAGCTGGGTAACCCGGGGCTTGGTCAGCGTCCAGTACTGGGCGATGCGGCTGGTCGGTTGGAGAGCGGTAGAGGTGGTCATCGATACGAGTTCGCAGGGACGTCCGCATTCGCGGGGGTGCGCTGCGACACTTCGAGAAGATACTTGACCTTGTAGTTTAACATGGTCACCGTCAGTACGAGGAGAGCCGCCCCGGCGTTATGCAACACTGCGATGGCGAGAGGGAAATCGAAGAACACCGTGGCCACGCCCGTGAACAGTTGCGCGAGCAGGATGGCGGCGATCAGTTTGCCGGTCTTGCGCAGCTGCGGCTGGCGCATCGCGCGCCAGGCGGCCAGGCCGAGGACGACCGTGACGATCACCGCGAAGTTCCGGTGCACCCAGTGGATCGCCACCAGGGCCGAGAACTGCAGGTAGTGGCCGGCGGCGGTCTTGCCGAGTTCGCGCCACAGGGTAAAGCCGTGCTCGAAGTCCATCTCCGGCACGAACTTGCCGTCGCACAGGGGGAATTCGTCGCAGGCCAGGGTGGCGTAGTTAGTGCTTACCCACCCGCCGAGGGCGATCTGGACGGCCAGCACCACGGCGGCGACCAGCGCCAGGGTGCGCAGGCTTTTCACGCTGGCGATGTCGCGCACCGGCGTGGGCGGCTTCATCAGGTAATCCTCGCGCCCGCCCAGCCAGACCAGCATGGCCAGCAGCGCCATGCCCAGCAGCAGGTGGATGGTCACGATCACCGGCTGCAATTTGAGGGTCACGGTCCAGGCGCCAAACGCGCCCTGCACGCAGACGAACAGGAACAGCGCCACCGGCATGGCCGGCTTGAAGGCATCCTGCTTCGTCTTGCGCCACTGGCGGATCGACTGGAACATCAATGCCATGATCAGGACGCCGATGCCCATGGCCAGGTAGCGGTGGATCATCTCGATCCAGGCCTTGACTTTCGTTACCGGGCCGGTCGGCATCAGCGCCTCGGCGGCGGCGATCTGCTCGTGCGCGATGAAGGGGTTCGCGGCGCCATAGCAGCCCGGCCAGTCCGGGCAGCCCAGGCCGGAATCGGTCAGGCGGGTAAAGCCGCCGAACACGATCAGGTCGAAGGTCAGGAAAGCCATCACCCACACGAGCTTGCGGTACTTGTTGGCGTCGGACGACAGCCAGACCATGGTCAATGGGATACTGGCAACAAACAGGCCCATGAGAGCCAACTGGAACAGGGTGGACGGGTGCATACTGAAATTATCCGATCGCCGAGGCGCGCAACAGCTTGGCGATGTCCTTGTGGACGCGCGCCGGCTCGGGGTTCTTGGGGAAACGCATCATCAGGTTGCTGCGCGGGTCGACCAGGAAGATGTGGTCCTCGCGCTTGCCGCCCGCGTCGACGGGCAGCCACTTGGTCAGTTCTTCCGGCTTCACGCGCAGGATGTGCATGTCGTCGTACATGCGGATCAGCATGGTGTCGATCGGCTGCGCGTCGGTGACGAGCCAGACGCGCTCGACGCGGTCCATGTTCTTGCCCTGCATGGTGCGCAGCTGGCGCATCGCGTACAGCTGGTCCTGGCAAGCCTTGTCGCATGCGCCGCCGCCGACCTTCACCATGATCCACTTGCCGGCATAATTTTCCAGCGTTTCCGGACGGCCGTCGAGCGTGGTGCTGGACAGCTTCGGCATCGGATGCGAACGCTGGTCGATGAGGGTGCCGTAATTCGTGCGCCCTTCGGGCTTGATGACGTAATAGCTCAGGTAAGAGGCAATCAGCGGCGCCGCGCAGACCAGCAGCACGGCCAGCAGTTTCCAGCGGCCCGTGCGGCGGCGTGCGGCGTCGCTGGCGATTTTGCCGGCATGGCTGGCGGCTGGCTCACTCAACTTGTTTTCTTCCACTGCGAAATCCTGTGATCACGAAAAATAAGGCCGCCATCGCCGCCAGCGCATACCACTGGACGGCGTAACCGCGGTGCTTGTCGACGCCCGTATCCGCGGCCGGCCAGTCGCGCACCAGCGCGTCGCCCGGCACCGGCGGCCCGCTTTGCTGCACAAAATATGGCGCCAGGCGCAGCCCGCTGGCCCGCGCCATGTCCTTCACTTCCAGGTTCTGGACGATGGCGCCCGGCTTGATCGGCGCGGCGGTCCCGAGCTGCATCACATGCCCTGCCCCGGCAACGACGATCCCTTCGACCGTCGTCGTCCCGGCCGGCGTCGCGTATTCCGGCAGCCGCCCATATTCGCGCGGATCGCGCGGCAACCACCCGCGCAAGACCAGCACGTGTTCGTCCGAGCCCGCTATTTTAAACGGCATCGCCAGATAAAACCCGGCCCTGCCCGCATGTGGCCGGTTATCCAGGAAAACCGGCCACTCCGTCACGAATTCGCCAATAAGCCGAACTCTTCTATACGTAGGGTGGGCTCCTGGGCCCACGCGGTCGTCCTGCTGCACGCCACCACGGTCTCCGATGACCACCGGCGGCAAGCTCCCCTGTTCAACGACCGCTGCCGCAACCGCTTCCTTCTCCGCCGCCCTTCTCATCTGCCAATTCCCCAACGCGATCCCCAGCGTCACAAGAACGACCGTCGCTACCAGCGGAATGACCCTCAACCGAAACCTGAACCGCATTACAATGAATCCCTTCCCGATCCCTGCGTGCCGACCATGAAAATCTTCATCGCCATCGCCTTCATCCTGATCATCGCCAGCCTCGGCTCGGCGCTGTTCTTCCTCATGAAGGACAAGGGCCGCAGCAACCGCACGGTGCAGGCGCTGGCGATGCGGGTCGGCCTGTCGATCACCCTGTTCCTGATCCTGCTGGCATCCTACAAGATGGGCTGGATCGCCCCCACCGGCATCCGCTGATCCGCAAACAAAACGGGGACAGCCGCACCAAGGCGACTGTCCCCGAGTATGAATCGATCAAGCCGGCGTTACAGCCAGTACACGACAACGTAGAGACCCAGCCACACCACGTCGACAAAGTGCCAGTACCAGGCCGCGCCTTCGAACCCGAAGTGATTATCGGCAGTAAAGTGCCCGCGCAGCACGCGGTACAAGACCACCGACAGCATGATCGCGCCCATGGTCACGTGGAAGCCGTGGAAGCCGGTCAGCATGAAGAAGGTCGAGCCATAGATGCCCGAGGTCAGCTTCAGGTTGAGTTCCTGGTAGGCATGGATGTACTCGTAGGCCTGGAAGCCCATGAAGATCGCGCCCAGCAGGATGGTCACGAACAGGAACACGGCGGTGTTGCGGCGGTGGCCGGCGCGCAGCGCGTGGTGGGCGATGGTCAGCGTCACGCCCGACAGCAGCAGCAGCGCGGTGTTGATGGTCGGGATCGGGAACGGCCCCATGGTGTTGAACACGTCCACGGTGCCTGCCGGGCCGGTATTGCCCCATTGCGCGGCGAAGTCCGGCCACAGGATCTTGTGGTCGAGGTCGGCCAGCCAGGGCATGGAAATCACGCGGGCATAGAACAGCGCGCCGAAGAAGGCGGCAAAGAACATGACCTCGGAGAAGATGAACCAGCTCATAGACCAGCGGTAGGACGAGTCGATGCGTTTGCTGTACTGGCCCGCTTCCGATTCGCCGATGGCCTCGCCGAACCAGAAATACAGCACGACCAGCATCGCCACGATGCCGGCCAGGCAGACCGCCGGGCCCCAGGCGGCGCTGTTGACCCAGCCCGAGGCGCCGGCCATGGTCACCAGCATCGAGATACCGCCTGCCATCGGCCACATCGACGGGCCGGGCACGAAATAGTGCGGCGCGGTTTTTGACACACTCATCTTCATCTCCTAAATCATTCTTCTCATACGTTGAATTGCGAAGCTTGAAAAACGTGTAGTACCTGTTATTGCGATACTGCGAACTTCACCACCATGATCAGCACCCCGATGAAGATCGCCACCCCGACCAGCGCCGCCAGAATCACGTGGACCGGATTCAGGTTGGCCGCGTCGCTTTCGTAGTCGCGCCGTTTGCGCACCCCGAAGAAGGACCAGAACACGGCCTTCATCGACGCCCCGAAGGACGACTTGCGCGGTGGTGGCGATGGCACCTGCGTCATTTCGCCGCCACCGCCCCGGCGATCTCGAAGAAGGTATACGACAGCGTGATGTTCTTCACTTCCTTCGGCAGCGCCGGATCGATGAAGAAGACCACCGGCATCTGGCGCGCCTCGTTCGGCTGCATCATCTGCTCGCGGAAGCAGAAGCACTCCACTTTCTTGAAGTGCGGCGTGGCCGATTGCGGCGCATAGCTCGGAATCGCCTGCGCCTTGACCGCCCTGCCCTGCGTGTTCACCACCTCGTAGGTCACGGTTGCCATTTCGCCCGGATGCACCTCGATGCTGCGCTGGGTCGGGCGGAAGCGCCACGGGCCTTGCGCGTTGCCGTCGAGCTCGATGGTGACCGTGCGCGTCAGGTCCACCTGGGTGTTGGCCGGGCGCTCGACCGTGCCGTCCTTCTGGGTCAGCACATTCACGCCCAGCACCTCGCAGATCTGGCGGTACACCGGAATCAAGGCATAGCCGAAGCCGAACATCAGCACCGCCACCACCACCAGTTTCCGGAAGGTGGAGCGGTTCAGGCGCAGGCGCGTGCTCTGGTCGTAGGCCATCGTTCTACAGCCAGAGCCGCTTGAGGATCACCGAGGCGAAGAAGAACAGGGCAATCGCTCCCAGGATCAGGGCGATCCGAAGATTCCCCTTCTGCGGTGGTTTGCGTTGCGCGTTCATCATTTCACCAGCGGCGGGTTTTCGAAGGTGTGGAACGGCGCCGGGCTCGGCACGGTCCACTCCAGGCCTTCCGCGCCTTCCCATGGCTTGGCTTCCGCCTTCGCGCCGCCGCGAATGGTCGGCAGCACCACCGCGAACAGGAAATAGACCTGCGACAGGCCGAAGCCGAAGGCGCCGATCGAGACGATCATGTTGAAGTCGGTGAACTGGGTCGCGTAATCGGCATAGCGGCGCGGCATGCCGGCCAGGCCCAGGAAGTGCATCGGGAAGAAGGTGACGTTGAAGGTGATCAGCGACAGCCAGAAGTGCATCTTGCCGCGGCCTTCCGGATACATGTGGCCGGTCCACTTCGGCGCCCAGTAGTAGAAGCCGGCGAACAGCGCGAACAGCGAGCCGGCCACCAGCACGTAGTGGAAGTGGGCCACCACGTAATAGGTGTCGTGCACCTGGATGTCGATCGGGGTCACGGCCAGGATCAGGCCGGTGAAGCCGCCCATCGTGAAGACAAAAATGAAGCCGACCGCGAACAGCATCGGGGTCTCGAAGGTCATCGAGCCGCGCCACATGGTGGCGACCCAGTTGAACACCTTCACGCCGGTGGGCACCGCGATCAGCATGGTGGCGTACATGAAGAACAGCTGCGAGGTCACCGGCATGCCGGTGGTGAACATGTGGTGGGCCCAGACGATGAACGACAGCACCGCGATCGAGGCGGTCGCGTAAACCATCGAGGCATAGCCGAACAGCGGTTTGCGGGCAAAGGCCGGGATGATCTGGGACACGATGCCGAAGGCCGGCAGGATCATGATGTAGACCTCGGGGTGGCCGAAGAACCAGAAGATGTGCTGGTACATCACCGGGTCGCCGCCGCCGGCCGCGTTGAAGAAGGAGGTGCCGAAGTGGCGGTCGGTCAGGGTCATGGTGATGGCGCCGGCCAGCACCGGCATCACGGCGATCAGCAGGAAGGCGGTGATCAGCCAGGTCCAGCAGAACATCGGCATCTTCATGAGCGTCATGCCGGGGGCGCGCATGTTGAGGATGGTGACGATGATGTTGATCGAGCCCATGATCGACGAGGCGCCCATGATGTGCATCGCGAAGATCGCCATGTCCATGCCCGGGCCCATCTGCGTGGACAGCGGCGCATACAGGGTCCAGCCCGCCGCGGTGGCGCCGCCCGGCGCCAGGAAGGAACCGGCCAGCAGGATCGCGGCCGGCGGCAGCAGCCAGAACGAGAAGTTGTTCATGCGCGCAAACGCCATGTCGGACGCGCCCACCTGCAGCGGGATCATCCAGTTGGCGAAGCCGACGAAGGCCGGCATGATCGCGCCGAACACCATCACCAGGCCGTGCATGGTGGTCAGCTGGTTGAAGAACTCGGGGCGGAAGAACTGCAGGCCGGGCTGGAACAGCTCGGTGCGGATCATCAGCGCCAGCACGCCGCCGGAAAGCAGCATGATGAACGAGAACCACAGGTAGAGGGTGCCGATGTCCTTGTGGTTGGTGGCGAACAGCCAGCGCCGCAGGCCGTGCGGGTGGTCGTGGGCATGATCGTGATCATGAGCGTGGCCGTGATGATCGTCGTGAGGATGGTCGAGAGTGCTGGTAGTCATGTCAGTATCCTGGGAAACTTATTGCTTGCTACGTGCAGCCAGAACCTCGGCCGGTTGAACGATGTTTTCCGCGGCCTTGTTCGACCAGGTGTTACGGGTATAGGTGATGACGGCGGCGATGTCGGAATCCGACAGCTGCGGCCAGGGCGGCATGGCGGCCGGATAGGCCGGGGTATCCTGGCCGTGCAGCAGCACGTCGATCTGGTGGCCCTTGGCGCCGGTTACCACCTGCGATCCGTCGAGCGCCGGGAAGCTGTTCGGCATGCCCTTGCCATTGGCCTGGTGGCAGACGGCGCAGTTGGCGGCGTACACGGTTGCACCCTTGGTGGTCAGTTCGTCGATGGTCCAGACCTTGGTCGGATCGTCGGCCAGCGCGGCCATGCGCTTCTTCTCGCCGGCGACCCAGTTAGTGTACTCCTCGGCACTCACGACGCGCACGACGATCGGCATGAAGGCGTGGTCCTTGCCGCACAGCTCGACGCAGTTGCCGCGGTAGACGCCGACCTTGTCGGCCTTGAACCAGCCGTCGCGCACGAAGCCCGGAATCGCATCCTGCTTGATGGCGAAGGCCGGGATGGTCCAGGCGTGGATGACGTCGTTGGCGGTGAAGACCATGCGGATCTTCTTGCCGACCGGGACCACCATTTCGTTGTCGACCTCGAGCAGGTAGTTCTCGCCGCGCTTTTCGGTGGGGGCGACGCCCGGCTCGCCGATCTGGCTGCGCGGGGTGGCCAGGTTCGACAGGAAGCTGATGCCCTCGCCTTCGCCGTTCAGGTAATCGTAGCCCCATTTCCACTGCATGCCGGTGGCCTTGATGGTGATGTCGGCGTTCGAGGTGTCCTTCAGGGCGATGACGGTCTTGGTGGCGGGCAGCGCCATGCCGATGACGATCAGGAAGGGAACGACCGTCCAGGCGATTTCGACGGCGGTCGATTCGTGGAAGGTGGCGGGCTTGTGGCCGAGGGCCTTGCGGTGCTTGAACACCGAGTAGAACATGACGCCGAAGACGCCGATGAAGATGACCAGGCAGACGATCATCATCCAGTTGTGCAAGCTGTAGATATCCGCACCGACACCAGTCACGGGCGTTTGCATGTTCAACTGGTGTTCCACCGGCCGCCCCGTTATTTCCGGGGCCGCCAGCGCCGGGATACTGGCCGAAACGGCGAGACCGAGCATCAAGGCGTGAAGTCGCTTTGCATATGTCATGAATTGTCCCCAACCACCCAAAATAAGAATATTTTTAAACGGTCAGCAATTCCATGAACGAACCGCCGCCGCTCCGAAACCTTGCGCAGCAAGTGGCTCCCGGACGGCACGCGATTTGTGGACGCGCTACGAACGATAACCGTACCGCGACCACC
>Ga0308166_1000931_pt1 | contig 34150 bp, 33 predicted proteins | sample PhyCR2_2_FD_202137 | JGI IMG/M metagenome (GOLD analysis project Ga0308166, IMG submission 202137) | Phyllosphere microbial communities from UC Gill Tract Community Farm, Albany, California, United States - DLSLCC.R2 | ecosystem: Host-associated > Plants > Phyllosphere > Unclassified | place...
GATGCCGTACAGGGTGCCCTTCAGGTTCACGTCGATCATCGCATCCCACTCGTCCGTGTTCACTTCGACCATCGGGCGGATCGGCATCAGGCCCGCGTTGTTGACCAGGACGTCGAGCCGGCCGAAGTCTTCCACTACCGCGGCCACGACGGCCTCGAACTGACGCTTGTCCGCCACGTCGAGCACATATGCCCGCGCCTCGCCGCCCGCGGCCGTGATGGTCGCGACGACTTCATCGAGGCGGTCGCGCCGCCGCGCCGCCACCGCCACGCGGGCGCCCCGCAGCGCCAGCAGCCGTGCGGTTTCCGCGCCGATGCCCGTGCTGCCGCCTGTGATCAGGACCACTTTTCCTGCGATACCGTTGTTCATGTCGTGCTTTCGTTGTTATGGGTTGGTGGCATATGCCGGGTAATCGGTAAAACCTTGCGCACCGCCGCCGTACATCGTGGCGGGGTTGACGGCGGCCAGCGGCCAGCCGTTGGAAATGCGTTGCGGCAGGTCGGGATTGGCGATGTACGGCCGGCCGAATGCCACCATGTCGCCCAGTCCGGACGCCAGCAGCGCCGCCGCGCGGTCCGGCGTGTAGCGGCCGGCGTAGATGATGCGGCCACTGAACGTGTCGCGCAGCGCGCGCCGGAACGTCGTCGGCAGGTCGGGCGCGTTGTCCCAATCCGCTTCGGCGATGGACACATACGCCACGCCGGCGTCTTCCAGCACCTGCGCCGCCGCGAGGTAGGTCAGCTCCGGATCGTCCTCGACCAGGCCGATGTAGACGCGCTCCTGGTCCGTGCCGGCAAACAGCGGCGTAAAGCGCACGCCCAGCCGGTCGGCGCCCACTTCGGCCGCGACGGCAGCGACGATCTCGCGCAGGAAGCGCAGGCGGTTCGTCACGCTGCCGCCGTATTCGTCGTCGCGCTGATTCGCGTGCACCGACATGAACTGGTTGACGAGGTAGCCGTTGGCGGCGTGGATCTCGACACCATCGAAGCCCGCAGCGATGGCGTTGCGCGCCGCCGCCGCATAATGCGCCACCAGTTCGCCGATTTCGGCAACCGTCAGTACGCGCGGCATCGACGGCGCCACCAGCGTGCCGACACCCGGCGCGGTTTCAATGAACGCCTTGGCCTGGCTGGCCGCGATGGCCGACGGTGCGACGGGCGCCGCGCCGCCGGGCTGCAGCGCCGCGTGCGAGACGCGGCCCACGTGCCACAGCTGGGCGAAGATCACGCCGCCCTCGGCATGCACGGCATCCGTCACCTGGCGCCAGCCGTCGATCTGCGCCTGGCTGTGGATGCCCGGCGTCCAGGCATAGCCCTGGCCGCGCGGTTCGATCTGCGCGCCTTCGGTCACCATGAAGCCGGCGCCGGCACGCTGGCGGTAGTACTCGGCCATCAGGGCGGTCGGGACATTGCCCGGCTGGGCGCTGCGCTGGCGCGTCAGTGGCGGCAACACGATGCGATTCTTCAGCCGGTGCCGGCCCAGAGCGACCGGTTCGAACAGTGATGCGTATGGCATGGGTTTTCCTTGTATGGGTTACGCCGGGCGCTTACAGGCCGCCGAGGCAGGTGTATTTCAGGTGCAGGTATTCGTCGATACCCTGCTGGCCGCCTTCGCTGCCGATGCCGCTGTCCTTGACGCCGCCGAACGGCGCGACCTCGGTGGTGACGACGCCGGCGTTGACACCCACCATGCCGCTCTCCAGTGCCCGCGAGACGCGGAACGCCCGCGCCAGGTCGCGGCTGTAGAAGTAGGCGGCCAGGCCGAATTCAGTCGCGTTGGCCGCGTCGATCGCTTCGCGCTCGGTGCTGAACCGGAACAGCGCGGCGACGGGGCCGAAGGTTTCCTCGTGGGCGATCAGCATGTCCGGCGTGGCGTCCGCAATCACGGTCGGTGCGAAGAAGCGCTCGCCCAGCGGGAGGCGTGCGCCCCCGGCCAGCAGGCGGCCGCCCTTGGCCAGTGCGTCGTCCACGTGCGACGCCACCTTGTCGACGGCTGCCGTATTGATCAGGGGGCCCTGCTGCACGCCGGGCGCGAAACCGTTGCCGACTTTGAGTGCCGCCACGCGTGCGGCCAGCCGGCGGGCGAATTCGTCGTAGACACCGTCCTGCACATAGAAGCGGTTGGTGCAGACGCAGGTCTGGCCCGTGTTGCGAAATTTCGAGGCGATGGCGCCTTCCACTGCCTGATCGAGGTCGGCATCGTCGAACACGATGAACGGTGCATTGCCGCCCAGTTCCAGCGACAGCTTTTTCATCGTGGCGGCCGATTGCTGGTACAGCAGCTTGCCGACGCGGGTGGAGCCGGTGAACGTCAGTTTGCGCACTCGCGCATCGGCGACCAGCTGCGCGCCGATCTCCACGGCGTCGCCGGTGACGACGTTGACGACACCGGCGGGAAGGTCGGCCAGCTGCGCCAGCACGCCCCAGACCAGGCCACAATACGGCGTCCATTCCGACGGTTTGATGACCACCGTGCACCCGGCCGCCAGCGCCGGCGCCACCTTGCGCGCCAACATCGAGAACGGGAAGTTCCACGGCGAGATGGCCCCGACGACGCCGACCGGCTCACGGGTGACCTGCAACTGCCGGTCCTGCCATGGCGACGGCACGATCGCGCCATCGATGCGGCGGGCCTGTTCGGCAAACCACTGGATATACGCCGCGCCCAGTTCGATCTCGCCGCGCGCTTCCGCCAGCGGCTTGCCCTGTTCATACGTCAGCAGGGTGGCCAGCAGTTCCGCGTTGTCGCGCACCGTGTGCGCCATCTTGTGCAGCAACGTGGCCCGTGCGGCCGCCGTCGTCAGCGACCAGGTGGCGAATGCCGCGTGCGCCGCGTCGATGGCGCGCCGCGTTTCGGCGCGGCCGGACCAGGCGATCGTGCCGAGATGCCCGCCCGTTGCCGGGTCGTCCACGGGGTGGGTGCGTCCATCGTCGGCCGGCACCCAGGCGCCGTCGATGAAATTGGCCTGCCGCAGCCAGCCGGACGATTTGATTTGTTCGAGCATCTCGGTTCCTTCACTCATCGGTTAATGGGATCAGCCGCGTTCACGCAGTTGCGCCACCAGCACGGCGGCCGCTTCGGCCGACGAACCCGGGTTCTGGCCCGTGATCAGCAGGCCGTCACGCACCACATACGAACCCCAGTCGTCGCCGCGGGAGAAGACGCCGCCTTTCGCCTTCAGTTCGTCTTCCACCAGGAACGGCACGATGTCGGTCAGTTCCACGGCGGCTTCTTCGGTGTTGGTGAAGCCCGTCACTTTTTTGCCTTCCACCAGCGGACGGCCGGCCGGAGTGCGCACGTGACGCAGCACGCCAGGCGCATGGCAGACCAGCGCCACCGGCTTGTTCGCCGCCAGGAACGCTTCGATCAATGCGATCGAGTTGCGGTCTTCGGCCAGGTCCCACAGCGGGCCGTGGCCGCCCGGGTAGAACACGGTGTCGAAGTCGGCCTGCGACACGCTGTCCAGGCGCACCGTACTGGCCAGTTGCGCCGTCGCGTCGGCGTCGTTTTCGAAGCGGCGCGTCAGGTCGGTCTGGAAGCCGGGTTCATTGCTTTTCGGGTCCAGCGGCGGCTGGCCGCCCTTGGGCGATGCCAGCACGATTTCCGCGCCGGCTTCCTTGAACGCGTAATACGGCGCGGCCAGTTCTTCCAGCCAGAAACCCGTCTTGCGGCCCGTGTTGCCCAGTTGGTCATGCGACGTCAGAACGATCAGAACTTTCATGGTATTTCTCCTAAGTAGTGCTCGCTAGTAGACCAGTCGTCTAGAGTCGAGCCAAAAAAAACACTTCAATACGAAGTGCGGTCAATACCCGCTCCGGTGTTACGGAGCGAGGTGCAAAATCTGCCGAGTGGACGCCAGCGCTGTCGCGAACGGCGCTGTCGTGCGCTCGATCTTGACCATGATGCTGGCCCCCAGCCACAGCTGGTACAGGGTGCGCGCCGCGTCGGCTGCGTCGCCATCAATCTTGAGTGAGCCCTCGCTCACGCCCATTTCGATCGCAGCGGAGAGGCGGCTGATAATGCCGTCGGTCCCGCGACGCAGCACCAGCCGCATCGATTCGGACAGATCGGCCACTTCCGCGCCCAGCTTCACCGCCAGGCACTTGCCCTGGCAGTCCTCGAACGACTGCGAGTCCTGCCACAGCTGCCAGTAATTCATCAGGCGCTGCGCCATCGTCAGGTCCGGCTCGGCCATCGTGCGGTCGATCTCGGCCAGATAGTCGTCGAAATAATGTTGCAGCAGCGCTTCGCCGAAGGCGTCCTTCGAACCGAAGTAATGGTAGAAGGAACCCTTCGGCACACCAGCGGCCGTCAGGATCTCGTTCAACCCCACCGCCGAGTAACCCTTGCCGGCCATGATGCGCTGGCCCGTCGCCAGGATATTGGCGCGAACGTCGGTGGCTGGGTTGGTGGTGGCGCTGTTCATGGGTTGAACTATAGACCAGATTAGACCGGTCGTCTACAACTATTTTCAAAACCCGGGACAGACCCCTGTTTTGAAGAAATATTGCAAAAAATCGGGACTGCTCCCGTGGTTGGGCAATCTTCCTCCCGCGCCAGGGTCGGGCTCGGATGTATGACCCGCGTCAAATCGCGTCATCGAACGCGGCGCGGGCGGTCCGATCGAAGATAATGGTCCTTTTGCGCGCAGATCTGCCATGTCCTTCCACCCCGACATTATTCGCGGCGCGTTCGATGCCGCCACCTATGCCCGCGGCGAGCGCTACGCCCTGGATGGCATGGTGCGGCGCATCGGTGTCGACGGCGATCGGCTCGTGGGCGAGGTCAGCGGGACAGGGCGCAGCATTTACGAGCAGACGATCACGCTGCGCCCCGGCTATGGCGGGATGCGCGTCGACGGCCATTGCAGCTGCCCCGTGGCGCGCAACTGCAAGCATGTGGTGGCCGTGTTGCTGGCCGCGCAGTACGTTGCCGACCAACCGCCCCGCGGCCGGGAGTCGCAAGCCGGGCCGGTACCGACGGCGCAGTGGCTGGCGCAACTGGCGTCCGCGAACAGGACGGTGGAAGCGCCTGCGGCCCGGTCGGGTACGCGTACGCTTTTTGCGCTGATGCCGGACGAGCGTGCGGGCGTCGTCAACCTGTATCTGTGCAACGGCCGCGTCTACGTGAACGGCAAGCTGGGGACGGCCAATCCCGTCAGCGATCTGCGCGCGCTGCGCAACGCCCCGCCCGCGCACGTGCTGCCCGAGGACCGGCTGGCCATCGACATGTACATGCTGGCACGTGACACCAACCCATTCAGCGTCGACCTGAAGCCCGCCGGCAAGATCACCGGGCAACTGCTGCGGCTGCTGCTGGACGAGGGCAACCTGTGGTGGGCGGACTCGCGCGCGGCGTTGAAGGCGGGCGACGCCACGCCGATCCGCCGTGGCCCGCCACGGGGTGTGACGTTCGGCTGGCATGCGGTGGGCACCGAGGAAACGGGCGTCTGCATCCGCTGCCTGTTCGAGGACGGCCAGCGGGTCGAGCACGTGTTCCCGACCGAGCCGCTGTTCTACCTGCACGACGGCCAGCTGGGCGAGCTGATGCTGCCGGAGAGCGTGCGCCGCATCCCCGCGCCATTGCTGCTGACGCTGCTGGAACAGTCACCCGTCCTCGACCCGGCCGAGTGCGCCGACGTAACGCGCCAGATGATCGAGCAGGGCCTCGATGCGTTGTTGCCGCCGCCATTGAAGCTGCGCGAGCGGGACGACATCGTTCCCGTGCCGTGCCTGATGCTGAGCAGCACCAGGCTCGACCGTGGCGCCTGGATCGACTACGCGCAACCCGGCTTCGATTACGACGGCACCTACGTTCCGTACAGCGCTGCGTCCGTGTTTCGCCGCATCACGGACGACGGCATCGAAATGGTCGCCCGCAATGTCGTGGCGGAGCAGGCCGCAGCAGACGTGCTGGCGGACATGGGCTTCGTGCCGTGCCAGCGCAGCCGTTCGATGCGCGAACTGGGCCAGCTGACGCTGCACACGCAGGACCAATGGCTGGGCTTCACGCAACACGGCATCGCCACCCTGCGCGCGGCGGGATGGGACATCCTGTTCGGCGACGACTTCCGCTACAACCTGCTGCAGGTGGACGACTGGTACGCGGACGTGGCCGACGAGGCCAAGGCCGGCAATGGCTGGTTCGACCTGGAACTGGGCATCATCGTGGCGGGCAAGCGCCAGCCGCTGGTGCCCCTGCTGGTGCAGCTGATCCGCAATGCACCCGACCACTTCGATCCGGCCGCGCTGGCGCGCCATCCGGATACCAGCATGCTGCTCGTGCAATTGCCCGACGGCGGCCGCGTCGCGCTGCCGTGGGGCCGCGTCAAACCGATCCTGGCGGTGCTGGGCGAGCTGTATTTCCGCGACGACCTGGATGGCATCCTGCGCCTGCCGCTGATCGACGCGGCGCGGCTGGCCGAGCTGGAACAGGCGGCGCAGCTGCACTGGATGGGCGGCGAACGGCTGCGCCAGCTGGGACGGCGGCTGAGCGAGTTTGGCGGCGTGGCGGACGTCGCGCCGCCGGCCGGCCTGCGTGCCCATCTGCGCGACTACCAGCGCGAAGGGCTGGCGTGGATGCAGTTCCTGCGCGAATACGATTTCGCCGGCATCCTGGCGGACGACATGGGCCTCGGCAAGACCGTGCAGACGCTGGCGCACATCCTGATCGAAAAAGAGGCCGGTCGCCTGGACTCTCCGGCGCTGGTGGTCGTGCCCACGAGCCTTGTCGGCAACTGGTGCGCCGAGGCGGCCCGCTTTGCGCCGGACCTGCGCGTGCTGCCGCTGCGCGGCAAGGAACGCCTGGCGCAGTTCGACCAGATCGCCAACGCCGACCTCGTGCTGACGACCTACGCGCTGCTGCCGCGCGACGAGGAAGAGCTGCTGCGGTACCACTTCCACCTGCTGATCCTGGACGAATCGCAATACATCAAGAACAGCCGCGCCAAGGCCACGCAGACGGCGCAGTTGATTCGTGCGCGTCACCGGCTGTGCCTGACGGGCACGCCGCTGCAGAACCACCTGGGCGAGCTGTGGTCGCAGTTCCACTTCCTGATGCCGGGCCTGCTGGGCGACGCCAGGACGTTCAACAACCGCTTCCGCAAGCCCATCGAACAGGGCGGCGACATGGCGCGCAGCGATTTCCTGACGAAAAGAGTCAAGCCATTCATGCTGCGCCGGACCAAGGACAAGGTCGCCCGCGAGCTGCCGCCGAAAACGGAAATCATGCTGCCAGTCGAGCTGGGCAGCGTGCAACGCGACCTGTACGAAACGGTACGGGTCGCGCTGGACAAGAAGATCCGCGACGAAATCGGACGCAAGGGCGTGGCGCGCAGCCAGATCGTCATCCTCGACGCGTTGCTGAAGCTGCGCCAGGTGTGCTGCGACCCGCGGCTGGTGAAACGGGTCGGCGTGCCGAAACACGCCGGGTCCGCCAAGCTGGAAGCGCTGATGGAGCTCGTCGAAACGCTGCTCAGCGAAGGGCGCAAGCTGCTGATCTTTTCGCAGTTCACCAGCATGCTGGACCTGATCGCCGCCGAGCTGCGCAGCCGCGCCTTTGATTACGTCACGCTGACGGGCGATACGGAAGACCGGATCACGCCCGTGAATGCCTTCCAGGCCGGCGACGTGTCCGTGTTCCTGATCAGCCTGAAAGCGGGCGGCGTGGGCCTGAACCTGACGGCGGCGGACGCCGTCATCCACTACGACCCGTGGTGGAACCCGGCGGCGGAAAACCAGGCCACGGACCGCGCCTGGCGCATCGGCCAGGACAAGCCCGTATTCGTGTACAAATTGATTGCGCAAGGCACGCTGGAAGAAAAAATCCAGGAAATGCAGCGGCGCAAGGCCGCGCTGGCGGATGCGGTCATGGGTGAAGGCGGCAGGCTGAACATGCAGCTGACGCAGGACGACCTGCAGGCCATTTTCGCGCCGTTATAGAAATGCCTGCTGTCAGGCCTGAGCCTCAAACAATAACGCCAACCGTGCGGTTGGCGTTATTGTTTTAAACCTGCTCTTCCGGCGCCTGCGTCATCTTGACGAACATCGGCGACACCAGCAGCCCCACTTCGAACAGCAGCCACATCGGAATGGCCAGCGAGAACTGGCTGACGATGTCCGGCGGCGTGACGATGGCGGCAATGACGAATGCGCCGACGATCACGTACGGCCGCCATTCCTTCAGCTTGGCCAGCGAGACAATGCCCATCCGCACGAGGATGACGACGACGACCGGCACCTCGAATGCGGCGCCGAACGCCAGGCACATCGACATGACGAAGTCGAGGTAGTTCTCGATGTCCGGCGTCACGGCGATCGACGTCGGAGAAAATTCGCTGATGAACGCGAACACGCGGCCGAAGACGAGGAAGTAACAGAACGCCACGCCGGCCACGAACAGCATCGACGACGAGATCACCAGCGGCGCGACCAGACGTTTTTCATGCGTGTACAGGCCGGGGGCGACAAACGCCCACATCTGGTACAGCACCCACGGCAGCGCCAGCACAAAGCCCAGCAATAACGTCACCTTCATCGGCACGAGGAAGGGCGCGATAACGCCGGTGGCGATCATTTTCGAGCCGACAGGCAGCGCGGCGATCATCGGCTGCGCCAGCAGGTCGTAGATATGGGCCGGCCCGGGCCAGAACATCAGGGCCGCAGTGGCGATGAGGATACCGATGGATGCCTTGACCAGCCGGTCACGCAGTTCGATCAGGTGGCTGATGAAAGTTTCTTCGGCCGGATTTTCAGTGCTCATTAGTTAATAGAACGAGGCAGGAGGTTTGCCGTTACGCGGGCGGAAGCGCGCGACGCGGGCCGCGCCGGAAACGACGTGCGTACGGCCGCCATTCTTCTGCTTGTACCAGAGCGGAACGGCCGAGGTGCGTACAAGGCGCTTGCGGCGGAATTCCTTGGCCTTGCGGGCCACGTGTTCCGTGCTGATGGACGAATAATCGCTGCCATACGAATCGCTGACGGGATCGTCGACGCGGAACGCGCCTTCCACTTCCGCCATGTTCTGCGCAATCGAGTTTTCCACGTCGGCCTTGATCGACTGGGCCTGCTCCTGCACGTTCTTCTGCAGGTTGCGCAGCTCTTCCAGTTCGATTTCGCGGCTGACCTCGGATTTCACGTCATGCAGGTAGCGTTGCGCGCGGCCGTACAGGGTGCCCGCCATGCGCGCAACCTTCGGCAGCTTTTCGGGGCCGATGACCACCAGCGCCACGACGCCGATGATGGCAAGTTTGGAGAGACCGAGATCGATCATAGGGATTCGCCGGGGACGCGCCGGACGGACCGGCGCATCGCATTACAGCTTCTGCTTTTCCTTGGCTTCCACTTCGATGGTGCCCTTGTCGGTCACTTGCGAAGCGGGCGGCGTTGGCGTCCCGGGTTTCTGCTCTTCGTCCGACTTCACGCCGTCCTTGAAGCCCTTGACGGCCTTGCCCAGGTCCGAGCCGATATTGCCCAGTTTTTTCGTACCGAAGACCAGCATGACGACGACGAGGACGATCAGCCAGTGCCAGATGCTCATGGAACCCATAATTTTCTCCTTGCAGGGCTTGTCGCCCGAATCCGGTTAATCGACACAGTATACGCGATCGGGCGATGTCATGTGCCTGTCATTAACGTCCGGAAATTTTGGTGACAGACACCTATTATTTGGGCCGTCAGGCCCAAATAATAGGTGTCTGTCACCGGTTTTTTCTAGTGCATCCCGCGCCAAGGCCGCGGGCCGCCGTACACATGCATGTGCAGGTGATACACGACCTGGCCGCCATCCGGACCGCTGTTGATCAGCGTCTTGTAGCCGCGGCTTGGGGCGCCTTCGGCATCCTCGACCACCGAGATGCCGTGCTCCTCGGCCAGGCGCGGCGCCAGCGCCAGCATCTTGCCCAGCACGGCGGTATGGCTTGCGTCGCAGTCGGACAAGGTCGACACGTGCTGTTTCGGGATGATCAGCAGGTGCACCGGCGCGGCCGGGTTGATGTCCTTGAAAGCCAGCACGTGCTCGTCTTCATAGACGATCGAGGCGGGAATCTGTTTGGCGGCGATCTTGCAGAACAGGCAGTTATCCACGGTCGTTCCTTATGATTGTTGGGGTCAGGCGTCCGGGCGCGCGGCTTTTTCGGCGATGCCGGAAACGCCTTCGCGGCGCGCCAGCTCGTCCAGCACCTGTTGCGGCGTCAGGTCGAACTGCGCCAGCAACACGAGCGAATGAAACCACAGGTCGGCGCACTCGTACAACACCTTGTCGGCAGCGCCGGCGGCGCGGGCATCCTTGGCAGCCATCACCAGCTCCGTCGCCTCTTCACCGATCTTTTTCAGGATGGCGTCGTCGCCTTTTGCAAACAGCTTCGAGACGTACGAGGTGGCGGGGTCGCCGCCATTGGCCAGCTTGCGCCCTTCGATCGTGGCCGCTACGCGGTCGAGGATGGTCATGGTTTCTTGTCCGAGTAGATGGTGTCGGGGTCCTTCAGCACTGGCTCGACGTTCTGCCAGTCGCCGGTCGGCGCGTCGCCGTCGAACTTCTGGAAGAAGCACGAGTGGCGGCCCGTATGGCAGGCAATGCCGCCGGCCTGCTCGACCTTCAGCAGCACCACGTCCTCGTCGCAATCGAGGCGGATCTCCAGCACCTTCTGCACGTGGCCGGACTCCTCTCCCTTGTGCCACAGCTTCTTGCGCGAGCGGCTCCAGTACACCGCTTCGCCCAGCTCCACCGTTTTATACAGCGCGTCGCGATTCATCCAGGCGAACATCAGCACGTCGTTGCTGCCCGCTTCCTGCGCGATCACGGGCACGAGACCGTGTTCATCCCACTTCACGCGGTTCAGCCATTTGGCCTTGGCCACGCTGGGCGTCGTCGTCGGGATGCTCATTGCGTCACCCTGTCGGCCTTGGTGTCGATCCGCATCGGAATGCCCTGCTTGGCCATGAAGCACTTCGCTTCGTGCACCGTGTGCTGGCCGTAGTGGAAGATCGACGCAGCCAGCACGGCATCGGCGCGGCCCACCTTGATGCCGTCCGCCAGATCCTGCAGGCCGCCCACGCCGCCCGAGGCGATCACGGGGATGCTGACGGCGTCGGATACGGTGCGCGTCAGGCCCAGGTCGAAACCGGACTTGGTACCGTCGCGGTCCATGCTGGTCAACAGCAGTTCGCCGGCGCCCATCGCTTCCATTTTCTTGGCCCACTCGATCGCATCGAGGCCGGTGGCCTTGCGCCCGCCATGCGTAAACACTTCCCAGCGGCCCGGTTCGACCTGCTTGGCATCGATGGCGACGATGATGCACTGCGAGCCGTGCTTCTGCGACGCGTTGTACACCAGTTCCGGATTGCTGACGGCGGAGGTGTTCAGGCTGATCTTGTCGGCGCCGGCATTGAGCAGGCGGCGCACATCGGCCACTTCGCGCACGCCGCCGCCGACCGTCAGCGGAATGAAGACCTGGCGTGCCACGGCTTCGATGATGTCGAGGATCAGGCCGCGGTTATCCGACGACGCGGTGATGTCGAGGAACGTCAGTTCGTCGGCACCCTGCTCGTCGTAGCGGCGCGCGATTTCGACGGGGTCGCCGGCGTCGCGCAGCTCCGTAAAATTGACACCCTTGACGACGCGGCCATTGGTCACGTCCAGGCAGGGAATGATGCGTTTGGCAAGCATATCAGCCTTCGTCCGCTTCACCGACTGGCAGTTCGCCCGTCAGTTCGTCCGCGCGCAGCTGCGCCTCGTTCAGGTTGATCGTGCCTTCGTAGATCGAGCGGCCGCAGATGACGCCTTCGATGCCTTCGTCCTGCACCGCGCACAGCGCTTCCACGTCCGCCAGGTTGTGCAGGCCACCGGAGGCGATGATCGGAATGCGCACGGCCTGCGCCAGGCGCACCGTCGCTTCGATGTTCACGCCGCCCATCATGCCGTCGCGGCCGATGTCGGTGTAGACGATCGATTCGACGCCGTACTGCTCGAACTTCTGCGCCAGGTCGATCACTTCATGGCCGGACATCTTGCTCCAGCCGTCGGTGGCAACTTTGCCGTCCTTGGCATCGAGGCCGACGATGATGCTGCCCGGGAAGGCGCCGCAGGCATCGTGCAGGAAGCCGGGATTCTTCACGGCGGCTGTGCCGACGATAATGTAGGTGATGCCGTCGTCCAGGTAGCGCTCGATCGTGTCGAGATCGCGGATGCCGCCGCCCAGCTGGACGGGGATTTCGTCGATGTCGTGCTCCAGCGCGAAGTCCTGCACCGTTTTCAGGATCGCCTTGACGGCGCCTTCGTTTTTCGGCTTGCCGGCAAACGCGCCGTTCAGGTCGACCAGGTGCAGGCGGCGGGCGCCCTGCTCCAGCCAGTGGCGCGCCATCGCGCCCGGGTCTTCGGAGAATACGGTGGCGAGTTCCATATCGCCCTGTTTGAGGCGAACGCAGTGACCGTCCTTGAGGTCGATGGCAGGAATGAGCAGCATGGCTTTATCAGTTAGGTTAAGTGTTGGAACGACGTGGGACTGCTTATGGATTCCAGTGAACGAAGTTCTTGTACAGCTGCAGGCCGCTGGCGGCGCTTTTCTCCGGGTGGAACTGGGTGGCGAAGATATTGTCGCGCGCGACGGCACAGCAGAACGGCTGGCCGTACACGGTTTCGCCCACGCTGTGCGCGGCCACGTCGGGCTGCACATAGTAGCTGTGCACGAAGTAGAAATACGTCTCGTCCGGGATGCCTTGCCACAGCGCGTGCGGCACGATCTGGCGCACCTGGTTCCAGCCCATCTGCGGCACCTTGAAGCGCGAGCCGTCTTCCTGGCACATGCCGTCCAGGCGGAAGCGCACGACTTTACCGGGCAGCAGGTTCAGGCCCGTGCCGCCTTCTTCGGAGTCGCCGAACAACATCTGCTCGCCGATGCACACGCCCATCAGCGGCTTGCTGGCGGCGGCGCGCAGCAGCGCTTCCTCGACGCCCGATTCGCGCAGGCTCTTCATGCAGTCGGCCATCGCGCCCTGGCCCGGCAGGACGATGCGCTCGGCATTGTCGATCTCCGAAGGATCGCCGGAAATGCGGATGTCCGCCTCCGGCGCCACGGCGCGCAGCGCCTGGGCGACGGAGTGCAGGTTGCCCATGCCGTAGTCCACTACAACGATTTTTTTCATTGGCTGAGCCCTGCGGTTACAGGCTTCCTTTCGTCGACGGGATCGTTCCCGCGGCGCGCTCGTCGCGCTCCACGGCCATGCGCAGCGCGCGGCCAAAGGCCTTGAACACCGTTTCGCACTGGTGGTGGGCATTGGTGCCGCGCAGGTTATCGATGTGCAGCGTGATGCCGGCGTGGTTGACGAAGCCGCGGAAGAATTCCAGCGTCAGGTCGACGTCGAACGTGCCGATCATCGCGCGCGTAAACGGGATGTGGTATTCGATGCCGGGGCGGCCGGAAAAATCGATGACGACGCGCGACAGCGCTTCATCCAGCGGCACGTACGCATGGCCGTAGCGGCGGATGCCCTTGCGGTCGCCGATGGCCTTGGCCACGGCCATGCCCAGCGTGATGCCGACATCCTCTACCGTGTGGTGGTTGTCGATATGGGTGTCGCCGGTGGCGTGGATGTCCAGGTCGATCAGGCCGTGGCGGGCAATCTGGTCCAGCATGTGGTCCAGGAAGGGCACGCCCGTGTCCAGCTTCTGCGTGCCGGTGCCGTCCAGGTTCAGGGCGACGCGGATCTGCGTCTCGTTGGTGTTGCGCGTGACTTCCGCGCTGCGGTCTACGATGGTCATGGGAAAGGCTCAGGGGTGGATCAGACCGCCATCGACGCTTTGAGGGCGTCGAGGAAAGCGGCGTTTTCTTCCGGCGTGCTGACGGTAACGCGCAGGCAATTCGTCAGCACACTGTGCATTTTACTCAAATTTCTCACCAAAATTTTGCGCGCCAGGAGATTCGTATGGATGGTGTCCGCATCCACCACACGGAAGGTGATGAAATTCGCTGCCGACGGGAAAACCGTCACGTTCGGCAACGCCGCCAGCGCGTCGTTCAATACCGTTCGCTGCTCGCGCAGCTGCGCCGCCTGGCCGTTCAGGATGTCCAGATGGTCGAGCGCAAACTCGGCCGCCGCCTGCGTCATGACGTTGACGTTGTACGGCGGGCGCACCTTCTCGAACTGTTCCAGCAGCGCGGGCGCCGCCGCCATGTAGCCCAGCCGGATGCCGGCCAGGCCCAGCTTCGACAGCGTGCGCATGACGATCAGATTGTCGAACTCCGGCAGCCGGCCCATGAAGCTCTGCTGCGCGAACGGCTCATAGGCTTCATCGACGACGACCAGGCCCTTGTCGCCCATGGCGCGGATGATCTCGACCATGACGTCCGCATCGAACAGGTTCCCGGTCGGGTTGTTCGGGTAAGCCAGGAACAGCAGCGCGGGCTGGTGCTCGGCAATCGCCGCCAGCATTGCCGGCAGGTCCAGCGAAAAGTCGTCCTTCAACGTCACGCCCACGAAGTCCATGCCGGCCACTTGCGCGGCGCGCTGGAACATCACGAATGCCGGCACGGGCGCCATCATCACGGCGCGGCGCTCCTGATGGGCGCAGGTGGCGGCCAGGATGGAGATCAGCTCATCGGAGCCGTTCCCCAGCAGGACTTCATAACCGGCGGGGACGCCCAGCTTTGCGGCCACCTTGTGGCGCAGCGCGTCGTACGACGGCGGGTAACGGTTCAGCGCGACGGCGGCGAGGCGCTCGCCCAGCTCCTGGCGCAGCGCAGGCGGCAGCTCGTACGGATTTTCCATCGCGTCCAGCTTCACGAAGCCGCTCGCATCCGGCACGTGATAGCTGTTGATGGCGCGCACGTCGGAACGGATGGTGTTGCTGATCAGGCTTTCGAGGGACATGCTTACTCCACGGTGTTGGCTACGGTATCGGTGGCGCGCAACGGCTTCGCCTTCGCGGCGCGCGGCTTCGCCCGGGGCTTGGCCACTGGCTCGGGCTCCGGTTGCTCCAGTGCGGCCAGCCGTTGTGCGATCGTCTTGCAGTAGTCGGCATTGAGTTCAAAGCCGACGAAGTTGCGGCCCGTGCGGCGTGCCGCGACGGCCGTCGTGCCGCTGCCCATGAACAGGTCCATGACCACGCCGTCGGGCGGGCAGGACGCCTTGATCATGCGCTCGATGATTTCCAGCGGCTTTTGCGTCGGGTGATCGACCCGTTCCGCATGCTCCCTGTGCAGGCGCGATACGCTCCACAGATCCTTCGGGTTGTAGCCCACTTCCAGCCATTTCGCGCCGACGAAAATCGAGCGCGAACGGGCCTTCTTGGTCGCGGCGTCGTACGGAATGCGCACGGCGTCGAGATCGAAATAGTAGTCCTTGCGACGAACGAAGAATCCGATCGTGTCGTGCACGGATGAGAAGCTGCGCACGCTGCCGCCCATCGACGGCACGCGGCGGTCCCAGATGATCTCGTTCATCATCGTCATGCGCTTTTTCAGCATGACGAAGATCTCTGGCGAAAAGCGCCACGTCAGGAAGATGTACAGGCTGCCGTTTTCCTTCAGCTTCGGCAGCGCCGCATCGATCCAGCGCTCCGTCCACGCCAGGTATTCCTCGACCGACTGCTGGTCCGACGTGTTGCCGTAGTCCTTGCCCAGGTTGTAGGGCGGGTCGGTCAGCAGCAGGTCGATCGAGCCGTCTGGAATGCGGGCCAGGCCGGCCAGCGCGTCCTCGCAGTAGACCTGATTCAGCCAGGGTTCGGCCGCACCGGCGCTGTCAGTTGCCATTCGTCTTCAACCGCAGCTCGGCGCTGCGCGCGTGCGCCTGCAAGCCCTCGCCATACGCCAGTTCCGCCGCGATCTTGCCCAGCGTTTGCGCCCCGGCTTCGCTGACCTGGATGATCGACGAGCGCTTCTGGAAATCGTACACGCCCAGCGGCGACGAGAAGCGCGCCGTGCGCGATGTCGGCAGCACGTGGTTCGGGCCGCAGCAGTAGTCGCCCAGCGATTCGGACGAGAAGCGGCCCAGGAACATCGCACCGGCGTGGCGGATTTTATCCGCCCACTGCTGCGGTTCCTCGGCCGAGATTTCCAGGTGCTCGGCGGCGATGCTGTTGGCGATCGCGCACGCTTCGTCCATGTCGCGCACCTTGATCAGCGCGCCGCGATCCGTCAGCGACGTGCGGATGACTTCCTGGCGCGGCATCGTCGGCAGCAGTTTTACGATCGATGCTTCGACCTTGGCGATGTAGTCGGCGTCAGGGCACAGCAGGATGGCCTGCGCCAGCTCGTCGTGCTCGGCCTGCGAGAACAGGTCCATCGCGACCCAGTCCGGGTCCGTGGTGCCGTCGCAGATGACGAGGATTTCCGACGGGCCGGCGATCATGTCGATGCCGACGGCGCCAAACACGCGGCGCTTGGCGGCGGCCACGTACGCATTGCCGGGGCCGACGATCTTGTCCACTGGCTGGATCGACTCGGTGCCATACGCCAGCGCGGCCACGGCCTGCGCGCCACCGATGCCGATCACGCGATCGACGCCGGCAATGGCGGCCGCCGCCAGCACCATCTGGTTTTTCACGCCGTCCGGCGTCGGCACGACCATGACGATCTCGCCCACGCCGGCCACTTTCGCCGGCACGGCGTTCATCAACACGGACGACGGATACGCCGCCTTGCCGCCGGGGACATAGATGCCCACGCGGTCCAGCGGCGTGATGCGCTGGCCCAGCACGGTGCCGTCGGCCTCCGTGTAGGTGAAGCCGCGCAGCTCGTCCTTCTGGCGCTCGTGGAACACGCGAATGCGTTCGGCCGCCGTCTCCAGCGCCGCGCGCTGCGCTTCCGGCAATGCCGTCAAAGCCGCCGCCAACTCATCTTGCCCAATCTCGAACGCATGCATGTCCTGCGCCCCGCCATGGGGAATACGATCGAACTTGTTCGTGTATTCGACAACGGCTTCGTCGCCGCGACCGCGCACCTGCGCGATGATCTCGGTGACGGCGTGTTCGATGGCGGTATCGGTTTCCGCTTCGAACGCCAGCAGGGCGTCCAGCGTTTCCTGGAAATCGATGGCGGAGGAGTCGAGCTTGCGGAGTTGGATCATGATGGTGTTATGACGTTTTTAATGAGGCGCGTTCGAACGCTTCGATAATCGGCTGCAAACGGGCGCGCTTCAGTTTCAGCGCGGCCTGGTTGACGACGAGGCGCGACGAGATGTCCATGATCTCTTCCACTTCGACCAAGTTGTTCGCGCGCAGCGTGCTGCCCGTGCTGACCAGGTCGACGATGGCGTCGGACAAGCCGACCAACGGCGCCAGCTCCATCGAGCCATACAGCTTGATCAGGTCCACGTGCACGCCCTTTTTCGCGAAGTGCTGACGCGCCATTTCGGTGAACTTGGTGGCCACGCGCAAGCGCGCGCCCTGGCGCACGGCCGTCTCGTAGTCGAAGCCCGCCTTGACGGCCACGGACATACGGCACTTGGCGATGTTCAGGTCGACCGGTTGGTACAACCCTTCGCCGCCATGCTCGAACAGCACGTCCTTGCCGGCCACGCCGAAGTCCGCCGCGCCGTACTGCACGTACGTCGGCACGTCGGTGGCGCGCACGATGAGCACGCGCACGTCCGGGTCGTTGGTCGGCAGGATCAGCTTGCGCGACGTTTCCGGGTTTTCCGTGACGGTGATGCCGGCCGCCGCCAGCAGCGGCAGCGTGTCTTCGAAGATCCGGCCCTTCGACAGCGCCAGGATCAGCCCAGTGCTGTCGGCCACGGGGGCCTGGCTGGTAATGGTTGTCATGGCTGCCTTATTTGATGCGCGTGATGTTGGCGCCGACCGCCGACAGCTTCACTTCCATGCGGTCGTAGCCGCGATCGAGGTGATAGATACGGTCGATCAGCGTCTCGCCTTTCGCGGCCAGGCCGGCGATGACGAGCGAGGCCGAAGCGCGCAGGTCGGTCGCCATCACGGGCGCGCCGATCAGCTGCTGCACGCCCTTGATGGTGGCCGTGTTGCCGTCCGTCTGGATGGCGGCACCCAGGCGGTTCATCTCCTGCACGTGCATGAAGCGGTTCTCGAAAATTGTCTCCTGCACGGTGCTGCTGCCGTCCGCGATCGTGTTGACGGCCATGAACTGCGCCTGCATGTCGGTCGGGAAGCCCGGGTACTCCGTGGTGCTGAAGCTGACCGGGTGCGGGCGCGCATCCATCTGCGCGCGGATCCACGTGTCGCCGATCGTCAGGCGCAGGCCCATTTCGCGCAGCTTTTCCAGCGCCGCATCCATGATGTCCACGCGCGTATTGCGGATCGTGATGTCGCCACCGGCTGCCGCGACCGCGCACAGGAACGTGGCCGCTTCGATGCGGTCGGAAATCACGGTGTGGTCGGCGCCATGCAGTTCCGGGACGCCCTGGATCACCAGGCGGTGCGTGCCGATGCCGTCGATCTTCGCGCCCATGGCGACGAGCAGATTGGCCAGGTCCGTCACTTCCGGTTCGCACGCGGCGTTTTCCAGGATCGTCTCGCCTTCGGCCAGGGTTGCCGCCATCAACAGGTTTTCCGTGCCGGTGACCGTGATCATGTCGGTCGTGATGCTGGCGCCCTTCAGTTTTTTCGCTTTCGCGTAGATGTAGCCGGCGTCGATCGAGATCTCGGCACCCAGCGCCTGCAGGCCCTTGATGTGCTGGTCGACAGGGCGCGAGCCGATGGCGCAGCCGCCCGGCAGCGACACCTTCGCTTCGCCGAAGCGGGCCAGCAGCGGGCCCAGCACCAGGATCGATGCGCGCATGGTTTTCACCAGCTCATACGGCGCTTCCAGCTTGTCGATCTTCGACCCGTTCATGACGACCCTGTCGCCGTTCTGCTCGACCGACAGGCCGGTCTGACGCAGCAGTTTGAGCATCGTCGCCACGTCGTGCAGGTTCGGCACGTTCGACAGATTCAGGTCGCCGGCCGTCAGCAGGCCCGCGCACAGGATCGGCAGCGCCGCGTTCTTGGCGCCGGAGATCTGGATGTCGCCAACGAGGCGCTTGCCGCCGGTAATGAGCAGTTTGTCCATTGCTTATCCTTGGAATTCTTCTGGGGTCAGGGTTTTCATCGACAGCGCGTGGATCTCTTCGCGCATGCGGTCGCCCAGCGCCGCGTACACCAGCTGGTGGCGCTGGATCGGGCGCTTGCCGGCAAACGCCGGCGAAACGATAACGGCCTGGAAGTGCTGGCCGTCGCCCTCCACTTCCAGGTGGGTGCATTCGAGGCCGGCGGCGATATAGCCGTGGATTGCTTCAGGGGTCGTGGTCATGATGAATTCCTGTGATAACTTAGTGGCGCAGGCGATAACCGCTACGCAGAAGACGAATGGCCAGCAGCGCCAGCACCACCAGGAAGGCGGAAACGATGGCAAGGCTGGTCCAGGGATTGATGTCGGACTGGCCGAAGAAGCCGTAGCGGAAACCGTCGATCATGTAGAAGAACGGGTTCAGGTGCGACACGGTCAGCCAGAATGGCGGCAGCGAGTGGATCGAGTAGAACACGCCGGACAGGAACGTCAGCGGCATGATCAGGAAGTTCTGGAATGCCGCCAGCTGGTCGAATTTCTCGGCCCAGATGCCGGCGATGAGGCCCATCGTGCCGAGGATGGCGGCGCCCAGCAGGGCGAACACGACGATCCACAGCGGCCAGACAAAACTCATGTGCGCGAACCACGCCGTGACGATGAACACGCCCAGGCCGACGGCAATGCCGCGCACCATGGCGGCAATCGTGTAGGCCGAGAAAATCTCCCAGTGCGACAGGGGCGTCAGCAGCACGAACACCAGATTGCCCGTGATCTTCGACTGGATCAGCGACGACGACGAGTTGGCGAACGAATTCTGCAACACGCTCATCATCACAAGGCCGGGAATCAGGAATGCCGTGTAGCTGACACCGGGATAGACGGTGACGCGCCCTTCCAGCACGTGGCCGAAGATCAGCAGGTACAGCATTGCGGTCAGGATCGGCGCGGCGATCGTCTGCGTCGCCACTTTATAAAAGCGCAGCGTTTCCTTGTACACCAGGGTGCGGAAGCCGGTAGAACCCATCACAGTGCCCCCTTGTCCATAATTTGCAGGAAGATGTCTTCCAGGTCGGCCTGCTGCAGCTGCATCTCGTCGATGACGGCGCCGGACTGGCGCAGGCGCGCGAGGATCTGCTCCACTTCCGTGTAGTCGTTGATGCGCAGGCTGTATTTGCGGCCCGTCTCCGTCGGCTCGGGGTGCGTGATCAGGTGGCGCATGTCTTCCGGCAGCTCGCCTTGCGTCATGTGCACGATCAGCTGCGAGCCGGAGATGCGGCGGATCAGCGCGGACATCGTGTCCAGCGCCACGACCTTGCCCGATTTGAGCATCGCCACGCGCTTGCACATCGCCTGCGCTTCTTCCAGGTAGTGCGTCGTCAGGACCACCGTGTGCCCCTCGCGGTTCAGGCGCGAGATGAACTTCCACAGCGTCTGGCGCAGTTCCACGTCCACGCCGGCCGTCGGCTCATCGAGCACGATGACGGGCGGCTTGTGCACCAGCGCCTGCGCCACCAGCACGCGGCGCTTCATGCCGCCGGACAGCGCGCGCATATTGGTATCGGCCTTGTTGGTCAGATCGAGGTTTTCCATGACCTCGTCGATCCACTTGTCGTTATTGGGCAGCCCGAAATAACCGGATTGCAGCCGCAGCGTTTCGCGCACCGTGAAGAACGGGTCGAAGACCAGTTCCTGCGGCACCACGCCCAGCTTCTTGCGGGCGGCGCGGAAATCGCCGACGACTTCATGGCCGTGGATCTTCACGCTGCCGCTGTCGGCCCGGATCAGGCCCGCGATAATGGAAATAAGGGTGGTCTTGCCGGCGCCATTCGGTCCGAGCAGACCGAAAAACTCCCCTTCCTCGATCGAGAGCGAGACGCCGCCCAGTGCCTGGAGCGATTTGTAGCGCTTCTCGACATTACTGATTTCGATTGCTGTCATGCCTGATTGTTCGTATTTGGTGGTGCAACGAGACCGTTGCATTTGGCGGCCGGAAGGCCTTCGATGCGGGCACCGTGGCTCTGTTGGCAACGGTAACGGTCAATTATATTGGAATTTCGGTCAGACTATGCCGGACCGGCCGAAAAGCGCCGATACAGCCTGGGGCGGGGATTCAGGCGGGGGTCAATGATGATGCAGTTCGGCGGACGTGGCAACGTCGCGCGCCGGCTGGTCGCACAGCTGGGGTGAGACCAGCTCGCAAACACCGTACAGCTTGGTGAGGCTTTTCAGGATGGCCGGCAGGTTCACCAGTTCCAGCTTGACGCCGGCATTGGCGGCGGCACGCTGCCACGCCAGCATCACCGACACGGCCGCCGAATCGACCGCCACCACATTGCGCAGGTCGAACACGTTCTGGCCCGCGGCAATCGCGGCCAGGCCGTGCTCCAGCGCGGCCGTGGCGTTGTCCACGGTCAGCGCGGTCAGGGACAACATGTTGTTGGCGGAATCGGCCATGTCGGATCAGGAAGAAAAATGGGGACTGCAGAGAGTCCCCATGATAACAGAATTACGTTAATTGATTTACTTCTTCGCAGTGGCCAGCGGCTTGTTGGCCAGCTGCTTGTTCTTCGCGGCCAGCGTCTTGATCAGGCCGTCGATGCCGCCCTTGCTGATCTCGGCGTTGAACGTGCCCTTGTAGGTTTCCACCAGCCAGGCGCCCAGCACGTTGATGTCGTAGATCTTCCAGCCGGACGTGCCCTTGGCAACGCGGTAGTTCAGCAGGATCGGCTCGCCGCGGGTCATGTTGACCTGCGAACGCACTTCCACTTCCGTATCCGATGGGTCGGCGCGCAGCGGCTTGAACTCGATCGTTTCGTTACGCACCTGCGACAGCGCGCCCGAGTACGTGAAGATCAGCAGCGTGCGGAATTCTGCGGACAGCTGACGCTTCTGTTCCGGCGTGGCTTCGCGCCAGTAACGGCCGGCGGCCAGCGACGTCATGCGTTCGAAATCGACATATGGCAGGATTTTCGTTTCCACCAGGTCCATGACCTTGCGGGTGTTGCCGGCCTGGATGTCCTTGTCGGTCTTGGCGATCGTCAGCACTTCCGAGCTGATGCGCTTGACCAGCGCGTCCGGCGCTTCGTTGGCGTTCTGGGCGGCGGCAAAGCCCGTCGTGGCAAAAGCCAAGGTGGCGACAGCAATCAGTTGCTTGATGAATTTCATGTCTCGATTACCTATATTGGTTATGCGTCAAAGTACAGGCTGACTGGCCCAGCCGGTTCAATCATTATAGCTGCACCGGCCGGGCGCTTCCGTTCAGGTGCCCGTACCTTCGCCAGTTGGATTAACGACTGGCTGGGCCGGTACGTTGTCCTCGTTATCCGATTTTTCCGGTTTTTCCTGCGGCACGTCGCCGTCGTAGACCTGGCTCTGGCGGCGCTGCAGGTAGCCGTCGCGCAGGAACTGGTAGCGGTCCAGCGCGGCATCCTCGAACAGCGACGACGCGTCCAGCAGCGCGGCGCGCTGGTCGATCACGCGGGTACCGGCGCCGATATTGCGCACATTGACGGGGTCCTTGTAGCGCCATGGGTCGGCGACGACATCCAGCGGCAGGCCGACGGTATCGCGCAGTGTGGACGGGCCCAGCAGCGGCAGCATCACGAACGGGCCGGAGGTCACGCCCCACTTGCCCATCGTCTGGCCGAAATCTTCCTTGTGCTTCGGCAGGCCCGCTTCGGAAGCGATGTCCAGCACGCCCAGCAGGCCGAACGTGGAGTTCAGCGCCACGCGCATGATGTCCGACATGCCGTCGGCACCCTTGCCCTGCAGCAGGTTGTTGGCACCGGTCCAGATGTCGCCCAGGTTGCCGAAGAAGTTCGACACGCCCGTGCGGACAAAACTTGGCGTGATGTTCTTGTAGCCGGTGGCGACCGGCTTCAATGCATACGTGTCAACGGTATCGTTGAACTTGAAGACGGCGCGGTTCCAGTTTTCCATGGGATCGCGCTTGTCGGGACCGACGGCACAGCCGGACAGTGCGGCCGCGGCGGCCAGCGCCAGCAGAACGGAGGTATTGCGGCTCATCAGTTGGAGTCCTTTCCTTCAGCGGCTTTGCTGTAAATAAATTGGTTGATCAGGTCTTCCAGCACGGCGGCGGACTGGGTGCGGGCGATCTTGTCGCCAGCGGCCAGGTTTTTCTCGTCGCCACCGGCTTCGATGCCGATGTACTGCTCGCCCAGCAGACCCGACGTCAGGATCTTGGCCGAGCTGTCTTTCGGAAACTTGTACGTCGAATCCATTTCCAGCGTGACGGCCGCCTTGTACGACTTGTCGTCAAAGGCGATTTCCGCCACGCGGCCGACCACGACGCCGGACGCTTTCACTGCCGCCTGCGGCCGCAGGCTGCCGATATTGTCGAACTTGGCCGTGATCTCGTACGTTTTGGCGAGCGAGAACGAGCTGTTATTGCCCGCTTTCAGCGCCAGGAACATCAGTGCGGCCACACCGATCACGATGAACAGACCGACCCAGACATCCAGAGATTTGCGTTGCATAAAACTAATCCTATAGGTTTTTACTGTACCGCACTGAGCGGCAGCGCACATACGACTACGTGAAGTTACCGGCTGAACATCAATGCCGTCAGCATGAAGTCGAGCCACCAGATCATCAGCGACGAAATGACAACGGATCGCGTGGTCGCGCCCGCCACATCCTCGGGGGTCGGGCGTGCTTCATAGCCCTGGTACAGCGCGATGAACGTGATGGCGATACCGAAGACGACACTCTTGACGAAGCCGTTGAAGACGTCCTTCCACAGGTCCACGCCGGACTGCATCTGCGACCAGAACGCGCCCGCGTCCACGCCGATCAGCTTGACGCCGACAAGGTAGCCGCCAAAGATGCCGACAGCGCTGAAAACCGACGCCAGCAGTGGCACGGCAACAACACCGGCCCAGAAACGGGGCGCCAGCACGCGCTGGATCGGGTTTACGGCCATCATTTCCATGGCCGACAACTGCTCGCCGGCCTTCATCAGGCCGATTTCCGCGGTCAGCGACGTGCCGGCTCGGCCAGCAAACAGCAGCGCCGTGATGACGGGGCCCAGTTCACGCGTCAGTCCCAGCGCCACCAGCAGGCCCAGCGACTCGGACGCGCCGTATTTGTTCAGGGTGTAATACCCCTGCAGGCCCAGCACCATGCCGACAAACAGGCCGGACAAGGTGATGATCAGCAGCGAATAGTTACCGATGAAGTGCAGTTGCTCGACGATGAGGCGCGGCCGGCGCAGCAGTCCGCCGGACAGCCCCAGCATCGTGAAGAACGTGCGGGTGGCATAGCCGAGGCTTTCCACATAATCGCGTACCGTGTTGCCGAGCCCGCCCAACAGGCGACGGCCGATCATGCGCGGCCTCCTAACCCCAGGTCCTCGGCCAGCGACTTGCCGGGATAGTGGAACGGCACCGGGCCGTCCGCTTCCGCATGCACGAATTGTTTTACGTAAGGGTCAGTCGATACCATCATGTCCGCCGGGGTGCCGTGGGCAACGATCTTGCCCTGCGACAGGAAATATACGTAGTCCGCGATCATGAACGATTCCTTGACGTCGTGCGAGACGAGGATGCTGGTCGAGCCCAGCGCATCGTTGAGGTTGCGGATCAGATTGGCCGTGACGCCCATCGAGATCGGGTCGAGGCCGGCAAACGGCTCGTCGTACATGATCAGTTGCGGGTCCAGCGCGATCGAACGCGCCAGCGCGACACGGCGCGCCATCCCGCCGGAAATCTCGCCCGGCTTCAGCTTGGCTGCATTGCGCAGGCCGACGGCGTGCAGCTTCATCAGCACCAGATCGCGGATCAGTTCTTCCGGCAGGTCGGTATGCTCGCGCAGCGGGAACGCCACGTTTTCAAACACCGTCAGGTCCGTAAACAACGCGCCATGCTGGAACAGCATGCCCATCTTGCGACGGAGCAGGTACAGGTCAGCCGTTTTGAGATTGTGGACGATCTGGCCGTCCACGGACACTTGCCCGGTTTTCGGGCGCAATTGACCGCCGATCAGGCGCAGTACGGTGGTCTTGCCACTGCCGGAGCCGCCCATGACGGCAACCACCTTCCCCTTCGGGAAATCCATGTGGAGACCGGCCAGAATGGCGCGTTTTCCATAGGAAAAGTGCAGATCGCGGATTTCAACGAGGTTGGGCACGGCTATAGCTCTTTATTTTTGATGCCATATTGTAATGCAGAAAGACACGACTCTGCTGGCAGCCCCTTCGCGAGGCAATATTACTAAAGTGAAGAGGCGAATAATACAACACTAATAACCGCAGAGTCAGCAATTTACATTCAGCAAATGTTGTAAATTTGCTGCTCCGCACAATAGCCAAGAAAATAGGGACAGACCCCATTTTCACCCTCGTGCCAGGCTCCGCTCTGACAGAAAACCGGTGCCAGGCTCCGATTTCCCGCTGGTGGCCCTGCCCGTCGCGGGACGGTGCCGCCAGCCTTGCCAGCCGGCGCGGCGCGCTGGCGAAAAAAAACCGGTGTCTGTCACCGGTTTTCTGGGTTACGACGGATGAGTGTCAGCGTGGCAGGACGGAGTTCCCCATCAGGAATTCATCGACAGCGCGGGCGCACTGGCGGCCTTCACGGATGGCCCAGACCACCAGCGACTGGCCGCGGCGGATATCGCCGGCGGCAAACACGCCCGGCTTGCTGGTCTTGTAGCAGCCGTCGCCATCCGTCGTGGCGCGGGCGTTGCCGCGCGGGTCCTTGTCGATGCCGAACGCGTCCAGCACCTGCTGCACGGGCGACACAAAACCCATCGCCAGCAGCACCAGGTCCGCCTTCATCTCGAATTCGGAGTTCGGCACTTCCTGCATCTTGCCGTCTTTCCACTCGACGCGGCAGGCGACCAGTTTTTCTACTTTACCGTTCTTGCCTTCCAGGCGCTTCGTGGCCACGGCCCAGTCGCGCTCGCAACCTTCTTCGTGCGACGAAGACGTGCGCAGCTTCGTCGGCCAGTACGGCCACACCAGCGGCTTGTTTTCCTGCTCCGGCGGCATCGGCATCAGTTCGAACTGCGTGATGCTGGCCGCGCCATGGCGGTTCGACGTACCGACGCAGTCCGAGCCCGTATCGCCGCCGCCGATGACGACGACGTGCTTGCCCGTGGCCTTGATCTGGTCCTTGACCTTGTCGCCCGCGTTGACCTTGTTCTGCAGCGGCAGGAAGTCCATTGCGAAATGCACGCCCTTCAGCTCGCGGCCCGGCACGGGCAGGTCGCGCGGCTGCTCGGCGCCACCGGCGATGACGACGGCATCGAATTCCTTCTCCAGGTCTTCCGGGAAGATCGTTTCTTTTGCCCAGTTGTTGACGTTGGCCGGGAAATCCTTGCCGATCAAGGTCGACATGCGGAATTTGACGCCTTCCGCTTCCATCTGTTCGATACGGCGGTCGATATGCGACTTTTCCAGCTTGAAGTCGGGGATGCCGTAGCGCAGCAGGCCGCCGGCGCGATCCGATTTCTCGAACACCGTCACGTCATGGCCGGCGCGCGCCAGCTGCTGCGCCGCCGCCAGGCCGGCCGGACCGGAACCGACGATGGCGACGCTCTTGCCCGTCTTCTTCTCCGGCGGCTGGGGCTTGACCCAGCCGTGTTCCCAGCCTTCGTCGATGATCTTGTGTTCGATCGACTTGATGCCGACCGGATCGTCGGCGATGCCCAGCGTACAGGCGCTCTCGCATGGCGCCGGGCAGATACGGCCCGTGAATTCCGGGAAGTTATTCGTTTGATGCAGCACGTCCAGCGCCTGGCGGTAGTGCTGGCGATACACCAGGTCGTTCCAGTCCGGGATGATGTTGTTGACGGGGCAGCCCGAATTGCAGAACGGGATGCCGCAGTCCATGCAGCGTGCGCCCTGCACCTTGGCCTGGTCGTCCGTCAGCTTCAGGACGAACTCCTTGTAGTTTTTCAGACGCGACTCGGGAGGCAGATATTGCTCTTCCTGACGCTGGAATTCCATGAAACCGGTGATTTTACCCATGTTATATATCCTTCTTACGCGGCGATGGCTTGCGTTTCGGCTTCGACGGCGGCGTTGTCGGCCAGCTCCACCAAGGCGCGCTTGTATTCATTCGGGAAGACCTTGACGAACTTGCCACGGCTGTCCGCCCACGTGTCCAGCAACAGGCGGGCGCGCGTGCTGCCCGTGTGCTTGAAGTGACGTTCGATCAGGCGCTTCAGGATCGTCTCGTCCGCTTCCGGCGTGCCGTTGCGGTGCTGGGCGTGCCACGTTGACTTGTCCAGATGCTGTTCCGTTGCCGGCAGCACTTCTTCCAGGCTGACCATCGACAGGTTGCACTTCTTCTCGAATTCGCCGTCCGGGTCGTACACATAGGCGATACCGCCCGACATGCCGGCGGCGAAGTTGCGGCCCGTGTTGCCCAGCACGACCACCGTGCCACCCGTCATGTATTCGCAACCGTGGTCGCCCAGACCTTCGACGACGGCCGTCGCACCCGAGTTACGCACCGCGAAACGTTCGCCGGCCACGCCGTTGAAGAATGCCTCACCGGAAATCGCGCCGTACAGCACGGTATTGCCGATGATGATGTTGTTGACGGCCCAGCCGCGGAACTCCGTGTTCGGCCGCACGATGATGCGCCCGCCCGACAGGCCTTTGCCCACGTAGTCATTACCCTCACCGACCAGGTCGATCGTGATGCCATGCGCCAGGAACGCGCAGGCCGACTGGCCGGCGGTGCCCTGCAGCTGGATGTGGATCGTGTCGTCCGGCAGACCGGCGTGGCCGTAGCGCTTGGCGACCTCGCCCGACAGCATCGTGCCGACGGTGCGATTGAGGTTTTTCACCGGCGAGATGAACGAGACGCGCTCGCCCTTCTCCAGTGCCGCCTTGGCTTGCGCGATCAGCTTGTGATCCAGCGCCTTTTCCAGGCCGTGTTCCTGGTCTTCGTTGTGATAGATGCACAGGCCGACGTCGACTTTCGGCTGGTAGAAGATGGCCGAGAAGTCCAGGCCCTGCGCCTTCCAGTGCGTGATCGCCTTCGATTTATCGAGCAGGTCGGAGCGGCCGATCAGTTCGTTGTACGTGCGGATGCCCAGTTGCGCCATCAGCTGACGGGCTTCTTCGGCGACGAAGAAGAAGTAATTGACGACATGTTCCGGCTTGCCCTGGAATTTCGCGCGCAGTTCCGGGTCCTGCGTGGCGACGCCGACCGGGCACGTGTTCAGGTGGCACTTGCGCATCATGATGCAGCCTTCCACCACCAGCGGTGCCGTGGCAAAGCCGATCTCGTCCGCACCCAGCATGGCGGCGATGACGACGTCGCGGCCCGTACGCATCTGGCCGTCGGCCTGCACGCGGATCCGGTTGCGCAGGCCGTTCAGCACCAGGGTTTGCTGGGTCTCTGCGAGACCCAACTCCCACGGCGTGCCCGCATGTTTGACGGACGACAGCGGCGAAGCGCCCGTGCCGCCGTCATGACCGGCAACCACAACGTGGTCCGCTTTTGCTTTCGACACACCGGCGGCAACCGTGCCGATGCCCACTTCGGACACCAGTTTCACGGAGATCGACGCGCGCGGATTGACATTCTTCAGGTCGTGAATCAGCTGCGCCAGATCCTCGATCGAATAGATGTCGTGGTGCGGTGGCGGCGAAATCAGGCCGACACCCGGCACGGCAAAGCGCAATGTCGCGATGTAGCCGGAGACCTTGTGGCCCGGCAGCTGGCCGCCCTCGCCCGGCTTGGCGCCCTGCGCCATCTTGATCTGGATCTGATCGGCCGAGTTCAGGTATTCCGCCGTGACGCCGAAGCGGCCCGATGCCACCTGCTTGATGCGCGAACGCAGCGAGTCGCCATCCTGCAGCGGGATGTCAACAACGACCTGGTCCTTGCCGATGACATCGGCCATCGTCGCGCCCTGCTTGATCGGAATGCCTTTCAGTTCGTTGACGAAGCGGTTCGGATCTTCGCCGCCTTCGCCCGTGTTCGACTTGCCGCCGATGCGGTTCATGGCAATCGCCAGGGTCGCGTGCGCTTCCGTGGAAATGGAACCCATCGACATGGCGCCGGTGGCAAAGCGCTTGACGATTTCCTTGGCCGGTTCCACTTCGTCCAGCGGAATCGCCTTCGTCGGATCGATCTTGAACTCGAACAGGCCGCGGAGCGTCAGGTGACGGCGGCTCTGGTCGTTGATGATCTGCGCGTATTCCTTGTACGTCGAGAAGTTGTTGGCGCGGGTAGAGTGCTGCAGCTTGGCGATCGCATCCGGCGTCCACAGGTGATCCTCGCCGCGCACGCGGAAGGCATATTCTCCGCCCGCGTCCAGGCTCTCCGCCAGGGTCGGGTCATTGCCGAACGCCAGGTTGTGCAGGCGCAGGCCTTCCTCGGCCACTTCGAACAGGCCGATCCCCTGCACGTTCGATGCCGTGCCCTTGAAGTACTTGTCGACGACGGATTTGTTCAGGCCGACGGCTTCGAAGATCTGCGCGCCGCAGTACGACATATACGTGGAGATGCCCATCTTCGACATCACCTTCATCAGGCCCTTGCCCACGGCCTTGGTGTAGTTGTAGATGGCCTGGTCCGCCGTCACGTTGCCCGGCAGCGCGTGCGCCAGGTCGGCCAGCGTTTCCATGGCCAGGTACGGATGCACGGCTTCGGCACCATAGCCGGCCAGCAGCGCGAAGTGGTGCGTCTCGCGGGCGGAGCCCGTCTCGACAACAAGACCGGTCGATGCACGCAGCCCTTTGCTGACCAGATGCTGGTGGATCGCCGACGTTGCTAGCAATGCGGGGATCGCGACGCGATCGGCACAGATGGCACGGTCGGACACGATCAGGATGTTGTGGCCGGATTTGATGGCATCGACCGCTTCCGCGCACAGCGAGGCCAGCGACGCTTCAACGCCTTCCTTGCCCCACGCCAGCGGATAGCAGATCGACAGTTCATACGACTTGAATTTGCCGCCCGTGTGCTGGCCGATGTGGCGCAGGCGCGCCATGTCGTCGAACGACAACACGGGCTGCGAGACTTCCAGGCGCATCGGCGGATTGACGTTGTTCGTGTCCAGCAGGTTCGGCTTCGGACCGATGAACGACACCAGCGACATCACCATCGCTTCGCGGATCGGGTCGATCGGCGGGTTCGTCACCTGGGCGAACAGCTGTTTGAAATAGTTGTACAGCGGTTTCAGCTTGTTGGACATGACGGCCAGCGGCGAGTCGTTGCCCATCGAACCGACGGCTTCCTCGCCGTTGACGGCCATCGGCGCCAGCAGGAAGCGCAGGTCTTCCTGCGTGTAGCCGAACGCCTGCTGGCGGTCCAGCAATGCCGCCGGCTGTTTCTCGCCCTGCGCCGCGCCGTATTTGGTGACGTTGTGCTGCAGCTGGCTTTCCGAAAGCTTCAGTGCATTCAGCTTGATGCGCACCGCGTTGATCCACGCTTTATAGGGCTTGGCGTTGGCGTACGTGTCCTTCAGCTCTTTATCGTCGATGATGCGGCCCGCTTCCAGGTCGATCAGGAACATCTTGCCCGGCTGCAGGCGCCATTTCTGGATGATCTTCGATTCCGGAATCGGCAGCACGCCCGATTCGGATGCCATGACGACCAGGTCGTCATCGGTCACGATATAACGCGCAGGCCGCAATCCGTTCCTGTCGAGCGTGCCGCCGATGTAGCGGCCGTCGGTAAAGGCCATGGCGGCGGGGCCGTCCCATGGTTCCATCATCGCGGCGTGATATTCGTAGAACGCCTTCCGATTGTCGTCCATCGTGGTGTGATTTTCCCAGGCTTCCGGGATCATCATCATCATTGCCTGGGCCAGCGGATAGCCCGCCATCAGCAGCAGTTCCAGCGCGTTGTCGAAGCATGCCGTGTCCGACTGGCCTTCATAGATCAGCGGGAACAGCTTTTGCAGGTCGTCGCCCAGCACGGCCGACTTCATGACGCCTTCGCGGGCGCGCATCCAGTTGAAGTTGCCTTTGACGGTGTTGATCTCGCCGTTGTGGGCGATCAGGCGGTACGGGTGGGCCAGCGGCCATTCCGGGAATGTGTTGGTGGAGAAGCGCTGGTGCACCAGCGCCAGCGCGGAAACGCAGCGCGGGTCCTGCAGGTCTTTATAGTAGACGCCGACCTGGTCGGCCAGCAGCAGGCCCTTGTAGACAACGGTCCGGGCCGACATCGACGGCACGAAGAATTCCTTGCCGTGGATGAGTTTTAAAGCCTGGATGGCGTGGCCGGACGATTTGCGGATCACGTACAGTTTGCGCTCGAGCGCATCGGTGACCATGATGTCCGGGCCGCGGCCGATAAAGATCTGGCGGATGACGGGTTCCTTGGCGCGCACCAGCGGCGACATCGGCATTTCGCTGTCGATCGGCACATTGCGCCAGCCCAGCACGACCTGCCCTTCGATGCGCACGGCGCGTTCGATTTCCTGTTCGCAGGCGATGCGCGACGCGTTTTCCTTCGGCAGGAACACCATGCCGACGCCGTACTCGCCCGGAGGCGGCAGCTCGACGCCCTGCTTGGCCATCTCGTCGCGGTAGAACTGGTCAGGGATCTGGATCAGGATGCCGGCACCGTCGCCCATCAGCTTGTCGGCGCCCACGGCGCCCCGATGATCGAGGTTTTTCAGGATCAACAGACCCTGCTCGACGATGGAATGGCTCTTGTTGCCTTTGATGTGAGCGACGAAACCGACGCCGCACGCATCATGTTCGTTGGCTGGGTCGTACAAACCTTGCGCGTTCATGGGACTCTCCGAAGCAGGGACCGCGAAAACACATTCCACGGTGCCAATTTTTGCAATGAAAAATCAGGTTAGTGCAACGCACAAAAAAACTCAACATAAACAATTAGGGTCGGAGTCGAATTAAGTCTGCGCCAGCCAAACGAAATTTTAAATAGGGACAGAGTTGATGCGACTGTAGAAAAACCCCGGACAGAGCCGGGTTTTGAGGAAATGTTGCGTACGGGGTGGTAAGTCAGTGCCGCGGGAACTGCCGCGGCAGGGGGAGAAACGTGCCTGTCGGGTAGATAGTAATTGGCTCCGCTCCGGTATTGCCGGGTGCGGCTCTCACCCCTGCTCAGCAGGCTTTTTGAACGGTCTTCCTCGCTTCGCCGGCAGTACCTGGCGCTTTGCGCGCTGCTCCAGCGTCTTCTTGTACTGTTCCGTCCCCAATGGCCAGCCTTTCAGCACCGCCGCCTCCACAGCCTGGATCTGCGCACCCGTCAGATACTGGTCAGCCAGCTCGATATAGGCGGCTTCGCGCTGAAACGGCGTATTGCCCAGCGACCAATAGGTCGGATGGTCCGTGACGATGCCGTCCGGCCTGGCACCCACGTGATGCGCGTAGGTCGACCAGGGATACTGGTCGGGCGTCGCCACCAGTCCCGCGCGCACGGGCGCGAACTCCATATAGCGGCTGCAGATCAGCAGGTAATTGTCCGGATCGATCACCGAGGTCTTGTAACGGCCATGCCATAACGTACCGGCGCGGCCGTATTTCTGGTTGTAGTGCGGGACATAGTAGCGGCCCAGCCATTGCATCATCTGGCCCAGACCGTCCTCGTCGGACGGCGTTGCCAGCAGATGCAGCTGGTCCGGCAGCAGCACATAAGCGTGGATCGCCACCTTGTACGTGCGCGCTGCCGAGCGCAGCCAGGCGAGGAACGTCGTGTAGTCGTCGTCGTCCTGGAACACCGGCTGGCCGTTCAGGCCACGCTGGATGATGTAGTGCGGTTGCGAGGGAACGATCAGGCGGGGCAGGCGGGCCATGGGGCGACAGAGGCAAAAGCGCTATCGTAACGTATAACAATGACTCCGTCCCCAATTACCTCCGGTGGCCGGCTGGCAGGCTGACTTCGTCGGTTTCTCCCGCCCGTGGTGTTTGCGGCCTCGCAGAGTGTACCGCTATTACCATCCTCGAAGTCAGGTCCGCATCCCTTTCGCGGATCGCCGAAACCTGCATAGGCAAAAATTAAGCGCCTGCAGAGCTCGTGTCCATGTCGGGGTGTGACCCCAAGGTGGACACAAGCTCGACGGTGGCGAAAAAACATTATAAAAATCGCTTGCAATTAGATCGCACACTATTTATAGTTCATTCCATGGCAGCGCGCAGTGCACCGAAGAAGATCTCGGCAGAGCAGCAGGCACGGCACCCAGCCGAAGCATCACGGAACAATTTGGCAACACCGGTAACACATATGTAGTGCACGATTCAATAACTAACTAAACTCTGACACTAAAGGAAAACACCATGAAAGCCATCACCTCCATTGCCTTCGCCGCCGCCCTGATCGGTTCGACCGCTGCCGTGTCCGCTGCACCAGCCACCGCCGTGAAACCGACTGTTGTACTTGTGCACGGCGCCTTTGCCGACTCGTCCAGCTGGGATGGCGTTGCCGCCAAACTGCAGGCCGATGGCTACAGTGTCGTGGCCGCTGCGAACCCGCTGCGCAGTGTCAAGGGCGATGCCGAAGCGGTGTCGAGTGTCGTCAAAGGCATCAAAGGGCCGGTCGTGCTGGTCGGTCACTCCTACGGCGGCGCCGTGATCTCGACGGCGGCGCAAGGCAACGCCAACGTGAAGAGCCTGGTCTACGTTGCTGCCTTCGCGCCAGATGCCGGTGAGAACGCCATCGAACTGTCCGGCCGCTTCCCCGGCAGCACCCTGGGCGGCGCGCTGGCAACACCGGTCACCCTGCCTGATGGCGGCAAGGACCTGTATATCGACCAGTCGAAATTCCACCAGCAGTTCGCTGCCGACGTGCCGAAAGCCAAGGCGCAGCTGATGGCCGTGGGCCAACGTCCGATCGCCGAAGCGGCATTGAAGGAAGCGGCGGGTGCGCCGGCATGGAAGAACGTGCCTTCGTACTTTGTCTACGGCACGGCGGACAAGAATATCCCCGCCGCCGCACTGAAATTCATGGCGGAACGGGCGCAGTCACGTAAAACGGTGGAAGTGGCGGGCGCATCGCACGTCGTGATGACGTCGCACCCGGCGGAAGTGGCAAAGCTGATCGAGCAGGCGGCTACCGCGCAGAACTAAGCTCCGCTGATACGGTCGGGTTCGTGTCCCACCGCGGTGCCTGGCACCGTGGTTGGACATGACGACATAACGGGGTCAGGTCCGACATTCGGACATTGATGCGCTTACTGGTCGAGCTCGTG
>Ga0308166_1000947_pt1 | contig 33827 bp, 27 predicted proteins | sample PhyCR2_2_FD_202137 | JGI IMG/M metagenome (GOLD analysis project Ga0308166, IMG submission 202137) | Phyllosphere microbial communities from UC Gill Tract Community Farm, Albany, California, United States - DLSLCC.R2 | ecosystem: Host-associated > Plants > Phyllosphere > Unclassified | place...
ATTACGTGCGGAGTAATATCGCTTCTCGTGGAAACCGCTAGACCAACTTTCATTGCCATTGATGGACGCTCCGGTTCAGGCAAAAGCACCTTCGCATCATCACTAGCGCAGCACCTTTCAGAGTTCTCTTCTGTAAATATCCTGCGCCTCGAAGACCTCTACCATGGGTGGCACGGCCTCGCCGATGCCCGGCGGATGTACAACGACCTACTACCCGCCTTAGCCGCAGGAGAAACAGTCACCTACTCCACCTGGGATTGGGCAAACGATCGCCTTGGAGAGCACCACGAGTTCACGGCCGCCGACATTCTCATCATTGAAGGCGTCGGAGCACTCAACGACCAAGCCCGCGAAATCATAAACTTCGGCATCTGGCTTGCAGCACCGGAAGATTTTCGCCGCGAACGCGCTTTAGCCCGGGACGGTCAAACCTACCGCCCGTACTGGTCTACGTGGGCAGAGCAAGAATCTGTTTATCTTCAGACTCACTCACCTGCTGATCATGCGCTGCTGTTCATTGATACTTCCGAAGTTGCTGATCCGCTCAACTCGCTTTTGGGCGCCAGCCATTTCTTGCCCGAAGCGATCAAGGAACTTTTTGGCGGTACGGCTCAGGGCTCCAACCTGCCTACATTGCGCCAAAGTTATCAGGCACCAGTTGATGTGGCTGCACTTTTTGAACAGCTCACAGCCCAGTTACCCCACGCTGCTCTTTTGGAATCCACCAGCCAGCACCTTGATGATCCGCTGGGGCGCAACCGCTATTCCATCCTCGCTTTTGCAACCAGTGCTCAACCGCCAATCCTCGGGGCCAACGAATCAGGAGCCTACATCACCGTGGGCGGGGCGCGCCTTCAACTCGGTCAAAATTTCTTTGACTCACTAGGCTCCCTCTGGCCCTCAAAAAACCAGTTGCACACCGACTACCCACTGCCACTATGGGTGGGCTACCTCGGCTATGAGCTCAAGCGCGAAGTCGCAGCCTCAAATATCAGCGCAGAAATCTCTCCGGGACAAACGCGTCCCGACGCGCAATTTTTCGCTCCGGACACCATCATGGTCATTGATCATCTGAGCTCCCAGATGCATTTACACAGTGCCAGCAAACCTTCCGCGCAGCTGTCCATCCTTCTTGGCAATCCACCGCAAGATCGCCGGAGCAAAACACTACCGATACCTGAATTTGTATGTGCTGACACCGCAGCCGGTTACCAAACCAAAATCCTCGCTGCGCAACACGAAATCTATGAGGGCAACACTTACGAAGTCTGCCTGACCACCGAGTTGACCGCCGTTGCCCAAGACTTTGATCCGTTCGAAGCCTATTGCAGGATGCGCCTTAGCAGCCCGGCGCCCTTTGCTCACTACTTGAAGTTAGCTGACCTTGAAGTCGCAAGTATCTCTCCAGAACGTTTTTTGGCTCTGTCTAACGATGGGCAGCTACGTGCTGAACCCATCAAGGGCACACGACCACGCGGCGTCACCGAAGTCTCAGACCTGGCACTCAAACATGATCTAGCAACGCATCCAAAAGACCGCGCAGAAAACATCATGATTGTTGATCTTCTGCGCAATGATCTCTCACATTACGCAGTGCCCGGATCCGTCAAGGTGACACGGTTGTGCTCTGTGGAAAGCTACGCAACGGTGCATCAAATGGTCTCCACCATCGACGCCACCCTGAGTCAGCCAGAACTGGCGGCTGGGGCCTTGCGCGAAGCCTTCCCACCGGGATCAATGACCGGTGCCCCAAAGCTGTCCACGATGAACATCCTTGATGAGCTCGAAGAGCACCGTGCCCGCGGCCTGTACTCCGGGGCGGTGGGCTATTTCGGAGCCGACGGTGCTGCCGACTTCTCCGTAGTTATCCGCACACTGGTTTGTGACCGTTTGCCTGATGCGTCGTGGCGATTATCTTTGGGGCTGGGCGGAGCAATTACCGCAGACTCAGTTCCACAAGAAGAGTGGGAAGAGGTCATCACCAAATCCCGTGGTGTCCTTCAAGCCCTCGGCGCCAGCTTCCCGCAGCCTACTGCAACGTAGCGGTGAGGCGGGCTACGTTGTCTATCCAGCGCTGCATTCGTGGACGACGGCGCCACTGCCCCAAAGTGATTTCCGTAGAAATCTCGCGGTAGTGATTCTGTACTTCGTTGACCGCGTTGACCATCTCCTTGCCCAAGAGCATCACGGAAATTTCCATGTTCAGGCTGAAGGAACGCATATCCATATTTGAGGATCCGACGACCGCCACTTCGTCATCAACAGTGAAGCACTTGGTGTGCAGAACCATCGGCGCTGGGTAGCAGTGAATACGTACACCAGCTTCGAGAAGTTGCTGGTAGTAGGACTGCTGCGCGTGGTGAACCAGGAACTGGTCGCCTTCTTCACAGACAAAAAGTTCAACTTCTACCCCGCGCTGGGCTGCAGTAGTAATTGCGTAGAGCATGGAATCATCTGGCACAAAGTACGGGCTGGTGATTTCCAAGCGCTCGGAGGCCGAGTAGATCAGCGTATTAAACAGGCGTAGGTTATTTTCCTTGCCGAAGCCCGGACCGCTTGGAAGTAGCTGCGCCAAGGTTGACCCGGGACGTTCTTCGTAGGCCAACGGGTGCCTGGCCTCGTTCATGTCCATCAGGACTTCTTGGTCGTTTTCTTCCTGCCACCAGTCAATAGCAAAGGTCACGTCCAAGCTGCGAACCAAAGGACCTTCAACGCGCAGCATCATTTCGACCCACTCGCGTCCGACCTTATGCGAAGACTTACGCTTGTAACCCGGTTCAATCAGGTTCTGGCTCCCGGTGAAACCGACCTCGCCATCAATGACCAAAATCTTGCGGTGGTTACGCAAGTCTGGGCGGCGCCAGCGCCGACCAATCAAGTCAATGGGAAGCATGGGACGCCAGTTGATCCCTGACTTTTTTAGACGTTTTTTCAACTCGCCATAGCCCTTAACTCGCAAGGTACCTAGGTGGTCAAAGAGCAGGCGCACGTGCACACCACGTTGTGCCGCGCGTTCTAGTGCTTCAAGGACTGGGCCAACATATTCTTCGTCGTCGCCCATGATGTAGAACTGAATGTGGATGTAGCGTGTTGCTTTGTCGATTTCATGACGCATCGACTCCATCGAGTAACGGTAGTCAGAAATAACCTCAACACTGTTGCCACCTTCTAGGGGCATAGCACCTAAGTTACGGTTCAGGCTGACCGCAGATTCAACCCACTCTTCTTGGGAGTGAAATTCTTCAGGCAACTCCATGTGCTTGGTGGCGTCAATGATTTGCTCGTGGGCACGCTGCTGCTTTTCTAACCGACTACGCGAGAGCCGCGGGTTAGCAAAAAGCCAGTAGGCCAAAAGTCCAACCACCGGAAGGAAGAAGATTCCCAAGAGCCAAGCCATCGCCGTGGTGGGGCGTCGGTTGCCCGGAACGATACCGATCATGAAGTAACGGACCACCAATTCGATGGCTACAAGGATGCTCCACAGCACGCTACCGATCTGCATAAGTACTTCATTACTCGGTAACACTGCTGGTACACCCCTTCGTTACGCACGATGATCGTCGCGATTTCCGGCTCTGATCTGCGTAATACAGCTCAAATTCCTCCGCTTAGCTTATCTAAGATTCACTAAGAAGTCTGAACATCCGTGAGCTCAAAGGTCACACATGGGCTATGGGTTCGATAATCTGTAGGTATGAGTTCTCTAGTATTCTTGGATCCGGCCTATCCGGCAGGCTACTTGGCCGATATTTCCGCACCACAACTTCCAGTCACCGTGCAGGGAGTCACCCGTGGAGACGGCATCTTCGAATCGATGCTCTACACCAACCAAGCGGTTCGCAAATTTGAAGCGCACCTTGCTCGTCTGGCCAGCTCGGCTGAACTATCAGACCTGATCATTCCCGATGCACGCACCTGGTATGCCGCAGTTGATACGGCCGTGGCTGACTTTGACGCCACCGGCGGCGCAGAGGAAGCTGTGGTCAAACTGATCGCAGCTCGTGGTGAGCATGATGAAGATCCAGCAATCTGTTGGGTGACTGTCACTCCTGCCCCGACCCTAGGCAAAGAGCAGCGCGAATCAGGAGTCGACGTACTCTTGCTTGATCGTGGCTACGATTCCAAGCTTGCCGAACGTGCACCATGGTTGATGATGGGCGCGAAGACCCTGTCCTACTCGATCAACATGGCAGCCCTACGTTATGCACGCAAGCACGGCGCCCATGATGTTATTTTCACTTCGGCCGACGGTATCGTGCTGGAAGCTCCCACCTCAACGGTGTTGGTTGCCCAGCGCGATGGTGAGACCAAGCGTCTGCTGACCCCCATGCTAGAAACGGGTATCCTGCCGGGCACCACACAGAGTGCAATCTTTGATGCGGCTGCTCAAGACGGTTGGGAACTGGGTTACGGCCCGTTGCGTCCAGAAGATCTCTACCAGGCTGATGGTGTCTGGTTGGTTTCCTCGATCCGTCTGCTCACTCCGGTGCGCACCTTGGATGCCAAGCCATTGCGTCTAGACGCTGAGCTCCATGAAGAACTCAGCGCCCTCAGCGACGCAATTCGCTAACTCCACACAAGGTTGTAGGTGCCGGCCCACAGGGCCGCACCTACAGCTGCAGCACCCAGGACGATGCCGGCGATAAGTACCGCGGCGTCGGTCCGGGTGAAGGTGGCCGTGCGGATCCAGGTCCGTTTGGCCGTACCAAAGCCTTTAGCTTCCATGGTGGTTGCCAAACGACCGGCACGGCGAATGGCCTGAACCAGCAAGGCCAGGCTCTGACCAAGTTTCGCGCCAATCCGCTCAGCGAGGGTGCCGAAGTTTCCGACACCACGAGCCCGACGGGCCAAGGTCAACGTCGTAAATTCCTCAATCATCAGTCCCAGCAATCGCATTCCGGCTAATGCGCCGAGCACAAAACGATGCGGGACCTTAAGCTGTTGAGACAGTGCCCCGCCCAGATCACTCGGGTTGGTGGTGGCCAACAACAAGATGCATGGAATCGCCAAGGCGAAGGCCCGCAGCCCGGTGGCAATACCGCCCTGCAGCGAACCCTCGGTAATACTGAACAGTCCAAGCTGCGCATAGACTGCGCCACTATCTTGGCCAACCAGTGCAATACCCCACGCAGCAAAAAGCCCTGCCAGTAGCAGCGGCCACGCCCGTTTGAGGAACTTCAGCGGACTGAGACCGGCCAGTGGGAACAACACAACGCTGGCAACAACGATCACCAAAGCCGAGACTGCATCCAATGTACTGATCAAAGGCAACGTTGCGGTAGCCACGGCGCCCAGCTTGGCTAACGGGTTGATCTTAGCTAGCCAGCTATCGCCCACCGGAGCATCTAGTACCGGTCCCTTAGGCTTGGCCACGTCGCCGCTTGGCAGTGCAGCTAGATGAATCTGCTCAGCCTGCAAGACGCTGGCCAAATGTTCATCGTGAGTCACCGCAATGATCGCGGTGTCCTGCTCCAACTGAGCAACCAGCAGCTGCGCTAATTCACGCCACGTATTGGCATCCTGTCCGAAGGTTGGTTCATCAAGGATCAACACGTCTGGAGAAGCGGCTAACACGGTGCCTACGGATAGCCGACGTTTCTCTCCTCCGGAGAGCGTGAATGGGTTTGCGTCAGCAAGATGTTCCAGACCCAAGCGCACCAGCAGTGACTGCACTAACTGCTCAACTTGTTCCGGCTCGTATTTCAGTTCTCGCCCGCCAATGGCTTTGGCTCTTAACGGAGCAAAAGCTAGTTCTTCACGGACGGTTTGCGCCACAAATTGGTGCTCAGGTTCTTGGAACACTGAACCGATCCGACCAATCAGCGCACCAGCTTTCCAGCTAAACGGTGAGCTGCCAAGACCATTGGCTAGCTGCTCGCTTGCATCAAGCTGTCCTGCGACAGGAGCGAGCAAGCCACCAACGGTGAGTGCCAAGGTGGATTTACCTGCACCGTTTTCACCACGGATGACCGTTGCGGTGCCTGCGCGGACTTGTAGGGTAACCGGGCGGGTGCGCGGTGCTTGCTCAGCTCGGGCGCACACCAAGTCTTTGGCCTCCAGCAAGGTTCCTCCCGGCTGGAGTGTCACTTGTTGGATTTGTGGCAGGTAGCCGGGAACCCACAGACCGGCCGAAGCGAGTTCAGCGCGAAGCTGCTGATCCTCCATGAGCTGTTGCGGGCTCAGATCATGGGCTACTCCGCCACCTGGCTCAAGGACGATGATGCGGTCCATGTGCTGGGCCCAGACTTCCAACCGGTGTTCAACTACCAGCACGGTGGCCCCGCTGAGCTGTGCCGCATTAAGCACGGCATCGCGCAAGGGACCGATACCCTCTGGGTCCACGTTGGCGGTCGGCTCATCAAGGAGCATCAATCCTGGCTGCATGGCCAAGATCCCGGCCAGAGCCAGTCGCTGTTTCTGTCCTCCGGATAGTTCTTGGGTCCGGTGGTCAAAGGAGAGCATGCCTAGACCTACAGCGTCCAATACTTCTGGGATGCGCTCACGGATCACCTCGGGATCTACAGCAAGATTCTCCGCACCGAAGGCGACATCATCAGCTACCCGGCTCTGCACCACTTGGGTCTCCGGGTCTTGCTGCATCAGCCCAACCGGGCGTTGGCGAGCAAAGGCATCTGCCCCGTCAATGAGTAGCTCGCCACGCATTTGCTGCGACTCGTCGACTTCCAACAACCCCGCCAGAGCATGTAGCAAGGTCGACTTTCCCGCACCGGAAGGACCAACAAGAAGTACTTTCTGGCCAGCCTGAATATTAAGGTCTAAACCGGAAACGGCGGGAGTTGTTCTTTCGGCATGCTGCCAGCTAAAACCACGCGCAGAAATCTCGGCGCCCCGCCGAGTTTGAGCGTCAGCGCCACGGTTAGCCAGCGAACTCATTTGGCGTCCAGTTTCCCGGACTCGAGGTGAGCACGGCGGCTAGCCAGTGCGCTCAGTGCACCGGTCTTAGCCAATCCACGGGTGGCCAGCCAAGACAGCAGACCAGCGATGATCAGTCCAGAGACGCCGGTGATCAGCACGTGCAAGATCTTTAGTGCTGAGGTGTATTCCACGTAGTACGCCAGGATGTAGGCTTCGGAAATACCGGCGAAGATGCCGGTGAAAAAACCTGCAATGAGCGCAACGCTCAGGTTCCACTTGCGGTAGCGGAAGATGGCAAAGACCAATTCAGCACCAAGGCCCTGGACCAGCCCGGAAACGATGACGCTCAGACCGTAGTGAGATCCCAGCAATGCCTCGATAATGGCTGCCAGTAATTCGCAGAACACTGCTGCACCTGGTTTGCGGATGATCAGGGCACCGAGTACCGCTGGGAAGAGCCATACGCCAGTCAGCAGTGCAGCGGCAGGTGGGAAGGCAACAAAAGCTAGCGAGAACAGCGGCATGCCTGCGCTCCAAGCCCAGAAGATCACTCCTGAGGCTACGGCGATTACTGAGGCTACGACGATGTCGACAACGCGCCAGCTGGTTCGCTGTTTTGCGGCTACTTGGTTCATGGGTGGTCCTCCTATATTTAGGAGGGGAGATGTACGGACTGATGGCATAGTGCTACACCCGTCCGCATCCGAGATGCTCGACTTCCTTCGCCGGTACTAGCCGGAGCAGGTTCGAGGGTCTGCGATCTATCGCACTCTCAGCGTCTTGGCGACTTCTTTTTTGAAGTCTGACGCTCCCCTGTCGGAAAAATTACTGCTCCCCCACCTTACCGCAGGTATGCTGGGCAGAGGAAAGATAAGTTACGACGTTGAAGCGAGGGCAATATGAACACAGTACAGAAACTTGCCACCACCGGAATTTCGATTGGCGCCGGTTTGCTCGGCAGCAAGCTAGTTGATCAGCTGTGGAAGGGCGTCACCGGAAATAAGGCTCCCCGCAAGGGTAGCGAAGAAGCTGCTGAGGCTTCATTCCGTCAGGCGCTCGGATTCGCGATCTTCTCATCGATTGTCGCAGCGACCATCCAGGTCTTGGCAGACCGTGGCACCAACAAGGTTGTCGCACGGTTCAGCAAGTAGCTAATGCTCAAGGAACGGCCCACCAATGGTGGGCCGTTCCTTTTTGTTTTGTTCAGTTTTACACTGCTCAGTTTTTCACTGCTCAGTTTTACTTTGAGTCCTTCGACTCTTCGCTGGAGACTTCAACAGACGCGGTGGCCGGTGCGTCAGATACCGTGTCCACTACTTGCCTCAGTTCATCGGCGTAGAGAGATTGTTTGGCAGCGTGCTTGGTTCGGTAACCAGCGCGCCCAATCATATGTGCGGATACGGGAGCGGTCAGTAGCTGCATCCCCCAAGCCAGGAACAATACTGGAACCACACTCCAGCTACGCAAGTGAATTGCTAGCGCGGTGAAGATCAGCAGAAAGCCAAGTACTTGCGGTTTGGTGGCGGCGTGCATCCGAGTGAGCATGTCGGGGAATGAAAGCAGACCGATACCGGCAATCAGCGACATGAGGCAGCCGGTGATCAGCAGGACGGCGACAAGAATATCGAGGAACAATTCCATTAGGCGTTCCTCTGATCCGAGACGTACCGCGACACCGTAACCGAGCCAATGAAGCCCAAGGTGCACGCAACAACGACAAACAACAGGTAGTCGGTGTGGCGGTTGAAGACCATTTCCAAGCACAACGCCACGGAAATGATCAGCAGCATCACGTCCAAGGCTAAGACTCGGTCAAGAATCGAGGGGCCCTTGGCAACGCGGATCAAGCACGCAACGGTGGCTAGACCCAGCATGATGCCGCAAATCCACATCACGATTGTCATCATTTTTTGCCTCCTACTCGACCAAGAATTGGACCGCATTCGTGCTTGATTGCTTCAAATTCATCGTGGCTACCCATCGCCATGATCACTCGACGTTCAATGTCGCGCACCGCTTCGCGGGCCCGTTCCATGTCGGATTTCGATTCGATGTTGATGTAGTGCAAGTACAGCGTTGATGAGCGCCGGTCAACGTCGATAACAAATGATCCAGGAATCAGCGTCAGTACATGTCCCACCGCGGTGACAATCAAATCCGAGTCGGTACGCAACTCCACGGCGATCACTCCACTGCGGGTTTTCTTTCCCCGGAAGATCGCCAGTCGTGCCACTTGGAAACTTGCCACAAATACTTGACCGATGAACCAGATAAACAGTTCAAAGCAGTACCAGACGTTCACACGGCCCGAAAGGACCACCGGCGGCAGCGGGAAGAGCGTGACAATTATCAGCGCAACGATGACACCGAAGATCAGATTCGCCGGCGAGAAGTCTTGCCAGAGGGCTGCCCAGACAAAGATCAGCAACGCCAGCAGCGGCCATTCCTGTTTGAGTGTTGCCCGGTGACGGACACCAGAAGTATCAAGCGCATCATCGATACGCTGATCTCTGTGCTTCAGGTTTTTAGTCGACATCGTCCCCTCCAATCACAATGGCAAGATCGCACTGATGTATGGTTCGCGAGCAATGAGCTCAGCTGCGACCCGTTCACAGAACTCGAAGATTGGTCCAGCAAATACGGTCAACGCAATGCCGGCTACAACGAGTGACGCGGTGGAATAGCGCATTCCCCACGGCAAAGAATCGGCTTCAAGCTCCTTGGCCAGTTTCAGACCCAATGCCGGATTTTGCGCTCCACCAGCAGCAGTCTCAATAGCTACTGAGGCGGCCTGTTCCACTAGTTCTTGGTTTGGAACTTCAGCATCGGTAGCGCGTCGCCAGAACACACGGGCCCAAACACGGATGATGGCCAGCAGCGTCAGCAAGCTAGTGAGCAGACCAGCGCCAACAACAATCCAGGTCAATGGGTCAGCATCCTGTACTGCGGCGTGCAGCAATCCGAACTTCCCCAGGAATCCGGAGAACGGTGGGATGCCGCCCAAGTTGATCGCGGGGATAAAGAAGAGCAGCGACAGCGCCGGGGAAAGTTTGGCTAGCGAGCCGAGCTTGGTGACATTCGAGCTACCTGCACGACGTTCAATCAGGCCAGCCACCATGAACAACGAGGTCTGCACAATAATGTGATGACCTACGTAGTAGATGGTTGCCGCGATGGCTAGTGGGGTGCCGATAGCAACACCAAAGATCAGGTAACCGATGTGGCTGGTCAGCGTGAAGGACAGCATACGTTTGATGTCCGTCTGGGCCAATGCACCAAGAATACCGACCACCATGGTCAGCGCTGCGGCCACCATCAGTCCGGCGCGTACTTCGCCTCCGGGGAACAGCAAGGTTTCGGTACGCACGATGGCATACACGCCCACCTTGGTCAGCAACCCTGCGAACACGGCGGTCACCGGTGCCGGAGCGGTTGGGTAGGAGTCGGGAAGCCACAAGGACAGCGGGAACACCGCGGCCTTGATGCCGAAGGCAATCAACAGCAATACATGCAAGATCAGCTGCGGGCCTTGATCCAACTGTGGCAGCTTCACCGCGAGGTCCGCCATATTCACCGTTCCGGTGGCGGCGTAGATCATGGCTATGGCCATCAAGAAGACCACCGAGGAAACCACCGAAACCACCACGTAGGTAGTACCGGCGCGAATGCGTTCAGCTGTGGCACCCAAGGTGAGCAGCACGTAGCTGGCGGTGAGCAGGATTTCGAATCCGACATAGAGGTTGAAGAGGTCCGCTGCCAGGAAGGCGTTAGACACACCGGCCAGTAGAATCAGGTAGGCCGGGTGGAATACCGAGACTGGTCCGGGTTCATCCCCGTCGGCTAGACCCTGACTGGTAGCGAAGAACAACACTGCCAGTGACACCAAGGTGGAAATCAGCAACATAAAGGAGCTGAAGCCATCAACCATCAGTGCGATGCCGAAGGGTGACTCCCAGCCACCGATGTGGATGGCATAACTTTCCCCGCCCCAGACGGCTGCCACCATGCCTGCTTCCAAAAGCAAGGTCAGGCACAGGATGCCGATGGTGATCAGTCGTTGGGTGCGCACCTGGCGGCGGGCCAGGAACGCGGCACCGGCGCCAATGATCGGAAGGACTACGGCCAGGGGTGCTAGATCTAGAAAATTCACTCTTCCCCCTCACGTACTGGTCGGCCTTCTTCGTCAACGAATTCGGTCGTATCCTCTGCCACCGGCGAGTCTTCCTCTTCGTCGTAGGCTGTCTTCTGCGACACCTTAATATCTTCGGTGTCATCGGCCAGCTCATCGGCACTGGTCAGCGTCCACGACCGATAGATCATGGCGAGCAAGAATGCTGTCACCGCGAAGGTGATGACGATTGCCGTCAAGATTAATGCTTGCGGCAGTGGGTCTGAATATTCTTCGGCTGCAATTTCGGGTTTGAACAGCGGGGCAATGCCTCGCCGGCCACCGGTGGTCAGGATCAGCAGGTTGATGCCGTTGCCCAAAAGCATGATGCCTAACAACACACGGGTCAGGGTTCGTTCAAGTACTAGGTAGAAACCGCAGGCAAGCAGCACACCGGTAATCACGAGAAAGGTGATGTTCACGCTCATCGGCCAACTCCTGTCTGTGAGGCTTGTACAAAGTCATGGCGGTCCACCGGGCTACGTCCTTCGGAGAGTGAATCAATTTCGCTACCCAGTGAACGCAGCACGTCCTGTACCAGTCCCAAAACCACCAGATACACGCCGATATCGAAGATCGTAGAAGTAACAAACTTCTGATCTCCAAAGAACCAGAACTCCACGGCATACATGGTGAAAATTTCGTCGCCCAGCAACAGCGGAACAATTCCGGCCAGTCCAGCTAGTGCAATACCGCCACCGATAAGCAAGCCTGGGGCAATCCTGAGTGACTCAGAGAGTTCAATGCGACCGCCGGCTAGGTAACGGATGGTCAAGGCAAGGCCTGCGATCAGACCGCCGGCAAAACCGCCACCGGGAGTGTTATGTCCGGTGAGCAGCGTGTAGACCGAGAGGATCAGCACCGAGTGGAACATCAGCCGGGTGACCACTTCAAAAATAATTGACCGGCGTTCGGCCACGAGGGTACTTCCGGCCATCAGCCAGTCTTGATTGCCGCTGGTGGCAAAGCGTCGGGCGATGCGCAGTTCCACATCTTTGGATTCCTTATTGCCCATGGCTTCGGAACCCGAATCGATGCTGCCCGGTTCCACCTCGTGTGCACGAACCCGTGAGCCGAAGCTACGGCCGGCGAAGATCAATGAAGCGACGCCGGTTGCAGCCGCCGCGAGGACGGTGATTTCTCCGAAAGTATCCCAGACACGCATGTCAACCAGGGCGACGTTGACAATATTTTTTCCGTAACCCTCGTGGTAAGCCAGCTCTGGCCATTCAAGTGAAATTCGGGTTTGGTCACGGGCGCCCATCATGGCGATGGCAATGTAGATCACCATGACGGCCAAGGCGATTGCCAGCAGTGCGCGTCCCCATTTGATCTTGGCAACTCCACCCCACAGTCGCTTTGGCAAGGCACGCAGAGCCAAAACGAAGGAGACCAAAATGATGGTTTCTACCAACAGTTGGGTCAGCGCCAAGTCGGGTGCCCCCTGCAAGGCAAAGATCGCGACCATGCCGTAGCCGGTGACCGAAACCATCAGCACTGCCATGAAACGCTTTGGCGCAATCACGGACACCACGGCGCCTGCAATAATCAGCGCACCGATGAGCAGCTGGGCAGGGTGGTCAGCAATAACCCAGAGATCGGGCCAAGGAGTCGAGACTGTCAGGGCAATCCCCAGCGGAACTACTAAGACGACGCCAAGAATCACGCCGAGGTAGAAGGACAACGAACCACGTTGGGTGCGACCGGTAATCCAAATGGCAACCATGTCCAGCCCGTTGAGTGACATGCGGTAGATATCTTCGGCGGAGATGATCATGCGCCTCGGAGCAGCACCGGTATCTGTTCGGCGGCGAATCCAGTAGAAGGCAAGACCCAGGCTGATGGAAATTGCGCTGAGTCCCAAGGCTGGGTTCAGTCCAGCAAATGCCAACAGGTGCATTTTGCCTGGTCCACCCTGCGCTGCTGACCAGTGGATCATCAAAGGCTCAACCAGCTGTGGGTACAGGCCAAGGGCCAGCGTCATGGCTGAGAGCAGGAGCAATGGTGCGAGGAAGATCAGTGTTGGGGCCTTGCAGGTCAGGTACGGCACCGAATGCTTTTTCACCCCGAACGCGCCGAAGAAGAAGCGAAGAGAATAACCCATGGTCAAACCAGCGCCGAGCACCAAGCCGATCAAAGCAACGATGCCCCAGCCGTGTTCTAAGTGCAGCGCGGATTCGTAAATTGCTTCCTTGGCCACAAAGCCAAAGGTCAACGGCACGCCCGCCATGGATGCTGCAGCGATTCCGGCGGTAACACTCAGAATCGGCATGGCCCGGCGCAGTCCGCTGAGCTTTCGAATATCACGAGTACCGGTGTTGTGGTCAATGATGCCCACGCTGAGGAACAAGGTCGCTTTGAATAGACCGTGGGCCAAGGTCATTGCCAGTGCGGCGAAGGCGGCTTCCGGTGTTCCAAAACCGAAAATGGCAATGATGAAGCCCAGCTGCGAGACCGTACCAAAAGCAAGAATCAGTTTAAGGTCATGCTGTTTAAGCGCACGGAAGCCACCAATGAGCATGGTCAGCACACCGATGCCCACGGTCATTGGTACCCAGAGGTTTGTTTCGGAGAATCCCGGGGCCAAGCGCGCGATCAAATAAACGCCGGCTTTAACCATGGCGGCGGCGTGCAAGTAGGCGGACACCGGTGTTGGTGCGGCCATGGCGCCGGGCAGCCAGAAGTGGAAAGGAACCAATGCGGATTTGGAGATGGCACCAACAATGATCAAGGCTATGGCCACGTCCGTGTAGGCACCAAGTGAAACGAGGCGATCTGCGGAAGCCAAGATCTCGGAGAGCTGGTAGCTGCCAGCTTCGGAGCCGATCATCAAGATACCGGCCAGCATGATCAAACCACCCAAGGTGGTGACGATCAGTGCAGTCATTGCCGAACGGCGGGCTGAGATCAAGGCTTGGTTGAAGCCGATGAGCAGATAGGAAAGAACGCTGGTGATTTCCCAGAAGATAAACATGATGATGACGTCGTCGGCCGTGACCAAGCCGGTCATCGCTCCGGCGAAGGCAACCATCTTCGCAGCGAATCCACCAATTTGTGGGTCATCGTTTTTGAAGTAGCGTGCACAGTAGAACAACACCAGTGCGCCCACGCCAAGAATCAGCAGCAGGATGGTGGCGGATAAGGAGTCCATCCGGAAGTTCAACCCGATGTTGAGTCCGGAGATCCACTCAATTTTCAGTGAAGGCGGCGCATTAGGTGCACCGTTGGCCAGAGAGTTATCTGCGGCAAGTACAACAGGTAGCTGAGTCAGCAACCAAATAAATCCCAATGCAGGGACAGCGGCCACCACATAGAAGGCGTTTCGTTTAAGTACCCGGAACAAGAGCGGGCACAAAAGGGCGGTCACAAACAGCGCAGTGAGAATTACTAGCACTTGTCTCCTCTGTCGACTGTTGGTTGGGCAGAGTGCATTGACCACAAAAATAGTCCGCAGTAGTAATTTTATCAGCCGGTTTCCGCGAGCCTCGGCCCAATGTGTCCTTAGAGGAATATTTTCGCCAGTTTCCGCGATCAGCTGATTTTGAGCTTTTGCACAGGATTATCAAGATTTCGATTTTTGGTTCACTCACAGTTCCGTTCTTGCGGGTACGATTCGAGCATGTCAATCATTCGACCAGATTCGCCCCCAGCCAGTGATAAGTGGCTGAATAAGTACACTTGGGCTTGGGCTAGCTGGGACTGGGGTCAGGCAGCGATCAACGCGGTGATGATCACCTTCGTTTTTACCGTCTACTTGACCAGTGACCTCTTCGGAGACAAGGACCATGCTTCGCTGGTGCTGTCTCAGGCGCTGACAGTCGGTGGTTTGGCCATCGCGTTGCTGGTGCCAGTGACAGGAATGCGCGCCGATGCGGCAGGCCGAAGAAAACTGTGGATTGTGGTCAATACGCTGATCCTGGTTGTTATCTGCGCGGCCTGTTTCTTTGTCTATCCAGACCCCAAGTTTCTTTGGTTAGGCGCCATCCTGATTGCGCTGATGTCAGTGGTCAGTGAGTTTGCCGGGGTGAACTACAACGCCGTACTCAACCAGATTTCAACCAAGGCCACTGTCGGCAAGGTCTCCGGATTCGGTTGGGGCATGGGCTACGTAGGTGGCATCCTTGCTCTGGCCCTGGTGCTATTCGGTTTTGTGGAACCTATAGTTCAGTGGCCTGGTGCCAGTACCGATGGATCACTGAATCTTCGATTGATCGCCATCTTCTCTGCCGCTTGGTGCCTAATGTTTGCGCTGCCACTGTTTTTCATCATTCCAGAAGCGCCGCCAGCCATTTCAGCGAAAATCCCACTGAAGGATTCTTACAAGGTCTTGTTCGCAACGATCAAGAACTTGTGGAGCAGTGACCGCAACTTACTGTTCTTCCTTTGCTCCTCAGCTGTCTTCCGTGACGGTCTAGCCGCCATCTTCACCTTCGGTGGTGTCATCGCAGCGGGCACCTTTGGCTTCAGCACATCAGAAGTAATCATCTTCGCCATTGTTGGCAACCTAGTTGCGGCGGCAGGTGCAGTGTTGGGCGGTCGACTCGATGACGTACTCGGGCCAAAGAAGGTCATCTGCGGTTCCCTTATCGGGTTGCTCATCGCCGGTGCGGGAGTATTCCTCTCGCCTGGCGGCAGTGGTTTCTGGATTTTCGGATTGCTGCTGTGCTTGTTTGTGGGACCGGCTCAGGCTGCCTCACGTTCTTACCTGGCTCGGCTAATTCCAGCAGGCCGCGAAGGAGAACTTTTTGGCCTCTACGCCACGACGGGTCGGGCGGTTTCCTTCTTAGCCCCGGCACTGTTTGGCCTGTCTATTGCCATAGCTACTCCCCTAGTAGCTGCCGGCGGCGCCCAGCGCTATGGCATCTTGGGAATTCTGGTGGTGCTCGCCCTGGGCCTGCTGCTTCTGTTGCCTATCCGTGCACCGCGCAAGGTCAAGGATTAATCAGCCGTCAAATGATCCACCAAACACAATGAGGATCGGCCCAAGGCCGATCCTCATTGTGTTTAGCTTTCGATGTTTGTGCGGTGGAAGTTCAGATGGCTGCGTGATGCCGTTGGTCCGCGTTGTCCCTGGTAACGGTTTCCGTAGGGTCCGGAACCGTAAGGGTGCTCGGTGGCGGAGGTCAGCTTGAAGAAGCAGAGCTGGCCAATCTTTGAACCTGGCCAGAGCTTGATCGGCAGGGTAGCCATGTTGGAGAGTTCCAGCGTCACGTGTCCGGAGAAGCCCGGATCAATGAAGCCTGCAGTGGAGTGGGTGAGCAGTCCAAGGCGGCCCAGTGAGCTCTTGCCTTCAAGACGTGCCGCAATTGAGTGTCCGAGGGTCACCACTTCATAGGTGGAGCCAAGCACAAACTCACCGGGGTGCAAGATAAACGGCTCGTCCGGGGCAACCTCGACCAGGCGGGTCAGTTCATCTTGTTCCGTTGAAGGATCAATATGCGCGTACTTGTGGTTGTCGAATAACCGGAAGAACCGGTCAATTCGAACGTCCACGGATGCGGGCTGGACCATGTTCGAGTCAAAGGGCTCAAGGCCAATCTCACCGGACGCTATTTCTCTGCGAATGTCACCATCTGAATACAACACGTGAACAAACTTATCGCGTGAAGTGCCACTGGATGAACTCTGCGGGCAAATAAGTACATTTTTCAGTCGTCTAAGTCGTCTCTGCTTCACTAATGAGGTGATGTACTTCCCCTCGCCTAGAGAAGAAATCGGGCTATCGTTGTAGAGGGGACTTGTTTTCCCACTCATCGCTTCATCTCAAAGGGTTCCTTCATCATGCGTCTCGCCTCTGCAGTGACAAGCACCGTGCTTGCCTCGACTCTGCTGTTCTCAGCAATTCCTGCTGCCCAGGCCGCGCCCGATAAGGATCTGCCCGCGATCGAAAGCTCGCAGCTTACGGACGCATCAAGCATGCTCGCGTTGATCAATCCCACCACCAAGCTTTCACCGGAGAACTACACACCCTCAAAGCTCGTGAATGTTGCCGGGACTGGAATGCAGTTGAGATCCGAAGCGGCTAAGGCCGTGGAGCAACTCATTACGGATGCTCGCGCGGCCGGCCATTCCATCCATCTGCTGAGTGCCTACCGATCCTATGAACGGCAAGCAGCGCTATTTAATCAGTACCAAACCAAATATGGGACCGCTTATGCCGAGCGTATTTCGGCACGTCCTGGCACCAGCGAACACCAGCTCGGGTTGGCGGCGGACCTTGGTTACACCAACAGCCAGGCTGAACTAAAAAGTGCCTTCGGGCAAACTCCTGCAGGTATCTGGATTGCCAAACATGCGGTGGAGTACGGGCTGATCATCCGGTACCCGGATGGCAAGGAAGAGATCACCGGCTACAAGTACGAGCCATGGCATGTTCGCTACATCGGTAAGGAGCACGCCAAGGCATTGGCACAATCAGGGGCTGAAACCTTTGAAGAGTACTTCACGATGCTTGGCGAGGCATCAGCGTCCAAGAAGGTCAAAGCAACCGCGGTTGCCGAAGATGAAGAGCAAGACAGCTCAGCACCTACCGACACTGACTCTTCAGAAGAATCAAAGAAGTCCGGTTACGGCGTGATGAAAGATGATGACCTTCTCGTTTTGCGTTTCCTACCGCCGTACCGCGATTGGGGTTTTGGCTTCAGCGAATAGTCGCTGCGCCTGAAAATTCTCGGCTAGAAGAAGCTCGCTACGCCCAAAAAGAGCAGTGACGGGACCAACGAAGCGACCAACGCTATGGCCCAATGCAAGATTTTTCCGCTGTTCTTCTGACATGCTCCGGTGCGTTTCCTTCGCGAAATCAGGTTCACATTGGAAAAGATCCAGATGATGGTTCCGATGGCCAACGGTGGGCCAAGCATCGTTTGAAGCGGGAAAATCGAGCTCTCTTGCAGAAGGTCGCGAACTGAACGACCCCAAGAACTGATCGGGTTACCAACCACCACTACGCACAGCATCCAGTAGTAAATAATTCCGGGGATACCAAGGAGCAGATTCACGACTGTTAGTCGTCTCAAAGCTTTCCCCTTCATCCCGATGATGTGCCTCGGGGTCTGCGAGGCTTCATGAATTCTACCGAATTCACGCTCACGCCTAGTGCTCTTTGCCTAGAATTGCGCCTGTGCATCGCCTAGGAGTTGCAAAAAGACCGCCAACAGATCATTTTCTGTTGACGGTCTCTTTGACTGGTGCTGCGAAAACTACTTAGCGCGTACCGGGATTCCGGTGAAGGTTGGCTTCAAGGTCTCGGCAAAGAAATCTTCGCCCTTGTCGTCAACGACGATGAACGCTGGGAATTCCTCAACGTCGATCTTCCAGATTGCTTCCATGCCGAGCTCCTCGTATTCGAGAATTTCGACCTTCTTGATGCAATCCTGCGCCAAACGTGCTGCTGGTCCACCAATGGATCCAAGGTAGAAACCACCGTGGTTGTTGCACGCATCGGTGACCTGCTTGGAACGGTTGCCCTTTGCCAGCATGACCATCGAGCCGCCGGCTGCCTGGAACTGATCCACGTAGGAGTCCATGCGCCCTGCGGTGGTCGGGCCGAAGGAGCCCGAAGCCATGCCTTCTGGAGTCTTGGCAGGACCTGCGTAGTAGACCGGGTGGTCCTTGAGGTACTGCGGCATTTCTTCGCCAGCGTCCAGACGTTCCTTGATCTTGGCGTGCGCGATATCGCGAGCAACCACCAACGGACCGGTCAGCGATAGACGAGTCTTGACCGGGTACTTGGTCAGTTCAGCCAGGATCTCAGCCATTGGCTTGTTCAGGTCAATCTTTACCACCGAGTTGCCACCGGTGCCCGAGACGCCATCGGTCTCATCGTCGTGAGCGGCAATCGCTGGGTGGTTCTCATCTGGCATGAAGCGGGCTGGATCGGTTTCCAGCTGCTCAACAAAGAGACCTTCTTCGGTAACCTTGGCCAGCATCTGGCGGTCAGCCGAGCAAGATACTGCGATGGCTACCGGCATGGAGGCACCATGGCGTGGCAAGCGAACGATGCGCACGTCGTGGCAGAAGTACTTGCCGCCGAACTGGGCACCGATGCCGAAGTGACGGGTCAGCTCTAGGACCTTTTCTTCCAGCTCGGTATCGCGGAACCCGCGACCGGTCATCGCGCCTTCCGTTGGCAGGGAATCCAAGTACTTGGCCGAACCGTACTTAGCGGTCTTCAGCGCCATCTCGGCCGAAGTTCCACCGATAACAATGGACAGGTGGTACGGAGGGCAAGCCGCGGTGCCCAGCGAACGCAGCTTCTCATCGAGGAACTTCAACATGGAGTTCTCGTTGAGGATGGCCTTGGTCTCCTGGTACAGGAAGGACTTGTTAGCAGATCCACCGCCCTTAGCCATGAACAAGAACTTGTAGCTGGTGTCAGCCCCGTCCTTGGTATTGGCGTACAGGTCGATCTGTGCTGGCAAGTTATTGCCAGTGGACTTCTCTTCCCAAGTGGTCAGCGGAGCCAGCTGCGAGTAACGCAGGTTCAGCCGGGTGTAGGCGTTGTAGATGCCACGCGAGAGCGAGATTTCATCCTGCTCTTCGGTGAGCACACGCTGGCCGCGCTTACCCATGACGATTGCGGTACCGGTGTCCTGGCACATCGGCAGGATGCCGCCGGCAGCAATGTTGGCGTTCTTCAGCAAATCCAGTGCAACGAACTTATCGTTCGGGCTAGCTTCCTCATCGTCGAGGATGTTTCGCAGCTGCTGCAGGTGGGCTGGGCGAAGGTAGTGCGAGATGTCGTGCAGTGCGGTTTCAGCCAACTGCTCTAGTGCCTCGGGGGCGACCTTCAGGAAGTTCTTCCCATCCGGACCGGCGACGACCTCGACGCCTTCGGAGGAAATCTTGCGGTATGGGGTTGTATCTTCGCCAATTGGCAGAAGATCCTCATAACGGAATTCAGGCATGCTCTGTCCTTGATTCAATCGTGGATGCTCATCTGCCATTTTATGCCTCTTGCCCCAAATTCCCGCATTCGCCGTTTGCACCGCAGGCTTTATCGCGACATGCTGTAGTACATGAGCACCGAGAACACCCCAGCTGCGCACGACGGGCAGGATCCAGCACAGGCCCCGCACGCGATCATCGAAACACCAATGGACCAGCACCGGGCCAAACCTAAAACGCACTTCGAAATGATGTTGCAGGCTGGCCTGAACAAGCCTGAACTCTCCGGTTCAGTCATTGCTGCCTTTATGAGTGCCGAGGTGTACTTCCTCTCCCGTGAAGAGGTCACCGAAGAGAACAAAAACGCTCAGCCAATGCTGCTGACCAACCCCACCGGTGAAGCCGTGGTGGCTCTCTTTACTTCTTTGGAACGTATTCCATCGACCTACATCGACCAGGCACCGTTTGGTGTGAAGGTTCAGGGCGCCACCGTGGTGCGCGCACTGGATAACACTGGCTTTGTGGTCAACCCAGGCGATGAACTGAGCTTTGAAGTTCCAGCAGATGGCGTGGCCATTTTGCAGCAGCAGATGCTGAATCAAAAAAGCGAAGATCAAGCGTAATTTTCCCACGGTTAATCGTGCGATGTAACGTCCCGTCGAATTCGTGAGATATGCTGATTGATGCCCGAGCCGTCATTAGGCCGCTCGGTGCACCTGCGGGCGTAGCTCAATGGTAGAGCGCTAGCTTCCCAAGCTCGATACGCGGGTTCGATTCCCGTCGCCCGCTCGCACTCACGTCGGGGTACCACTAGGTGCCCCGACGTTTTAGTTTGATTTGGCCAAAACCAAGGAGCATGATGACCGGAGTCCTCGAAGGCTTCTCCATCATTTGGGTGGTCATTGCCGTAGGTTACCTCGTAGGACGCACCGGAGTACTTGGAGATCAAGGACGCCACGTGCTTAGTCGCGTGACCTTCTTTGTCGCTAGCCCCGCCCTGCTATTCAGCACGTTGGCTGAATCAGATCCTGGTTCGGTCCTTGGCCCGCTGTTGTGGATCGCTGCAATCTCTGCCGCGCTCACCGCGCTGGCCTACCACGGTGTTACCGCACGGTGGCTAAAGCGTTCGTCTTCGGAGCGAATCATCACCGCGATGTCAGCGTCCACTGTGAACTCAGCAAATCTCGGTCTACCCATCGCTTTGTACGTTCTTGGTGATGCTTCCTACGCTGCTCCGATCATCTTGTTCCAATTGGCGCTGTACCAGCCAATCAACTTGGCCATGCTTGATGCCAGTACCTCGCGTCACCGCACCACCCCGCTGGCGTTGCTGCTAACAACGGTGAAGAACCCGATGATCATTGGTTCCATGCTTGGACTGGTGGTGGCGCTGACCGGTTTCAACGTTCCCTCGATTGTCCTTGAACCGATCGATTTGATCGCTGGCGCTTCGATTCCCTCAATGCTCATGGCCTTTGGCATTTCCCTTGTTGGGTCCAAGCCACTAGAGAAGAAGTCCGGGCGACGCGCCGATGTACTGATCGCCTCCGCTGCCAAACTGATTCTGCACCCGGCTTTGGCCTGGGTCTTGGCCTATTTCGCATTTGGGCTTCGTGGAGAACTGCTGGTGGCATCGGTAATCATGGCTGGTTTGCCTACCGCACAAAACGTATTTGTTAGCGCCTCACGTTATGACCAAGGTGTCATCGTGGCCAAAGATACCGTGCTCATCACTACTATCTGCGCCATACCACTAATGATGCTATTGGCCGTAGCGCTGGGAATTTAGTGTAACTTTTGACCTTCGGAATAAGCGGATGTCTCTAGACTGTTGTTAGGACTAGAGCATTACCCATCAATTCTTGAACGAGGTCATCATGAAGCGCACCATACCCCTGCTGGCAACTGCCGCAATTCTTGCCCTATCCCTAAGCGCCTGCGGCTCTTCCGGCGGCTCGGGCGATTCCTCCGCTTCGGCCTCGACCGAGGGCGGTTCCGCGTTGCAGAAGGTCAAGGATGCTGGCGTATTGACCGTGGGCACCGAGGGCACCTACCGTCCGTTCTCCTTCCACGAAGGCAATGACCTGACCGGTTACGACGTTGAAGTGATCAAGGCCGTCGGTGAAAAGATGGGTGTAGAGGTCAAGTTCCAGGAAACCCAGTGGGACGCGATCTTCGCTGGCTTGGATGCCGGACGCTTCGACGCTATCGCCAACCAGGTGGCCATCAACCCTGAACGCGAGAAGAAGTACCTGTTCTCGAAGCCGTACACCGTCTCTGAAGGCGTGGTTGTGACCAAGAGCGATAACACCGACATCACCTCCTTCGATTCGCTCAAGGGCAAGAAGACCGCGCAGTCGCTGACCAGCAGCTTCTATGAAGCAGCCAAGGCCGCCGGTGCCACCATCGAGCCGGTTGAAGGATGGGCCCAGTCGGTCACCCTGCTCAAGCAGGGCCGAGTGGATGCCACGGTCAATGACAAGCTGACCTTCCTGGATGCCCAGAAGACCAACCCGGATGACAGCATCAAGATCGCTGCCGAATCCGAGGACAAGAGCGAATCCGCAGTCACCTTGCGCAAGGGCTCCGAAGACCTGCAGGAAGCCATCGATGACGCGCTGGACGAGCTGCGCACCGATGGCGAACTCGCCTCGATCTCCAAGAAGTACTTCGGCGAAGACGTCAGCAAATAACCGCACCATCCCAAGTGAAACAGTAGACTGGCTCCACACGTATACGTCGTGGGGCCAGTCTCATTTGTCTCGAAGGTAGCTCATGGATTCGAATTGGCAGTTATTTATCGATTCGCTCTGGCCCTTGGCCAAGGGCGCAATCACCGCAAGCATTCCGCTGGCACTGATTAGCTTTGCCCTAGGCTTAGTTATCGCTTTACTCATGGCGCTGATGCGGATCAGCAAGAACCCGGCGCTCTCGGGCATCGCCCGGGTCTACATCTCGATCGTCCGCGGCACTCCCCTGCTGGTGCAGTTGTTCGTCATCTTCTATGGCATGCCCACCCTGGGCATCACCATTGACCCGTGGCCCAGCGCGATCATCGCCTTCAGCCTGAATATCGGGGCCTACGCCGCGGAAATCATCCGTGCCGCGATCCTCTCGGTTCCGACTGGCCAGTGGGAAGCCGGATACACGCTTGGCATGTCTCGCACGCGCAGCCTATTCCGGCTGATCCTGCCCCAGGCCACCCGCGTGGCCATCCCTCCATTGTCCAACTCCTTCATCTCGCTAGTGAAGGACACCTCGTTGGCTTCGACCATTCTGGTCACCGAAATGTTCCGCAAGGCCCAGGAAATCACGGCCTCGACCTACGAGTTCATGGTCCTGTACTGCGAGGCGGCCGCGATCTACTGGGTCATCTGCCTGGCGTTGTCCGCACTACAGAACTCTGTTGAAGGAAGGCTGGAAAAGTATGTCACCAAGTAACTCAACCTTGCTCAGCGTCACCGGCCTGCACAAGGCTTTCGGCGAGAACCAGGTGCTCAAGGGCATCGACTTCTCCGTGCACTCCGGCGAAGTGGTGGCCCTGATCGGCCCTTCGGGGTCCGGCAAGACCACCGCGCTGCGTTGCCTGAACGGACTGGAAATCGCCGATGCAGGAACCGTCGGATTCAACGGTGGACCGCAGGTGGACTTCGATCCCAAGACCAAGCCCAAGTCGGCTCAGATCCTGCGCGATCGTTCGGCGATGGTCTTCCAGGGCCACCACCTCTTCCCGCATCTGACAGTGCTGCAAAACGTCACCATCGGACCCCTCGAAGTCCAAAAACGCGCCCGAGCTCAGGTATTGGCCGAGGCCCACAAGTTGCTGGATCGTGTAGGGCTCGGAGCCAAGGCCGACGCGTACCCAAATTCTCTGTCTGGCGGTCAGCAGCAACGCGTAGGCATTGTCCGCGCGCTAATGCAGCAGCCTGATCTGTTGCTCTTTGATGAGCCAACCAGCGCCCTGGACCCAGAACTCGTCGGCGAGGTTCTCAGCGTCATCAAGGAACTAGCCCAAGAGGGCTGGTCGATGGTTCTGGTCACCCACGAGCTGGCCTTCGCCCGCGACGTGGCCGACACCGTGGTCTTTATGGATGGCGGAGTGGTTGTTGAAACCGGGCCGGCGGCTCAGGTTTTGTCTGCTCCGACAAATCCCAGAACACAAGCCTTCGTTCAACGTCTTTTGCACCCGTTCTAGAAAGCATAAGGTAAAGGTATGACCCAAGACACAAATGCATTGTTGACCAGCCTTATCGAAGGCTATAACTTCTCTTCGGAAGGTCTTGAACTCGGTGTAGCCCTCATTGATGGCAAGGTCGAGCCCACCGCTCCCATCAGGTTGCCGCTGAAAATGCTCAACCGCCACGGACTGGTCGCAGGTGCTACCGGTACCGGTAAGACCGTGACCTTGCAGCTGATGGCTGAGCAGTTGAGCAAAGCTGGTGTGCCGGTATTCCTCGCAGACATCAAGGGTGACCTCAGCGGTTTGGCACAGGAAGCTGTAGCTTCCGAAAAGCTCACTGCCCGCTTGGCCGAACAGGGCAAAGAATTTGCTCCCCGTGCCAACCCGGTTGAGTTCCTATCCCTCGGCGAAGGAACCCACGGAACTCCGGTTCGCGCTAGCGTTGATGCTTTTGGTCCAATCTTGTTTGCTCGTGTTTTGGAGTTGAACGAGACTCAGGAAGAATGCTTGCAGCTGATCTTCCACTACGCCGATACGAACAAACTCCCACTTGATGACCTGAACGATGTGAAGTCGGTGATTAGCTTCCTAGTCAGTGATGAGGGAGCATCAGCGTTGGAGCAACTCGGCGGCGTGTCAAAAGCCACCGCTGCAGTCATCCTTCGCGGCATCACCATCATGCAGTCGCAGGGCCTAGACCAATTCTTTGGCCAGCCAGAATTTGATACCTCAGACTTCTTGCAGGTACGCGAAAACGGTGGCGTCATCAACGTTCTGGAATTGCCCAGCGTCAATCAGCAGCCAATGCTGTTCTCCACCTTCTTGATGTGGCTTCTTGCTGACCTCTTTGAGGACTTGCCTGAAGCCGGTGACTTGGACAAGCCAAAGCTGGTGTTCTTCCTTGATGAAGCTCACCTGTTGTTCAAGGATGCAACCAAGGCCTTCACCGACGCCATCATCAATACTGTTCGGTTGATTCGTTCCAAGGGTGTAGGACTGTTCTTCATTACCCAGTCCCCTACCGACTTGCCTGATGAGGTGCTCGGCCAGCTCGGTAACCGAATCCAGCATGCGGTACGTGTATTCACCGCCAAGGACCAGAGCGCACTGAAGAAGATCATCCAGACCTTCCCGGTCAACGGAGTGGATCTGCAAGAAGCGTTGACTCAAGCCGGTGTGGGTGAAGCGGTCATTACCGTTCTTGATGAAAAGGGCGCTCCGACCCCAGTCGCGTGGACCAAGATGTCCTCGCCAGGATCAAATATTGGCCCAGCCTCCCCTGAGGTACTGGATTCGAATCTCAAGGCCTCACCGCTGGCTGCACGTTATGCCACCGCGGTAGACCGTGAGTCCGCTCGTGAAATGCTTGAGGCCAAGGCGCAGCCTGCGCCGGCGCCAGAAGCTGCACCAGAACAGCCGGCACCAGCACCGCAGCAGGAATCAGCACCACGCCAGCAGCGCCAGCCAAAGGCAGAACCAAACCCGATGCGAGACATGGCCGTAGATGCCGCAACCATGATTGGTCGCGAGCTTCTGCGAGGAATGTTCGGCAACCGTAAGCGCCGCCGCCTTTGGTAATACCCGACGCTAAAAATCGGCCAGTTACAGTTTGGAGCTCAATACCAGATAGCCTAGCTACTGATGAAGACTCCTAACTCCACGCCGATCACCGCCACCGCCTTGGCCCTTCGATGGACCCTAGCCGCGGTGGCGGTGCTCGTTTTGGCTGTTGCCGGCGTGATTATTGCTAATCGCACCCTGTTCTCCCCCTCGCATGATGTCAAAGAACTTCAGCAGGACCTCGCCAATGGCGAGGGTGCTAAAGCTCTGGGCCTGATGCAGGCCACCGTGCCAAAGGGTGACGCGGTAGCTCTGAACGGTGAAGTGCTCAAGCGTACCCAAAAGGGCGTAACAGACTTCTCCACTGATAAGGCACAGCCAGTGAAGGGCAACAAAGAACTGCGCACCGTGACCGCGCACTACAAGGTTGATGGTGTTGATAAGCAGTCCACCTACACCTTGCGCCACATCGGTAAGTCATGGCTCTTCTTTGATAATTGGGCCTTTGAACCTTCAACCCTTCCTAGCGTGAAGATCAAGGCCAATACCGTCAACGAGGTCACGGTCAACGAACAGAAGATCCCATTGGACGCCGGTGTTAGCACCCTGCCGGTCTTCTACCCTTCCGTTCTTGACGCCAGCTTCAGCACCAAGAATTTTGCTGCCGACACCCGTGGTGTGGTGGTCACTGCGCCTGCTGAAGATCCAGTGGAGATCGCGCTAAAGACCGAGCCAACTGATGCTTTCATCTCGGCCATCAATTCCAAGGTCAAGAAGTACCTCGACGATTGCGCCAGCCAGCAAGTGCTCATGCCTTCCGGGTGCCCCTTCTCGTACAACACTTCGGCACGAGTTGATTCCTCAACGATCAATTGGGACATCACCAAGTACCCGACCATCAAGGTCAGCTACTACAACGGCTCCTGGGTTCTTTCTCCGCTGAAGACCGCCGCAGCATTAACTCTGACCGAGCAAGATCTGCGCACTGGCTCTAAGGAAAAGAAGACCGTCAACGACACGTATTCCTTTACCGCGAAGCTGACCACCAGCACCACCGAGGTCTCCGTGGTTCCAGTAGCCGGCGGTCAACAAGTCGCTCAGTAGCCCCAGGCTACCTGCCCAGCATTTCGCGGAATTGGCTACGTAGTGACACCGCATTGGTCTTGAATTTCTGCCACGTAAACAGCGCTAGCAAGCTTGCGCCCAGTGACAGGACCGCTCCGATGGACACCGCAATCTGAGTTCCAAAAAGCTCAGCAAGCCAGCCCACCAACGGCGAACCAATCGGTGTGCCACCTTGGACCACCATCAAGTACAGAGCTAGGACGCGGGCGCGGTATTGGGATGGCACCGACATTTGCACCATCGTGTTGCAACTGTTCAGGAAGGTTAATGCTCCGAGCCCAACCGGGACCAGCATCAGGGCAAACAGAAGATAGTTTGGCATCCACGCGCTTGCTAGTGCGGCCAGTGAGAAGAATACTCCGCCGCCAATGAGGTAGCGCCAGCGAGGTGCTGAACGCCGAGCAGCTAGCAGCGCACCACCAAAGGTGCCCACCGCCATGATGCTGCCAAGGATGCCGTACTCCCCTGCGCCAACTCCGTAGACTTCGGTAGCCATCAGCGCGTTGGTCAGCTGGAAGTTCAGCCCAAAGGTTCCGATGATGAACGCGAGGAAGAAGATCAGCAGCAGATCCTTACGGCTTTTGACGTAACTGAATCCTTCTCGCACTTGGCCTTTGCCTCGTGCCACCGGAGTGGATGGGTGCAGCGCGTCTTTGCGCATAAAGACCAGTGAGGTGATCACCGCGATGAATGACGCACCGTTGAGCAGGAAGGCAGGTCCGGTGCCTACTAGCGCGATCACCGCTCCTGCAATGCCCGGACCGGCCAGGCGGGCCAGGTTGAAGTTGGCACTGTTCAGCGCGACGGCATTAGCCAGGTGGCTTCCGGGCACCACTTCAGAAACAAAGGCTTGGCGTGCCGGAGCATCAAAAGATGCGCCTATGCCCAATAAGCCTGCCAAGACGTAGACCTGCCAGAGCTGGGCGGAGTCGGTGACAACCAGTAGACCCAGGATCAGGGCACATAAACCCATAAAGCTTTGCGTCACCATGAGCACATGACGCTTATTAAAACGATCAGCAATCAAACCCGCGTAAGGGGCCAGGACAAGGACGGGAAGAAACTGCAGGCCGGTAGTGATGCCGGTAGCTACCGCATCGTGGTCGGTCAGTTCTGTCAGCACCAGCCAGTCCTGGGCCACCCGCTGCATCCACGTACCGATGTTGGAAACTAGAGCCCCAATAATCCACAATCGATAGTTGGGTATTTCTAGAGCCCTGAACATCTTCGTCGCCATAAACTTCTACCGGATCTCTCCGGCGCCTCCCGAACCTCAGTCTAATGCGACACAGCGAGGAATGCTGAGGTTTCCTCTGCATTCCTCGCTGTGAGGTTTGAAGCTATGTTTACCAACGCTGTGTCGGTGTGTGGTTAGTTCACTCCACGAAGATCCAACAGCAATTCGTCATCGCCTTCTGGATCCAAGAGAACCGGGATTCCCCAGTCCTGCTGGTAAAGGTGGCAGGCTGCGTGATCTGGGATCTCGCCACCTGGCTCACCATCACAGGCCGCAGCGCGAGCGGTAATGTGCAGAACGCCGTCAGCAACTTCTGGGTTCAGCTGCAACGTGCGGGTCAAGCCCACCGAGGTTCCGCCACCGTCCAGCAACAATTCTGCTGGGCTTGAAGAAATCTTCAACTGAGTTGGATCTCCCCAACGGTCATCCAGCTTCTGCCCCTTCGGAGCAGCAAAGCGAATAACAATATCGTGCTTGCCGGCCTGCACCTTGGTCTTCGGACGCTGGGTCTGGCTGGCGCCCTCATCAACAACCAAAGCTTCAGCAGGAATCGGCACACGCACCAGCTGGTGGGAATTGGTTTCAACAACCAGCAAAACTGGATCGCCCTCAACCGAGGAATCAACCAACACATCGGCTGGTTCCTTCAGCCCCTTGGCCAAGGTAGAAACGGTCTTGGTGGCCGGATCAAAGCGGCGCACCGCACCGTTGTATGAGTCAGCGATCGCAATGGATCGATCAGGTAGCACTGCCACACCCAATGGGTGCTGCAAGCGTGCCTGTTCAGCCTCGCCGTCACGGAAGCCGAAGTCGAACAACCCGGTGCCAACAGCAGTATTAACGCTCTTAACTTCCCCGTTCTCAACTTCAATCCAACGCAGGGCGCTGGTCTCCGAGTCAGCGATCCACACGTTTTCGCCCTCAAGGGCTAGGCCTGAAGACTGGGCGAACCAGGCTTCATCGGCTTTGCCATCCTTTAGGCCTTCCAGCCCGGTTCCAGCGAAGATGGACACCGCATTGGTTTCTGGGTCAAAGGCAAAAATCTGGTGCGTACCGGCCATCGCGATGATGATCTGGCCCGATGGGTGGAAGAGCACGTCCCATGGGGAGGACAACGAAATGTTCAACGCGTCGGTGCCCAGCTGTACCGCTTGGGTTTCCTGACGTGCATTTTCCGAATCCAACAGACGCTGCACACCATTGCCAGCCAAGGTACCTACAACGCCGGTGCTCAGGTTCACCGAACGCAAACGGTGGTTCACGGTATCGGCTACAACCACGTCGTAACCGACCTTGGCAGCCAGCTCTTGAGGCAGCGCGGTCAGACCCTGCAGTTCGTTGAACTGTGCGGTGTTCGCATCGCCATCGGCGTAGCCTCGAACACCGGAGCCGATGGTGCGCACCACGGTAGACAAATCATCGGCCAGCTCAACCAAACGGTGGTGGCCCGAATCGCCGATCAGTAGGTTTCCGTTGGCCAAGGCGATGGCCTTGCCTGGGAAGCGCAGGTCGCCTTCCACAGCTTCTGGTGCCACGTAGGGGCCGTTGCCACGGTGCAAGGTGCCCTTGGCTTCGTGCTCGGTGATCAGTTCTTCAACCAGCGAACCCAGACCCTGCGCGTGACCTTCACCGGAAAGGTGCGCCACAATGTAGCCCTCTGGATCCAGTACAACCAAGGTTGGCCAAGCGCGTGCGCCGTAAGCCTGCCAGGTGGTTAGCTCCGGATCATCAAGGATCGGGTGATGGATTTCATAACGCTCTACGGCCGCAGCCAAGGCATTCGGGTCAGCCTCGTGCTCAAACTTAGGCGAGTGCACACCGACGGTCACCAGTACGTCAGAGTACTTCTCCTCGAGCGGGCGAAGCTCGTCAAGTACGTGCAGGCAGTTGATGCAGCAGAAGCTCCAGAAGTCCAAGAGCACGATCTTGCCGCGCAATGCTTCAAGGTCCAGCTGTTTACCACCGGTATTCAGCCAGTTGCGGCCTACCAGTTCACTGGCGCGCACCTTGTAATTGGCGCGGACGGATTCTGTAGCGCTCATGGTCATCCTTTCGCAAATGCCGCGGCTCGGCAGTTAGAACTTTATTATCAGCCACGGCTCGGTGCTGTACTAAACGGTGTTAAGGAACATTGAGGTGCAACCGGTGCCAGCCTGGTTCTATTCCTCTGGCTCTGCCCGACTATGGAAGTTGGGACAGGGCAGCATCCATGACGCTGGTTGCCACCTTGTTGAACTTTTCGTCGGACAACGAGTTACTGGCAACGAAGGAAACCATCGCCACATACTCTTTGCTCTTTTTTATCAGGACCAGCGAATTTTGGGCGTATTCCCCGTCGCGGCTGTAGTACAGCGCAGAATCCACCGAGTCCACCTTGGGATCGGAGAACTTAAGGGTCTCGGTGTACTCGTTGGTGTTCAGCTTGACGCTCTTGCATTCAGAAAGAATGCTCTTCACGTTTTTGGTGTGCTGGTCAACCGACGCGTTCCCGTCCTTGCCCAACTTAGCTACTTCGACCGAGCCGGTAATGGACTGGGATTCGTTGGTGAAGTCAGTGCGTGCCGCTTGGGTGCCCAACTGCACCGGCGACCAGTTCAAATCGTTGATCGGAGCCGAGCATTGAGCTGGCAAGACCACGATGCCCTTGAGCGTATCGGTCGGTGGGGTGGCCAGAGATTCAAGATCTTTGCCCTTGATTTTAGCGCTGCTTGGGAAGCCCAATTGTGAGGCGATCACCGAGCCAGCTGCTGTGGCCATCTCAGGGGTAGTCGGATCTTCCTCGGAGCTCGATGCTGAGGCGCTGGGGCTAGCACTGGGTGAGGCCGTGCTTTCAGCGGCAATCTTATGCGTCTGGTCCTGTGGCATCTGGCTCTGTTCCGAGGAACAGGCGCCCAAGGACAAAGCGGTGCACAACACCAGCGGGATGCTCAATGTCTTGATGGTCTTAGGCATTGGGATTCCTTCGATCGGCCTGATTAAATTTGGCGAACATCGCGTTGTAGGCTTCCAGCTCGGCATCGTTGTCGCGTTCTGCCTGTCGGTCATAACGTTTGGTGTCTTTTTTGTCCTGTTTGAGCCAAGACAAAACCACAAAGATGGCCAAAACTAAGGTGGGTACCTCGCCGATTGCCCACATGGCGCCGGCGCCCACCACTTGGTCTTCCAGAGCGCTGCCGCCCCAGGTGCGTCCCATATTGCCGAAGTAGTCGGGAGCCAATAGGTTTTCGGTGCTCATCAATGCCACACCGAAGAAGGCGTGGAAGGCGACGGTAGCCAGCAAAACTACCAGGCGCATTGGGTATGGGTAACGCTTAGGCACCGGATCCGCATCCACCAGACTCAGCGCAAAGAGGTATCCGGTGAGCAGGAAGTGCAAGTTCATCAGCTCATGGCCGGCGTGGTAGCGCATGGCCGGTTCCAGGATCGGGGTGAAGTAGAAGATCACGATGGACCCGGCGAAGTTTACCGCAGCAAAAATTGGGTGGGTGATTACCTTCGAATAACGAGAGTGAACCAGGAACAGGATCCATTCGCGTGCTCCACGGGTGCCGTCAACGCGGGCAGGCAAAACCTGCAGCAGCAGGGTAATAGGCGTACCGAGTACCAAGAAGATGGGCACGATCATGGTCAGCGACATATGATCAACCATGTGCGTGGAGAACTGGATTTTGCCGTAGACGGCCACCGCACCGCTGGTGACGTAGAACAGTGCGAACAGGCCAACAACCCAACTGATCAGGCGCGGCACGCTGGGCTTGTCGCCACGACGAGCCAACGTGATGAAGGCATAGAGGTAGGCCGCTAGCCCAAAGAGGCATACCGCTACCCAGATCCAGTCCATGCGCCAGGTGGTGAGCCAGCTGGCGGTGTCTGGGGCTGGTGGCAGATCGTAGCCGGTGAGCAGACGGGCCGGGGTGGTTTTTGCCGGGGCATCGTCGCTGGTTGGCGGTGCGGTTCGAGCCAGCACCGTGGCTACCGACATGACCGAGGCCATCAGGATGACTTCAACTAGAACTACCTGCCATGCAGCACGCAGCGCGGTGTACTTACCGGCCAAAAGCTGCGGAATGACCTTGCGGCGGTGAACCAGTCCGAGTGCGCCCAGGGCCAAGGTAATCAGAAGTTTGACGATGACTAGCGCGCCATAAGGTGTGGCCCACTGTCCCCAGTTGGTGATGCGGATGATCGCCGAGGCCAGACCCGAACCGATCATCAGGAAGACAACAATGGCTGCCAACCCGGAATAGCGTTGCAGGACAACTCCAGCCAGTACCTGGCCACGCTTGCGTCCCGGTGCTTGGCCTTCCAGCGTTGGAGCTAGTAGTGCCAAGACAATAATTCCGCCGAACCACAGCACGACGGCCAACAGGTGTAGGCCGATGGAGTTCACAGCAGCAAAGTGGTCATCGCCGCCGGCAGCGTGGCCGATAAAGGCCATCGGCAGGATGCCTGCGAAGGAGAAGAGCGCGGTGGCACCAACTCCGGTTTTGGAACGTACCGCCAAGGCGAGCGAGCTCACCACTGCGGCAATCACTACCATCCAGGCCCAGGCCCGGCCGGTGGTGATGGAAAGAATATAGTCCAGAATTGCGGCTGAATATTGCCCATCCAGGCTCATCGGAAGGCCGGCCAGATCCCAGAAGGTCAGCACCATGACGGTAGCTGCAGAAAGGGTCCACAACACTGCAGAACCCGCGGCAATATTCATAGCGCGAGTAAAGGCTGGATGATCCGCGCCTTGCTCATCGCGTGTGGTTTTGATGCTTCGAGGCACAATGGCGGCAGCAAAGACTAACGCGGCTATGGCCACTGACATGGATGAATGATGGATCGCTCGCGCGATCGGCAGGCTCCAGCGCACAAACGCTCCAGGATCGGCCAATTCGGCCGGACGGGCGATGCCGGTGAACAACACCGCAACCAGGAAAACTACCGCTGAAGCGAGCAGCCCGGGCAGGATGAAGCGGGTGACTGAAACCGTGCGCTTTGCTGTATCCATATCCTTCTAATCATCTCATTTTTGCTCGACGGTCACAGACCAGATCCGCCGGAACTACACCGCTAAGGCGCATCTCACACCCACAGTGCGCGCGTGTAAATCTCGTGCGCGAGGTGCTAATCAACGGCTTCTAAACCAGAGACCGGCAGGCCAAGGTGGATCTTTGGCCTGCCGGTCTACGAGGTGTGCGCTTACTACTTGTTGTTGCGCATGAACTTGGCCAGAACGGCAATGGCGCCACCGAGGATCACAACGCCGATAACTACCCCGATGACCGGGCTGACATTGCTGCCTGCGGCCTGAAGTGGGTTGTCATTCTCCTGCTGCGCGTCGCTAGGCTGGTCAGCCTGCGCAGATTCACTTGGGGCACTGATCATCGAGGGAGTTGGCTTAGCTGATGCGTTGACGGTGAAATCCAGCTTGCTCTCTACTGGATGTCCATCCGAAGAAACGACGCGGTATTCCAGCTCGTATTCGCCGTTTTCCAACGATTTCGCCGGGGTGACAGTTACGGTCTTGCCCTTGGTTTCAGCCGTCGCTTCGACAGCTTTGCCATCATTGCTCAGCTCAACCACGGTGGAGTTCACACCTGACATGGTCTGCAGTTCACCGGAGAATTCCAGGGTGAGCTCCTCGGGAACCTGCTTCAACGTTGCCCCAGCTTTGGGATTTGAACTCACCAGTTCGTCGTGAGCAGAGGCGGCGGTCACCGAGGTAAATACTGCAAGGATCGCCAACGCCACTACGGCTGCGAGGCGGGTCAAATTCATTGTGGGTAGGGTTTTGCTCTTCATTG
>Ga0308166_1000952_pt1 | contig 33763 bp, 43 predicted proteins | sample PhyCR2_2_FD_202137 | JGI IMG/M metagenome (GOLD analysis project Ga0308166, IMG submission 202137) | Phyllosphere microbial communities from UC Gill Tract Community Farm, Albany, California, United States - DLSLCC.R2 | ecosystem: Host-associated > Plants > Phyllosphere > Unclassified | place...
CTGTGATTTGATAGGCGACACTCCAGTTTCTGAGGTCGTAATAGTTGTCTACTAATTCAGGTATATTTGCAGATGGATACATCCCGCTATCAGGAAGGTATTCATACTTGCTTTCGCTAAGTCCATTGCTTGAGTCGCAAACCATACCGTTTCCGTTGTGGTTCGCCTTGTCAGCGTAACGGACCAGTAGCGTGCCGAGCGGTTCGCGCGTCAGCGTGATGTGGATTGTTGAAAGCCCACGAATTTCTACAGACAAAATGCTGATCGGCGTATCAGAGCCATTGAATCTGTCGATAGCCGTGAAGCCTTTGTCAGCGTATTCTTGCGCCGCGTTCACAACATAAGGCGCGGCAAAACGCAACGGCGGCGCCGGCGTGTGCATCGACAACAGCACATCAACGCCACGACAAACGGCAGCGATTGGCTGCAGCGGCTTCCAGTCATGGCCAAGCTCGCACACCCTGAACGAAATCTCGCCAAGCTTTTCAGCAAACCAGCGGTAGCCGTTTGAATCCAGGTGTCCGTTTTTATCGGTGTATGGATAGGTCGGGCCTGCCAGGAACCAGTTTTCGTTCTCTTCGGCAAGCTCTATCTGCGCCATACCAACGGCCATATCCCGCTCGTCCCGCGTGAATGATGCGCCTGTTTGATACGTGATGAATGCAGGCATACGAGCCTGTCCTGTCACTGCCGCGACATCTGCGTACATGTCATTGCGAAGCTGCAGCGTGGCTGTTTTGAAATAATCCTTTGTGGCGCTGGGGTAATCGTTCTCGCCCTGCATGTGAACGATGCAGCCGACTTGATATGACTTCCCGGAAGCGTCAGCGATGGCTTTTACACCAGTCATGGCGGTGTAGAAACGGTTGTACAGTTCAGGGCTTGCGCCTTTACTGAGCTGCGCAATCGTCCGGCCGCCGACGCCCGTTGCAGAGCCAACAAAGAGGCGGTTAGGTTCAGATGAAATCCCGAGGCGATCGAGATGGTGACGGCGCCAGGAATTCAAAGCTCCCTCCACCGGGGACTCGCCATACGCAATTGTTCCTGGTGCCAATGCAGCCACCTGAGAATCAGTCAGTGCGTTGCCGTTGGCATCACAGCACGTAGCGATCAATGGCTTTAACGCCGCACCACCGCGAGGAGTGAATACCGCGGCAGTTGGCGACGCCGGCATAACCGAATCACCAAACATCAGGTTATCAAGCGGCTGTACAGTGCTCAGGCGCGGCCATCCCTCGGTTCCATTCTGTAGAGACTGCCCGTAATAAATTTCGTGGACTATCTGCGCCAGCGGGCGAATCGCGTTATTACCACGAGAAGCCACCGCCTCGCGGCTCTGGCGTGCCAATACCTCACTTTTCTCTGTTTGCTGCTCAAGCCAGCTATCTGCATCAGGGTTTTCTGAAGAGATCTGCAGCTCTACTGCATACCCGTTCTTGTCTACAAGGTATATTCCATCTCCGCTGAATAAAGAAATTTCCAAATCACCAGCATAGATATTTCCGTTTTGAATAAATGCTGAAGGATATCCGTTTGCATCAACATGGGAAATTGCATCCCCATCATCAACACGAACTAAATCACGAAATGCCTTTCCAGTTGGCGTTGCGACCCCATTAACATTTTTATACTCGTCCGCAATGGTAAAGCTATCATCAGACCACACATAGAAATTACTACCTATTGGAATCTCACCGCTTTCTATTGCCGCATTAGCCTGGTCAATAGTATATGTTTTTCCAAGAGGAGAAACCTTACTTAACATCCCATCCCAAGATGTTCTTTCCTTTCCGGTTCGGTCAATCCAGGTTGGACTTGTTCCATTTAATGCTCTATCAAAATTTTGAGCATTATCAAATAAATCCCTTGGATCTGACGAGCCATTAGGTTCGACAGGATTTCCTGTGTTGTAAGCCATCTGTTACTCCAGATAATAAAAAACCCGCCGTAGCGGGTTATTTGTGGATATGTTATTTACTAAGTATTTCCTGGATAGGTTGCATCATCATATTGATAAATTAATGGACTATACTGCATAGCATTAATTTTACACGTACCATCAGATCCCGGCTCTATTGAATCCATTATTGCATCGTATCCCACCCTCGAAGAGGAACAGAATACTATCCGTGGTGGCTCTACTGATGAATCATTCATTATCCACTCATCAATGCGAACATCTCCCGTGTTGCTCAGTGATAGCGTGTAGTCATCAATGCGTGTTGGAACCAGCAGGGGTGATGCCGAACCATCTTGAAACCTGATTAAGCACCTCGGGTTTTCAAATGACCAATCCAGGGGTTCACTAACGTGGATCCTGACCGTGTTAGCATCATGCTGTTCATCTACCACCAGGCAACTAATCGTTTTGCTGCCAGGAATATCATCGGTAAGAACGATGCGATCGCCGTAGTTATAGCAAAGAGCATCCATTTCTGTACTGGTTGTATGCGTTAGCCGCTGATATCGATATTTCATCAGCCTGCGCATGCCTATACGGTAAGCCCTGTCTGGATCCTTCACTCCATCAAGGGTGTAGTCCTCTACCTTCTGAGGTGTTGTGTTGTCGCTGAAACGGCATTGAACCGTTTCCTCTGCCCATGTAGTGGCGTTAATGTAGGTAACATCGACACCATCATAGTCATCTTGCGACAGCGCCTTGAAAGCCGTCTGGAGTTCCTCGGTTTGTTCCTGCGGGCTGATTACGCCGGACCAGTTTTTTACCCCCTCTCTGCCGGCAGACGCCAGTCCATCGCTCAGTAAAAAGTAACCCATACCTGCATTGGCAATCCGTTGCAATACTTCCAAACCAGAAGTGTTATCACTGCCTGCTGACCAGTCAAAGGTTTCTCCTCGTGGTGTCCAGTAATTAGCCTCCAGTGCATTGATAGTGGCGAAGTCTATCTGGTTATCTGCATAGCCAAGGTCTTTCAATACGTGGTAGAACGCACCGCTGATGCTTCTAGACGCATGCCCATCATAGAGCCTGGTTGCGACAAGATTAACTCGGCGGTCAGACTGAGCGGCCAAACGGTTTCCAGTTCGAATAGTTAACGCGATCGTCGTCACATTGGGGTAACTGGTCTTGCGAGCAGAAAGTTTAGCGCGCATTGCTTGCCACTGGACGGAGTCTCGAGTAGTACCACCCCATACTGGCGTATCTCGCTTAATCCGTACTTCATAATTTCCGGGAGTAGGAAACGTGATAGCCTCGGTGTAACCAACCTCATTAACCGTGTTATTTCCATGCTTTATTTGTACGCTGGTCCAGTCATCAGAGCCTGACAAACGATATTGAACAGTCATCGCTACGTCATGCCAATGAATGGCTCCGTCTTTACTTCCCACATCGCACAACCCCTGTGGATAGACGAAATTTAGCTCTATTTGAGTCGTTGTTTCATTTTCTGGACAGCAAAGGAAAGGCCCCATCCAGTCATAGGAATCACTCAATCCAGTTACTGTAAAATCCAACAACGTGCGCCCGGTAAACCCAGGCCAAGAGGGATCTACCGTTGTTGAGCCATCTGAATTTTCAATTAGTCTCTCAACGCTGATGGTTTGCCCATCAATGTTAGTTATACGATAGCGATATCCTCGTAGGCCAAAGGCTACACGTTGGGATCCGTTTGGAAGTCCAATGAATGGATCACCAGTCACGCTTCCCCATGACAAAGCAATGTGCTCCATAACAGCGGGGGTTCCGCCTGTTGATGCCGTACCGGCAACAATAACAGGATCGGTACCAAACAAAACTGAAGGTAGTACACTGAAACCAATACTGTTTCCACTGAATGGGCTTTCCTTTTCCCTGATCACTACCTTCGTATCTATCCCTACAACTTCCAGCCCTGAACCAGATAATTGATCATCTATCTCATCTGTGAGACCTGACATAGTTACGTAGTTAGCTGTCAAAGAAATGACATAGTTCACACCAGCCCATGTCAATGTAAATGAAAGTGGATTAGCGCTGAAGTCGTATGTTGTTGGTGATGCGGATGCGGTGATGCTGGCCGCGTTACCACCTACGCCTGGGACTGCAGGTGAGCCAGGATCATAAGCTGAAATGAAAAGGTCAATCCGAGTTCCATTCCATGTCATGGATACGGGAAGGCCTACTGACGGGTTGAGTTCAGCAAAATCTCCATAGATAACGTTACGACCAGCCTCGAGCGCTACCGTGAAGGTATCTGGCACCTGGATAGTAAGATCTGTTCCTACAACCCAAGAATCAGGAATTACAGCATCACCAGCATCATCCACGGCGCCAATTACTGTAACGTTGTTGCCAGATATGGTTATTGCATCTGCTGTGATGCTGACCGAGTCAGGCCCTGTCGATGCAAGGTCAAGTCCAGCCGTGCCTGATGTCGTACCACCAACTTCAGTTGAAGCAAACCAATTTTCTGTTCGGTGGTCAGAAGCGACGCTAGCACCCGGCGGATAAATCGTAAAACTAACATCATCACCAAAACTGCTAACCGGCGTATTGCCAATCTTTATCGTCGTCTGATTTATTGCATGCGTGCCGACGCCAACGCACAGAAACATATCTGTTCTGTAAATTTGTGGGTTACTGCTGTCGAACCTGCTTACCGGCTGTACCAGATAATCAGGATAAACGCGATCTCTTCCAAGAACTTCACGAATTGGATCGCCAAGTTTTGCTGTGTTGGCTTTTGCTGGCGATAAATCAAGAGAATCCCCACCGCTGGCTGACCCCATCCCATCCTTGCTCATCTGGGACATCATGATCAGAGAATAAGCGGCAGATGCTACAGCTACCGCTACAGCAGCCCAGGCAGCAATCTCTAAGCCAGTGCCATAAGGAATTGGAAATATGCGCACATCCGTTTCAGCGATGATATAACACAGTGGCCACTCTTCAGGGGGTATCCCCTTACCGTTAACCTCAACCGAGACAGGATGACGCATTACATTCTGATAACCATCCACGTTATCGACGAACCACTGGTGCAAGGTCATGGCTTTATGTTGATGAGTTTCAAGCGGTTCACCAGGCAGGCGAGAAGGATAAATTCTGATCACTGGTAATACTCCACTTTGATATACCGTCGCTCGAACCTTGCCAGAGGAAGGAAGGTTACGTTCGCTTTAGGATTGCATTCAGCAGCGTGAAGCACGCCGTTGATCATGACTACAATGGCGACGTGAGTAACCAGACTTCCTGAATAACAAACGATACCTGCACCCTCGGAGGGGTTACATCTGGACAGTTCTTTCATCATTTCTTTTGCAGCGCGATCGAGGCCGTGGTTATCCTTTGTTACCCCTGCAAAATCTGGCCAAGCTGGCATACCGATATCGCGCCGGATCTCGTTAACAATTCCAAAGCAATCAAGTTTTGGATATGTGCGGCCACCCTTCATCCAAGTGACTGAAAGGTATTTATCAGGTTCAAACATGGGATTTTCCTTACGAGAGATAGCGAAGCCCCGGATAGTCTGGAAGAGTAAACCTGCGGCGTGGCCACGCCGTATCAAGAACGTTCATGTAGCCCGCAGTAATCTGAACCTCTATTGAGGTCCAGTAGCCCGATTTAATTGTTAATGTAAACGGAGGAGAAGCCGGCGCCGTTAGATCAGTAGATAGGTAATGTCGATAGGTAAGCGTGCCGATTTCCTGATTGCCAAGAGCATTGCGGATTGCATTTGAAACTGTTCCATCTATGTTGCATATCGCAAATTTAAGATCTTGCGTGCCGTCAGCATTTCGAGCTGGTAACGATAAGTCTATACCGCAAGCCGTAAATGTTGCCTGCGCGCCGCTTTCAAGTGTTGCGGTTATATCATCCCATCCACGCGTTAACCAATATGTGGCTCCCCCGACAACGATCTGCAGAGTTTCGATAATGACTTCAGAACCCGACGACGCATAAAGTCGATTTAATACCGTCATGCTTCAGGCCACTCCCGATTAAGAGCAAGGTCAATAATATCCTGACCTGCAATAAACTCTGGGAAATTACCCCAACCAGGTGGAACCAATGGGCGCTCCCAAAGTTCTAGCGTTGCACTGAACTGCCAATATTTGCCGCCAACCAACACAGGACCTTCATAGATATCGACGAAGCGACACACATAGGGCTTTATCCCTATCGGGGTGCGCAAAGTCATGTTGAACCATGAGGCCCCATCACTGATTGCATCGCGATACCAAGCCTCAAAAGCCTGCCCCTGAACGTCATTCATTAACCAGGATACAGGCGCCTGTGTTGGTGTTGAAGTATACCGCCGTCTCTGGCGGGCTCTTCCTGATACCATCTGCGTTCTGAGCAACGGGCTGATGGGCTTAAGTCCATACCCATCCTGAAGCGGCAAGGGTAGGTATTGATGCGGGTAATCGATATTGGATGTGATCCCCATTAACCTGTTCTCCGTTTTGTTTGCCATCCAGCACCTAGAGCTTTGGAGAAATCACCTCGCCCCGTAGCGACATCAGAAGTCATCTGCCCATATAGTCGTTTATTACCGCGAGATACTGCCTCCTCGATTGCGCGTATAGTGCTTTTATCTGGATCACCATTGACAGTTAAATTAGTCACTGGTGCATATGGTGCATTACCTCCGCTATTCGCATCACGACTCACTCGTTCCAAGGTGGCGTCCAGTTTTGCGCTTGTCCCAGCAGTCGTTACCCTTTCGCCCTTTTGAAGCAACCAAGTACCCGTTTCAGGAACAGCATCAATACCATCATGGGCCATACCAGAAAGACCAGCTGCAGAAATTGCGGCCACCATAGGCATCGTTACAGTAGCAGCAGTTGCCATCGCGGCCGGAGCCAATGCCGGGCCGACGATAGGTATAGCTGCCGTAGATGCAAACGCTGCCAGTTGTGCTTGTAACGCTGTAGCTTGAGCATTAGCAACCATTGCTGGAATTGCAGCTGCTTGTGCCGTTTTTCCAACTAATAACTGAACTCCCTGATAAACAATCCATTGCGCCGCCATATCAGCTAGTGTTTTTATTACTGACTGTCCCAGATCTGAAAAAATACCTTTAAAAAAATCACCTAATGATTCTGCACTTGTCGCCAGATCATAAAGATGATTTGAGATTGATTCAGCAGCAGAACCAAGGACCGATGACATTGCATCAGCTGATAGCTGATAGTAATCACTTGACCGTTCAGCGAAATCTACTAACGCATCTGAAATTCCAGCTGACCAGACATCACGTTGTTCATCTGAACGCTTGTAATAATCCTCTTGTATCTCAAGCCGTTCATTTAGCGAATCTTGAAGTACTTTAGTTGCTTTATCATAATATGACTTGTCAATTTGACCAGTCTGATATTGTTTCTGTAGGTCCTGCTGCTGACTAATGAAGTCTTGCTGAATCCCCAGCAGTTCTTTCATTCTGCTGCGGGTTTTTTCCCCCATGCCAGCACCTACAAAATCAGCAGAAAGCTCCTGGCGCGCATTGTCATTTGAAGATTTCATATTTGCTGCGAATGCAGCTACCTTTAGATTTTCTTCATTGACTTTTTTCAAAGCTTGCAGTTTATCTAACTCATCAGCTAGTTGAATAAGGCGCTTCTGTTGCTCAGAATTAATACCAACAAGCTTCCCACTCGCTAGATCAAAGCGTAGCTTTTCGGCTTCGGTAACCTCAGCAGTTTTTTTACCTGTTGTTTCGATAAGCGCTATCTGCCGCATGTAATTTAATTCTGTAGCTTTGAATGCAGACTCAATTTTTTTTGCACCAGGGGCAGATTTAGGCTTACCATTCGTTTCGCCTTTACCGAGACCAAACTGCTCACTAACTACTGTTGCTAGCCCAGTAGGTAGATTATTACCTACGAACCTCTTTTCATTTAACTTTTGCTGAACTACCAGAAGACCATTAAGTTCTTTTGTTAATGCACCAACAGAATCATCATCACCTAAAATCTTTCCGACCCAAGATTGTCCGTCCCCTTTTAATGGTGACCGATTATTAATCATGTCTTGGAGTTGTTTTATTCTTCCTGTTACTTGATCTAAATTATTTTCGTCAATGTTACCGCCAAGAACAGCAACCCTGTTGTTCTGAAACTTTAGTAACTTTCCAGCTGCCGCAGCTGTCTGGACAAACCAGCCAGCAAGTTGCGCAACATTGCTGACCAAATCAACCAGTCCTTGCTGAATTGCTGGGTCGGTTAGAACCGATTTAACCTTGTCAAGAGAGTCCTGTAATGGTGATAAATCAACTTTTGCTAGCCCTGATGCAATTTCAATTTTTAGTCCCTTAACCTGACTTTCCATGTCTTGGTAAATATCATTTACCTTTATAAGGTCATCAATAGATGATGGATCTGGTGCAACACCATAATCTTTGGCTAGTTGAATGAACTGCTTTAGTTTTTCATTGCTATTATCAAACAATGGTAGTAGTTTTGATAAATCATTACCAATACTTTCAAGAATGTTTATTTTTGCGGAGTTTGTTCCGATTTTTCCAATGGCCTCACCAATAGCTAACATTTGTTTATCTGGTGATGCTTTTGCTAACTTTTCAGCTGACAACCCTAGCGCGTTTAATGCATCAACGGCTTCACCAGACTTATTTAAAACAGCATCACCTATTTTATCCCCGAGATCCTTGAAAATGTCAGCCATGTTTTCACCTGACAAACCAGCTTTCTCAGCTGCAAATTGCCATGCCAACAATTCCTGCGTTGACATATTTAAAGATTTTGCCCATTTATCAGTATTGGCGACTTGCTCTGAAGTAGATTTCAATAGCTGATATCCTGCTACACCTATTGCTGTTGCAGCAGCCATAGCAGCTGTAGCCATGCCAGCGAGAGCTTTACTACTATCGGCAACATCTTTTTGTACCTGCTTCCTCCATTTTTCAGATGCCCGCTCTGCCTTATCCATGCCTGATACAAATCCGCCCGTTTTTGCGATCAAGTCAATTGTAAGTGTTCCAAGTGATTTGCTAGCCATACACTCTCCGGGCATAAAAAAACCCCGCAATTGCGAGGCTTTTTTATATTAAATTAGTTATTTTTTATTAAGTGCATCCATGTAGGCCTGCGTTGTTTTTTGTGATGACTCTAAAATATCATCAGATAATGTCTGCTTACCCCACTTGGCAACTTTTGCATTAATAAATGTCACCACTAATCTATCTTGAGATAATTGTTCATTATCCACAGGAGTAAAACCGACCATAACAGGATTCCAATAAATCCATCTTTCCCTATCAGAATTCACATCAGTTCTTCTTGGCTGCCCCATAACACCTTGAACTTGAGACTTGCTCATACCTATAGATAGGTTCAATGAGGCTTTATTATAGTCAATTTTGTTTGCACAACCAGAAAGCATAAGAATAAAAAAGGCTGTAAAAATAAATTTCATTTCATCATTCCCATCTTGTTTTGGTTGCAGCAGTGTATCAAGTTAATCCCATTCTTTCATAGCTTCTTCTAAGCTAATGGGTAAAACTGATTCTTCCATGTGTGGAGAAAAGTCCGTGATATGGAATGGTGGTGTATCCTTCCCTCTATTGACGTTTGCGATCGTACTTGCCACCAGCGCGGCACCCCACTCAGTCCGCATCATAGGGTTTAGACTGCCAAACTTGTTACGATACTTCATCCACAGGCGAAACTCAGAAATGCTGAGACGCTCCTGAGCCTCTGCCACTGTCCTGCCGCCGATACCGTTCAGGACTAATTCGCACCAGGCTTCGTCGTCTGCGCTGATGGCTCCGTCTTTCCCAGGTTATTGACCTCTTGAATGGCCACCAGCAAAGCCACTGTTAAAGCACCATCGAGCGCACCTCGATCCGGATCCGCCTCACCTGTGATATCTGCAGGGGTAAATACTGGCTGGCCATTCTCATCACAAATAGAAGCTGCGATGCGACCAGCGACACCATCAACTTTTCCACCTACCGCGAGAATATCTGAGCGCGCAGTGTAGTAACCCAAAGGCCGTACAAACACCGTTGCCGTCAGTTCTTTCTGACCCTGCTTCCAGGTGATTTCTTTCTCTACCGGGCGACCGGTAAAGGCGCCATGTTCTTTCAACGATTCCAGAGTTAATTTCATGTCGTTACCATCAATGAGAAGTTAACGCGGGGCGCTTGGCCCCGGCGGATAGATTGATTAGCTGCCGGCTTGAGCCTTTGGCACCCAAACGGAAGGACCAGAACGCTGAATCGTCGCTGTAGTGCTTACCACAGTGTTAGCCTGGAAATCGAATGGGAAATCGGTAACGTAGCCTTGGAAAACAAACCAGGTACGATCGTCCGGCAACAGCAAGCCATCTACAGCGTTTGGAGCTCCTGGGGCCGCTGCAGTTGGTTCTGATTCACCATCTGCCCAACCAACAGCAAAGGTCAGCAGTGATTCGTCGTCAGATTCTGCCAGGTTGTGCAGCATCAGGTGGCTGGCGTTTTTTGGATCAGCATTCAGCGTGACGGTAGCTGATGCCGGTGTGCGCAGACCTTTTTTATAGGTGCGGCTGTTACGCTCGCTTAAACAGGTATCTTCGATCTGATCGGCAGGGTTGCCACCAGGGGTGAATGACGTGATGCATTCAACTTCGCTTACAACGCCGTTGGCGAGGACATAAAACTGCGTGCCTTGTGTCAATACAGACATGGTGATCTCCGGTCATAAAAAAACCGGCGCAAGGCCGGTATGTTAAAAAGTTGGGAATGTTAACGAAGCACTATCCAATCAACGTCGAAGGAATAGCGATAGCGCTTTGTTTCTGGGTCACGGCTCTGGCCGCCCCATCTGGTAATGTAGGCGTGTGGCTCGATGGCATCACGCAACGCTGCGGCCACGGATGCAGCAGACGCGACCGTATCGGCATACACATCTACCTGCAGTGTGTAGCTGTCAGCGTCGGGGCGTTTGTCCAGGTAATTCTCTGGGGAACCACTGATGTTCTGCCAAACGACATAGGGATAAACCACATTGTCATCCTGCAGGCCAAAGGGGTATAACCGCACAGGATTTGAACCGATGACAGCTGTTACCGCCTGACTTGCAGCACAGGCCTTAAAAATTGGTGCGATCATCATCTGGCCCCTTTCTTGGCTGCTCTGGATATTGCCCTGTCGATAGCTTTTCCATATTCAGTAACGAACGTATTGGATGCCTCAGCTGCGCTGTTCTCTGCCGCCGGCCGCATGAAAGGTTGAGCTCGCATATTTTCGGTACCGAATTCCAGCAGGCGCCAGTGCGGCGTTGGGGCATTCTTGGCTTTATCGGGATGTTTTCTTAGTACTGCACCATGCAGCACACCGATTCGAAAGGCCAGGTTTCCATTACGCTTAAACTCACGACCATTCCAACGCACAGCGATATTGTCAGCAATGCTGCGGCCGGTTTCCGGATCATCCAGTCGCTGAGCATTTGCCTTTGCCCTATTGGCGATAACGTTGGCAGCTTTTCTTAACGCTGCACGCCCTCCTTTGCGCTTCATGTCATCACTGATAGATTCCAGTTTTCCCATCAGTTCATCGACGCCAGTAAGGGTGTATTCAACGCCATCAGCCATCGTTCGTTCCCTCAGAGCAAGGAAGGGTAATATATTCCAGGCCACTATCAGGATCAGGTAGCACCCCTTCAATATTGAATATTTTACCGCGGAACAGGATTCGATATTTTGGTGAAATATCTTGGCGATACCGAATTTTTATTCGAGTTGTTACGGCGTTTTGCATTGCTTGTGCAGCGACAAATTCACGCGCTGATAGCGGTACGACATCAGCCCAGATAGTGGCTAGATCCAACCAGGCAACTTCCATCTCACCATTATCAGGGTTTTGTACTTTTCCCGGCTTTTGAAGTGTGATGCGATGTCGCAATTTACCGGCCTGCATAATTACCCCCTGGTACCCAGATACTGAGGGCGCTGATCATCTATGGACGTCGTTGCGATAAGATCAGCATCACTGCTAAATGCATCAGCCAGAACAGCAACCAACGATTCATTGGACTCCGCCAGGCGGGTTAATGCTGCTGTCTGTTCCTGCTTTGCCTTCGTCTCTTCCCGCAGTGCTACTATTAGTTCGTTTACCTGTTGCTCGTTCATGGGCAATCCTCAACCAGTTCTTTAACCATTCCCGGCGGCGCCGGCATCCTTCACAGGCCATATACCCTCACAAAATGCTTGGTCGGCGCATATCGTAGATAAGCATTGAGACAGAAAAAGGTAACTCCCCCTGCTTCAATTTTTCCTCTTCTTCACCGCCACGGTTACGATCCAAAATACCAAGCAGAACAAGCAATGCTGTTTTAACTCGGGAAAGCGGCTCACCTTCAATAGCTTTCCCGGCATCGTCAACAATCAACTGCCGGCTTCCCTGCACGTAAGCGAGAATGGCGGCGCTTCCACCCTTAATTTTCAGGGTAAGGTCATCGTCTCCATAATCGTCATCAATGCGTAGGTGTAGCTTTGCTTCTTCCAGCGTTACGAGTTCGATCATGATTTATCCTTCCCATCTCGCCCGCGCTTGGCTGCCAGTGTCCATCCTTTTGATCCGAGCTCACCTGGTTTATCTGCTGTTGTTTCGTCACAATGCCAGAGCGATCCGCCCCAGGTCACTGTGTCACCTGGCTGATAACTGCTTTCAGCTTTGAAAACACCGCGGTAAATCATCACTGGAATACCGAACGCTTTTGTTTCACATGCGCCACTTGCTCTCGTGACTGTCACGGTAAACATTCGTTCATCGTCATTGGCAACATCAATGGCAGAGATACCATCAACCAGACACTCCCACCCGCGCATGCCGGATGTTTTTTCGAATGAACGCCAAAGCCCACCACTATGCGTAGCATAGGTTCCTCGCGGGTAGCTCTTATCGGCGTCAATACCTGGAAGAATTTCAATCTGCAAGGCATCGCGGCCATCGGCCCCAGGCTTTGGTGTTTCAGGTGCTGGCAATGCGGCCATTGCATCAGAAACCGCCGCTTTTATCGCTTCAGGGTCGGCATCTTTTCCAGCACGCGGAGCCGGAATTTCAGCAACAGCGCTTTCTACCAATTCCTTTAACAAAGGGCGAATATCTTCCGGGGTTAGGCTTTTTCCATCTGCCGGCACAGGCAATTCAGCAATAGCTTCAGAAATCATTTTTGATACATCGGGTAACTCAGGAATTTCAGGTGGAGTAATGGCTTCCAAAGCGGCATCAATCTCTAATGTTACATCTTCCTTTGTTACTAGACTTAAGCCAGAAAATACCTCTTTCAATTCAGCAATTCCTTTGTTAAAGGTCTCTTGCTGTTCTTCAATCCGTTTATGGAAATCCTCTTTGACGCCTATAAGAGCTTTTGAAAACTCTTCCGACATCACCTTGATTATGGATAAGTCGCGATCATTCATTTGGCTAATAATCCCCTAATCATGGCCTTGGCAATGTTCAACTCAGGTTCTGACAGCGCCTTACTATCATCGCTGGCTGCTTGGATTGTGGTGGCCGGTGCCGTTTTGCTGAACGGATCATCGGAAGCATCTCGACGTGCCAATGCTTCAAGGCTGAAGTTCTGTTGCTGTAGATACAGAGAATCACCACCAGGAACCGGTGGAAGATTCTCTTTGCGACGGGCTTCGTTGGGCGACATGATGGTATTTTTAACCGCTTCACCCAGCGTTTTAATTCGGCGTTCTGTATCCATTCGTAGAAGTGCATTTACTTCAAACTCAGTTCCTTCATTTCCTGATAGTCCAAGTGCTTCATCAAGAAGTAACTCTACAGACTCAATCAGGATCTGAAGACACTGTGAGTAATACTGCTGTTCCAGAGCTTCAATATTGTTATATGAAGGTGGATCACCTACCCCTACTTTGTAAGAAGGGACATGAAAAACTGAGCAGACAATTTCTGCTGTCATTTTAAGCTGTTCAACGATCTGCGCATCAACTGCAGACATGGATATTGGATTGTATTTTGCTCCATTACTTAGGATGCCCGTCTTACCAGCATTCTCACCCGTGTATCCTGTATCCCAGTTAGCCTTAATACTTTTGGCGTTTTCCTCAGTAAGAGAACCAGGAACCTCAATCACACCGCTTGGCTTTCCACCATTCTTAAAGAAGAATGCTGAGTTTTCCTGAATATGATGCCCTTGCATAGCAGCAAGCCCAGCAGCATAAAGCGGCGACAACCCAACTAATGGATGAAAAAAGCAATTAAATCTATCGTGAATAATTTCCCGTGCCGGAACTGTTACCTGCGTTGGCAACCCTGCAATATTGTCAGGATTGATCTGATAAAAAACAGATCCATCATCTGCTACCAGAGGAATTACTTTGTTTGGATCTAGTATTCTTAGTTCTTTTATGGCACCGGTATTATCTCTAATCTTCATGACATAGGTGTTGCCATGACATAATTTTGAGTTTACCCAATTTTCAAAAAACTGTATCCGGTTCTGGAATGTGTTTGGCTTTTCCAGCAAGGCTGGAATAGAACCTGTTACCTGATCTTTCCATACACCATTAGAGTCACGGCGCTGATGCCTTGCAGGCATCTTTGAGATGTCGCTTGCAATTAAGGAGATGCATGAAAAAACCGCGTAGAAAGACATTACGGTTTGGTTATTTATCTCAAGATTTCTCTGCCATGCACCACCAAAAGGCTCACGAATATAAGAAAATATACGCTGCCAAGTTCCTTGACTAGATGGCTGTTGCAGTGATTTTTCTTTTTTACGGAAAGGATTCCACATCAGCCAGTCCCCGCAGCTTTTTTATTATTTGAACGACCACCAGCACGTTTGTTGCTGATGTACTCAGCCTTGCCCAGCAGCACCAGAACTTTGGCGCACTGATCATTCACGCTTTTCTCATCACCTGGAAAAGAATCGTGCGTGCGCTGTAGATACCTGATTTTTGCCATGCAAAATGGCGGGGTTTCCCCCGCCCTCCTTATATCAGCTGCCTTGTCCGGAACCATAATTAACACCGCTGATAACTGCTACAGCTGCAGTACGGCGTCGTTGCCAGTTGATCCAGCGTTCAGCCCGGATTGCGACACTATTAGTTTGCCACATTGAAACTAATTCAACTCCCGTAGGAGTTACGCTGTCCCCTGTAGGCGCAGATTCCATTTCCAAAGATGCTTCGCTAGACATGTCAACTGCTACACCACCATCATCAGCAAGATAAATATCCGGAGCATTCATCAAAATGATTTGGTTACCAACATATTGTGAAACAATCGCTGGAAGTCCTTCATAGGTACCACCAAACATTGTCATTTCCGGATATTCTTTGGTACCAAGCGGAGTTTTTCGCTTAGACAAAGCCAATGCTGTGGTACTAGACATTAACCAAACGGCGCCAGTTGGTTGCAGGTTAGCATCAATAAACACTTGGAAAGCAGCCGTGCTGTCTGTATCAGGATCACCAGAACTCGGGATTGTAGCTGCACCATTGGTGATGGAAGCTGGGGAAATACCAGCCTGTGCGGCTTTGTTAGGATCTACAAAATCCTGATCAAGGCGCGCAATAACTGATTCAGCAAGTGAATCACGCACCAGTACATCTGCTTTTGGATTTGAGAAACGCAGTAATTCTTCAGTCAATACAGAAATTGCCGCAACTTTCGAGAAGCCAAAAGTAATCGTCTCAAAATCAAATTTTGTCAAAGGTTTTGCCTTACCTTGACCAACCCATTGTGCCGAACCACCAGATGTCTGCACAGGAATACGGATATTGAACGGAACATTTCTCAGAGAAGGAATATTACCGACGCCAAACTGCCCGATGATAGTTTTCGGACGAAGAAAATCTACAAAGTCATTGGCAAAATCCTGATATTCAACTAATGAACCAGCCCAATCAGGATCAGTAGTTGTACCGGCGCTTACAGCGGCCTTCAAAACATGATGTAGCTTTGTATCGTCAGGATATTTATTTTTAGCGATCTGGAGCGCTTCAGATCGCACCCCTTTAGCAACGGCAAGAGCCTTGGTGAACCGCGCAAATGCCACACCTTTTTCTAACTTCTGCTCGACCCTGATGATACCGGGAGCACGGTTATCAACCACATTAACAGCGCCACTTGCTGCTTTCGTTACGGGCTTAGCGGTGGCGGCCATGTTCGCTTCCATATCGCGCAGGCGGCCCAGGTGGGAGTCTACTGATTTGATTTCAGCAGACACATTATCGTATTGCTCAGTTTCTTCGCTATCCAGGGTGCGGCCTTCATCTGCGGCTTTGCTCATAACATCATTCAGTGATGCTGCCAGCGCTGCACGTTTGTTCTCAAAGCTTTTGATTTGCTCTGCAATATTCATGGTTTTTCCTTTAATTTCAGTAGATTTTTTTGCTGTAGCGCCAGCGGTAGGTTTAGCTTTAACCACCGGCTGCTCAGTGCCTGACGCGGCTAGCAACTGACGGTCATACGACTTGACTGTTTGGATTGAACATTCGGCGTTAGCCGGAATGGTTACTGCTGAAACTTCCAGCAGGTCCCATGAAATAAAGCGAATCCCAGCATCATCGATATACGAGTATTCAATGGGCCGAAATCCGATTGATAATCCTTTTACGAGTCCTGACTTGATAGAGGACCACGCCTCATCTAATCGAGCCACAAGCTGGGAAGGCATATCTGGAGTTGGCTTTACCAGCTTGGCTGTAATTTGTAGCCCCTCCTTCACCATTTTTGGGGTGCAACTACCGATTGGTTGACTCCGGTCATGCTGCCAAAGGAAAGGGGTGTCATTTCGAAACTTGGCGCCATCAGGCTCCAAGATGTCACCATCACGATCGGGCGAAGGCGTAGAGGCGATGCCGGTAATAACCCGTTCATCCTCGTTAATCGCCTTCACTTTCATGAGGGTGCATGCACGGTTCAGCGACATTTACTATCCTCCTGAAACGAAAAAACCCGCCGGAGCGGGTCAGTAACTGACGTTTTTGTCATATGAAAAATACCTGGTAATCCCGCTTTTTCGCTTCAGGGTTAAGCGACATGAGAGAGACAGCATTGAATAGCGCCATCAAAGGGTCTATTTTCCCTTTGCCACTGGCCTGCTTGGTGATCAGAATTGCGTTCCCTTTTGGCTCTACGCGGGCGTTACCAACGCACCAGGCCATCATTGGCTGATTACCATGAATAAGAATCCCCTCTGCCAGCTTACGCTCAGTGGTTTTTATCGCTCCGCCAAGGCGCCAGCCCTGACTTATACCAACGACTAAATCAGCAGGAATATCCTCTTCTATCATTGCGTCAAGTATTTGCCCAACGCCTGACGGGTCAATTCCGATCTTATCCAGCAATTCAGCCTCATAGAGCCGCTTAACATAAATTGCGACCTCTAAAGTGTCTTGCCCTATCTGTTTAACCAATGTGAGATCGCCAGCGGCCACAAAATCATGCAGCCTTGATGCTTCACTTTTCCGGCGTTTTAAAACTATTTCGTGTGCCCATGCATGGCACCAGCAAAGCCATTCTCGCGTTTCCTTATCGCGACCTACCGCCGACATACCGAGCAAATCATCTAATCCGCCGCCGTCGATTCCTACAGTAACCACTTCGCAACGTCGCATGATTTCATCAAACGTTACTTGCTTTTTCCCCTGTGGCTCCCAGAAATCAACTCCAGCCCATCGATCACTTCTCAGGTTCAGCCCGATCTCAATGTTAAGATGCTTGGCCAAAAACTGTTGCAGTGTGCCATCAGTTTTTGCCTGGTTCTTTCTAAGCTGGTCCTCGATCCATTCAGCGCTAACGGAACGACAAATATTAGGGTTTGTGATGTAGAAATTTTCAGGCAACAGGTACGCCTTACTTTCCACCATAGCATCAGGGAATTCATAGAGAACCCCGAGTGTTTTTGGATCTTTTATCGTGCCATCACGCACAGCACGCCAATAATCAAGGCGTTCCTTAAATACACCAGCTGGCGGGTCATCGCTTTGCGTAGTCAAGAAAATAACCCAACCTTCGTTTCTCGATACTTGTCCGCCAAGAGCTTCCATAAACATGGCCTCGGCGTTCTGTCTCTTACCAAAAAGCCATAGCTCATCAACGAGGATGCGACCAGCTTTCTTTCCTGAAACGGTATCAGTATCAGCCGCAACAACCTTCAATGTATTGCGCGTTACGCGGTGTGTTATCGTCCTGATATGGTCCTGAATCTGAAACATGTCAGACAGTTCATCATCGGCGCGGATCATGCCGGCTGCTGGTTTGAAGCTGTTGTCAGCAACCTCTTTTGTTGGCGCCAAGATCAAGTGTTCCTCATCCTCTCGCCAGCAGAGAATTAAAGCTGTGAGCATAATTCCAGCTGCAATAGTCGATTTTGTATTTTTCTTACTAATGAGGAGGCCATATTCACGAATAAGCTGATTGCCCGTTTCAGCTTCGTAACCGCCAAAAATCGCTCTCACATAATCGAAAACCCAGGGCTCTGAGCACTCTCCGAATGTTGGCTTACCTGGTAAATCAGAAACGCGGAGCTCTTTGAAAATACCAAGGGCATAATCAGCCTGATCAGGAAAAATTGGAGGAGGTATTATTGATTCGCGGGCAACCAGCCGCTTTTCCCAATCAGGGCAGGCCGTTGACCACTGCACCATAAATTACCCCTTATTGTTGACTACCAGCTTTGGTGGCGCCATAGCTCCAAATTTACTGACGGTAGCAGCTACTTTCGCAGCGGCATTTCTCGCATCCTTTTTCCCAGACTCGCCTTTTTTAGGATGCATATATGGAAGCATTGCCTTAGCAGCATCACGACGCCCTATATCGTCCGGCTCAAGACCATTCATTACAGCCTTTAAGTACTCGATAGGATCATCATAGTGCCCTGCCCTTTGGCTGTTATCCTGATTGGTGTTTACTGCTGAGGTGTTAACATCACGACGGCTTGCCGGATATTCATCAACTTCAACTTTTTCATTTTTTTTGCGCTCAATAAATGCGATGACCTCCGGGTCGTTAGCAAGCTGCGACCCCTTAGAGCGCGCGGATTTTTCAGAATAACCAGCCTTAATTGCTGAGGCTGTCTGATTCGAACCGGACATCAGCGCTAGAGCAAACTTTCGCTTCTGCGCTGTTAACATGTTTACACCCTCCAAAGGGGATTTTTTCTACGCGTGAGAGGGGGCGCGGTGTCCAGGGCGATCGACGTTTACTTTTGCCGATACCCCCCCCACCATCACCGCCCACTTGTTGATATTAATTATCATTTAAATCAAATCACTATGACACTATCTATACGCACCGAAGATGGCACTGAATGCTTCAATGCTTCTAAATCTGGCTGGTTCGTCGAAGCCTCTCTTGCTGATTTACCAGCATGACACTCGGTGCACAGCGTCCAGAGGTTAGATTCATCATTGTCACCACCAAACTGCAGCGCGACGCGGTGATCTAGTTCACTATCGTGCAAGTCAACAACACGCCCACACATACAGCACTTACCACTATCACGCACATACACACGACGCTTCAGGCTAACCCTTGCACTGCCGCTTACGCGCCTATGCTCACCATAGATGGGCTTTATCCGTCGGGTATCGATAGCCTTGAGCCTTGGCTGAAGTGTTTTAAGCTTGGCCATTGAGCCTCCATGCCCGGCGGCGTTCAGTACGCGGAGAACCATCAGGGTGAATATCAACAGGATCACCATCGGCATGATCTACCAGCGACCAGCAGGGGTAAATAACATTCCCAGCGTATGCATCACCCACTGCGTAATCTGCCGGCTTTCGGGTATCCCAGCGGGTGAGTACGCGTTCAATCTTCTGTCGCGGTACGCTGTAACACACGCCGTGTATCAGGCGCGGTAGCGTGATGAAGTCAGCATGTATCTTGTCAGCCACTATCAACCGTTCAGCTATTGGCATCTGATACTGTGGCGGTCGGCCGGTACCAAGATAAAAACTCACCAGCAAATCAGGGTAGCGCTGCAGCCATCCTTCAACCTGGGGAATGAAGTTTGGTACGGGCTCAGCGTCGTCCTCAACCACAACAACGCGGCAAATCTGAGCGGCAGCCCATTCAAGCGCGCGACGGTGGTTCCAGTTGGCGCCATTGTCGCCTTCATCAATGAGCAAATGAGCCTGAAGCGATCTGGCAAGCGCAGCTGCCTGGGTCCGTCTGGAATGATGGCCGACTACAACAAACTTTATTTGTGCTTCCACCATGCATACTCCCTTCCAATCCCATCAGTGCGGAATACGGTATGCACGCGCGGGCCGGTAATGACACGGTCGCCAAATGTTTTGGCAACAATACCAAACGCAATCATGTCCCCTACCGCAGCAGACGCCTTCTCCATCTTCCAGAATCGATAGCTCTCTATCCGATAGAACAAACGAACGATGGCATGTGTAAACGCCATGACGTCTTCACGCTGGCCGCCTAACAGCCCGGCATTCAACATCACATCATTACGATGCATCGCGAGAAAATCTTGATAGATTCGCTCCGGGTGTTTATCGCTAGCCCAAACATCCGCATAGGTCTTTGGTTCGGAGCCCACATAAACATTTCCAGGCTCCATTTCTGCCCACGGCGCCCTCAGCATTTCTACGTCTGTGCCATCTGTACACCAGACAAAACGGTATTCAGGATGATCGCGTAGGTGCTGCCAGATGTGCAGCCATCGGCGGAAGTAGACGTTCATCTTCACATCCGGAACGCGGCACAGCTCAACATCCAGCGGGGCATCCTGAAGCTCATCCACTAAGGCAATACGTCTGCATTGCTGAAGTGAACCAGCCCACCTTGCCAGCATGTCAGAGGATGCCGGCATTTTGGTGCCGCGTTGCGGGTCTAATTGAGTGGTTAGTAGCGTTGTGATTACCACGTCATGACGCTGCCGATATTCAACATACCCGGTAAATCCAGTATCACGCCTATCGTTATGCACCTTCACATTTCGTTCAACAAGAGCCAGCCTATCTGGCTTAGGAACGGATCGCTCTACTGCCTCATGCTCATCGAGTGAGTGAATCAGCGATGCCGAACCAACCACATCGGCATAGGCCCAAGTTGTCAATCCAGCATTGTGAATGCGAAGCGCAAGATCACTGTGCTCGTACATACCACGGCCATAAACCGGGTCAAATCCCCCAACCTGTTCAATAGCGCTGCGATGATAGTAAAGCATCACGCCACGCTGCCCGGTGTAGGCAACGTGCTCATCATCAGCATGCAGCACTGCAAGATCCTGAAGCTTTCTTGGACCAGCCAGATCAAGGAACTGGTAAGCCAGGTGCGGTTCTGGTGAGGCTATGTATGGAAGATGCCAACCGTCAGCAATAGGCCACGCGTCATCGTCCCATAAGAAAAGGTGCTCACAACCGGCACTAATTAACGCCTCAAGGCTGGCATTTTTCGTTGCCACAATACCGCGAGATTCTTCATGTCTGAAAAGCTGAATCCCATCAGGAACAGCTGCCGCCGGGTTTGAACCATCGTCTACAACAACCACCAGCGCACCAGGTGGCAAATGCTTAAGGTGTTGCGATATCGCCCTTGCTAACACTTCTGGCCGCTGATGTGTTGATATTGCGATACCAATACGTGAAAAAGCCTGCTTGTTTGCAGGCTCATAGTGAACGCCGTCAATAATCACCTGCATGGTTCTACCTTACTGCTCAGCAGGATTGGTATAAGTTGCGACAGTGCGGTTATCGCTATTTACCAGATAGGCGGTATCACCAGGCAACAGAGTTAGCTTTAGCAACTCACCCGTGCAGGCGTCAGCATAGATAGTTTTCTCGGATCGCTTCCACTCAATGGAGTCAATAGCGTTGATAATTTCGTTTCGGCTTGCGGTAATAATTTTCAGTGTGAACATGGTGGTTTCTCTTGGTGGTAGTGGTAATAAAAAAGCCACCACCCGCTGATGCAGGATGATGGCCTTTGTGGTTGCTCAATCTAGCTCAGAAAGGCGCTGCTTTAGAAGGTATCCTTCGAGTAGCCAGATTTTGTTTACTGCATTCTGACGCGCAATCTTGCGGCCAATTTCGGCGTCGAAGTTCTCTTGGCTGGCGCATGCGCTTTCTCCAGTGACCGTGAAGCCATTTTCCAACACCAGTACACAGAACGTCAGAAGCTTGAGCTGATCAAAGTCGTCTCGCTCAATATGCTCATCACACTTGGTGTTAATGCTTGCCCCGAGACGTCCATCAGCAGCAGTGAAATAGCTCTCACTTGTGATGATGCTTTCAATGCGGCTAGGCGTCACTCGCGGGGCAGTTTTCCCTTTGGCTTGGATTTCTTTTTCAATGTCCTGGTCGTTCATAATTTTGACCTTTTGGTTGGTTGAAGTTATCGCGGCATCAGCCACACCTCTCGGAGTTGCCTCGCTAATCGCCATATCAAGAACCCAATAGTGCTCATCTCTTGGTTCCTCCCTTGGTATTGGCAAAGATGGTGGCGCCGGAGTCGGTGGCGGTTTAACCATTCCAGTCGGAGGGGGAGGATTTCGACCGAACTTATTCATCGCGTAATACCGATATTCGCCATTGGTTCAGCGTGGCCACCTGGCCGGCGCAGATTGATAGCGCCGTTTGAAGCGCCAGCGTGTAGCTCACAGCATCTCCCCATGTATTGCCCTGCAGCTCTGGCTGCTGACATGGCGTGAACACTGTTTCAGGGGGTAGGCTTATTAACTGCTCTGGCGCCGGAGGTGGAATTTTGCTGCAAGAGCTCAACGACAGCATCAGGCATACGCTCAGCAGCGCAGGGATTATCTTTAATCGCTTCACGGAATTTCCTCTGCAAGATGTCGTACTGCTGGCGTAGCTGCTGCTCATGCTGCTGTTGTGAAGCCACCAGCGCGCGGTTTACTTCATCTTGTTCCTGCAGCGTAGCTATCAAGCCCGCCTGCTTGCTGTTTTTTAACTGCTCTGTTGAAAGCCTCTGGTCGGTCAACCGCAGCTCTTTGCGGTAACCCCAGTTGCTGACGGCCAGCCACGAGACCAATACGAGAGCTACAGCCACCAGAATTGCTTTCCAGGTTGGTAATGGGAACCAGTTCATAGCAGAACCTTACGCGCCATGTCGTACCGCGCCTGGCGATCAGATAAACCATTGATGCCACCATTGATACGTTGGGTTACCCATTCGATATCGTTGGCGTTGCGGCCACAATCGCGAGATTTCCAGAACCAGCCGGCAGAACGCATCGCGTTACCGTCGCTCTCCAGCAGTTGAGGATTGCCAACCAGGTCGAGTTTCAGCGCAATACCGCACGCTCGGTAGTTGTCCTGACCGGTAACCTGAATAAGCCCACGCCCACGGTATTTCCAGCCATCACCGCGTGATTTATTGCCCAAGCGATCGGCATATACCAAGTTTGCAATCGCTGGCTGATTTGCCGGGTGTGCCGTTGTACGCCCGAGCATGCCAGCCTGATAGGGAGTGATGCGCTTCCCAAAGGTTGAAAGCAATCCCTGTGGCGTATAGTTCAGGCTCTCCATCGTGCGGGTAAAGCCCGCTGATTCATGCCCAACCTGAGCAATAAACATTGCCTGTGACGCTGGCTTCTCGATTGCGAACTCAGCAAAGGTAGCGAGCAGATGCGGATACCAGCGCGCAGCTAACCCGGCGCTAATACCAGCCGCCCGTTGAAATTCGTTTTGTGTCATTGTGGCCTCAAGGGGTGTAGCAGTTTCGCGATGTTCCCCTTAACCCGGTACAGCGCGATGCAGATGATGAGATTCGCTGCGATTACGCCCCAGTGTGTTTCCTGGTACTGCTGCGCAATGAAGCGAAACGGGATCCATGAATAGGCGCCGATAACCAACCACGCCAGCCATGCTATCCATGCCCGGTGCCGGTAACCTGTTTTTCTGAAGCAGGCCAGACGGCAGACAATCGCCGAGCACAGCAACACATTCAGCACCACAAGTGGATCACTGGTCGTTACTGTGTGAATGAGGTTTAACCACATCACAGAGATATCGTTACTTGCCATTCGCGCCTCCCCGGAATCTGGAAAACAGCGATGTCGGATCCTCCATCTTCTCACTGACGAAGGTAAGCAGCTTGACCGCGACGGCAGAGATGATTAGCGCACCTAACGGCTCTAATGGGGTGTCGTTGTAATTCAGCCATGCTGAAAGCTTGGCGCCGGCAACACTCGCACCGAGTACGCCAGTACCAAATGAGACGACGAACGAGAAAGCCTGTCTGATTCGCGGAATGTCTTTGGCCTGGGTGACGTAGAACATCGCACCGATGAACGCGCCAAAGATAACCCCGTAATCAATGCCAACTGCAGGCGCTGCAATCGTTGCCGACACCAGCGCAGTGGTGCCAGTCGCAGTCAATGGATCGGACATCGTTACTCCTCATTGCTGTAATTGTCCTCTCCATACCGAGGGCATAAAAAACCGCAGTCTATGCCACGGCTAATAGGGTTCAGCCACCAGCCGTAAACGATTTGGCGATACGGGGTGTGCCAGGTGTGTGTCGGATGTTGGCTGGGGCTGAAAACAAGAAAACCCCGCCGAAGCGAGGTTTTAATTTTGGTGCCGGTCATTACATTTATGGCACGATATCAAATTAACGCTAAATATGGACTATTTAATTAACTTTTGCAATACCCTGTTGTGAAAATGTCGATTTTTGTTGTGATCGTGATCTCGATAAAGATATTAGACCTTCCCGATCAAGCCTCTGGAATATTCCACACAGCAGCGACCAATACTGGCCATAATTTTTTGACCAGTTTGGCGCGGATACCTGAAGTAGCTCAGCTACTTCTTGGCACTGGTATGCTTTACCGCCCATTATCCTGGCTTTCACATCTTGGGCGGCTAACCAAGTCAACGCCCTAAGCTTTTCGATCGTCTTGCCTGCTATGCGCTTGCCCATAACTTCGATGCGGGCACGGAATTCACCCCAAGCCCAGCGAGTGATCTCTTCCTGATGGCTAAACGAAATATCGCCCGTGTAGCACCATGAAAGCCAGCTGCGCTGATTGCTCGCGATTCGGTAAATAGCCCGGCGCCAAGAAGTAGCTGAAAACGTGGCAGGATCAATAAGCGCAATTGCCCCTGAACTCGGTCTGGTTTCAGTGCCAGGAACAGGTGCGCTATGAATTGTAATTCGCTTTCCGTCTTCTTCCACGATAGTGCGTCTCTTACGCTTCAACCGCGTAGTGCATACTTGCGTTGATTCAGTGAATGCCTGTAACTGCCCCTTTGTCTTACCGCTGGTGTCAGCAGTTGCCATCATGAAACATTCACGGATGTACTGCAGGTATTGTTCGGACATAATCATGCATTTTCTCCAGGCGTCTGGCCCGCATGCCAGCTCGCCTATTACTCCACACTTATGAAATGGCGCCGATCGATAACGAGTGGTCGATGAATCTGAACCACAGTTCGATCTGAGTGCCGTGCTCTTCCTCCCACCGTGACATGTCACGATGCAATTCATCGTGATGCTTTCGGCAAAGTGGAAGGGTAAAAAAATCGTGCGCTTTGGTTCCCATGCCACCCTGCCCGTGGCCAATGATGTGATGGGGATCGTCCGAGGGCGCTCCGCAGCATGCGCATGGCTGAGACTTAACCCAACGGGTAAACTTCTCACTGGTCCAGCGCTCACGCTTTGGAATCTTGAATAACGCCTTTGGTGGCGCAGGATCGATAACTAACGTTTTGGCCGCTTTTTTGGCTTTCGCGGCTACAATCTGGCGTGCCGCCGGCGTGTGCTCGATATCTGATTCTTTCTTAACCCCAGCAGGTACGCTGTACGGCGCCACACGCAGTGATGCAGCGGCAACCTCTTCAGGGATCAGATCGATAACCTCTTTGACCCATGCCCACCAGCAGAGCTCCGGCAGCGTAAGCTGGTGGGATTCGTCAAACATGAAGTGCGCGCGGGCGCGGTAAACGACAAAATCAGCCACGTTCTGTTCTGCCAGCTTATTCAGCATCGGGCTCGTCTGCTCACGGTATTTGTGCTCGTGGTGCCAGCACATCCTGATACTGTGGTCGCCGTATTCCATCACGCTGACGTTCTTGTCGTGATACCCGTCAGTGCTGGCGCACTGGCATTCAAAACCACGGCCCAACCATTCGCGCATAGCAGCAGACCCACCAGCGGCGCTTAGCACTCGCTCATGCGTGAAGAACGAGCGGAAACGTGGGTCAGTTGCCAATTGTTGTTCTACTGTGGGCAGTGCTCCAGATGGCATGTTGCGGAATTCAGGCGGAACCCTGGTCACCATGATCCGATCACCAAACAACGACATCAGATCAGCACCTGGTTTCAATATTACTTGGCCGAGCTCGCTGATGATGATAGGTTTCAACAGGCAGCGCATGGCATCACCTCGCTGATTCTCAGTTCCACTTTTCCGCCTTTCGTGACCGGTCCCCACTCCGCCTCGATGCGCTTAATCTGGCTGTCATCCAGCCAAACACCAGCCTGCGTCATCGCATCGAACAATGCCTTGAAGTAGTTATCCAGATCCCGGCGCGCTTTATTCGGAGGGCAGAACACTACATAAACCGAGATATTGGTGCTGATCGGCTTAGGCCGGCGGCGCAGTTGCTCTATTACCTGTGCGATAGCCTCTGCCTGGAATGCCCTGCCGCGCTCACTGACCAAAGTGCGCCCCCGTGACGATCCCTTGTTAGGGGAACGCCAGTAGCCGTTGACGCTTGGTGGGAATGGCAACGTCAATTTCATGCAGCCACCTCGCGCAATGCCTCGGCGCCAATACTGATTAGCTCATCGCGGCTTACAGTGGTGAATTGGCAACGTGGTTTTATGAATGGGCGCCAGATCAACAGCATGCTTCCCTTGTTATTACCGTTCACTTGCTTACCCGTGCCGGCGTTAATGAACGATATGCGGCCATCGGTGATCAACCTGACTTCATCAACCGACTTCAGCGCCAATGAGAACCAGCTTACCGAGGTGTCCGCAGGTATCAGCATAACGATCGGCTGATTCTGAGTCCGGCATTGCTGCGTGGCCTTTTCAACCCAAGGCTTAATTGCGCTATAAGGCGGATTGCACCAGATGGCGCCGTAGCTCTCCCAATCGACTGCCAACGCGTTATCCTGCTCTGTCAGGTAACGAGCGCACAGTGCGTTGTTTTTGTCTGCTGCAGCATCCAGGTAAAACCCAAATTCAACATCAAGCGCGCTGAATATCTCGATCGGTGTTTGCCACCGGTCTTTATGCTCTGGTGGCGTATGGCTGACACCAAGATAATCTGACTTCATGAAAAACTCCCCTCTGCCTTACGAACCAGATAGCGCACTACGCAGTAATCAGTGCTGAACCGCTGGCGTTGCCATTCAATTAACCAGCCCTGACGTTGGGCATACTTTCGAAAATCACCGCGTTCTTGCCACGTGCGGCGGGCTTCTCGGAGCATCCACCAGCGCCACATGCGATGAGCAATTACCAGCAGCGGCATAACCTCAATTCCAGATACGCACTTCATGCTGAATGCTCCTTCTCAACGGCAACCAGGCGGTAGAAATAAACCCATTTCCCCGATTTGCTTTTTGCCATCCGGCGTTCCTTAACCAGCCCCTGGAATGGCTTGCTGAATTCACGCAGACGAGCGCTGATAGCTGCTTGCGTGTCGTAGACGCCGTACATCTCTACCACCAGCCGTTCAAGGTCACGCAATGTGCGCCACGTTGCACCTGCTGCGGCATTTCGCACGCGGCAAATCTGGCTATCTGGGTTGTCTTTCAGGAAACCTTCGCGAACCAATCGACGAATACCCTTGTTGATACGTTCGCTTTCTAATGCGTCTACCGGGATCGATAATTTCTTCATGATGTGTTCCCCTCTCGCTTCGAGCGGATGCGCGCCAGCAGCTCTTCACCTTTACGCTGAAATTTGCCGTCTTTGTCGATTAACTCTGACGGCGCCAGGATGTGTTGCTTGTGGGCGATTTGTGGCGCAGGGGTTGGCACTCGTTCCCCCTTGGCCAGCCTTTTAGCCCATCGGTTGAGGTGCTGCTGAATTGATTTGCGGATCTCGCTTTCGGTGTAGTTGTGCTGAAGCATCAGATGGCGAACGTCAATCACAATCCAGTACATGACCGGCGCCGACCAGTTGAAATCCTCAGGCCGGGCATGCTGACCGCGATTCGCGCTGTAGCGCTTGAACTCCGCCTCAACCTCATCAACCGATGGCAGGCCAGCATTCTCGGCGGCGCCAGCCTTACACCAGCCAATGAACTTTCCACAGCTCGGCCAAAAGTCGCTTTCTTGCTGCCGTGCCATGCGCATCCCGGCCTGCAGTTGCTCAACGGAGGTGATCCCATTCTCCGCGAATGCCAGGATCCACTGACGTTTTGCGGCTGCCACTTCTGCTGGCGTGCTCAGCGCTGTTTGCTTAGCAGCGGGAAAGACTTGCATGAGATTGACGAACAGCAGATCAACCAATTTTTCAGCGTTCCCGTTGACCACTCGCGCCTGCGGTTCTGCCGGCATCATCCGCGCCAGTGCGTTACCATCGCGATTTTGGACAGCACTCATGAATTTATTCATAGGGTGTTCTCCCATGCTTCAGCAGTGTTCCAATGACCACCTGCCGGTGATGCAGGGTTAACGCTAAGCTTCAGCGTCAGGTCGTCCCACTTCTCACGCAGCTTTGACGGGCTCAGGATGTTCTTGCACCAGAATGGATCCCGGTTTGCCTTAGCGAACAGTTCGCAGATCTGCTTGTGTGTGCGGCCATCCTGAGAACACATCAGACGGATTTCGTTTGCCCAGTCTGCCCAGTTAGGCTCCTTCGGTCTGGCGACTTCCCCATCGCTTTCTGCAGCTTGCTCGTACAGCTTCACGATGCGAGAGCGGATCCACTCCGCGCACTTCAGGTCTTCAGCACTGCCCCAGATTTTTTTCTTGGCACTGAATACCGCTGCTTCTGGGTGCCGAGATAAAAACTTTTCATCGCCTGATTCGTCGGGTTGCGGAGCGACCTGACAAGAAGGGTTTTGGTCTTTAGGTTCTAATGACTGGTTCTGGTGCCACGTGCTGCCACAGGGGGTGCCACCAGATGACACAGGGGCTGTGTTTTCTGACGCCTCACCTGTGCTTTTTCCTGACCCACCTGTGTTTTTTGGTGACACAGGGGCTATGCTTTTACGCGACACAGGGGCTGTGTTTTCTGACGACACAGGGTTACCAAGTGTCAGTTGGTAAATGTTTGATGTATTGCCTTTTCCGTTATTGACGCCAAGGCGGTTCTCTTTCGAGAGCAGCCCCATTTTTATCAGTGCAGTGATATGAGCCTTCACGGCGCTCTTGCTGCACTCGCAATGGTCAGCAATGTGTTGATATGACGGCCAGCATTCGCCTTCATCATTGGCGTTATCAGCCATCTTAATCAGCACCAGCTTACGCAGGGGATTGCCAACCTTTATGCTCATTGCTTGAGCCATCAGGTTCATGCTCATGCAGCAGCTCCCGGCGCCGGCAGTGCCAAATACTTGAAACGATCCACAACTTCCTGCAAAGCGCTGTGGGTGACAGGCATCCAGCCGCCAGGTATTCTCATCACATAACGCAACGGCATGAGCGGCTTTGAACAGCTTGATGCCACACACCGAAATTGCCCACGCAGCCGACTATCTGCTAATCTGTTCATGCGTTAATTACTCCACACGTTTAGTTAATGCGACCGACGCCACAGACCGCATATCTGTGGCGTCACCCTCTCCAAACAACATCTCTGTAACGACCATGATTTCAGCCACCAGACACTGCACCCGATAGCCCTTGGCCTTCATGCGTTTGCTTTCTTCGCGGTCCAGAACACCGTCTGATGTTGACTCGTTATGGAAGCGCGCGAACTGGCCGAGAGACGCCAGCAGATCATTAAATTTGTAAAGCAGCTCTTCATTGCCCATCTGCTCGACTTCTGGAAGCTTCACGAAAACTCCACCAGCCCGTTTGCACATGGCCTCTGTGATATCGCTGCGGCCAGAAATAGACTCCATTTCAGCTGCCATGCCCAACGGCACGACCTGACCAGACACCTGGCGAACGCGGTTGCGCAATGCGTTTTCGGTACCGGCCACCGGGTCCAGCTGCTTAGCCATCGCGCTGTACTTGCCTGGGAACAACGTGATCAGCTTGTGTATCGCTTCGCTGATGTCGTCCTGGGTTGGAAAGTCTTTGTTGTCCACAAGGTTTCTCCGCTTCTGTGGTTTTGGTTAAGCCGCTGGCGCAGTAAAATTTTCTTCACTGAGGTTTTCATTAGGTTTTTCTTGTATAGACGACAAAATTTCAGCAGCAGTGACCTCTCCATTAGTTGCTGAAACAATTGCTGAAATGTACTTTGATCTGATGCCACCTCCGTTTAGCCACTTGCTTACTGATGATTGGTCTACTCCAACTTTTGTTGCTAGCTCTACCTGAGAGCCCGCTATGGAGATGGCTTTTTGGATAACACTATTGATGCCGTCCATTTTTTACCCCTATTACATATGGAATCATAAATATGACCTAAGTAATAGAAAAAGTCAATTACAGGGGTAATTTGACGTGTGATTACTTAGGGAATATTTTTCAGGTCATGAAAACATTATGTGAACGACTTCAAGTTGCCATGCAAAAGGCTGGGATCACTTCTCAGAATGAGCTTGCACGGCTTTCTGGCGTAAGCCAGTCAATCATTTCAAAGATCCTTAACGGCAAGAATGAAACATCCAAGTACTCTGGGAAATTGGCTGCCGCACTTGGAATTAGTGCAGATTGGCTGATAAATGGCGCAGGAAGCATTGAGGGTGATGATCAATCATTCGAAAAGATTGACGCCTCACGCCTTGTTTCAGTTTGGGATGCCAATGGGATGACTAATGATGTCATTTCATGGCATGAGCGTGTTCCAGATCATTATCGTGCATATGTAATGCATAAAAACACTGGTATTGAGAAGGTTCCAGTCGGAGCAATAACCTTGGTAGATACAGCTATTACCCCTGGAAACGATGACCTTGTAGTTACCAGCATTCGTGGAGAAATTTCCACATTCCGATTTTTAGAAGGTGGCGCTGGTCACGGATTTTTAGCAGTAGATGATAACAGGGTTCCTCTTTTCGAAGTTGCTGATCCGTCTTGTATTCTCGGCGTCGTTGAACAAATCCTCATCAGAAAATTGCGATAGTAAATAATTTCTCCATCCTCTATCTCTTCCTCCTTATATCCCCCAGTCTTTTGTTTTTTAAACAAAATAACCATAAATGCACCTGCCTTTTGTTCTGCGGGCATCTCAGCCCGCTGATTGGCCAAGATACTGTATATGCATACAGTATAATAACCTTATTAATTAAATATAACACTTTTTTTTGTTCTCTCAACCACACAAGTATTCCCCATGTAATAATTTTTATTCTACCCAGCTTGACATTGATTATTACCTAAGTCATAGTTAGAGCATCAATAGCGAACAGGAAGGACGCCCACGAAGTAGCCGCCCGAGGCACACGAAGATCGGGATGATTCGCTGAACCGGGCTCATAGCAGAGGGTCGATCGATGACTAAGCGAGGATGGCGGTCTTTGGTTTATTGCGTTGTTGGTTGTGCTGTTTTCTGGTGGTTGCCGTGGCTGTTAGTTGTTGTCGCCGGGTAACCGGCGTACATCGGGCTGATCACTCCCCGAATCCTTAATTCTGGAAGCGGTGCCGGATCCTAACCATGAGTGGTCAGCCCAATGTGGTTAAAGGCTGGAAACTTCAGGGGCGTTGTTTACCAGCTACCACACCAAATGCGCCGGGCCGGCGGCACTGCAGCGAAAGCGAGCGCAGATATCCGGCAAAAATGCGATTGCTGTGTGTAGTCTTTGGCGGCCACGCCGAACTTCAACCAACAAGGGGTGAAGATAATGTTCATAGGCTGGCCGCTACTTTTTCACATATCTGGTGGCGTACTGTGTCGGTCCCTAATTTATATCTACACAGTATAAATACCCGTCTCGGTGCGCCACCTGATGTGTGAGTAATTAACCGGGAGCCAGCGCTATGCGGGCGTCTGGCCTCCCTTCTTAAAAACCGATTTTCTATCTGCGGAAAATTGCCAGTTTCTGGCAGGGATTCCCTTTGCCGAAAATCAGTGTGGGGTAATTAAATGGCCAAGAACTCTACTGAAGCCTACGGGGCCAGCGGAAAAACCAACGTGCTCAATTTTGAGCCCGAACGGCTGCACCTGGTAACCGACAGAGCACACCCTCTTTACGATGAGCGTATTCACTTGCCGCTTGATGAGGCAATGGTATTGAACATCATGGACCAGGGTGTACTGGAGCCAATCATCGTTTGGAAAGACCCTGAAACCGGCCTCTCATGCGTAGTTGCTGGCAGACAGCGGGTGCGGCATACCCTGGAGGCCAATAAACGCCTGGTGAAAGAGGGAAAGAAACCGAAACTCGTTCCTGCCGTCGTCAAACGCGGCTCCGCTGTTCGCATGGCACAGGCAATGATCAGCGAAAACGAAATTCGCCGAGCTGATACCCCACTGGGGCGCGCCAAGAAGATGGCCGATGCGTTGGAACGCGGCCACGATGAAGAAGATTTGTCTCTGATGTTTGGCGTCGGCGTGCAGACGATCCGCGCCACTCTCGCACTACTCGATGCCACTCAGGCCGTTAAAGATGCGGTTGAATCTGGCGACATTACCGTTACCCAGGCGCGCCAGCTGGCTAACCTCTCACCAGACGAACAGCGCGAAAAAGTGAAAGAGGTTGAGGTGGCCACAGCAGGAACCAAAGGCCACGAAAAAGCGCGCCGGCAGCGTCAGGTGATCGGCGACACCAAACCCCGCATTAAGTCCCGAAAAGAAATCACGAAAGCCCTGGAAGGTGCGAGCGGTGATTACGCTCAGGCACTGCGCTGGGTGTTGGGAGACGACGAATGACTACCATCAAGCGCTTTACCCCTGACTACAAAATGCATGCGGTTCGGTTTCAAGCTTTCGCGCGTGAAGCTGAGCATGGTGAATTAGTTCAGTTTGATGCCCACCAGCAGGTGGTGAGCGCGTTGGAGGCTGAGCGCGATGCGCAGCAGAAACGAGCCGATGCGCTGGCTGTGGAGAATCAGGCGCTGAAGAGTGCCATAACCGGGAAAGCCTATATCGACTTTGTGACATCCAATGGATGGAACCCAGGGATGAAAACCATCAACGGCAAGTTTGCCGGCTTTATGGATGCAGAGATCGATTTCGGGTGCATGGCATATGACCATGCCAAGAAGTTGATAGATGCGGTCGAAACCCCATACACTGACGCAGCACTTGCAGCTATCGAAGCGCGAGCAAAGGTTGAGGCTATTGAGCTGCTTATCGGCAGAAAGAAAAGAGAGCTCGCCGACATGCATCCTGATACTCACGCCTTTGGTATGACATCTGCGCTCATTCGAAACCATATCCGATGCTTGGAATCATTCGCTGCCGAGCTGCAGGAGGCCAAATGAAAGAGCGCCCAGTGATTTTCAACTCAGAAATGGTTCGCGCCATTCTCGACGGCCGCAAGACCCAGACGCGGCGGGTTATGGCTGTGCAGCCAGAATCCAATCAGTTCGGCCTGCTGCGCATTACCGATTCCACAAAACGCAGCGACATTGGCAAATACCATTGGGCAGAATCAAATGCGACCGGCACGCATCAACGTTCAGCGCTTTTCTCATGCCCATTCGGCCAGGGAGGCGATCGGCTGTGGGTCAGAGAGGCATATCAAGGCCCGTTGTTCAACTTCGACCAGATGGAGACTTATCTCGAAGACACCTCCAAATTTGAACGCCCGGAATTCTGCGAGTACCGCGCTGATGGCGGCA
>Ga0308166_1000954_pt1 | contig 33739 bp, 28 predicted proteins | sample PhyCR2_2_FD_202137 | JGI IMG/M metagenome (GOLD analysis project Ga0308166, IMG submission 202137) | Phyllosphere microbial communities from UC Gill Tract Community Farm, Albany, California, United States - DLSLCC.R2 | ecosystem: Host-associated > Plants > Phyllosphere > Unclassified | place...
TGCCGTGCAGGCCGATAAAGTCGAAGTCGGGCAGGTCGGTGCGACTGCAGAATTCCGCGAACGACTGGTCATACAGATGGGCATTGGCGCCCGAAATCGCGGCCAGCTCCTGAGCGAAGGCGGCCTGGGACGGATTGAAGTCCGTCCCATACCATGTGGTGTCGGATCCGGCCGCATGCATATTGACGCTCATGCCCTGGCCAAAGCCCAGCTCGCAGGCCGTGCCTGTCTCGGGTGGGACGATGCCCGCCATCAGAAGCGCCAGGCGCATCCTCTCCGGATTCAATTCGGCATACGTGCCGTAGGTGTAGCCAATATCGGCCACATAGCCAGCAGACCAGTCGGGCATACCACTCCTCTCAAGAATTACATCGTTTGAAATACTCCGGCAGCGCGGTTTTTCTGCACGTTGTTCCAGGCGAACACGGTGCCGTTCATGGCCACGTAGACGCCCGCGGGCAAGGCCTGCGCCACACCGCAGGCAAATCCCAGGTTGAAGAAGGCATCGGAATTGTCGATCTCGTACGGGATCATCGCGCCCGTCAGGACAATGGTCTTGTCGAGCCCGGCGGGGCCCAGCACGGCAGCCGTTTCCGGCATGGTGTCGGTGCCGTGCACGATGACGATGGCGCGCTCCGGCGCCGCCTGGCACGACGCCAGCACGCGGGCGCGGTCGGCGTCGTGCATGTCGAGCGAATCGAGCAGCGGCAGCTGTTCCAGTTCCACGCCGACCGTCAGGCGGGCGCGGGCAATGGCGGCCGGCAGGTGGCTGTCGGCAAAGCCGAGGGTGCCGTTCAGTTCGTTGTAGTGCTTGTCGAAGGTGCCGCCGGTGGCGATGATGCGCAGAGTCATGGTAATGCCGATAATTAGTTGCAGAAATGCTCAATCATAGCCTGCGTTGTGCGCTGCAAACCACTAAAAAGTTTGTCTGCGCTCATCTGGCAACTTGGGACGTCGTTGAGTACACTAGTAGGCTGTTGCAGCGAGGCCGGCGTTGCAGCGTGATTGTCGCGATCCTGGCCCCGTCCACAGTTTTCTCTCTGCAACGACCAATGAAAGCGCTCGCTCCCGGCACCGTCATCTTCCACCGTCATCGCGGCTACGGCGTGATCACGGCCGTCAACCTGCTGACGGGCTGGATCGCCGCCCGCTTCGGCAGCGAAGCCCGCACCCTTGACCTGAACCTGTCGACGGATGAAGTGCAGTATGCGGACGGCGAAGCGATCCTGTTCCGCCGCGCCCCGCCCGACCGCATGCCGCACGCGCGCCTGATGGCGATGGTGCGCGCCCTGCATGCGGCGGGCTACCAGAAGCTGTATCTGTATTCGTGGCCGAAGCCCTCCGGGCTGCACTGGCGCTGGCACCTGTTTACGGGCACGCGCGACTGGATGCAGCGCTCGTGGCGCGAAGGCTGGTACGGCTCGGGCGCGGACTACAACGTCAATCCCGTGATGGGGTGGGGCGACAACCCGGGTGCCACGACGGAAGAGCTGATCCACGCGCTGGCGAAATTCGATCCCCAAGGGCTGGCGCAGGCCCTGGGCCGCGACGAGGATCACACCGCATGGTTCGCGCAGGTGTGCGATGCGTTACTGCCGGGATATATGTACAGCCTGGACATGCAGCGGCCGAATGGCGGCCCGCTGACGGAGATGCCGCCCGTCCCCGTGATCCCCGTCCGTGCCGGCCTGGCGCCGTATAGCGGGCCGGAAATCGTCTGGCCACCAGGCTGGGCCGGGCTGTGGACGAAAGTGCACGCGATGCCGACGCCACGCATCAACCTGACGGGCATCCCGGAAGCATGATGTATTGGGGACTGGCTCCTCTTCGGGCGAACGCCCGACGAGGTGCCTGTCCCCGACGTTTCCCCGCTCAACCGCCAGCTTTGGCGTAATCCGGATTCAGAATCGTCTTGCATTCCCCTGCAGCAAAATCAACCAGGTTCTGGAACGCATGCCGGAAATACAGCTCGTAACTATCCTTTTCGACATACCCCAGGTGCGGCGTGGCCAGCACCTGCGGCATGCGCAGCAGCGGCGAATCTTCCGGCAACGGCTCATCCACGAACACGTCCAGCGCCGCGGCGCCGGGACGGCCGTTGCGCAGCGCACTCTCCAGCGCCCCGTCTTCGACCAGCTCGGCGCGGCTCGTGTTGACGAATAATGCCTCGGGCTTCATCCGCGCCAGGTCGTCCGCCGTGACGATGCCGCGCGTCGCGTCCGCCAGGCGCAGGTGCAGCGTCAGCACGTCGGATTGCTCGAACAGCGCTTCGCGCGACGGCGCCGCCCGATAACCATCCGCCACCGCAGCCGCCCGGCTGGCCTCGCCGCCCCATACCAGCACGTCCATGCCGAACGCGCGGCCATAACCGGCGATCAGCTTACCGATCTTGCCGTAGCTCCAGATGCCCAATGTCCGGCCCCGCAGCACGGAACCCAACGTATTGAACGGCTGGCTGGTCGAGACGGTCTGCCACAGGCCGGCCTTCAGGTTGGCCGCGTACGGCACGACCTTGCGCGACGCCGCCATGACCAGCGCCCACGTCAGTTCCGCCGGCGCCGTTGGCGAACCGACACCTTCGGCAATGGCGATGCCCAGCTCCGTGGCGGCCGCGACGTCGATATGCCCGCTGACCTTGCCCGTCTGCGAGATCAGCTTGAGGTTGGGCAACCTCGACAACAATGCGCGGTTGAAATTTGTCCGTTCGCGGATCAGGATGATGGCATCGAACGGTGTCAGGCGCGCCACCAGCTGGCCCGTGCCGCGCACGGAATTGTTGAAGACTTTGACGTCGTGGTCGTCCAGCAGGCTGAAGCAGTCCAGTTCGCGTACGGCGTCCTGGTAATCGTCAAGAATGGCTATTTTCATGAAAGTTAGGCGAAGTTCTGAATTGGTTGGTAGGGAAATAACAGGATCGTGAATATCTCGAATAGCCTACTACAATAGTCAACCATTTTTCCTACATTTTTGTCTGAAAGGCTCGGGTGCAGGTGTACAATCGGCCCAATCGCGGAAGTAGACAGATGAGCACGTCGAGTCCCGCAGCGCGTGTCGCACAGCCCCGTCGGTGGCGAAAACGATGTTGCGCGCGGCCCTGCCGATGGTGCCCTTCGCTCCCGCGTGCATGTGTATGTGAACGATCTCCCGCCCACCCCCAACGGGAGCGCGCCCTCGAGCAATCGGGCGCACCGACAGAACCGCCGTGAACCGCCGAAGCATTCCGAATGCCTTTCCGAGCGCAAGCCACAAGCTGACGACGATCCTGCCGAGGACAGAATTCTTAATTGGCATTGGAGGTTTTTATGAATCAGCCCCTTATGGGAGGCGTTGCTACAGTGAACGCACCAGCTTACATCAAACAGCAAAAGCTGATCAATTGGGTGGCCGAGGTCGCCGCGTTGACCAAGCCCGACCGCATCTACTGGTGCGACGGTTCGCAGGAAGAATACGACCGCCTGTGCGCTGAAATGGTAGCCGCCGGCACCATGAAAAAGCTGAACGAAGCCAAGCGCCCGAACTCCTACCTGGCCTGCTCCGACCCGTCGGACGTCGCCCGCGTGGAAGACCGTACCTTCATCTGCTCCGCGACCAAGGAACAGGCCGGCCCGACCAACAACTGGACCGATCCGACCGAAATGCGCGGTACGCTGAACGGCCTGTTCGACGGCTGCATGACGGGCCGCACGATGTATGTCGTGCCGTTCTCGATGGGCCCGCTGGGTTCGCCGATCGCGCACATCGGCGTGGAACTGTCCGACTCGCCGTACGTGGCTGTCAACATGCGCGTCATGACGCGCATGGGCAAGGCTGTGTATGACGTGCTGGGCACGGACGGCGAGTTCGTGCCCTGCGTCCACTCCGTCGGCGCGCCGCTGGCCGCTGGCCAGAAGGACGTGCCGTGGCCATGCAACAGCACGAAATACATCGTGCACTTCCCGGAAACGCGTGAGATCTGGTCGTATGGCTCCGGCTACGGCGGCAACGCGCTGCTGGGCAAGAAGTGCTTCGCGCTGCGCATCGCGTCGAACATGGGTTACCAGGAAGCGCAGCAGGGAGGCGCCGGCTGGCTGGCCGAGCACATGCTGATCCTGGGTGTCGAATCGCCAGAGGGTAAGAAGCACTACATCGCGGCGGCGTTCCCGTCCGCCTGCGGCAAGACCAACTTCGCCATGCTGATTCCGCCAACGTCCTTCAAGGGCTGGAAGATCACGACGATCGGCGACGATATCGCCTGGATCAAGCCGGGCGCGGATGGCCGCCTGTATGCGATCAACCCGGAAGCGGGTTACTTCGGCGTGGCGCCGGGCACGAACGAAAAGACCAACTTCAACTGCATGGCATCGCTGAAGGAAAACACAATCTTCACCAACGTCGCGCTGACCGACGATGGCGACGTGTGGTGGGAAGGCATGACGAAGGAAGCGCCAGCGCACCTGATCGACTGGCAAGGTAAGGACTGGACGCCGGCCTCCGGCACGAAGGCGGCACACCCGAACGCGCGCTTCACCGTGTCCGCCGTGCAGAATCCGGTCATCGACGCGGCCTGGGACGATCCCGCCGGCGTGCCGATCTCGGCCTTCATCTTCGGCGGCCGCCGTTCGACGACGGTGCCGCTGGTCACGGAAGCGCGCGACTGGGTCGAGGGCGTCTACATGGCCGCCACGATGGGCTCGGAAACGACGGCTGCCGCCGCCGGCCAGATGGGCGTCGTGCGCCGCGATCCGTTCGCGATGCTGCCATTCATCGGCTACAACATGAGCGACTACTTCCAGCACTGGCTGGATCTCGGTAAAAACGTCGCGGCGAAGAATCCGGAAGGCCTGCCGAAGATCTTCTGCGTCAACTGGTTCCGCACCGACGAGCAGGGCCACTTCGTCTGGCCTGGCTTCGGCGACAATATGCGCGTGCTGAAGTGGATGCTGGAACGCATCGAAGGCGAAGCCGGCGGCATCGAGACGCTGTTCGGCACGACGCCGCGCTACGGCGACCTGCACTGGGACGGCATTCCGTTCTCGCCGGAAGAGTTCGAGACGATCACGTCGATCGACAAGGACGCGTGGCGCGAAGAGCTGAAGCTGCACGCGGAACTGTTCGACAAGCTGGCGTTCCGCCTGCCGAAAGAGCTGACCGACAACAAGGCCAAGCTGGAAGCGCGCCTGGCGGTGTAAGCGATCGCTTTTGCCACTGAAAAGCGCACCTTCGGGTGCGCTTTTTTGTTATCAAAAAACCGGTGACAGGCTCCTGTTTTGCTTCAAAATAGGAGCCTGTCACCGGTTATGCCTCTTATGTACAGCGTTCGAGTGCTAGTTCTTGTTGTGCTAAAAACCGGTGCCAGGCTCCGGTTTTGCTCCAAAATAGGAGCCTGTCACCAATAAACTCACCAATAATGATGATCGCGATGACCCAACCGCAGCTGTCCCCCGCCATCCCCATCCTGCGCAGCTTCGACGAAGCCAAGGCGCGCGAATTCTATGTCGATTTTCTTGGCTTCACCGTGGACTGGGACCACCGCTTCGCGCCGGGCATGCCGCTGTACCTGCAGATCAGCCGCGACGGCCTGACGTTGCATCTGTCCGAGCACCATGGCGACGGCACACCAGGCACCACGGTATTCGTGCCCGTGACCGGCATCCGTGACTGGCAGCAGCAGCTGGCGGCGAAGGAGTACGGGTATGCGCGGCCCGAGGTGGTCGACGTGCCGTGGGGCCAGCAGATGGAGATCGCCGACCCGTTCGGCAACCGGTTGCGATTCTGCGAGATGGGCGACGACTAGCACGCCTCGTCATGGCGGCGTCACATTGAGCCGGAATAATCGCGCCATTCGCCACTTCCGATCCCGTTCAATGTCCCGTCGCGCTTTCTGCCGTACCGCCGTTGCCTCCGCCGTCCTGTTGCTGCTGTCCGCCTGTGGCGGCGGTGGTGGCGGTGTCGATCTTTCGCCTGCCACCGCCGGGGCGCCGCCCGTCGATCCCGGCTTCGTGGAAAACGTGCCGCTGCCGACGGTGGCGGCGTTTGTCGACAACGTCGCGTCGAACCAGCAGACGAATGTGACGATGGACGTCAACGCCGGCGTGCGCACATTGGCCGGCTTCCGCGAGCTGTGGCAGCCGGTCGTCGAGCGGGTGGACGTCAGCACGTGGAGCGGCCTGCCGGGCCAGGGCACGGTGCTGAACGAGGCGATCCACCGCCAGAACATCCAGTACGTGGTCGATGTCACGACGCAGCGCACCGCCGCGCAGGCCACGGCCGCCTATATGGACGACCGCCAGAACCAGGCCTACAGCATCGTCGACGGCCTGGGCCCGCTGACGGCCGCCTGGCGTGCCGGCTCGAAGGCGACGACAACGATCACCGGCGTGCCGGCCGATGCGACCTCCGTCAAATATGACGACGGTGGCAACGGCGCGGGCGATGCGGCCGATCCGGCGTTCGGCAGCGTCGTCCGCCTGATCAATGCGATGCGTAATAACGGTTCGACGGAACCGTCGAAGCGCTACTACAAATACCCGCGGCCATATCGCTGGTCGAGCGACGTCAAGGTCGCGCCCGCGCTGGAGCCGGCCAAGAGCCCGACGCCGGCAACCGATGGCGGCTTCCCCAGCGGGCACTCGAACGCGGGCTTCATGAACGTGCTGTCGATGGCTTACGTGATGCCGGAACGCTTCCAGGAGCTGATCACGCGCGGCACGGAGCTGGCCGAGAACCGCATCCTGTCCGGCATGCATTCGCCGCTGGACGTGATGGGCGGGCGCATCCTGGCGCAAGCCATCTTTGCCGCCAATATCAACGATCCGGCCAATGCGGCGCTGAAGCAGCAGGCGTATGGCGACGCCCGCAAGTACATCATGGCGCAAACAAAAACAGATGCGAACACGCTGTACGCCTACGCGCATGCCGCGCCGCTGGCCAGCGACCGCTACGCCGACCGCGCCACCAACAGGGCGAACTACCTGCGCCGCATGACGTACGGCTTCCCGCAGATCAAGGCGGGCAACGTGCCGGCCAGCGTGCCGAAGGGCGCCGAGGCGTTCCTGGAAACGCGCCTGCCCTACCTGGATGCAATGCAGCGCCGCGCGGTCCTGCGCAGCACCGCGCTGCCGTCCGGCTACCCGGTGATGGACGATCCGGAAGGGTGGGGCCGCCTGAACCTGTTCGCGGCAGCCGACGGCTACGGCGCGTTCACCGGCAATGTGGTCGTCAACATGGATGCGGCGCGCGGCGGCTTCTATGCGATGGACGCGTGGAAGAACGACATCGCCGGCGGCGGCAAGCTGACGTTGAAGGGCAGCGGCAAGCTGGCGCTGGTCGGCACCAACAGCTGGATGGGCGGCACGCAGATCGACGGCGGCACGCTGGAAGCGGCATCGCCCGCTGCATTGGGCGCGGGCGACGTGTACGTTGGCGGCGGCACCTTGTCGAGCGTGACGAAGGGGCGCCTCGTCATCGGCGGCAATTACACGCAGCTGAACGGCGGCACGACGGAAATCACGATGAACGAATCCGGCGCCGGCGCCATCGACGTGAAGGGCACGGCCACCATCGTCGGCGGCACGTTGCACCTGAAATTCGGCAGCGGCTTCAAGCCGGTGGCGGGCAGCAGCTATGCCGTGCTGACGGCGGGCGCACGGCGCGGCGTGTACGGCACCATCGTCGTCGACGGCTACAAGGCCACGCCCGAGTACGGCGCGACAGGCCTGACGATCCGCATCGACGGCTGATTGCGGTTATGCTGTGCCGACCAGAGACCCAGAGGAGCACAGCATGACCGAACAAGACAACAGCGGGGCACCCGCCCGCCCCGCGCTGGACGACGACACCCTCGCCTTCGCGCGCCGCGTTTTTCAGTTTGCCCGCGCCGGCGAGACGGCCGAACTGGCGACCCTGTTCGCACAAGGCCTGCCGCGCAATCTGCGTAACGAGCGCGGCGACAGCCTGCTGATGCTGGCCAGTTACAACGGCCATGCCGATACCACGCAGCTGCTGCTCGAGCAGGGCGCCGATCCGGAACTGCAGAACGACGCGGGCCAGACGCCGCTGATGGGCGTGGCATTCAAGGGTGACCTCGCCATTGCCACCCTGCTGCTCGATCACGGCGCGCAGGTGGATGGCGCCGGCCCGGACGGCAAGACCGCATTGATGTTTGCCGCGATGTTCAACCGCGTCGAGATCCTGCGGCTGCTGCTGGCGCGCGGTGCCGACGCGGCGCGCACCGATGCCAACGGCGTGACGGCGGCGCAGGCCGCGCAGAAGATGGGCGCCGCGGACACGTACGCGCTGCTGGCGTAACGCTATGGCCGCTGGGGACAGGCACCTTCGGTGCCTGCCCCCGACGTTGGCGAGTCGATCAAGCGCCGTGCTTGCTGAGCGCGAACGCGCACAGAAATCCCGCCACGGTAATCAGCCCGGCAAAATCGTGCGCCTCCGCAAACGCTTCGGGGATCATCGTATCGACCAGCATGGCGAGAATCGCCCCGGCCGCCACGGCGGTCGTCGCCGCGATGACGCCTTCGGGCAGGCCGCTGAACAGCGTGAAGCCCGCCAGCGCGGCCAGGCCTGACACCGCCGTGATACCGGCCCAGATCCCGAAGATATACACCGCCGAGCGGCCCGCCTTTTTCATCCCGGCGGCGCTCGACAAGCCCTCGGGAATATTCGACAGGAAGATGGCCGCCACGGTGACGCCGCTGACGGCGCCGCCCTTCAGCATCGACAGCCCGATGACGATCGATTCCGGTATCCCGTCCAGCAGCGCGCCCACGGCAATGGCCGTGCCGCTGCTGGCATCGTCTTCCTGTTTAGGCTGGCGGTCATCCGAGCGCTTGCGGTGCTTGGCGCCGTAATACGTCAGGATGCGGTTGGCCAGCGTGTACACCAGCGCGCCGCCGAGAAACCCCGCGGCGGTCGAATTGAAGCCACCCTGGGCAAAGGCTTCGTCCATTAGTTCGAACGACAGCGCCGAGATCAGCACGCCGCTGCCGAATGCCATGATGGCGGCAATGACGCGCTGCGGCACCTTCACCCAGTAGCCGACGGCAGCCCCCAGCAGCAGCGCGCCGCCGGCAACCAGTCCCCAGAAACCTGCCTGCGCCCATAGTGGAAAACCCGCCATCGAATATCCTCCTTGCGCCAGTGTAGAAGATCTGGCCCGCTGCCGCCGCACGAGCCTGTATCGGCATGCGGATTGTGTGGAGTTTTCCGACACGGCTCGTATAATGAAAAAGCATCGGGAATGCTGGCGATGCCGGCCGGGACGGCGGTCAATGTCGCTCGATCAGGCTGATGATAACCGAGCCGATCACTGGAACCACGGTCAGCATCGTGTCCTCATGGCCGTGATAGATGCGCGGCAGCGCGGCATCCTTTTCCTGGTAGTCGGCCACCGTGCAGCCCGGGAAGGCGGCGCCGGTCGAAGCGCGCAGGAATGCCTTGCCGGGATCGATGCCGGCCACTGCCCACTCCACGACCTGCGTACCGTTCGGGCACGAGACGGTAAAGACATACGGCATGCCGCCACGGGCGCCCGACATCAGGCCCGCCGCGATAACCGCCCCCGTGATGATTTGCTTGACCGATTTTTTCATGATGAACACCCTGTCTGGAATCTGTTGAGATGACGTTGTCCCGCCGTGGAGCGGGGTGGTTTTATGCGGCCAGGCTGGTCTGGCCGATGCGTCATATTCCCGCGTCGCGGGCCGTGCCGATATCCTCGTTGTCTCCTAGTCGCGGACAGTGGATGGAGTAGTCGGTTGGGAGGAGGGGAGCGATGCACATACTGCTGGTGGACGATCATCCCCAGATCCGGGGCGGCACGGCAATGACGCTGCGGGCGCTGTTTGCCGATGTGCGCATCACCGAAGCGGAATCGATGGCCGCCGCGCGCACGGCCTTGCGCCATGCCGAGCCGATCGACCTGGTACTGCTCGACCTGTCCCTGGCCGACAGCGACGGCATCGAGACGCTGCGCACGTTTCGCGCCGCGTGCGAGATGGAGGGGCGGTTCCCGCGCATCGTTGCCGTGTCCGGCAGTGAGGATGCGGCGCTGATTGAAAGCGTGCTCACGGAACATGGCACCGGTTTTATTCCCAAGGGCGTGCCGGGCGAGATCTTCCAGAAGGCGATCCAGCTGACGCTGGCAGGCGGGGTATATATTCCCGAGATTTATCTGCGCACGCGCTTGCCCGCCGCGGCCGCGGACAAGCTGGTGCCGGCGCAGCATCTGGCCGCCCGCCTGACCGAAACGGAACGGATGGTCGTGTCGTTCTGCGTGCAGGGGCTGACCTATAAATGCATCGCCCGCGCGATTTCGGACCAGCGCGGACGCGATATCTCCGACCTGACCGTCAAAACCCACGTCAAGAATATCGCCATCAAACTGGGCATCGGCCACGAGGGAAAAGCGGCCGTGGTGGCGCAAATCAGCCGGCTGGGATTACGCTTTCCGGTCGGGGGCGGCAAGGACCCTTGCTGAATAATCGGCCAGCAGCATATTGATTTTCTGCCGCAGCACCACCGGCGCGACCGGCTTGGGCAGCATCGCGAAGCCGGCCTGCAGCACTTCGGCCATGCAGGCCGGCGTCGTGTCGCCGGAAATGATCAGGCCGGGCAGGCTGGGCATCGGGTCGTCGTTGTCCTGCAATTGCCGGCGTAACGTGCGGATGGCGTCGATCCCGGTTTCGCCATCGTTCAGGCGGTAGTCGCTGACAATGATGTCTGGCGCCGCGACGTCCCCCGCGATCTGCCGCAGCGCCTCGGCGGTGCTGCCCGCCGTCAGCACGGTGCAGCCCATGTCCTGCAGGACGCGCCGCGTACTGTCCAGCACCAGACGGTCGTCATCGAGCAGCAGCACCGAACAGCCGGCCACGACATCGGTGGCCGCCGGCTCGTCGGCGATGGGCGCAATCGCGTGCGCATGCGGGGCCAGTGCAAGGACGATACGGAAGATGGTGCCACGTCCCACCCGCGACCGGAACGAGACGGGATGCGCCAGCAGCACGCCCAGCTGCGCCACGATGGCCAGGCCCAGCCCCAGGCCTTTCTGGCGGTCGCGTTCCAGATTGTCGACCTGGTAGAACTCCTGATAGACGTTGTCCTGTTCCGTTTTCGGTATGCCGATGCCGGAGTCGGCGATGCGCACGACGATGTCCGCATCGCGTCGCTTCGCCGCCACGACCACGGCGCCGCGTGCCGTGTAGCGGATCGCATTCAGGATGATGTTGCGGAAGATGCGTTCGAGCAGAACGGGATCGGTGCGCACGCACGCGCGGCAAGGGTGGATCGTCAGCCGCAGGTGCTTGGCATCGGCGTGGGGCTGCAGCTGGATGCGCGTGCGTTGCAGGATGTCGTCCAGCTCGACCGGCTGCAGCCGGGGCTTCGTCACGCCCAGGCTGAGGCGCGACAGGTCCAGCACGGCGTCCAGCAGGTCGTTCATGGCCGCCATGGCGGCGTCGGCCATATCGAGCGTTTCCGTGAACTCCTGTTGTTCCCGGCAGCGCCGCAGGTGCGCCACGTACAGCGACAGCGCGTGCATGGGTTGGCGCAGGTCGTGGCTGGTGGCGGCGAGGAAGCGCGACTTCGCCCGGTTGGCACTCTCCGCGACGGCATTGGCCGTCTCGAGCTGATGCAGCGTCTCGCGTGCCTGCTCCAGCAGCCGCTCGTTTTCCAGGTTCAGTTCGATGATCGTCTTGACGGCGTCGTGCTGCTGCTGGGCCGACACCAGCGCCGCGGCTGCAAACAGCAGGAAGAACATCCCCATCAGCGGATGCATGGGGCTGGCGAGAATGCCGCCGACGAACGTGGTGGTGGTGGCCAGCACAAACGACACGGCCAGGCGCCGGTACTGGGCCTGCGCGCTGGCGCCGCCCATCACCACCAGCGCGATGGCGCAGGTGATGAAGGCGGCCTGCTGCGCGTTCGTCGAGTTCAGTACCAGCAGCGACGAGAGCCCCCAGAAAGCGCCGGCGACGGCCGCGTTGTTGGCCAGCAGGCGGCCATGGCGCAACACGGTCGCCTCGTCGCGTGGTGCGCGCCGGTATTGCGCCGCGAGCACCATGCCCCGAGCCAGGATCAGCACCAGGCTCGCCGCCCACAGCAGCAGGAAGTGCAGCGGCGCACGGTCGGCCTCGGTTTCCGCGATGCCCCAGACGCCATACGCCAGCAGCACGCCAGCAACCATGCCGAGGCACAGGCTCTTCGGCGTCGCCATGAACGCCATCTGGATCTGCCGGACTTCGACATCGGGCGGTTCGGCAAACGCCGCGCGCACCCACGCCGCCAGTGCCTGGCACGCCTGGATCAGGCCGGGGCGGACGACGGTGGACATGACGAGGCGCCTGGCAGGTGGCACGCGCGCGGCGTGGACAGCTTTCAATGTAGTCCGCGCGCCGGCAAAAGTACATGCCGAGGTTTATCCGGCCAGCGCGTCCGTCGCTTTATGCGGACCGTGCCGTTTCCGCCCGGTGGCGCATCAGCCCGAGAATGGACCGGTGAAAGTCCTGCAGCACCATGCGGCCCCACAGGTCGCCATACAGCTTCAACTGCGACTTGTTGAGGAAACGTGTCGTCAATGTCAGGTCGGTGCCGCCGCCCGCCGCCGGCGCCAGGTCGTAGCCGCCATCGAGTACGGTGAAATATGCGCCGCCCATCTCGACGTGCTGGTCCAGCGCATCGCGCGGAATGCCGCCGGGTGGAATGTGGAAGCGGTAGTGCATCGCCGTCGGGCGCTGCCACTGCGTGATCACTTCCTCGAAGCGCACGTTCTTTTCCCAGCGCGACACGCGCACGGCGCCGACGCCCGTGCCCTGCATGTCGGCCTCGATGGGTTTCGGCAGGCCGATCAGGTGGACGAAGGCAAAGCCCAGCTCTTCGGGGGCGATGTGACGGACATCGGCCAGCTGGTCGAATACGATTTCCGGCGGCGCATCGATATGGATCGTCGTCGTCACTGTCTGCTCGCTTTGCGACGGCGGCAGCGCCGCTTCCACGGGCCCGAGCAGCAGCGGCAGCAGCACGAAGGCGGACACCGTCCCTTTGCTGTCCAGGGTGCGGCGATGCAGCCAGCCGGCCAGCACGCCGCCGAGGACGGCGGCGGCGACGAACACCGGCAGCACGAGGACGATGCAAATCAGTCCTTCCAGCAACGTGATGAACATCGTCACCAGGAACAGCAGCATCGCTTTCGCGGCGACCGCGGCGTCGCGTCTGATCGACGTACGCCCACGGCGAGCAGCCATGAAGACGGCCAGCGCCCCCAGCGAGAACGGCGTCACAACCAGGAACGCCGCAGAGACGATGATCAGAAACTCGGGCGGGGCTCTCTGAAAGCTGATGCGTAGCACGAGGCCGTAAACCACGCCGATTACAAGAGGCGACAGGATGCGGGCAGTACGTGAATGGAAAGGCTTGGTCATCAGGTCACATCACGATGGCGAAGCCGGTATTGTCGCATCGAACTCATCAGCAAAATCGCTTGTATTTTCGCACATGTGTGCTAAAGTTCACCGCATGAACACTTCCGCCAAGAGCGAGGCCACCTACGCCCTGATCGTCGATGCCGCCATGGACATGGCCGCAGCCGAAGGCATCGGCAAGCTGTCGCTGGGCGAGCTGGCCAAGCGCACCGGCATCAGCAAGAGCGGCGTGTTCTCGCGCGTGGGCTCGCTGGAAAGCTTGCAGGGCGCTGTGCTGGACGAATATGACCGCCGCTTCGCACAGGAAGTCTTCCTGCCGGCGCTGCAGCGGCCGGCCGGCCTGCCGCGCCTGCAGGAGCAGGTGGCGCTGTGGCTGAAGAAGGTAACGGACGAAGGCACGCGCAATTCGTGCCTGTACACGGCGGGCGCGTTCGAGTTCGACGACCTGGAAGGTCCGCTGCGCGACCGCGTGGAAGAGGGCGTGGCGCGCTGGCGCGCATCGATGCGGCGCACCGTGCTGCAGGCGATGGAAGCGGGACACCTGCGCCCGGACACGGACCCCGAACAGCTGGTGTTCGAGATCTACAGCCTGATCATCGGCGTGATGCACGACGTGCGCTTCCTGCGCGACATGGCGGCACCGAAGCGCATGCAGCGGGCGTTCAACCGGCTGATTTCGACGTACAAGAGTTTTAACGACCTGGAATAACGTGGCGCGCCGGCTGACCGGCGTCTTTTTCAATGCTGATTTCGCACGCCTGTGCGAAATGGAGGCTGACATGTACCTGCTGCTGGCAATACCCGTGATTTATCTGCTGCTGCACTTCAGCGTGGCCGACGTGCTGCGCGCCATCCCCGACCGGAACGAGGATTTCGGCGGTTTTTAACCCTGCAAGGAGACGCCATGGACCACCACCACACCCCGATCGATTTCTACTTTGACCCGTGCTCGCCGTATGCCTACTTTGCCGCCACCGGCATCGAAGCGCTGGCCGCGCGCCATGGCCGCACCGTGCGCTGGCGCCCTGTTTCGCTGCTGGCGCTGTTCAAGGCCAGCGGCACGACGCCGGCGCCGATGGTGCCGTTGCGCGGCCCGTACGTCATCCACGATGTCGCCCGCACGGCGCAGCTGCACGGCATCCCCTACCGCAAGCCGGCCAACTTCCCGCAACTGCTGCTGGCGGCGCCGCGCGCCATGCTGTGGATTGAAGAGGAATACAGCGCGCAGCGGGCGGCCGCCTTCGCCAAACGCTGTTTCAGCGCTTATTTTGTCGACGGCGTCGATCTGGGCAGCGACGATGAAGTCGTGCGGCTGGCGCAGGAGCAGAGCGTCGATGGCGAGCGCCTGAGAACGGCACTGCACAGCGCGGAGCTGAAGGAAGCGTTGAAAAAGGCAGGGGATGACGCGATCGCGCGCGGCGTGTTCGGTGTGCCGTTCATGATCGTGGAGGATGAACCGTTCTGGGGATTCGACCGGTTCGACCAGCTGGAGCGCTGGCTCGAAAAGACGGCGGCCACGCAGGCCGCCGCCTGATCGCGGGGATTACTTCTTCTTCGTGGTCGCCGGCGCGGCCAGCAGCGGCACCAGGTACTTGCCGGTGACGCTGTCCGGGTTGGCCGCCACTTCTTCCGGCGTGCCGGTGGCGATGATCTTGCCGCCGCCGGCGCCGCCTTCCGGACCCAGGTCGACGAGCCAGTCCGCCGTCTTGATGACGTCCAGATTGTGCTCGATGATGACAAGCGTATTGCCCTGGTCGCGCAGGCGGTGGATCACCTTCAGCAGCAGGTCGATATCGTGGAAGTGCAGGCCGGTGGTCGGCTCATCCAGGATGTACAAGGTGCGGCCCGTGTCGCGCTTGGACAGCTCCAGCGACAGCTTGACGCGCTGCGCCTCGCCGCCGGACAGCGTCGTCGCGCTTTGCCCCAGCTTGATGTAGCCCAGGCCCACGTCCAGCAGGGTGTGCAGCTTGCGCGCGATTGTCGGCACGGGCTTGAAGAACTCGTGCGCGTCTTCCACCGTCATGTTCAGCACATCGGTGATGCTCTTGCCCTTGTAGTGCACTTCCAGCGTTTCGCGGTTGTAGCGCTTGCCGTGGCAGACGTCGCACGGCACGTACACGTCCGGCAGGAAGTGCATCTCCACTTTCAGCACGCCGTCGCCCTGGCACGCTTCGCAGCGGCCGCCCTTGACGTTGAACGAGAAGCGCCCGGCGCTGTAGCCGCGCTCTTTTGCCGTCGGCACCGTCGAGAACAAATCCCGGATTGGCGTGAACACGCCCGTGTACGTGGCCGGGTTCGAGCGCGGCGTACGGCCGATCGGTGCCTGGTCGACGGCAATGACCTTGTCGAAGTGTTCCAGGCCGCTGATCGAATCGTGCGGCGCCGGTTCCATCTGCGAACCGTACAGGTGGCGCGACAGGGCCGGGTACAGCGTGTCGTTGACCAGGGTCGACTTGCCGGAACCGGAGACGCCCGTCACGCACGTCAGCAGGCCGACGGGCACCGTCAAGGTCTGCTTTTTCAGGTTGTTGCCCGTCGCGCCCGTGATGACGAGCTGGCGGTTCGGATCGGCCACGTGGCGCTTCTTCGGCACCTCGATCTTCAGCGAGCCGTTCAGGTACTGCGCCGTCAGCGATTCCTTGTTTTTCAGGATGTCCTTCAGCGAACCGGCCGCGATGACGTCGCCGCCATGCACGCCCGCGCCTTTGCCCATGTCGACGATGTAGTCGGCCGTGCGGATCGCGTCCTCGTCGTGCTCCACCACCAGCACGCTGTTGCCGATGTCGCGCAGGTGCTTCAGCGTTTCGATCAGGCGGTCGTTGTCGCGCTGGTGCAGGCCGATCGACGGCTCGTCCAGCACGTACATCACGCCCGTCAGGCCGGAACCGATCTGCGAGGCGAGACGGATACGCTGCGCCTCGCCGCCCGAGAGCGTGTCGGCCGAGCGGTCCAGCGACAGGTAATCGAGGCCGACGTTATTCAGGAACGTCAGCCGCGACACGATCTCCTTGACGATGCGGTCGGCGATATCGCGCTTGGCGCCCTTCAGTTTCAGCTGCTCGAAGAACGACAGCGTTTCGCGCAGCGGCTTCTCGGCGATCTCGTAGATCGCCTTTTCCTGCTTGCCGGTGCCAACCTTGACGTGGCGCGCTTCCACGCGCAGGCGCGCGCCGGTACACGTCGGGCACTTCTTCTCGTTGATGAACTTTGCCAGTTCTTCCTTGACCGCCATCGAATCCGTCTCGCGGTAGCGGCGCGACAGGTTGTTGACGACGCCTTCGAACGTGTGCTCCTTGACGATCGTGCGGCCACGCTCGTTCACGTACGTAAAGGGCACGGTGTTCTTGCCCGAGCCATGCAGCACGACGTTCTGCGCCGCCGCCGGCAGTTTTTCAAACGGCACGTCCAGGTCGAACTCGTAATGGTCCGCGAGGCTGGACAGCATCTGATAATAGAATTGATTTCGGCGATCCCAGCCCTTCACGGCGCCGGACGCCAGCGACAGGTTCGGGAACGCGACGATCCGCTTCGGATCGAAGAACTCGATATGGCCGAGGCCATCGCATTCGGGGCACGCGCCCATCGGGTTATTGAACGAGAACAGGCGCGGCTCCAGCTCCTGCAGCGAGTAGCCGCACGAGGTGCACGCGAACTTGTTCGAGAACACGTGCTCGACACCGGTATCCATTTCAAACGCCACGGCGCGGCCTTCGGCCAGGCGCAGCGCCGTCTCGAAGCTTTCGGCCAGGCGCTGCTTCAGTTCCGGATTGACCTTGATACGGTCGATCACGACGTCGATCGTGTGCTTCTCCGTCTTCTTCAGCTTCGGCAGGTCTTCCACTTCATAGATCTTCGCGTCATGCGTGCCGCTCTGGACGCGGAAGCGGACAAAACCCTGCGCCTGCATGGCCTCAAAGAGGTCGACGTGCTCGCCCTTGCGGTTGGCGACGACGGGCGCCATGATCATCAGCTTCGTCCCCTCCGGCATGGCCAGCACGGCATCGACCATCTGCGACACCGACTGCGCCGACAGCGCGTGGTCCGGGTGGTTGATGCAGTACGGCGTACCGACGCGCGCATACAGCAGACGCAGGTAGTCGTGAATCTCGGTGACGGTACCGACGGTCGAACGGGGGTTGTGCGACGTGGCCTTCTGCTCGATCGAGATCGCCGGCGACAGGCCTTCGATCAGGTCGACGTCCGGCTTTTCCATCAGCTGCAGGAACTGGCGCGCGTAGGCCGACAGCGACTCGACATAACGGCGCTGGCCTTCGGCATACAGCGTGTCGAACGCGAGCGACGACTTGCCCGAGCCGGACAGGCCGGTGATGACGATCAGCTTGTTACGAGGCAGATCGAGGTTGATGTTCTTCAGATTGTGCGTACGGGCGCCGCGGATGCGGATTTCTTCCATGTATGTGTGCCTTGAGTGTGCCTTGATGGTCCATGACGACGGTGGGCCAGAACGGATGAATCTGCATTGCTGCTGCAAATCCGGTCAACCCGCAACTATAACGACGTTCGGAAAATGCTGCTGTGGGGACGCTTGAAACGTGAATCCGGTGTTCCGGCTGGGGATGCTCGCTGCGCCGGCAATGATGCAATACAGCTTGGTGCAGGCTGAGCGCAGCGGCGATGTCTACCCTAGTTGCTGCCGAACACTGGAATTTCAAGAGGCCGGCCGCCTGCTGGCGAACTTTGATGCGGATCAGCCCAAACGCACCCGAACACTGTATATAATACCAGTATTCACAAGCGCTTGCTCGGGCAGGGCACTGGCTTGCGGAAAAAAAGCACTCGGCCGCACATCAAGCCCCTGTCGCCCTGTCATATAATCGTCCTTTAGCAAAATTTCACGCAGGAGTTTCACATGGCATCTGTCAATAAAGTCATCATCGTCGGCAACCTGGGCCGCGACCCGGAGATCCGCTACATGCCAAGCGGCGATGCCATCGCCAATATTGCCGTTGCCACGTCGTTCCGCAGCAAGGACAAGAACACGGGCGAGCAGAAGGAAGTGACGGAATGGCACCGCATCTCGTTCTTCGGCCGCCTGGCCGAAATCGTCGGCCAATACCTGAAGAAGGGCTCGTCCGTCTACGTCGAAGGCCGCCTGCAGACGCGCAAGTACACGGACAAGGACGGCGTTGAAAAATACGCAACCGACATCATCGCGCAGGAAATGCAGATGCTGGGCGGCCGCCAGGGCATGGGCGGCGGCGATGGCATGGGCATGGGTGGTGGCGATGACATGGGCATGGGCGGTGGCGGCTACGACGCGCCACCAAGCCGTCCGGCACCTCGTCCACAGCAATCGGCCCCGGCACCTCGCCCGGCACCGAAGCCGGCACCGAATTTCTCCGATATGGATGACGATATTCCGTTCTGAGATCTTTCAGTATTCTTAGTACCGCAAGCCCGTGAGCCTTTGGCCACGGGCTTTTTTGTCGGCGCTGTCACCCGATGACCGGGAACTGACGCATCGGTATCACGTCCTCGCCGGCAGCAGCGCTGCGCGCAGGCATTGCTTCGGTCCGGAAATGCCTCGCCGCCGGCTAGGTACGTGAATCCCAGCCCAGGCAGTGCGTCGCGCCATCCATGTCCAGAACGTGAACCGGTATCACAGCCACTCCGAGCATGCTGGCGCCGCTGATCTTGAGCAGTTCGACCCCGATCCCTGCGCTATTTCCCGCACTTTCCGGTCGACGGGATGCGGTCCGCAAAGCGCGCCAGCAGGAAGCCGGCAATCCGGCGGCGCCAGTACGCTGCACACGGGGCGCCGGGCCGCGCCATCGCCGATCAGGGCCTTGGCGCGAACCACTGGGTACGCCCAGGCGTGATGTCACCGGGCCCGAAAATAAGTTATGATGCCGGCAAGGGTGATCATGTCTTTGATGGCATGACAGGATGTGCGATGGTCGGGCCGCCACGCGGTACCTTCGCGCCCTCGCCATGCTCAGCCGTTGCCTTTTCCGCTTTTGCCTGCACGCGATACGTTCGCGCGCCTTCCGGCGCAGATTCCTGCATTCCTTCTTCTACGTCTTCGACCGCCGGCCGCGAGGGCGACGGCATCGCCCGCGCCACATACCAGGCGACAGCCGTGCGCTTGCCAGGCACGGTTCCCATGCAGGTCCAGATCAGCAGGCGCAAGCCTTTTGCCCTTCCACGGGCCTTTTTATTCGTGATGTAACGTGACCGCCGCGACGTGGTCAATTTGATGGGGAAGTCCAGTGCGTATCGAAAAACGTCTATCGAAGTCCTTCACGCAATTTGCGAATTCCGGCAAGGCCGGCGGCGTCGTTCTCATCCTGTGCACGCTCGCTTCGCTGGCGCTGGCAAATTCTCCGTGGGGCGAGGCTTACCGGCACTTCTGGCACCTTCCGGTGGCCGGGCTTACGGTCGAGCTGTGGATCAACGATGCATTGATGGCGATTTTTTTCCTGCTGATCGGGCTCGAGCTCGAACGCGAACTTTACAACGGTGAGCTCTCCGATTTCAGGAACGCTTTGCTGCCGATCCTGGCCGCCGCCGGCGGCATCGTGCTGCCGGCAGGCATACACTTCCTGATGAATCACGGCACGCCGACGCAGGCCGGCATCGGCATTCCGATGGCCACGGACATCGCCTTCGCCCTGGGCGTACTGGCGTTGCTGGGGCGCAGGGTGCCGGCCTCGCTGAAGATCTTCCTGACGGCGCTCGCGGTGATGGACGACCTGGGTGCCATTATCGTGATTGCGTTGTTCTACACCGCACAGCTGTCGATCGCTTACCTGGCCGGCGCGTTGGCGGTGTTCATGGTGCTGCTGGCAATGAACCGCCTGCTGCGCGTCGCGGCGCTGTGGCCGTATCTGCTGCTGGGTGCCCTGATGTGGTTCCTGATGCTGAAATCGGGCGTGCACGCGACGATCGCGGGCGTGCTGCTGGCCTTTGCCATCCCCTACTCGGCGCTGGAGGACGACGCCACGTCCCCGTCGCACCGCCTTGAGAATGTGCTGCACAAGCCGGTGGCGTTCCTCATCCTGCCGATTTTCGCTCTGGCCAATACCGGCATTCTCATCGGCACCGGCTGGGCGCAGGAGCTGATGTCCGCCAACAGCATCGGCATTTTCCTCGGGTTGTTGATCGGTAAGCCGGTTGGCATCCTGCTGTTCAGTTTTATTGCCGTTGCCGCCGGGGTCTGCAGACTGCCGCTTGACCTTGCCTGGCGCCATATCCTGGGGGCGGGCTTGCTCGGCGGTATTGGCTTCACGATGTCGATCTTCATCACCAACCTGGCGTTTACGGGACAGGCCGGCCTGATCGACGCATCGAAGATTGCGATCCTGCTCGCCTCGCTGACGGCAGGCGTTATCGGCTTTGTGTGGCTCAAGCTGGCCGGCGCCCCGTTGGCGTCCGATCCCGATCCCGATACGATGGACTTCGAATCCGGCGAAATGGCGAAAGCCACCTGACGGAGGCAAGCTTGCGCAAGGCCTGTCGGCGAAGGCGTGAAGTCGGTCCTGACCGCTGTGTCGCCCGCGGTGGAGGGATATGACCGTCAGCGGCGCGCCTCGGGGTCCTTGACGTATTCCTTCATCTCGCCGATTTCCTTCTTCCGCGCGGCGATGATGCCGTCCGCGAGCTTGCGCACGCGCGGGTCGGTAATGTGCGCGCGTTCGCTGGTCAGGATGGCGATCGAGTGATGCGGGATCATCGCGCGCAGGTATGCCACGTCGCCCACCGTCGCCTGGCTGCGCACCGGCCACAGCGATACGACGAATACCGCAAGGCTTGCCACCAGAATGCCGAGATTGATTCCTTGGTTCGGATACATCTTCCACATGAGAGCGAGCATCACCATGGCCATCGCCGCGCCCATGATGACGGTGCCCGCCACGATCATCCGGGCGAACGTCGCGTATCCCATGGCTGTCATCCGATGCTGCTGCGATGGTGGTTGCTGTCGCTTGTCAGAGTCTTCCATTGTCTTCTCCTCTTGACCGGATCGTTGCAATCGGGTGCTGGCAGCAACCCGGAGTCTGGACGCGGCAGTACGAGGCTGAAGCGTCAACCGGACGGCTGCGCCGGTGTCGGGCGCTCGCGGGCCGCGCGATGGGCAGTGTGTACGAAAGGATAACGTCGTCGCCCACATCCCGGCGCCGGGTTGCCGTAACGGTGGCGCGGGTGATCTGGTGAATAGGCATCGCCGCGCCGCGGCAGCGGCGGCTCCTGTCGGGCAATGGGCCCGGAAACGGCCCGGGCAGGGGCGACGATTGGTGTATAAAAAGCATTTACATTTGAAGGAATGTTTTTGTTTCGCTACAATACAGCCCGGTTGGCATCCTTTGCCATCAGTTAAAGCAATAATCCTGCAGCAATTTCTCTCCTGGCAATCGTCGACGTGCGTCGTGCGTCCGATTGTGTTCGCCTTGCAGCGGCATCGGCCGCTGCACCCACAGGTCGGTGCCAGCGGCGCCGAGCACATCGCTCTGAAAGGACGAAAGACGATGACCCTTGCAACTCCTCGACAATGGGTGCCACGCCCCCATCCGGATCATTTTGTGCTGGCAACGGATCTCGATGGCACGCTGCTGGCCGGCGGCCTCGCGGCCCGGCGCCACGTGCGCGAGCTGTTTTCGCAGGCGCGCCCAGGCGTTCGGCTGGTGTTCGTCACCGGCCGGGGCCTGGAGTCGGTACTGCCGTTGCTGAGCGACCCGACCATTCCCACGCCCGACTACATCATTGCCGACGTCGGCGCGACGGTGGTCGACGGCAACCTGCGTCCTGTCGATGCCATCCAGGCCGAGGTGACGGCGCGCTGGCCCGGTTCCCAGGCCGTGTTGAAGGCGCTTGCCGGGTTCGGGTTGCGCCGCCAGAGCGTGCCGCAGGAGCGGCGGTGCTCCTTCCTGGCCAGCGAAGAAGTCGTGACGCCGGCATTGCGCGCGGCCGTCGATGCGCTGGGGTGCGACCTGCTGCTGTCGGCCGGCTGCTACCTCGATGTGCTGCCTCGCGGCGTGGGCAAGGGACCGGCCCTGTTGCGCCTGGCGCAGGCCGTCGGCTTCGACCCGGCAACCATCGTGGTGGCGGGCGACACGCTGAACGACCTGTCGATGTACGAGACCGGGCTGCGAGGCATCGTGGTCGGCCATGCCGAGCCGGCACTCGTCGAGCGGGTCGGCAAATGGCCGCAGGTACACATTGCCGAGGGCGAGGGCTGCGACGGCATTCTCGAGGGACTGGCCCATCACGGCGCGCTGGCGCAGCCGGCACGCGGCGCCAGCCTGCCCGCGGCGCGCGATGGCGCCGAGCTGGTGATGGTGTACCACCGCCTGCCCTACGACGAAGTGGTGGAGGACGGCGTCGTGCGCCACCGGCGCCCGCGCAGTCCGAACGGCATCATGCCGACCCTGCTGCGCTTTTTTGCCGGCGAGCGCTCCGGCTCCTGGGTCGCATGGTCCCAGCAGGACAGCCGCCAGCCGGAAGGCTTCGTTTCCCGGGTCGCCATCGATCCGGAACGCTATCCGCGCCTGCAGGCCGCGCGCGTGGCCTTGACCGGCGACGATATCGATATCTTCTACAAGAAGTTTTCCAAGGAAGCGTTCTGGCCGATTATCTTCAGTTTCCCCGACAAGGCCGAGCTCAATCAATCCCATTGGGAGCGCTTCCTCGAAGTGAACCGGCTGTTTGCCGAGCAGGCCGCGCGCGAAGCCGGCGAAGGGGCACTGGTCTGGGTCCATGACTACAACCTGTGGATGGTGCCGGCGTTCCTGCGCCCGCTGCGGCCCGACCTGCGCATCGCGTTCTTCCATCACACGGCCTTCCCGGCAAGCGACGTGTTCAACATCCTGCCGTGGCGGCGCGAGATCATCGGCAGCCTGCTGCAGTGCGACTACGTCGGCTTCCACATTCCGCGCTACGTCGAGAATTTCGTCGACGCCGTGCGTTCCCACGCGCCGCTGGATGTGCTGGGCACGGTGCCATGCGCGCCGCGCTTCCTGACCTACGGCTGTGCGTTGGGCGTCGATACCATGACGACCGGCATCGTCGTCGGCGGCCGGCAGGTGCGGCTGGGCGCCCATCCGGTCGGCACCGACGTGGCAATGATCGGGCGCATCGTCGCCACCCCGGCCGTGCGGGAACAGACCGCGGCCATTCGCGACTACCTGGGCAACGCGACGGGCATCGTCTCGATCGAGCGTCTCGACTACGTCAAGGGCACGCTCGAGAAGCTGCAGGCTTTCGAGCGGCTGCTCGAACAGCACCCCGAGCACATCGGCAAGGTCACGCTGCTGAACATCATCACCCCGGCCGCGCCCGGCATGGAGATCTATGAAAGCCTGCGCGTCGAGGTGGACCGCACGGTGGGACGCATCAATGGTCGCTTCTCGACCCTGAACTGGGTCCCGGTGCGCTACTTCTACCGCTCGCTGCCGTTCGAAGAAGTGCTGGCGCATTACGCCGCCTGCGACGTTGCCTGGATCACACCGCTGCGCGACGGCCTGAACCTCGTCGCCAAGGAATTCGTTGCCGCCCGCAAGGCCAGCGGCGGCTCGGGCGTGCTGGTGCTGTCCGAGTTCGCCGGTGCGGCGGTCGAACTGCATGGCGCCGTGCTGACCAATCCCTACGATGCCAACGCCATGACGGCGTCGCTGCACCAGGCGCTGACCATGGGAGAGGACGAGCGGGCCTACCGCACGGCACGCATGGCGATGATCGCGGCCGAACATGATGTCGCGCGCTGGGGCCGGGACTTCATCGCGGCGGTGGATGCGGCCGCGCCAGCCGCCAGCAGGCCGGACGACGTGCGCGCCGCCTGAGCCGCCACTTTTGTCGCATTGGGAAAAAAGCATGCATTACACCTTACTCGGCAACGACCTGGTTGCCTGGGCGATCGCATTGGCCATCGCGGCCGCTGTCGCCACCGTGCTGTATACCGTCAAGGGCCTCGTCATCCGACGCCTGCGGCACTTCGCTGCGGCGACGACCACTTACCTGGATGACCTGGCGGTCAAGGTACTGTCGGCCACCAACGCCCTGTTCATCCTGCTCATGGGGCTGTATGTCGGTTCCCGTTGGCTGGCGCTGCCGGACAAGAGCGAGGCCCTGCTGACGCGTCTGGCCATCGCAGCGTTATTGTTGCAGGTGGCCCGCTGGGGTGACGTCGGCGTGAATGGCTGGCTCCACCATTACCGCACCCGTCGCAGCGCCCATGACGCGGCCAGCACCACGTCGACGGCAGCGCTGGGGTTCGTGGCACGGGTGGCGGTCTGGCTGATCTTCGTGCTGATGATCCTCGATAACTTCGGCGTGAACATCACCACGCTGGTGGCGAGCCTGGGGATCGGCGGCATCGCGGTGGCACTGGCGCTGCAGAACGTGCTGGGCGACCTGTTTTCGTCGCTGTCGATCGTGCTGGACAAGCCGTTCGTGATCGGCGACTTCATCGCCGTCGACGACATCTCCGGCACGGTCGAGTACGTCGGCCTGAAGACGACCCGGATTCGCGGCCTGGGCGGCGAGCAGGTGGTGTTTTCCAACAGCGACCTGCTGGGCAGCCGCATCCGCAACTACAAGCGCATGGAGACGCGCCGCATCGTCTTCGGGATCGGCGTCGCCTACGAGATCAGCAAGGAACAGCTGCGCGTCATTCCCGCCATCCTGCGCGAGATCGTCGAAGCGCAGCCGCAGGTGCAGTTCGACCGCGCACACTTCAAGGCGTATGGCGCGTCGTCGCTGGACTTCGAGATCGTATATATTGTCAAGACGCCCGAGTACGCCGTCTACATGGACGTCCAGCAGGCCATCAATGTCGCCCTGTTCGAGCGTTTCGGCGCGGCGGGGATCCCGTTCGCCTACCCAAGGCAGACGGTGTATCTGGCGCGCGCACAAGCCATCGTCGATCGAAAAGAGTAGGTTCCCATGCAAATGCTGCTGTCCGCGGGCTTCATCCTGCTGATCGTGTTGTGGGGCATTTTTGCCCCGGCGAACATGAGTGCCGTATTCGAGACGATGCTTGCCGCACTGACGCGCAACTTCGGCTGGTTCTACCTGTGGGTCGTTCTCGGTCTTGTCTTGTTTGCCGGCTTCGTGGCGTTCAGCCGTTACGGCAACCTGAAACTCGGTGGCGACGACGACGAGCCGGAATTCGGCGTCGGCAGCTGGTTCGCGATGCTGTTCGCGGCGGGCATGGGCATCGGCCTGGTTTTCTGGGGCGTCGCCGAGCCGATCTCTCATTTCGGCACCGCGCCGCCCGGTACCGTCGAGCGCACACCCGAAGCGGCGAATGCCGCGATGCGCTATGTCTTCTTCCACTGGGGCATCCACCCGTGGGCGGTGTACAGCGTCGTGGCCCTGGCGATCGCGTTCTTCCAGTACCGCCGCGCGGGCAGTCCCCTGATCAGTACGGTGACCGGTGCGTTGCCCTGGCGGCCGGTGCGTGCCATGGGCGGCTTGTTCAACGCACTTGCCGTTGTCGCGACGGCCTTTGGCGTGGCCGCGTCGCTGGGCGTGGGTGCGCTGCAGATCAACAGCGGCCTGCAGGCCGTGTTCGGCGTCGCGGTCAGCGACACGGCCGAGGTGACGATCATCATCGTCACCGCGATCATCTACATCACGTCGGCGGTGACGGGCGTCGACAAGGGCATCCGCTACCTGTCGAACTTCAACATGGGCCTGGCGGGCCTGCTGGCTCTGGCCGTGTTCCTGCTCGGCCCGACGGTGGCGATCATCGACACACTGACCAATACGCTGGGCAGCTACCTGAGCGAAATCATCCGGATGAGCCTGCGGGCGACACCGTTCCGTGCCAGTACCTGGGTGGGCAGCTGGACCGTCTTTTACTGGGCCTGGTGGATTTCCTGGTCGCCCTTCGTCGGCCTGTTCATTGCGCGCGTCTCGCGCGGACGAACGGTCCGGGAGTTCATCCTCGGTACGGTGCTGGCGCCTTCGCTTGCCGCCTTCCTGTGGTTCTCCATCTTCGGCGGTACCGCCCTGTACATGGAGATCTGGCAGCACGTGCCGCTTGCCGACGCCGTGAAGGCCGATGTCGCCACGGCGCTGTTCACGATGTTCGACGCGATGCCGTTCGGTAATGTGATGTCGGTCGTCGCCACATTGCTGGTGTTCGTCTTCTTCGTCACGTCGGGCGACTCGGCGGTGCTGGTGCTGGGCATGATGAGTACAGGCGGCAACCCCAACCCGTCGCGCCGGGTCAAGATCATCTGGGGTGTGCTGGTCGCCGGCATTGCCGTCAGCCTGCTGCTGGCCGGCGGACTGAAGGCGGTGCAGACCGCGACCATCCTGTTCGCCCTGCCGTTCGCCATCGTCATCGTGCTGATGGTGATCTCGTTGTGGCGGGCCCTGGCCGAGGACTGGCGCGCCGAAGCACGGCGCGAGCGCGAGATGCGGCGGCGTGTACGCGAATTGATGGCCAAGTAAAAGGGCCGAGGTGCGGCGCTGTGCGCGCACTGTCGGCCCGGGAAACAGATCGATGAGAGCATTCACATACCCTGGCGTCGCGATTGTGGCGGGCGCTGTCATGCTGGGCGCCGCCGCCCGCGCCGAAGATGCGTCCACCTCGGCGCTCAGGCTGGGCGGGGCCGTGCGCTTCAACTACGTCTACAAGAGCTGGCAGGACGATTACCGGAGCGGGTTTGTCGGGCTGGACACGGCGCGCCTGAACCTCGACTACGACGACGGACGCGTGATCGGCGCGGCCGAGTACCGCTACAACCGCTTCCCGAAAGGCCAGGGCGGCTATTGGCAGCATTTCCTGCACCATGGCTGGGCCGGTGTGCGCTTCGGCGACGACAGCACCTTGCACGTCGGGCTGGACAAGGTGCCTTTCGGCATCCTGCCCTTCGCGTCGAACAACTTCTACCAGTCGATCGCGTTCTACGCCGGCTTCGAAGATAAATACGATCTTGGCGTGACCTATGCGAGCCGCCCCGGCCCCGTCGCGTGGCAGCTCGGCTTCTATCCGCGGGACGGCGGCTCGTACGGCGGCGGCCACAACACGGCTGGCGCGTCCAACCGGTACTCCTACAACATCGTCCCCGACGACGACGAGCAGGGCTTCGGTACCGGCCAGCACGACCGGGAGCGCAATACGCTGGTCGCGCGCATGGCGTGGCACCCGGATCGCGCCGGGCTTCACGAGCTCGGTGTGTCGGGGCTCACCGGGGCGATCCGCAACGGCGCCGGCGATGACACGCGGCGCAACGCGTTGGCGCTGCACTATGCCGGCACGGTCGGCCCCGTCAAGGCGATGCTGCAGGCCGTGAATTACCGCTACAAGACGCGCCACGACGCCACGCAAACCTATGGCGGACTGGACGCCAACAGCTTCGTGATCGTGGGCGCGTTCGGCTACCCCTATCCACTGGCGTCGAAGGGGCGGCTCTACATTGCGAATCTCAGCTACGATGTCGGCGGGAACCTTGGTCCGCTGGGTGGCTTCAGGCTGTACAACGACTACAGCGTCCTGCGCAAGGCGGCCCGCGCGTACAGGGACTCCGTGCAGAATGTGACGGGACTGACTTTTTCGTCGGGCAAGTGGGTGTTCTATGCCGACTTCATGCTCGGCAAACACCACCCCTACCTGTCGCCGGACGGCGGCGGACTGGCCGCCACGGCGGCGGCGCACGATGGGTTCACGCGCCGGATCAACCTGCAGGCAGGGTACTACTTCTAAGTGTGCTTTTCCACGCGACAAGTATTTGTGCAAACGGGGATTCGCAGTGACAATCACGGTTTGCCACACGTGCCCGACGGGGACTCCACAGCCGCCATGACCGCACCCGACACACCGCCGCCGGCCCCATCGCTGCGCGCGGCCATTGCTCACCGTTTCAGTCTGCTCGATGACAAGGCGGACGATGCCGAGATCGATCGCAGCCTGCGCGCCGGCGTCGAACTGCGTGGCGCCACGCCCTGGATCCTGATGTTCGCCATCGTGATCGCCTCCGTGGGGCTGAACACGAATTCCAACGCGGTGATCATCGGGGCCATGCTCGTGTCGCCTCTCATGGGGCCGATCGTGGGACTGGGCTACGGCATCGGCATTTTCGATTTCGCCCTGGTGCGCCGTTCGGTGGCGAACCTTGCGATCGCTGCCGGCATCAGCCTGCTGACCTCGACGCTGTATTTCATGCTGACGCCCCTCGACGAGGCGCAGTCCGAGCTGCTGGCGCGCACGACGCCGTCGCTCTGGGACGTGCTGATTGCCCTGGCCGGCGGCCTGGCCGGGATCATCGGCCAGACCCGGCGTGAAAAATCGAACGTCATTCCCGGCGTGGCCATCGCGACCGCGCTGATGCCGCCCCTGTGCACGGCGGGCTACGGCCTCGCCAACGGCAACTGGTCGGTGTTCGGCGGTGCCTTTTACCTGTTCTCGATCAACTGCGTGTTTATCGCGTTTGCCGCGGTGGTGGTGATCGAGTTCCTGCGGCTGCCACACCGCAAATTCATCGATCCGCGCCGCGGCCGCCGGGTCAAGGGCACGCTGCTGTTCATCGTGCTTGCCACCGGCCTGCCGAGCATCTACCTGGCCGCGCGCCTGGTCGACAACGAGGTGTTCAAGAGCCGGGCACGTGACTTCGTGCGCAAGGAATTCAAGGCCGTGAAAGTGCACGTGCTTGAAACCAGGCTGGTACCGGCATCGCGCGAGATCGAGGTGACCCTGATCGGCCAGCGCCTGCCGCCTGCCGCCATCAACGCGATCGAAGGCCGCATGGCGGCCGCCGGGCTGGAGAAGGCGCGCCTGTCCGTGCACCAGGCGCAGCCGGAAGACCGCAGCGACGACCACAAGATCGATATCGGCAGCCTCAAGGCCGATATTCTTGCCGACATCGTGCGCAACAGCCAGCAGGCACTGCAGGACCGCGACGCCACGATTGCGGAGCTGCGCCAGCGGCTCACCGGCCAGCAGGGCTGGGTCGAACAGGCAGCCGCGGTCACGCGTGAATTCGAGGCCCAGTATCCGCAGTGCGGCAACGTGCTGATGGGAAGGGCGCTGCCACCCGGCGAAAATCAGACGGTCCCCGTGCCGTTCCTGAGCGCCGATTGCCGCCGCATGCCCGGGAGCGACGACATCAGGCGCATTATTAAGTGGTTGAAGATTCGGACGGGACAGGCGGACGTGCGCCTGGTATTGGCAGCAAAACGCGGGAAAATCGTCCGCCAGGTGGATCTGTAGGATCGGCCCCGGCGGCTCAGGGAGGATAAGGCAAGGTGTTGAGCGATAACGACGATGACAAGCAGCCGGAACAGGACGCAGGCGCCGCGCGCGCCGAGCCGGTGCAGGAACAGCGCATAAAGCATGACCACGACTGGCGCAAGCGGGCACGCGTTGAATTCTCGGACCGGGCACTGTGGACCGGTCGGGTCGTCGTGGTCGCGATGGCGGTCCTGGCCGGCCTGACAGTCGTCGGCTTCACCTGGCTTTGCGAGCAGGCTTTCGACGTCTTCGAGCAGCTGCGCCTGATTGCCTGGTGGAGTCCGCTGATCTGGACGCCCGCCTGCACCGCGGCGGCAGTCTGGCTGACGCGGCGTTTCGCCCCCGGTGCCGCCGGGTCGGGCATTCCGCAAGTGATGGCCGCGCTCGAGCCGTCCCTGGACCCGGGCAAACGGGGCCTGTTTGTCTCGCTGCGCCTGAGCGTTGCCAAGGTGCTGTTCACTGCGGGCGGCCTGCTCGGCGGCCTGTCGCTGGGGCGCGAAGGTCCTTCGGTCCAGATCGCCGCCGGCGTGATGCTGCAGGCGCGGCGCCTGTTGCCGGCGCGCTCGCACGTCACCACCCACAGCCTGCTGGTGGCGGGTGGCGCCGCCGGTATCGCGGCCGCCTTCAATACGCCGTTGGCGGGCATCATGTTCGCCATTGAGGAACTGGCGCGTGCGCCGGAGCAGCGTAACAGCGGCCTGATCATCACTGCGATCGTGCTGGGCGGGCTGATTGCGGTGTCTGTCCACGGCAATGCCACCTACTTCGGCGTCATCCACAGCGGCGCCATCGGCACCGGGCTCCTTCTGCCCGGCCTGGTCGTCGCCCTGTGCACGGGCCTGGCGGGAGGTCTGTTCTCGCGCCTGCTGATTGCGTCGCTCGCGGGCCAGGGACGTGACCCGATGAGCCGGCTGCGCGCCAGCCGCCCGGTGCTGTTCGGCGCGGTGTGCGGCCTGGCGGTCGCGCTGATCGGCCTGGTGACCGCCGGCGCGACGTTCGGGTCGGGCTACGGGCCGACGCGCGCCATGGTGGACGGCGTCGCCACGATGCCGATGGTGTATGCGCTGTTCAAATTCCTGGCAACCTGGTTCAGCAGCTGGGCGGGTGTGCCGGCCGGGATTTTCGCGCCGTCGCTGGCGATCGGCGCCGCCATGGGCAACGATGTGGCGCTGTTGTTCTTCCACGGACAGGCTCCGGCCCTGATCGCGCTGGGAATGGTCGGCTTCCTGGCGGCGGCGACCCAGGCCCCGCTGACGGCATTTATCATTGTCATGGAAATGGTGGACGGGCATTCGATGGTGCTGAGCCTGATGGCGTGCGCGCTGGTCGCCAGCGTGCTGGCCAGGATCATCAGTCCGCCGCTGTATCCGACTCTCGCGCGCCTGCAGCTTCAGCGTGCCGCCCCGGCGGCCTGAGAGCCGCCCCGGGTTTCAGGCTAAAATCGGGCCGACGTGCGTCCTGCGCCGGCCATCGCAGGCCGCACCGCCATCCCAGCCAAGGCCCCGATGATCGAGCAACTCGCCACCATTCTCAACCGCCACGCCACCCGCGATGGCATCGAGGCCACCGCGCTGCCGCGCGTGCACGTGCTGCGCTCGACCCGGCCGACGGAGCCGCTGCCCGTCGTCCACCAGCCGGCCGTGTGCTTTGTTGCGCAAGGGCGCAAGCAGACCATGCTGGGCGAGCATGCGTATCTCTACGCGCCGCCGCAATTCCTGATCGTCAGCGCCGAGGTGCCGATCACGGGGCAGATCCTGGAAGCGTCGGCGCTGGCGCCGTATCTGTGCCTGCGGCTGGACCTCGATCCCGCCACGATCGCTTCCGTCCTTCAAGATGCCGCGCTGGGCGATGCGCCAACGGACGTCGTCGGCCGCGGCCTGGCCGTCAGTACGGCGGCGCCGGCCTTGATTGACGCTGTGGTGCGCCTGGCGTCCCTGCTCGACGTGCCGGAGGCGGAGCGCCGCTTCCTGACGCCGCTGGCCGAACGCGAGATCCTGTATCGCCTCTTGACGGGCGAACAGTCGGAGCGGCTGCGCCAGATCGCTTTCGCCGACAGCAAGCTGTCGCGCATCAACCGGGCCATCGCGTGGATCAAGACGAATTACGCCAGCGCGGTGCGGATCGACGAGATGGCGGCGCTGGTCAACATGAGCACCTCGACCTTCCATGAGCACTTCCGCACCGTGACGTCGATGAGCCCCTTGCAGTACCAGAAGCAGATCCGCCTGCAAGAGGCGCGGCGCCTGATGCTGGCGCATGCCGTGGATGCGGCCACTGCGGCGTTCCGGGTCGGCTACGAGAGCCCGTCCCAGTTCTCGCGCGAGTACGCGCGCACGTTCGGCCTGCCGCCCCGGCGCGATATCGAAAAGATCCGCGGCACGCCCACGTTCGCGTAAGGCGCGGCAGCCAGGGTCTCCGGCCTTACCGCTGGCCCTTCAGCAGTTCGACAAACCATCTCCCCGCGGGTCCCGGCGGCATGTCCTTGCGGTGCACGGCATGCATCGCAAAGCCCTGCCCCATCACGGGGCTGGTTTCCAGCGTCAGCCGCACCAGCGTGCCTTCGCGCAGGTCGCTCTCCACCATATGCAGCGGCATCGTGCCCCAGCCCAGTCCCGCTTTCAGGAAGGCGTGCTTGGCGCCCAGGTCCGCCAGGCGCCAGACGCTGGGCGACACGACACCGAAGTCGCGGCCGGCGGTCAGCGGCGAGCGGTCCGTCAGCACCAGTTGCACGTGCTGCGCGGCGGCCGAGCGCAGGATCACGCCTTGCTGCCGGGCGAGCGCGTGGGACGGTGCCGCGACGGCGACGGCGGGTACGTCGAGCAGGTAGTCCGAGACGCAGTCGCGCGGCATCTCCGGCAGCGAGCCGATGACGGCGATGCGGCACTGCCCGGCCAGCAGCGGCTGCACGACGGCGCCGAGCGCCTCCACGAACAGCCGCAATGGCGTGGCGGGATAGCGCTGCTGGAAGGCCTGCACGGCCGCCGTCAGCGTCGCGATCGGGAACATCACGTCCACCGCGACCGCCAGTTCCGGCTCCAGCCCTTCGGACAGCGTGCGTGCCCGCGCCTTGAACGCATCCATCCCGGCCACGGCGCCGCGCGCGCCCTCCAGCAAGGCGGCGCCAGCCTCGGTCAGGCGCGGATAGCGGGCGCTCCGGTCGAACAATGTCAGCCCCACCTGCAGCTCCAGGTTGGCCAGCGTGTGGCTGACCACGGACTGCGCGCGCCGCAGGCGCCGGCCCGCCGCGGAAAAGCTGCCTTCTTCGGCGGCCGCGATAAACGTCCGCAACTGGTCCAGCGTGAGCGCTTCAAGCATCCATCCATCCTTTCGATACGTCGCATCGAATTATATTGGATTCACAGATGGATGCGTCAACCCTAAGATACGTTCATACCCGCTGAACACGGCGGACAACCTGACAAATGCAAGGAACGATCATGAACACCAACAACACAAACGCTTCCGCCGTCCCCGCCATCGGCCGCATCCTGCTCGCCGCCATCTTTGTTATCAGCGGCATCGGCAAGATCGCCGCGCCCGCCGCGACGATCGGCTACATCCAGGCCATGGGCCTGCCGTTTGCGACGCTGGGATTGGCGATCGCGGTCATCGTCGAACTGGGCGGCGGCGCGCTGCTGGCGCTGGGGTATAAAACCCGCTTTGTCGCGGCAGTGCTGGCGGCGTTCTCCGTGGTGACGGCGATTGCGTTCCATGGCGCGATCGGCGACCAGAACCAGTTCATCCACCTGCTGAAAAACTTCGCCATGGCCGGCGGCCTGCTGCAGGTGGTGGCGTTCGGCGCCGGTGCCTTCAGCATCGACAACCGCACCGTCCGTACCGGCCAGCGAGTGCAGCGCGCAGCGTAATCGGGGCGCGAAGCCGCCGGGCGGCTATCAGCGTGGAAACGCTGATGGCCCCCCGGCGGTTTTTGTCGAGCGTCGGCAGGGAAGCAGCGTCCCCGTGAAATGCGGTAGCATTGTGCTAACAACCACATGGAGGAGCACATCATGACCGAGCCAATCGAAACACAACACACGCTGGTTTCGCTGCAGATCAAGGCCGAATCCCTGAACGAAGGGCAGTTCGATGTCCTGTTCACGGGAGTCGATGCCGCCGGCGACCCGCTGACAGGCAGCGT
>Ga0308166_1000959_pt1 | contig 33597 bp, 24 predicted proteins | sample PhyCR2_2_FD_202137 | JGI IMG/M metagenome (GOLD analysis project Ga0308166, IMG submission 202137) | Phyllosphere microbial communities from UC Gill Tract Community Farm, Albany, California, United States - DLSLCC.R2 | ecosystem: Host-associated > Plants > Phyllosphere > Unclassified | place...
TCGTCTTGCCGACGCCGGTCGGGCCGACCAGGGCGAACACGCCGCCGCGGTCGAGGATCGCATCTTCGTCGGCCATCGTCGTGATGTTGCGCGACAGGACGGTCTTGATCCAGCGCAGCGACTCGGCCGCATCCTTGCCAGCCGGCAGCTTGTCGATCAGGTAGCGCGACAGGCTCGCCGAAAAGCCGGCGGCCAGCATCTCGCGCAGCACGGCGGCCTTCTGCGGCTCGCGCTGCTGGGTGCTGCCCCACGACAGTTCGGCCAGTTGCGTTTCCATCATGCCGCGCATGGCGCGGATCTCGCTCATCATGCCGTGCATTTCGGCGGTGGCGGATTCCTTCGCCTGGGCGATCGCGGCCGACATCATCGCCGTCATCGCGGTCATGTCGAAGGCCGGCGTTTCCGGTTGCGGTGCGCGGCGGTTGGCGTACGTCGGCGCCGGGGCCGGCTCGTCCAGGTCGTACAGTGCGTTCAGGGACTGGCGCGCGGCCGGCGTTTCCTGGAACGCGCGGGCGGCCGGTACTTCCTGGAAGGCGCGCGGTGCCGGCGCCGGTTCCTGGAACGCGCGCGGCGCCGGACGTGCGGCCGGGCGGGCGGGCGACGTGGCCGGCGGCGGCAGGTCGTCGAACGACGGGTCCTGCATGTTCAGGTGCGGGCGCGGCGCGGCCATGTCGGATTCGGCCGACGGCGACGCCAGCGAGGCGACGTCGTCGTTGTCCAGCGCCAGGATCTCGACGACGCCGTCGACGGGACGGTTCGACAGGATGACCGCGTCCGGTCCCAGAGCCTCGCGCACTTTGCGCAGGGCTTCACGGGAAGTCGCCGCTGTAAATTTCTTCACGTTCATCTTGTTTTCTCCGCTTTTGCAAGCTTCTGTCGTTTGGTCGCTATCGGTCGGTGGGCACGCGCCCGTCGTTGGATAGGATTATTGACGATGCCAACGGGAAACCATCACTGGAAAAGGCGGGGGAAAAAGCCCTATTTCCGAAAGGCAGCTTTTTTCGCCAATTTGATGATGAACGGAATGTTCAGAGAAATGTACGGCCGGACGGACTTTGGGTCCGCCCGGCCGACAGCATCAGGCGCCGACGAGGCTCGTGACGCGGATCGTTTTGCTTTCCGGAATTTCGGAATGCGACAGCACTTTCAGCTGCGGCAACGCACGGCGCAGGAAGCGCGACAACAGCGTGCGCAACGGCCCCGGCACGAGCAGCACCGGCGTCAGGCCCATCGCTTCCTGCTGCTGTGCAGCGTTGGCGGCCTGCTGGACGATCGTATCGGCCAGGCCCGGCTCGATGCCCGTGCCGTCGCCACCCGCGTTCAGCGCCTGCACGAGCAGACGTTCAAGGCGGTTGTCCAGGGTCATCACGGACAGTTCGTTCGTGCCCGGGAACAGTTGCTGGACGATGGCACGGCCGAGCGCGACACGCACCAGCGCCGTCAGGTCGCTCGGATCCTGCGTCCCGCCGCCGTGTTCCGACAGCGTCTCGATGATCGTGCGCATGTCGCGGATGTGTACGCCTTCCGTGAGGAGATTCTGCAACACTTTCTGCAGCGTCGACAGCGACACGACCTTCGGCACGAGGTCCTCGACCAGCTTCGGCGCATCCTTGGCCAGGTGGTCCAGCAGCGCCTGTACTTCCATGCGGCCCAGCAGTTCCGACGCGTGCGTCGTGATCAGGTGATTCAGGTGGGTGGCGACGACGGTGCCGGCGTCGACCACCGTATAGCCCATGCTCTGCGCGTCGTCCTTCAGGCCGGCATCGATCCAGATCGCCGGCAGGCCGAAGGCGGGATCGGTCGTCACGAGGCCCGGCAACGTGCCGCTCGCCATGCCCGGGTTGATCGCCAGGTACTGGCCGTTCATCGCTTCGCCGGTACCCACTTCGACGCCCTTGAGCGTGATGCGGTAGGCCGACGGCTTCAGTTCCAGGTTGTCGCGGATGTGCACCGGCGGCGCCAGGAAACCGACTTCCTGGGCGAACTTCTTGCGGATACCCTTGATGCGCTTCAGGAGTTCGCCGTTCTGGCCCTTGTCGACGAGCGGAATCAGACGGTAGCCCACCTCCAGGCCGAGCGTGTCGACCGGCATGACGTCCTGCCAGCTCGCCTCTTCCTGCTCGGCCGGCGTGGTCGCGGCCGCCGCGCCCCCCCCTGCCCCGGCAGCGCCGCCGGCCCCCGCAGCGCCGGCCGCGCCCTGCGCTTCTTCCGGCGGCATGTTCTTGCGGCGCTTTTCCACCAGATAGCCGCCGCCGAACAGCGCGCTGCCCAGCAGCAGGAACACGAGGTTCGGCATGCCGGGAATCAGGCCCAGGCCACCGACGATGCCGCCCGTGATGTACAGCACGATGGGCTTGGCGAACAGCTGGCCGACGACCTGGCTGCCGACGTCCTTGTCGCTGGCCACGCGCGAGACGACCATACCGGCGGCGATCGAGATGATCAGCGACGGGATCTGCGCGACGAGACCGTCGCCGATCGCGAGCAGCGTATAGTTCTTGACGGCGTCGCCGAAGGCCATGTCGTGCTGGACCATGCCGACGATCAGGCCGCCGACGACGTTGATGACGGTCACGAGGATACCGGCCACGGCATCGCCGCTCACGTATTTCGACGCACCGTCCATGGCGCCGTAGAACTCGGCCTCCATCGACACTTCGGCGCGGCGGCGCTTGGCGTCCTGCTCGCCGATCAGGCCGGCGTTCAGGTCGGCGTCGATCGCCATCTGCTTGCCGGGCATCGCGTCCAGGGCGAAGCGTGCGCCCACCTCGGCGATACGGCCCGCACCCTTGGTGACGACGGTGAAGTTGATGATGGTGAGGATGATGAAGACGACGAGACCGACCGTGTAGTTGCCGCCGATCAGGAAGTGGCCGAACGCCTCGATCACCTTGCCGGCCGCGGCGCCGCCCGTGTGGCCTTCCGTCAGCACGACGCGGGTCGATGCGACGTTCAGCGACAGGCGCAGCATGGTCGTCACCAGCAGCACGGCCGGGAACGCCATGAAGTCGAGCGGCTTGACCGTGTACAGCGAGGTCAGCAGCACGATCACGGACATCGCGATGTTAAAGCTGAAGAACAGGTCCAGTGCGAACGCCGGCAGCGGCAGGATCATCATCGACAACAGCAGGATGATGAGGATCGGCGCCGCCAGGGCATTGCCCTGGGCACCGATCTTTTGCAGCCAGGGCGGCAGTTTGAAACCGTTCATGCGTGCTCCGTCGTTCTGGATTCGATTCGTGGGTCCGGGCAAGCGACGATGTACACGTTCACTTGCCTAGGTACAACATTATTGCTGGTACCCAAGTAAATCCATGCGTCAAGCAGACGGGAAAACACGGCGTATTTCGCCGCGAAGCGGGGAATGAAGCGAACCGAGCCGGCGCATGGCGCGCCGGCCCGAGGGGAGTGCGAACCCGATCAGTGCAGCGTGTCGGGCGGGGTGGATGTGCCGGCTTTCTGCGACGCCGGGTTGAACGGGTCCATCTCGGGCGGGACCGGCAGTTTCTTCGGACGGTCCGGGTACTGGTCGAGCGTACCCTTGCTGTAGGCGCGCAGCTGGTAGACATAGGCCAGCACTTCGGCGACGGCCGAGTACAGCGCTTCCGGGATCTCGTCGTCGATGTCCGTGTGCTTGTACAGCGCACGGGCCAGCGCCGGCGCTTCCAGCATCGCGACCTTGTGTTCCTTCGCGAGTTCGCGGATCTTGGCCGCCACTTCGTCGGTACCTTTCGCCACGACGCGCGGCGCGCCGCGCTGACCCTCCCCGTACTTGAGCGCGACGGCGAAGTGGGTCGGGTTGGTCACGACGACGTCGGCGGTCGGCACATTGGACATCATGCGCTTCTGCGCCATCTCGCGCTGCATCTGGCGGATCTTGCCCTTGATCTGCGGATTGCCGTCCGATTCCTTGGATTCCTGGATGACTTCCTGGCGCGTCATCTTCAGTTTGTTGGCGTGATGCCACATCTGGTACGGGCCGTCGAGGATGGCGATCGCGCCCAGCGCCCCGACCATCGTCAGGAATGCCTTCGCCAGCAGGCTGCCCAGGTGCGGCGCGGCCGTGCCGAACGGCTCGGCGACGAGGCCGATCATGGCGTCCTTCTGGCTCATCAGGACGAACCACGCCACGGCGCCGACGAGCAGCGTCTTGGCGACGGCCTTGAGCAGTTCGACAAGGGAATTGGTCGACACCATGTTGCCCAGGCCGCGCATCGGATTGAGCTTGCCGAAATTCGGCATGAACGCCTTGGCGCTGAAATTCCAGCCGCCGATCAAGAGGGGCGACGCCACCATCATCAGCATCACCATGCCGGCCAGTGGCAGGCAGGCCAGCAGCACCCCGCCGATGTCCGCGCCGACGCGCTCGAACAGGACGTTCGGATTGTAGATCTGCTCGCGGTCGAGCGACAGGCCGCGCTCCAGCACGGTCGACAGCTTGTTGACGAGCCCCCCGCCCATCATCCACAGGCCGGCGCCAGCCGTCATCAGCACGGTGAACGTGGCGACTTCGCGCGAACGGGGAATGTCCCCGTTTTCGCGTGCCTGCCTCAGCCGTTTCTCTGACGCCGGGTGGTTCCGTTCCGCGCCGCTTTCTTCTGCCATGCTGTGCTCCGTTGCGTGCCGTCTGCCAAACGGGTTCGTTAGTTCAGGCTGGCATTATTCCAGATATTGCTGATAAGCTATAAAGCGAAGAAGGTGGGAAACCGGCTGCAATTCACATTCTCAGTGGGGCAAACACCCTTGAAAATAGGCGAATTCACAACAACCGCGCAAACGGGTGGGAAAGTCTTGCGCAATCTGTCAAAATTACATATTGTTCACGTCAAACATACCTCGCGTTTTTGACTGAACGTACATGCACGTCGGCACTAGATGAAGCTACACAATGTTTAATTGCTATAATTGTGCAGCAACAATGCCGTGCAGGCATCCCTTAACTGAAAAAAGGACTACGAAATGAAGAAACTCCTCGTCACGACCGCCATTCTGAGCATGCTGTCGGCCCAGGCATTCGCACAGGAAGCCGCTACCGCCAACGCAGGCAGCGCTGCTGCTGGCCAAAGCCAGTCCGGCTCGGCTACCGCCGCCGGCACCGACACCACCGCATCGTCGGGTGGTTTCCTGGGCACCGGCAGCGTCGCCGGCATGTCGACCAGCGCCCTGATCGCTGTCGGCGCCGCTGTTGCTGTCGTCGCTGCTGCTGCTTCGGACAACGGCTCGTCGACCACGCACCACGCGTCGACCACCCACCACTGATCACGGGACGGACGCCTGCGCGTTCGTTGCATCAGTCGTAAAGAAAACGGCCGCATCCGCGGCCGTTTTTTTATGGTCCGGCGCCCGCAACGGCGCCGCTACGATCAGGCGAAGACTTCGGCCTCCTCCAGTAACTTGCCCGCTTGGTCCTTGGCGGCCAGTTGTGGAACGAAATCGATTGGCCACTCGATGCCGATGGCGGGATCGTTCCATACGAGGCTCCGTTCATGCTCCGGATACCAGTAATCGGTGGTCTTGTAGAGGAACTCGGCCGATTCGCTCAGCACGACAAAGCCGTGTGCAAATCCCGGCGGCACCCACATTTGGCGGCAATTTTCCGCGCTCAGCTCGGTACCGGCCCAGCGCCCGAACGTCGGTGACGCTTTGCGCAGGTCGACAGCGACGTCGAATACCCTGCCGTGCACGACGCGCACCAGCTTCCCTTGCGCATGCTGGATCTGATAATGCAGGCCGCGCAGAACGCCTTTGGCCGACTTGCTGTGATTGTCCTGCACGAAGGGCGCGGTTATACCGGTGGCTTCGGCAAAATCGCGCGCATTGAAACTTTCGTAAAAAAAACCTCGGGCGTCGCCGAAGACCTTAGGTTCCAGCATCAGCACGTCGGGAATAGCGCTCGGGGTAACAGTAAAAGGCATGGCGGATAATTTCCGGTTTATTTCAACAGATTAAGGAGATAATTGCCGTAGCCGTTCTTGGCCAGTGGCGCGGCGAGTTTCTGCAAATCGGCAGCATCGATCCAGCCCTGACGATAGGCGATCTCTTCAGGACACGCAACCTGCAATCCTTGCCGTTTCTGCAAGGTCGCAATGAAACTCGCGGCTTCCAGCAAGCTGTCGTGCGTACCGGTGTCGAGCCAGGCGAAACCGCGGCCCATGATCTCCACATTCAGCTTACCGCGATCCAGATAACAGCGGTTTACGTCCGTGATTTCCAGTTCGCCGCGCGCGGATGGCTTGATATCCGCTGCCACGTTGCACACGTCATTGTCATAGAAGTACAGGCCGGTCACGGCGTACGACGATTTCGGCGCTTTCGGCTTTTCTTCGATGCTCAACGCCCGCTTTTCCGCATCGAACTCGACGACGCCGTAGCGCTCCGGATCATGTACGTGATAGGCGAACACGGTTGCGCTGTCGACGCGCTCATTGGCACTGTTCAGCTGGCGGATCAGATCGTGGCCGTAAAAGATGTTATCGCCGAGAACAAGCGCGCTCGGATCGTTGCCAACGAAATCCTTCCCGATAATGAACGCCTGTGCCAAGCCGTCTGGAGACGGCTGGACGGCATACTGGATACTCATCCCCCAGCGCGAGCCGTCGCCCAGCAGTTCGGCGAACCGCGGCGTATCCTGCGGCGTACTAATGACGAGCACGTCACGGATACCGCTCAGCATCAGCGTGCTGAGCGGATAATAAATCATCGGCTTGTCGTAGACCGGCATCAGCTGTTTGCTGACGGCCTGCGTTACCGGATACAGCCGCGTGCCGGAGCCGCCGGCCAGAATGATGCCTTTACGCTTGGAATCGGACATGATGTCTCTCACAGAATTTGACGAAGCACGTGGCGCACACCGTCCTGCCAGGATGGCAGACGGAGATCGAACGTCGTTCGGAAGCGGGTGGTGTCGAGTCGGGAGTTGAGGGGACGTTTAGCCGGCGTCGGATACTGCGCCGTCGTCAGCGGCGCGATCGCGTCCACAGTCGCCTTCAATGCCTTGCCCGCCGTCAGCGCTTCACCGATCACGAACTGTGCGTAGCCGTGCCAGCTCGTCTCGCCGCCGGCCGCCACGTGATACGTACCGTAGGGAAAATCGGCGCCGCGCGACCGTGCATGCGCGCGCACCAGATGCGCGCTGAGGTCGGCCAGCAGCGCAGCAGGTGTCGGTGCGCCGAACTGGTCCGCGACGACGGTGAGTTTGTCACGCTCGGCGGCAAGGCGCAGCATCGTCTTGGCGAAGTTGCCGCCGTGCGCACCCACGACCCAGCTCGTACGCAGGATCAGGTGGCGCGGATTGGCCGCGGCCAATCCGTGTTCGCCTTCGAGCTTGGTGCGTCCGTACACGCCCTGCGGCGCAGGCTGGTCATCTTCCGTATAGGCTCCCTGCTTGGTGCCATCGAACACGTAATCCGTCGAATAATGGAGCACGAGCGCCCCCAGCCTTGCGCCCTCCTCACCGAGGATGGCCGGCGCGACCGCATTGACGGCGCGGGCTGCCGCTTCATCGGACTCGGCCTTGTCGACAGCCGTGTAGGCCGCGGGGTTGACGATCACGTCCGGCTTGACGCGGCGCACGAGGCTGCGCAACGCATCGGCATCAGCCAGGTTGCAGTCCTGCGTGCCGACGGCATGCACCTCGCCGAGCGGCGCCAAAGCACGCTGCAGCTCGAACCCGAGCTGGCCGTTCTTGCCGGTCAGGAGGATCTTCATTCAGGCTCCGTATTGTTGGCCGACCCAGTCGCGATAGCTGCCGCTCGTCACGTGCTGGACCCATGCCTGGTTGTCGAGATACCACTGCACGGTCTTGCGGATGCCGGTCTCGAACGTCTCGGCAGGCTTCCAGCCCAGCTCGCGCTCAAGCTTCGTCGCATCGATCGCATAGCGGCGGTCATGGCCGGGACGGTCCGTGACGAACGTGATCTGCGTGGCATACGACTGACCATCCGCGCGGGGACGCAGTTCGTCGAGGATGGCGCACAGCGTGCGCACGACGTCGAGGTTCGCCTTCTCGTTCCAGCCGCCGACGTTGTAGACCTCGCCCAGCTGGCCGGCCTCGAGCACGCGGCGGATCGCCGAGCAATGGTCCTTCACATACAGCCAGTCGCGGATTTGCTGCCCGTCGCCGTAGATCGGCAGCGGTTTACCGGCCAGTGCGTTATGGATGCACAGCGGGATCAGTTTTTCAGGGAAGTGATACGGACCATAGTTGTTGGAGCAATTCGTAGTCAGCACCGGCAGGCCGTACGTGTGGTGGTAAGCGCGCACGAGGTGGTCGCTGGCGGCTTTGCTGGCCGAATATGGACTGTTCGGTTCGTAGCGATTGGTTTCGCTGAAGGCAGGGTCGTCTTTGCCAAGCGAGCCGTAGACTTCGTCGGTGGACACATGCAGGAAGCGGAACGCAGCCTTGCGGTCGTCCGGCAGCGCGCCCCAGTATTCGCGCACGGCCTCGAGCAGGTGGAAGGTACCGACGATGTTCGTCTGGATGAACTCGCCCGGACCGTGGATACTGCGATCGACGTGGCTCTCGGCGGCAAAGTTCACGACGGCACGTGGCTGATGCGCCTCCAGTAGGCGGCGCACGAGGTCCACGTCGCCGATGTCGCCGTGCACGAACACGTGTTTCGGATTGTCGCGAAGGCTGGCCAGATTCTCGAGGTTGCCGGCATAGGTCAGCTTGTCCAGATTGATGACGGGCTCGTCATTCAGGGCACACCAGTCCAGCACGAAATTACTGCCAATAAAACCCGCGCCGCCTGTCGTCAAAATCATTTATACATTCTCCGGTTGACGGGACACGCGCGGAGCCGGATCTGCGAACCGTACCTGTTCGGCCGGCCCGAGAATCCGGCAGTAACGCACGATCCCAGATTTAAATCATCAATAACTGCCAAACCACGCCACGCTGACCGATTTCGCACCCGGCGTTACCGCGAAGTTCGAACGTGTATCGGCACGCTGGGCTTGCCACAACCAGCCCCCGACCGCCATCCCGAGCACGCCGCCGGCGACGACGTCCGACACCCAGTGCTGACGACCCGCCGTGCGTCCCAGCGAACCCGCGGCCGCCAGGCCGTACAGCCATGGCGCGTCGTATTCCTGGGCAAATGGCGTCACGGCTGCAAAAGCCACGGTAGCATGATTCGATGGGAACGACGCATTGGAGCGGTCTTTCGCCTTGGCCCATTGCCCCGCATCTTCGTTCGGCCGGGCACGCCCGGCGATATTCTTCGCCGCGATCGACAGGGCTGCGGCACCGACCACCGATTCCAGCGAGATGATACCAATGTTTTGCATGCGCGCATCGCCAAATGCCACGGCACTCGCAGCCGCACCGGCCAGCACGACCGGAGTCGCCTTGCCCACATTATTCCAACCGCGTGCAATGCTTGAACCCTGGTGTTTCTTCATGAAACGGTCGACCGGCTTGTCGAGCAGCGCGCCGGCCAGGATGGCGCCGCCGCCGATGACGGCACCGTTGGCCCATTGCGGCAGCGTCGGCGTCGTCGTGCTCGCCTGCTCGACGCGCATGCGGAACAGCGGCCACAGGTTTGGCATGGCGTCGACGGGCGGATTCACGGCGGGCAGCTTCTGCTCATCGCGCCGTTCGGCGAAATTGCCGAGGCCGTCGAACGTCGTCATGTCGCGGCGCGGCTGCTCGACCATATCGTACAGATCGCCGGGGCTCGCCACCATCTGGCCGACGTCGCGCGTCCACGGCGACAACGCGACGCTGGCGTTGTTCTGGCTGTCGAACGGCAGCATGATGTTCAACGGTACGGAGAGGAATACACCCTTGTCGTTGTACGGATTGGCTGGCGTACCCGGGCTGGTAATATCCTTGCCGTTGGTTTTTGCGTACCACGCGCCGACTTCCACGCCCGACAGGAAGCGGCGCTTGAATTCGAATCGGACGCCGTCGTCCTTCGCTAGGAATCGCCCTGCCCGCGCAGTGGCGGTGATACCGTATGGCAGCTTGTAATGCAGCGATGCGAGCGCGGTCACCGTCTTGTAGTCGCGCGTATCCAGCCAACCCCGGTAGCCGCGCTGCTGCAAGGCGTCGGCACTGACGTCCACCGCCCAGCGGCTGTCCTTGGGCAGATAAAGCATTTGTCCGCCAAAGCCGCGGAACATTTCTTCGTAAATGCCGCCCGACAGGCGCGCGTATACGCGCTCGTCCGGCATCATGTATTTGTTGATCAGCAAGCGATTCAGCTTGAAACGTCCGCCGCGTTTATATTCGGCCACATCGGTACGCACGTGCGGCAACAAGCTGTTGGACGTCTGCGTCACACCGGATACGTCTTCAAAAGCTGTCAGCTTCAGGTCGCTGTTCAGGTACAGACCATCCGCCAGCCGACGATCATAATTGATGGCCGCCCAGACTTCGTAACGCAAGGCGCCGCTCGGGTCATTGAAGAACAACGACAACTTGGGCTGCACCTTGAAACGGTTCGCTTCACGATCCTCAGAGGAGACCTGGACCATCTCGCCATCGCGTCCGACCCGCACCGCCAGGCCTTCGTTCTCGCCGCCGCCGACGGCAGCAAGAAGACCATGCCGGTCGTCCTGCACCTTGTCCGACGGCCTCGCGTAACGAACGTCCACGGTATCGAGAAAAGCGTCACGACTGGCGAGACCCGTCAGGTAATCGCTCAGGCGTTGCATGTCAAGAAATTCGTACGTGGCGATCGGCTGCTCGAGCTTCGTGTACGTAATACTGATCCGACGCGTGCCTTCTGGGGCAAAAGCCAGAGCGGTACGTGCCGCACGACCTATCGCACGCCCCATGTTCGAAATGCGGCTGTTGGTCAGCGTTACCTTCAGCGAGGCGTCTTCGAACTCGACGCGAACATTCTTGAAATCCTGCTTGACCAGCGCCTGCACCAGCTCAGCGCCATGCGTACCGCTCTGCTGCCATTCGGCGGCCGTCACGCGCGCTGGCGCCTGCTTCGGATCGAACGGTTGCGGTTCATAGACCTTCGGAATGAACTCGCGTTCGGAGAATGGAATGCTGACGTAAACGTTCCCGCTGAAGTGGTCACGCTGACGGGCGAGCTTCGCTCCGAGCCACCCCCAGCGGTATTCAACGCCCAGCGCCGGTCCCTTCTCGTGCTCGGCCGCGCCGGTGCTAGTGGCCTTGAAATCCTTTTTGTAGTTGGTCGCATCGTATTCCGCGACGAGTGCCCAGCCAGGCACGGACAACGGCGCCCAGCGCGCGCCGGCGAAGAAGCCGTCAGGGCGCGTTCGGCCATAACCGATGCTGGCTTCGACATTGCGCGCGGCACCGAACGTCCTGGACGCGACGACATATGCCCCCCTGAAGAGTTCTGTCCCCTGAAGGTCCGTGGCGCCAACCGAGATCGCCGGCATCCATTTACCCTGCTTCCAGACGTTGACTTTCGCGTCGACGACCTTGTCCTTGTAGCGGCCGTAACCTTGCCAATAGTCCGCATTGCCCTTGTTGAACTCATTGGTACCGGTAATCGATACATAGCGCCCGGTTACCTGCAGAAATGGCAGAATTGTGTCGGTCACCCAGGTGCTGCCGTAAGGGCTGTCGTACGCATAACCGACGGTGAACGTGCCGTCCGCTTCGACCCATGCCGACGGCATGTTGATGTAGCCGGACTGCCCCTGGATGGTCGGGGTCGCTGCGAAGACGTTGGCGCCGCTGAGCGCGAGCACTCCCAGCAAGGCCCGCTTGGGAGTGAGATGATTGACTATTAACATTGAACCGAGAGAGAGACTGACGGGGCTCAAGCCGCGAGGCTAAAGATGAACTGCAGAGTTTAACACTTGGCAAATCCCGAGCCAACTGGAGGACACGTACCTGTGCTCTACCGATTGCAGTTGTCATGAAACCGTAATAGTCCATGTTCGGCGCGATACAAACCACGACCATGTCCCTCTTGTGAATGACAGATATCCGCGATCAAAATAACACATTCAAAATCGGCGATAGCTGTCCCTACATGGCGCATTGTCGCTCAAGCGTGACGAGGGATCGGTAGCCTGTTAATTCATATCGCCAGGAAAGAAGATGTTAAAAAAAACCATTTGTTCCCGCGGGGAATTTACGCAATGGGACCATACTGCCCTTCAAGGCCAGCTTTGACACGTGAGCAGTAAATCCAGCATGCAACAAACTGTTGCATACTGGCCGCAGCTCGTAACAAAACGGGACGAATCATGCATTTTTTGCTTGAGATCAAGTATCATTATGGTATCTAGCACGATTACGTTCGCGCTGCTGCGCCCACCAAAGTGTTGTAGCCAGTGAGATCAAGCAATCTCGCCATTACGCACAAGCACATTTATCTCGGCCATTATTTTCCAGCGTCGGCACCGATGCGAATTGGATATTCGGCCAAAACACTATATTTTAATTAGCGCCACGATGAAGTCGACATTTCTTAATCTATCCCGACGTAAAAAGCAGGCCATTGCCGCGCTCGCAGATTTGGCTTTGATTCCGTTGATGTTTATTTTCTCGCTGGCGCTTGCGTACCATTCGGGCGACGTTGCGGTATACAAATCGCATTTGCTGCCGATTCTGTTGGCGCCATTTATCGCGATTCCGGTATTCGTGCGCATTGGCCTTTATCGGGCGGTGATTCGATACATCGACCACCAGATCGTAATGACCGTGGTGCAGGGTGTACTCACGACGACTCTGCTTCTCACGATCGTCAGTGCATTGAAATCTAGCAATGAATTCTCGATTGCACCTTTCATTATTTTCTGTGCACTGCTGGGTTTGTATCTGCTCATCAGCCGGTTTAGCGCCCGCGGCTTTTTCCTGGGCGACCGTGGGGCCGGACCGCGGGTAAAGGTCGTGATCTACGGCGCGGGAGATGCGGGCTCGCAGTTGGCGAACGCCCTGTTGCCCGGCAAGGAATACCTCCCGATCGCGTTCGTGGACCGTAATCCGCAATTGCACAACGCAACCGTTTTAGGCATCAAGGTCTACCCCGTTGAGCGGCTGGCGGGCCTGATCAAGTCGCACGGCATCGAAGCCGTGCTGCTTGCGATTCCTTCGCTCAGCGCGACGGAACAGCGGCGCATCATCGACGAATTGACGGCGCTGCACGTGCGCGTCAAGGTAACGCCGCCAATCCAGAATCTGGTCCAGGGCATGTCCCGCGTCGACGACGTTCGGGAAATCGAAATCGAAGACCTGTTGAGCCGCGATCCTGTTGTCCCGGAGCGCAAACTGCTTTCCACATGCATCACCGGGAAGTCCGTCGTCGTCAGCGGCGCAGGCGGCTCGATCGGTTCGGAACTGTGCCGTCAGATCATTCAACTCGGCCCGAAGCGCATCGTCCTGCTCGAGCTTTCCGAGTTCGCGCTTTACACGATTGATCAGGAATTGCGTGCCTACGTCCGGAACCATGACTTGGACATTGAAATCGTTCCATTCATCGGCTCCGTCGGCGACTTCAAAAAATGCAAGGAAATCCTCATCAATTTTGAGGCCGAAACGGTGTACCATGCGGCTGCTTACAAGCATGTGCCGCTGGTCGAACAAAACCCGGTGGAAGGCATTCAGAACAACGTTTTCGGCACGCTCGCATTTGCAAATGCCGCCGTGGAGGCGAAAGTCAAATGTTTCGTTCTTGTTTCGACCGACAAGGCGGTGCGTCCCACCAACGTCATGGGCGCGACCAAGCGTCTTGCCGAACTCGTTCTGCAGGCACTATCGCGTCAGCACAGCGGCACGCGCTTCTGCATGGTCCGGTTCGGTAACGTGCTCGGCTCGTCGGGTTCGGTCGTTCCGCTGTTCCGGCGCCAGATCGCCCAAGGCGGACCGGTCACGCTGACCCATCCCGAAATCACCCGTTACTTCATGACGATTCCCGAAGCGTCCCAGCTGGTTCTCCAAGCCAGTGCGATGGGCAAAGGCGGCGACGTCTTCGTTCTCGACATGGGACAGCCTGTAAAGATCGCCGACCTCGCGAAAAAGATGATTCACCTCAGCGGCCACGAAGTCGCTTCAGACCAGAACCTCGAAGGTATCGAAATTCGTTTCGTCGGCCTCCGTCCCGGCGAAAAATTGTACGAAGAATTGCTGATTGGCGATAACGTAACTGGCACCGACCATCCGCTGATCATGCGTGCTCAAGAAGCCGAAATCGCGTGGCCATTCCTTGAACTCATGCTCAAGCAACTGGAAGACGCTTGCGCGCGTGCCGACCAAGAAGCGATCCGTGCACAACTGCGCAAGATCGTGCCGGAGTTCACGCCGTCGTCCGACATCGATGAGCATATCTGGAAGAAAACGGCTGGGGTCATCAACACTGAATTACCCGGTGCCGTGGTCAATTCGCGTGCGTGATATTCAAAAATTGCGGCGATCCGCCCGTACGGGCCGAGCCGGACCGCCGCAATTTGGTGACTCAACGGCGGATAAGCTTCGAGCTCATGGAATGTCCGAACCATTCTGATCGAGAATCCTGGCACGCCAACAAAAAGGCCGCTTCGAGAGCGGCCTTTTTGTTGATGTAAAACTGGAGTTACTTGGACTCTGCAGCAACAAGTCCCACAGACGCCGTTTGCTCGAGGCGAACAGCTCTTGAGAAAACGTCGCGGATTGCTTCAGTTACCTGTGCCATCCAATCGTCAGTGATCGTCGGATGCACAAGGAACATCAAACTCGTTTCGCCCAGTTCCTGGGCAACGGGCAGACGCTCTTTAGGTCGAGTTGGTACCGTTTCAAACGCTTTTTCGAGATAGATTTCGCTGCACGAGCCGGTAAAACAGGGAACGCCGGCAGCATTGAGTTCCTCGACGAGGCGGTCTCGTGTCCAGCCCGACTGCAAATGTCCAGCCTCGACATACACGTAATACTTGTAGCACGCATGGCCGATGGACGGGGAAGGCGTCGGCACGCGGACGGCCGGGATTTGTTCGAATACACGCCGAAGAGCGTCCGCGTGTTTGCGGCGCACCTGTCTCCAAGTGTCGAGCTTGGCGAGCTGTAATCGTCCGATTGCAGCCTGAAATTCGGTCATTCGCCAGTTCGTACCGAAGGTGTCAGTCAACCAGCGAAAGCCGGGGGGATGCTGCCGACGATACACTGCATCATAACTACGTCCGATATCCTTGTACGCCCAGGCACGCTCCCAAACGATCTCATCGTTCGTAGTCAGCATGCCGCCTTCACCGCCTGTCGTCAAGATTTTGTCCTGACAGAATGAAAATGCCGCCGCGTGGCCGAACGACCCAACCGGCTTGCCTTTGTATGTCGCGCCGTGCGCCTGCGCACAGTCCTCAATAACCTTCAGCCCATGCTCTTGTGCAATTGCCATGATCTCGTCCATATCGCATGGCCAGCCAGCCAAGTGCACGACAACAATCGCACGGGTGCGCGGCGTGATCGCAGCGCGGATTGCTGCCGGGCTGATATTGCCGCTGTCACGGTCTACGTCAACCACGACCGGCAATGCACCTCGCATGACAATGCAGCTAGCCGAAGCGATATAGGTCCGGCTAGTCGTGATCACCTCGTCACCGTCACCCACGGCAAGCGCATACAGCGCGAGCTCCAGAGCAACAGTACCGTTGGCTACCGCGACGGCGTATTTAGTGCCAACATAGTCGGCGTATTCCCGTTCGAATTTACGGCATTCGTCACCGGTCCAGTAATTGACTTTACCGGAACGCAATACTGCAGTCGCTGCTTCAATTTCGTCGGGCGCGAACAGCGGCCAAGGCGCTGGCGGCGGCAGTTTATTTTGGGTATTTGATGTCAATTGATTATCCTAGCTGTCAACAGTGCAAGCGCTACGACTTGCGACACGATTGAATAGTTAGCGCAGCAATCCTGGCAATGATGTCGCGCGTTAAATGGAAGATATTATCACACGTCCTGACGCGCTCTTCACGACGGGTGGTCGCTCAACCCTGGCGAGGACGGCCGCTTCCCTCGAATTTTGGCATCGTATTCGTGCCCTGTGCACTGATATCGCTTCTGACCAGGACCTTTTTTACAGTCAAGAATAGAATACGCAAATCTAGCCAAAACGACCGGTTATCGACATACCAGACGTCATATACGAATTTTTGCTCCCAATCGATGGCATTACGTCCATTAACCTGAGCCCATCCAGTAATGCCGGGCCTGACCTCATGACGGCGTGCTTGGAATGGCGTATACAGATCTAGATATTCCATCAATAAAGGACGAGGTCCGACCAGGCTGAGATCCCCACGTATCACGTTGAAAAGTTGCGGTAACTCGTCAAGGCTCGTTTTTCGAAGAAAAAGTCCAAGACGCGTCAGCCGCTGGTCGTCCGGCAAAAGGTCCCCTGCGCTATCGCGTTCCGAAGTCATTGTGCGGAACTTGTAAACATTGAATGGCTTGCCACGCAGGCCTGGACGCTTTTGCGTGAACACCACCGGTCCGCCCAGTCCAATACGTACGACAATCGCGACGATCAGCATGACCGGAAGGAAGACCAGCGCGGCGCACGTGGCAATCAGTAAATCGAACGTTCTTTTCAACATGGCACACGGGAATCTAATTAGCTCAGTTACTGTGAGATACGGTTACGGGAGATGACGCACTCCTGCGCATCCAGTTATGCAGATGTTCTGCCGCCAATTCCAGTTTTTCGACCCAAAATCTGGGAGCATATTCACTCGCGACATCCGCGCGTTGCGGGTGGATATTGGTCCCGTCGTCGATCAGGCCAACCGTCAACCAGCCAAGCTGATTTGGCGCTACGAAATCCTTGCGCGGATTGTCACCGATGTATGCGTAGCGTTTTCCCGGCCAGCGCTCCATGATCGCCACGAAGCGGTCCGGAGATGGCTTCTCCGAGCCGTATTCTTCCGAAACGTAAGCCGGCAATTCATCGAGCCGCAAAGAGGCCAGTTTCAGGCGCTGACTCACCGATCGCCCGTCCGTCAGGACAGCCAATTGTGCACCAGCGTGCCGCAAATCGTCCAGCCAGCGTGCGACCGACGACCGTAGTTCGATCGTTGGGCGATGCAGTCGGTACATCCATAGAAAAGAGTCCTTCGCGTGCGTCGGCAGTCCCAGAATGCCGCAAGCCACGGCCCATACGTCCCGGTTACCGCCGGCATAGGCATCGACGAGTTCGTTACCTAGCGCTACTCCGTAGATTGCATTGATTTCGGTAGTCACCGCCCGAATGCCCGACAGGACATACTCGCTTTCTTTGTAAAGCGTATCGTCGAGGTCGAGTACGACCACCATGTCATTGAGCTGCAGCATGCCCATGCACCAGCACCTTCGCGTCGTAGCGCAGCATCAGCAGGTTCGACTCCCATTGGTCGAAAAAGCCTATTTCTTCACCCAGCAGATATTCGCGAATGAGCCACCCAGGGTAATTGGCGCCCGCCGCGTAAGACAGAGGATACCCACCGCCGAACCTTGGGTTGATCTCGATGGCAAGGTAGCTGTCCCCTTCCAGTTTCGTAAAGAACTGGAACGTCAGGCAGCCGCGAGCGCCAACCACCGTTTTCAACCGCGGCAGCAGGTACTCGTAAAGCGCATGTTTTCGCGTCGCCCCCTTGCTGACCTCGCCCCCGCGAACTTCGATACGTTCACGTGGCACCAGACAGCACAGTTGGCCCGACTTGTTGTAATACGCGTCGATCGTATATTCAGCATGGTCCTTGCCGATCAGCTCAGCGAACATCATGCGCGGGTTGTGCAGCATGTCGCGCGTCAAACTGTCTTTATTCTCGACAATGGCTGCGCCAACGCTGCAGCTGCCGTCGTATGGTTTGGCAAAGCAGGGAAACGTGATATTTTCAACGTCGTAGATTCTGGGGGAACGAATGCCCAGCTGTTCGAGGAAAGCGGCCGTCTTGCGCTTGTCGCGGCAATTCGCCACCAGCTCAACGCTGGAGATGACGAGGTGAATACCGCGCGCCGTAAAATCGCCGACGCGTTCGGACAAGACCATCAGCTCCGTGTCGATGGTCGGAATGACCATGCCGATTGCGTTATCGATGCAAATGTCGACAATGCGATCACAATATTCGGCACTGGTCGCTCTCGGTACCGAAAAGGCGCCATCGGCCACTTGGCAGGCGGGCGCGAGCTGGGGAGTCAGATCAGCCGCGAACACCTTCGCGCCAGGAATCAATACGCCGAGCTCGGCACGAAAAGCCTCGATCAGTTCCACGCGCCGGCCTGCCGACAATATCAATACGTTTTTCATTGGTCATTCGAAAGCGCGCACGCTTTTTTCATAAATAGGATTAAGCCGAGTTGGAGAATCCGGCGTGTGAACGTCAAGCCTTGCGCCGCATAAGCTGCTGGAAGAGCTCAGCGAATTTTCGGCCGCCGCTCTGCAACGATAAATTTTCCTGATAGAACTTCGTCGCGTTCTCCGCCATTTGTCCGCGTTCAGCAACGGTCAAGGCCGCGAAGCGCAGAACGGCATCGGCTATCTCGGCATCATTTTCGGGGCTGACCGCAATTCCAGCCTGTGCCTTTGTTACTAGATCTGCGGCATCGCCGCGTACACCCATCAGAATGGGTTTGCCGACAGCGAGGTAAGCCTGCGTCTTCGACGGAATCGTGATCGTAAACAACGGATCGTCTTTTAAATGGACGAGCAGAACATCCGCACGCGACAGGATCGTGCCTACTTCGGACATCGGCACCCTAGGCACGAAACGCAGATTCTGCACGCCCATTTGGTCTGCCAGCGCCTTCAATGATTCGACTTCGACCCCGGCACCCACGAACACGAAGCGAACGGTTTTGTTACGTTCCCAGACGATCTGGGCGGCCCGGATTACGGCCTCGAGTGCCTGTGCCTTGCCGATATTGCCAGCAAATACCACATTGAAATAGCCATCCATATAGGATGTGTCAACATTGGCCGCACTATCGATGGCAAGAGCCTGCTCGTCGCACCAGTTGTAGATGACCGAGATGCGTTCGGGAGCAATGCCACGCTCGATCAGTATCTTGCGAAAGCCCGGCGATAATACGACAACGTGGCTGGCTCGACGATAGGTCCATTGGCAGACTTTCCCTGCCAGCGCAAGTGCGCGTTCGTTATTGATCATTCCCGTCGAACGCAGCGTATCGGGCCATAAGTCCTGAATGTCGATGACGTATGGAGTACGCCGCAGAAATCCGATAATCGCTGCCGACAGGCCCGCCGTAATAGGTGGATGGTAGACATAAATGATATCCACCTTTTTCGCTCCAAACACGCCGTATAGACATGAGGACAACATGAAACTGACGTAATTGAATACTCGCTTGAGTGCCGAGCCGCTATGGCTCGGATACAGTGGCACACGAGTAACCTGGACGCCATCGATCACAGTACGGCTCAGCCATTTCTGGCGGTAGCCATCATAGATTTTTCCACCAGGATAGTTCGGAAACCCGGTGATGACCTCGACCTCATGGCCGAGTGCCTGCAACTCGCGCGCAAAAACGAGTCCTTTAAATGTCGGTTCTGGATCGAACCATTGCGTCAGCAGCAGGATTCGCAACGCTGTCCCTTTCGCCGATCAATATTTCTTCCAAACCACGCGATTCACGTAGTCGGTATAGCTCTGGATAATGCGGACGACCTTATCGGAGACGTTGGGGGCGCTGTAATCCTTAACCAGCAACATGCTCCGCTCGCCGCCGCGCGCCTGATTGGCCAGAATCGCCAATCCCTGAAGAATGCGCTCGAGTTCCAGACCGGTCATCATTACCGCCGCTTCTTCCATACCTTCGGGACGCTCATGCGCTTCGCGCAGATTCAGCGCGGGGAAATTCAGGATCGACGATTCCTCATTGATCGTTCCGCTGTCCGACAGCACGGCGCGCGCAGACATCTGCAATTTAACGTAATCGTGGAACCCGAGCGGCTTCATCAGGCGGACCAGGGGATTAAAGCTGGCGCCCGTGGCGTCGATGCGCTTTTGAGTACGCGGATGCGTCGATACGATGACCGGCAAACCATATGCTTCCGCCACGCCGTTCAGTGCCGCGACAAGCTTGCCGAAGTTCGTAGGCGATTCGATATTTTCCTCGCGATGCGCACTCACGACGAAATAGCTACCCTCTTCCAATTGCAGTCGGGTCAGCACATCCGAGCTTTGGATCCTCGAACGGTAATGCGTCAGAACCTCGTACATGGGGCTGCCGGTCTTGATCACTTGGTCCGGATGCAGTCCCTCGCGCAGCAGGTAGTCACGGGCGATCGAGCTATAGGTGAGGTTGATGTCGGCCGTATGATCCACGATACGCCGGTTCGTCTCTTCCGGTACACGCTGATCGAAGCAGCGATTGCCCGCCTCCATGTGGAAGATCGGAACTTTACGACGCTTCGCCGGGATGACCGACAGGCAGCTGTTGGTATCGCCCAACACCAGCATTGCTTCCGGCTGCACCTCGGCCAGGACGCGGTCAACGCCACCGATCACGTTGCCGATGGTTTCCGCTGCGGAGTTTGCTCCAGTCGCACTGTTCAGGAAATAGTCGGGCTTACGAACGCCGAGGTCGTCGAAAAAGATCTGGTTCAGCTCATAATCGTAGTTCTGGCCAGTATGAACCAGCACATGGTCGCAATACTCATCGAGGCGGGCAAGCACGCGAGACAGGCGAATAATCTCCGGACGCGTGCCCACCACAGTCATTACTTTTAGTCGCTTCATGCTTCTACTTTCATCGATATGGTATCCGGGCGGTTACGGTCGAAAATCTCGTTCGCCCACAACATGACGATCATCTCGTCATCGCCGATATTGGTAATGTTATGGGTCCAGCCGGGGACGGTTTCAACAATCCTCGCCTCGCCCCCACAAGTTATCAATTCGTACGTCTCGTTCGTCGTAATGTGTCGAAAGCCGAATTTAGCCTTCCCTTTGATAACCAGGAATTTTTCTGTTTTACTGTGATGATAATGTTCACCGCGCGTAATTCCCGGATGTGCGGTGAAATACGAAAACTGTCCGCAGTCAGGCGTTTTCAGCATTTCGACAAAAACGCCGCGCGGATCGCCATGGCGCGGCACTTCGTAAGCAAACGATTCTGGCGGAAGATAGCTGATGTAAGTGCTGTACAGAGCACGTACGAGACCGGTGCCGACCGGCGGAGTCACCAGAGTTTTACGAATGTCAGCAAATTCCTGCAGAAGATCCGCGACTTCGCCGACCGTCGTCGAATAAACCGGACCAGCATGCGCGTAAAGCTCATCTCGATCCCGCACAGGGTTCGCCACGCAGTCGACCATGGTTTGCACGACGTCATCGACATAAACCAGATTCAACGGTGCCGTACGATCATTGATCGTAATAGGCAAACCACGACTGACGTTATAGCAAAACGTCGCAACCGCCGAATTATAGTTGGGCTTCGCCCACTTGCCGAATACATTGGTAAGGCGAAAAACATGAACGGCGGCGCCCGTATCGGCACCATAACGTCGCACGGTAGCCTCGGCCGCACGTTTGCTCTGTCCGTAAGCGTTCTCGAGAGTTGCTTGGGTCGACGAAGACAACACGAGACTTGCACGACGGCCCGCAACAGTCAAAGCCGCGCATATCTGCTCGGTAAGGCCTGCATTACCCGTCTCAAAGTCCTTGGGATCTTGGGGACGATTCACGCCCGCGAGATGAAAGACGAAATCGGCGGCGGTAAGGGCTATCTCCACTGCACTTGCAGATGTATCGCGCGTGATCTTGGTGATGTTTTCGTACCCAAGCTCACGGAGCCGAATAGCCAGGTTTTTGCCGATGAAGCCATCGGCGCCGGTGATAACGATATTCAAAGTTTAGCCCTCCGGAAAGGCAGGCTCACCACGAGCGAGACGTTCGGCAAAACCCAGCTTTTCCAGGAGCGTCTTCATGCCTTCAACATCCAAGCGGGTCGTATTGTGCGAGTTGTAATCTTCGCCATGCAGACTTTCTGTCAACTTCTGCTCGCCCTGCTCGACGAATTTGTTGTAATTGAGATCACGGGCGTCGGGCGGTACGCGGTAGTAACCGCCGAGATCTTCTGCGCAAGCCATTTCTTCTCGGCTCAAAAGCGCCTCGTACAGTTTTTCGCCGTGACGCGTACCGATTTCAAGCACAGGGTGATTCTGCCTATCGAGCATTTCGAGAATCGCGCGGGTCAGTACTTCGACCGTAGCAGCTGGCGCTTTCTGGACGAACATATCGCCGTTCTCGCCATGCTGGAATGCAAACAACACAAGCTCGACGGCGTCTTCCAGCGTCATCATGAAGCGAGTCATGGACGGATCGGTCACGGTAATCGGCTTGCCGGACAGTACTTGATCGACAAACAGTGGAATGACAGAGCCGCGGGAGGCCATCACGTTGCCGTACCGGGTACCACAGATGACGGTTTCCGTACCGCTCAGATTACGACTGGCGGCGACCATCACTTTTTCCATCATTGCCTTACTGATGCCCATGGCATTGATCGGATAAACAGCCTTGTCGGTGCTGAGGCAAACGATACGCTTTACTCCTGAGGCGATTGCCGCCTCCAGAACGTTTTCCGTACCCATCACGTTGGTGCGAACAGCCTCCATCGGATGAAATTCGCACGACGGCACTTGCTTCAATGCGGCCGCATGGAAAACATAATCTACGCCGCGCATGGCAGAGCGGACACTGCGGATTTCTCGAACGTCGCCGATGTAGAACTTGAGCTTCGGATCATTGTAGCGCTTGCGCATGTCATCCTGTTTCTTCTCGTCACGACTGAAGATACGGATTTCCTTGATGCCGGTCGACAGGAAGCGCTTTAATACGGCGTGGCCAAAAGATCCGGTTCCTCCGGTTATCAACAAAGTTTTATTGTCAAACATTTTTGAATCTCACAAAGATACGTTTAAGTCAGTAGGGATTCGGTGACCCCGTTGGATTGCGATTGTAAGGTGGACCAGTTCAGGGCACGCCGAATCCGGTTCCGCCGTTGAGGATATCGACGATGAACCCTACCCCCTTTACTGAGAGGTAAAGGGAAATCAAGTACGAGACCAGAGCCGGACGTCGTCTGGCCAGAAAGATCAGCCGCCACATCACACAAAACACAAGAATATTGACGCGAGACTCCCCGATAACAAGAATCACGGCAAGGAAAAACATGAATTCGGCAATCATGCCGAAGTCGAATCGGGATATATACGCGACGATCAAAAAACTTGCCCCAAATGTGACAAGATTAATATCGCCACGCTCGAGAACGTAGGAAAGAACTTTAAGCTGCAGAACCGGAACAGTGAAAAATATGCTCACGCAGACCGCGGCGACCGCCAGCAATTCTATCACTGGCAACTTCGCCGCTCCCGTGAAAAAGCTTCTGATTCGTTCGGCAACGAAGATGATGATCAGCTGAAAATGCGAAAACAGGGCGAGCGCTGCCGACAACTTACGGCACGACGATCGCGACAGACAAACTGTCATCATCAGGAACATGAGACCAAGTTTCAGACGTTGAGCACCGAAGCACACCGCCAGGAAGTAAAAATTCAGCGGAACTGAAACCAGAAACCACACCACGTTTTTGCCGTAGTGCCGATAAACCGCGTAAATCGCGAACGTCAGGCCGAGATTTGTCAGGTATATGAAGGCGTCGTAACTCAGCAGTTGTGCTGCGAGGTAAAAAATAACGTAGCTGAAAAATTCCGACGCGCCGATTCCGTCCTGAAATGCCTCGTAACCATCCAGGAAGTTCAATCCTTTCAAGGCATCGTACATAGCGTTGTACGCAATGCCGTCGCCAACCTGGACGTGGTCACGTAACAGGTAACTCTGCACAAGCGAGACCAGCGCAATAATAATTACGCTTGGGATCGTCGATAACGAGATCCGCGCATGGCTGCGTGGCGGCAGAGGCGCTGTCGACTCGTCGATCGCCAAGGTGTTATTACTCATGCCTTTGTTCGGAAAAATTCATACATGAGAAGACTGGTTACGACGGTCGCGTAACGTTCGATCAACGCCGAGACGGTCAAAGGCCGCAACTTTTACGAAAGCCCCAAGAGTTCGCCACCAATACATCGTTGACTTGGCGCAACGAAGTACGAGGGCGTTATCGCTCAATTTATGTAATCCATCAACCGTCTTATCTATGGAAAACTCCTTCGCCTTCAGCGAGCATGCTGTCCCCGCAACAGCGACTTCCTTCTCTGAACCCAGTAGACGAATAATTACGCTGCGAATTGCGATCAGAGGTCTACCATCAATTTTTTCATTGTAGGAGAGTCCAGATACGTCGCTAATCAAGCCATAAGTATCCGGTGTGGCAATCGATTCGATGCCGACGATACTGGGAACGCCTAAAGCAGCGGCCTCAATCAAAGCGGTTCCACTACCGACGAATGCCATAGCATGGGAAACCACAGCTGAAAACTGATCGTAAGGAATCGCCCCCTTGAATTCGACTTTCTCGACAACGCGCAACTCTTCGGCGAGTTGTCTTAGCTTAGGTTCGTTCTCACCGGCACCATATATTTCGTACCGAAGCGTCGGATAATCTTCCTTCAGTTCTGCGATCAGTCTGATCACATGTTCGTTATAGGTCTTGAATGGAACAAGATTCCCGATCGATACGATCAAACCTGGAACGTAACCGCGCTCATCTTCAACGGGAATATGGGGCAGCGAAATACCGATTGGAAGTATCGGAGCCGCGGAATAATTCTTGTCGAAAAATTTCGCGTATGTATCGCGATTAAATTCGTTAAAGAACAGTATATTCTGCTCTGGAATGTTGCAGAAGAGATGACGAATATTGGCGCTAAAGCTGTCGCCCGCCTCGAACAGGTATTCGTTCTGATGATAAACACCGGCCGAAATTTTTATACCAGAACAAATGCTCAACCACCTCATCGCCAGCACCATGCCGAAAATCCCCATCACGTGGACGGCGTTATTATTTCTTTCTAGCAATGCCGACACTTTCCGTTTGTCACAAGGAAGGAAAATGGAAACATGGTTCGTGCCAACCCATTTTAGCGCCGGATGCAGAAGTTCATGTAACATCACGATGTCGGCAAAGGTCGAAAGCTCTGCACGAACGACATGGTCGACGACGTTACTTAAAACGAGTACGGTGATACGCTCTTTGCGTGCATGGTACTGTTTCGCTACTCGCAATAGAAACGTTGATCCCCCGTTCATATTAAGAGAGCCAGCAAAAAAAATCATAACCTCTTCCAGTTTTCCAGATTTACCGAGCTGTTTGACAAAAGCGCCGCCATCAAACCGCTCCGCTCTTGCGTAAATAACGTTGGAGCACAAACTGCACAATCAAAAAATAGATGACGTAATTAACACAATAAGCATACGTAGCTCCGATTGCCCCATATCTGGAAACGAACATGTAGCACAATGCCACCAATGCTGTTGCCTGATAAACTTCGGCAGCGACATAAATTCTTGTGTTCGCCCTGGCTACAGCGACATAGCCGCCAATGTAAGCCGCCACCTTGAACGCGTCACCAATAAGCTGGGCCGTAAAAAATCCATGCATCGGCGCAAACTCCTTGGAGAACAATATCAAAATTATAGTGTCTCGAAAGAGGTACACCCCCCCCGCCATCGCAAGCAGCACCGGTATCGCAAACTTGTAAACCGTACGGATTTCCCATTTCATTTCTTCGCGCGTGCGTAATGCAGCAAGGCGCGGCAAATAGTAATTTGACAGAACCACCGTAATAAAGGAAAGATATGCATCAGATATCTTTGCAGTCGCCTGCCAGTAGCCGACGCCTGTCCAACTGTCGTGCACCTCGATTATTTTTCGAATGAACACTTGGGACATTTGCATTGTTAAAACAGATACCAGCAACATCAAAGAATAGCCGAGATACTGTTGAATCTTCTTTTTTTCCCAGATCGGCTTAAACTGCGCCCATTCCCATTTCAAACCTAGACGGGACCATGGAAGCAGCAGCAGGAAATAACAGGCCGGCATCCAGATAAGTCCATACATCGCCCCAGTGAGACCGTAATACATACTCCCGATTGCGACCCCAAAAGCCCCGGCCACCGCTCCTGTGGCGCTAATAAAGGCAAATGTACGAACCCGTTTCTGCCCGTTGACGAGCCCCAGAAAAAAATTTGTTCCAGCAATAGCAACCTGAGCAATCGCCAATACGCGGATAACATGCGTATATTGATCGGTCCTGAAGAGCCATGTCGAGATAGATGGGGCTGCTGCTGATAATAATACCCCTAATACAACCGAAGCAATCAGCGTTACCATACTTGCTGCGCCTACATATTGGCGCAGCTCTACAGGATTTTCTTGATACTCTGCCACATATTTAATGATGCCGGATGAGATGCCACCACCGGCCATCATCGTAATCATCGACATCAGGCTCATAAATTGTCCCAGTTGCCCCAGGCCCTGAGCGCCAATGTAGACGGCAATGATCTTTACAACGACGAGCCCTGCCAAAAGCCTGCTCAGCGTGGACGACGCGAAGAGCAGGCCAACTTTCAGGAAATGCATGAACCAGAGTAGAACGAAAGAATCTGTTCAGAAATAAACGAAACCTCGTCGTTGGTGAGTTCCGGGAACAGCGGAAGACGTACAAGACAATCTGTGAAACGATCGCTGTTCGGCAGTTCCCTGTCACCATGCTGCTTAGCAAAGTAAGGACTGCTATGAAGCGACAAGTAATGGAACACAGCAAGAATGCCGGCATTTTTGAGATGCGCAATCAGACGCGTACGCTCGTCTAAGTTGCGGCACACCAAATAAAACATGTGCGCGTTATTGGTAGCGTAGTCGGGAATTACCGGCAACGAGTACCAACCTTTTTGTGCTCCTTCGGCCAATTGCAGCGCATAGCCGTTCCAGACACGCAACCGCTCGCCCTGTATTTTGTCGATGGATTCGAGCTGGGCATAAAGAAATGCGGCAAGCAAATCTGATGGAAGAAAGGACGAGCCGATATCAACCCAACCGTATTTATCTACTTCACCGCGGAAGAAGGAAGACCGATTTGTACCCTTTTCGCGAATGATCTCTGCACGCTTGGCATAATCGTCGTCATTGACGACTAGCAGGCCACCTTCGCCGCACAAGATATTTTTGGTTTCGTGAAAAGAAAACGCCGATATTGCTCCCAGCGAGCCAAGCGGACGTCCGTTGTGAAATGAATCGATAGCTTGCGCGGCATCCTCGATCACGGGGATCCTGTGCGCGTTACTGATCGCCAAAATGCGATCCATGTCGCACGCGACGCCAGCATAATGCACGAGCACGATTGCTTTCGTACGCGAAGTAATAAGACGCTCGATCTCGGCAGGATCAATGTTCGGCTGATCAGACTGGCTGTCAGCAAAAACCAAATGTGCACCGCGAAGCGCAAATGCATTTGCCGTCGACACAAACGTAAATGAAGGCAAAATAACCTCATCTCCGGCCTGAATATTAAGCAAAATAGCGCACATTTCGAGCGCATCAGTGCAGGACGTAGTGAGTAGGTTATTCCTGAAATTGAACTTTTCAGCAAATAATGCCTGGCATTTTTTTGTAAATTCCCCGTCACCAGATAGTTTCCGAGTAGCTAAAGCGGAACTGATGTTGGTAAGTTCATTTCCCGTCAAAAACGGACGATTAAATGGAATCATTATTTCCAAACCACTTATGTAATGTGTAAAAACTGCGATAAGGCTCAAATCCATGGCGGCACCACACTTTTTGCGGCGCGACATTTGTGATTTGCGTAGAAACAATCAAACTGCGCAATTTGCGCTCAACCACCCAGTTACGCGCAAGACCGACCAAAGCATTGTAAATACCCACGCCCTGGTGGTTCGGATCGACTGCATTCAAGGCAATCTCCGCCGTATCAGAAGCACTACATTTCAAAGTCAAGAATCCGGCAATGGCGTTGTTATGGACAATCACCAGTACTTCGTCTGCAACCTGCTTACTCATGCAGGAATTAGCCGCCCAAGATCCGTATACCATGTCACAATCATCATTGGATAGGCGGGGATCTGCGTGATAGTGTCCAGCAAAGCCAGAGAATGCTATTTTGGCCACACGTTCCAATTCGGATGCGTCGTCGGGAACTGCCAGACGTGTCTTATAGCCAGCAGGCAATGATACCTCGACCGGGGTTACTTCCTGCTTGCGGTAATATACGAGTGTATCCATGATTTCAGCGCCACTCCGCTCCAACTGCTGCATCTTTTCTAGATGCTCAGCGGGACAGCGGATAATCAGCATCGACACCATCTTCTGTCGGCACCAGCGTTCTATGTCTTCAACATTGTCCGAATGCTCAACATTCAGCTTGGCTGTAACCATACCGAAACGCTGTTTATCAATTTCTGAAAGCCAAATGTTCATCTGAACGGAACTATTTATATACTTCTCTTATTGGTGCAAAGCATATTCGTCGCACCGAGTCGTGACGTCGAATGCCGGTATCTACACGCGGATCAGGAACGAATGTAGGACATGAAGCGACGCCAGTTTTCAGCTTCAGCAGGCGAGTGCAGTAGACGCTCCTTCATTTCGATCATGAAGGCCCAGGCAACAACGAGCAGAAGCGCTGCTCCAGCAGTGATCAAGCCAATTAGAGCACGTCGGGGCTTGGATTTTTTTTCCGGTTCGACGCCTGCATCCAAGACCTGTACCATCGAAGGATCTTTGGCCTCCTCCAGCCGAGCTGCCTCATATTGCTTAGCCAGCAATTCGTAAAGCATCTGGTTGTACTTCAGTTCACGCAATACGCGAATATTCTCCAGACCTGCCTCGCTTCTACCTCCACCATTTCCGCTCCCTTGCGGGCGGCCGTTTTCCAGCCGGGACAATTCTGCGCGCAGACTGGCGAGTTCCTGCTGGGTGCGACGGTATTCCGGGTTGGACGGCGTGACGAAAGCTTCTTTCGAGCCAAGCTCAATTTCCTTGGCCGAAATCTGGGCACGCAGTCGAGCCATGGTTTCCACGATAGCACGGCTCTCCGTATCGACGCTGATCACGCCCCGAGTATCCAAGGTGCTTTTCAACGTCATCTCGGCCTTGGCTAGATTATCTTTGGCCATTTCGAGTTGCTGCTGGAAAAACAGACGACGTTTGGCTGCTTCCGTCACGGCGAGAGTCTTGTTAAGACTTGCCAATTCCTCAACGTAACCGTTTGCCAGTTGCGCCACTCGCTTCGGATCTTCGTCGTCGACATCAATCGTAATGAGCCCATCCTTGCCGGAGACGATATTCGTATTTTCGGCAAGCTCTTTTCGCGCCTTTTCCAGAGACTCGGTGTCGTAGACTTTCTTGAGGTTGAATTTTGCGATAAGCCGATCGCTGATCGTACGGCTACGCAACATTCCGACATACAAGTCGTTCGGTGTTTTCAGTCCGGCGCCACCTGCAACCGCGCCGCCCAAACCGCCGAGTTGCGACAACAGGGCTGCGGCACCCGATTGCGACTGTTGTGGGGGAAGCAGCTTAACCGAGGAGCGATACACGTTAGGCAGAGCAAAGCTTGCGGCTACCGCAAATGCGGCAGCCGCTATCGGCAGAAGAATTATCTTTTTCTTATGCTTGGCGAGAACAATCAGTGCTTCGATCAAGCCAAGCTCTGCCGTCCTTGCATCTTCAGCAGTGCTTGTTGGGGTATGCTGCGCTTGAGTCATGATAAATAGATCATTCTTGGAAATTTTGGAAATTGGATAGCAGTCGGTCTACCAGCATTAGTCGCGAAGCGTTTTAACCGCTGCAGCACCAAGACCCAAATTCGCCAGAATCTGCGTCCACTCGCGTGCACCCTGCGTGAACTTGGTCCAGGCAGTCTGCTTGTCCAGCTTCTCGGGCACTACGATCGTGTCGCCGGGCATCACTACGAGGCCACCGATCTTGCCGAAGAACCATCCGCCGGAATCCGACGAGATTACAGTGCCGTCGACACGCATCACGAAGGCGTTGTCAATATCGGCATCCGAGGTCGTACCGGCCATGTTCAGGTAATCCTTGACGCGGCTGTTCGGGCGCCACAGCGGCGATGCCTCGACGTTGACGGCGCCGAACACGTGCACGAACGCTGGCTTCGATGGGACCACAAGTCGGTCGCCATTCTGCAGCGTGACCTGAGGCAGCCGTGCAAACGAACGTTCATTTGGATCGAGACCGAAAGCAATGCGACCGGTAGGCTGCAGCTTCCGGAAACGTGTGATCCGCTCTTCCGCGCTACGGCGCTCAGACTCGAACTGAGTCGTCATTGCGGCAGCTTCAGCTGCCGACAGGCCGCGCAGATTGGCCAGTTGACGCGACTGCTCGCTGCGCAACTGATTTTCCAGACGATCCGCAGCGCGCTGCAGGTTGGCTTCCTGTTCCTTTTTCACTTCTTCGCGATAGAAGCCTGTGCCGAACAGGTAGGCGTTGGCCGTCGGGCCACCTGCCTTTGCGATCAGGGTCTGCAGGGTATCGCCGGCCGTCATCTGGTAAACCCCCGGCACCTTGACCTCGCCCTCGACACGCACGAATACTTGGCGCTTGTCCATCGGTACCGCGACGTCATCCTGCGAGAAGATCGTGACGGTATCACCCGGCTGGAGCTGGACATTGTCAGGGCCATTCGGATTGGTAAACACGGCGCCAAGGTTGAACGGAATCAGCTTTACGCTCAGGTCATCGCGGTTGACGCGTTCAATGACGGCGTAATCCCAATTAATCGGTTCAACCAGATTGCCGATACGTGAAGCAATCTTGGTTACGTCCTCGGAGGAATTCTTGTTGTTTTTGCCGTTCCTGATGTTTCTGGTGTTTCTCGTGTTTCCGGTGTCTTTAATATCCCAAGAGTCTCTGCTGTCCCTGTTAAGCTTGTTCTCTCTGGTGTTTTTCTCGCTATCGTCCGTGGGGAAGATGTCATTCTGACGCCTGGTCGATTCACGGGTGATGAGATATTCACGGCTCGGGATGAGGTCGCTGACGCGCATACCCGCCTTGAACGGCGCGCGCATTGGCTGGTCGACGTTGCCGCGCAAAATCACAGCATTCGAGAAGTCGGGAGTGATCGACGTGACATTGAGCACGTCGCCATTCTTCAGCGGACGCTGCAGGCCAGCCGCGTTCAGCGCGAACTCTTCCACGCTGCGTGGATGGTTTTTATTCGGATCGATACGTTCCAGATACGCGCGGCGCGGGTCGGCCACAACCGGCAAGCCGCCGGCGAAGCCAAGCAGGGACTCGACGCTTTCACCATTGTTCTTCAACTCATACACGGCGGGGACGTTAACCTTGCCCATCAGCGCCACGAAGCCGCCGGCTGGCGGAATATAGATCGTATCGCCGTCCAGCAGCTTGATGTCCGCGGATTTGTCGCCCTTGCCGATAAAGGCGTAGAGGTCCAGCTCTGCAGCGACTTTACCGCTGCGCTTCACCTGGACATGGCGCATGCTGCCATTCGCATTTGGACCGCCGCTGGCGAACAGCGCGGTCACCAGCGTCGACAGGCTCGACACGGTGTACGTACCGGGTCGATTGGCCTGTCCTACTACATATACTGTAATCGCACGCAACTGGCCGAACGTAACATTGACGGTAACGCCTTTGTACAAACGGCCGACAGCGGCACGAATGACATTTTGTGCATCGGCGGCCTTTACGCCGGCCAGCGGCACGGTACCGATGGTCGGAATCGAAATGGTACCGTTGCGGTCGATCGTAGCGCGGTAGTCGATATCAATCGTACCCCATCCACGGATCGTCAGTTCATCCCCAGGGCCCAGAGGATAGTCCGACGGAACGGGCGCATTGGACAAAGGAGCGAATGTCGTTGGCGTATTGGCAAAAAATTCGGTGCCAAAAACAGGAAGGAGCTTCCCGGTGTTGTCCTCAACGAACTTTTGGAATTCGCTCGGCTCCCTCTCCTCATCCACACCGTCAACGTTGTTTTGCTGCAACCGTGCGATATCCCGGCGGCTCAGCCCATCGCGATCAATCTGCCCATCACCGCGGCGAGTCGTTCCGGCGCGGCCGGTCCTTCTGCCATCGCGGATACCGGCGTCACCGAAATCCTGGTCACTCGTCTGTCCATTGGTAATGCGGGTTTTGCGTGCACTCCCGCTGGTCATGCCATTCGCAAACGTAGCATCGCCGACACTCCGTGAATCAGTTGTCGACGTACCGTAAGACTCTTGATTGAAGAGGTCAGACCGGCTCGCATCTTGCGCATAAGCAACAATGGAGGCGATGGCCATGGCCACGGCCGCAAAACTCTTGGTGAACTTGAACATTGGACGTTAGTGAAGTGAAGCGAGAGGGCTTGTGAACCAATCCAACATTTTAACTGAGCGCAACGGACACTGTGAACCTTTTGTTGTACGTGCGACCACAATTTATGCTAGGTAAAATATTTGCTTCAACTTATCTGCCACATTGACAACAGGGTAGCTCATCAATTGCTAACTAGGAGTAACAAGTCTTGGCATTTTGTTAGATAAATTGTTCTAGGAATTCCATAAAATCGTACATACCTGTACGAAGTCGAGACAATTCCCGTCGTTACTATGGTTCGATATTTCCCGGAAACGGCTGTACATGGCGCGTCGGCTCCTAGGACAATGAAGTAGGCAGCACCCTGGAAAATGCTGCTCCGACTACCTTCGACGAAGTAAGATGACACGCTTCGGCGAGCACTGCGCACTTCTACTGGCGGCGGATACAGAGGGTCGCCAATCGTCGCGCGGCAGCCCCGACTCACCAATGACTTGTCAAAACGTTCCAAGCAATCCGAGCCCAACCACATTCTGATAGTAGTTATAGTCGATCAAACTCTGCCCATACCCCGAGAACACCTGCGCATACCCTTTGACATGCCCTGCCAGCGGAAACGCCCAGCTGAGCTGCACTGCCCCGCGATCCGTCGAGAAGTTGCGACGCACTAAGGCAGAGTAATCGTTGCCGTTGTTGCGATAGGTAACGACGACATCCCCGCGCCCCATGTAGTCGACGATGTCGCGGTTGTCGTCCTTGGCTGCGGCTTCGTTGAGGCGCTTCCACACCCGTCCTGTGACGGTCCACCCGGCCCGCTCGAGGCCGACCTGGGCGTAGACGCGGTTCCAGCTGCGCGACAACGTCGAGATCTGACCGTTCGACTGGTGCACCAGACCCAGATTAAGGAAGCGCGCGTTCATGCCCAATACACTGAAGTGCAGTGGAGTGACGGCCATCAGCTCGGGTTGATAGTTCGTCTCGCGGAAGGGGCTGGACGCCTCGTGATTGCCGGCTTGCCAGAAGCTGTTCTGGGTGTAGCCGAACCACAGATCGACGGGTTTGTCGAAAGCGCTTTCGACGAGCTTCATCTTGAATCCCAGCTGGAACACGAGTTCCGCATGCGCGAGGTCGCTCGTCAGGTCGGCGATGCGACGGAACGGCCGGTAGGGCTCGTTGTTGGGATGCGCGGTGCGGGTCAGCATCAGGTAGTTTACCTGATGCTGACGGAAATTGAAGACGCCGCGCTTGTGCTCCTGGTCCAGCTCCCAATGGTCGGCAAGGCTGAAACCGCGTGTCGCTTCGGGCGCTGCGTCGACTGCGGCCGGCACTGGTGCCGGTTCTGTCACGGCGGAGGCCGCCTTGGCAGATGCGACCGCCGATGCCGTCCGGTCGGGCGATGCCGCGCCCGTCATGTC
>Ga0308166_1000962_pt1 | contig 33579 bp, 20 predicted proteins | sample PhyCR2_2_FD_202137 | JGI IMG/M metagenome (GOLD analysis project Ga0308166, IMG submission 202137) | Phyllosphere microbial communities from UC Gill Tract Community Farm, Albany, California, United States - DLSLCC.R2 | ecosystem: Host-associated > Plants > Phyllosphere > Unclassified | place...
AAGATCCGTTCCTGAACGCATTGCGTCGTGAACGTGTTCCGGTTTCTATTTATTTGGTGAATGGTATTAAGCTGCAAGGCCAGATTGAGTCTTTTGACCAGTTTGTCATCCTGTTGAAGAACACGGTGAGCCAGATGGTTTATAAGCACGCTATCTCTACCGTTGTTCCATCGCGCCCGGTATCGCACCACAGCAACACCCCGAGCAGCGGCGGCACCAGCAATTATCACCATGGTAACAACCCGTCTGCGCCGCAACAGCCGCAGCAGGAAAGCGATGACGCTGAATAAAGCGCGTTGCGAGTCAACCATGACGGGGAGCATAAGCAGCGCAGTGCTGTTTATGTCCCCCAAACTCGCGGTTTTGTTCCGTTTGAGAGGTTGCACGCTTGTTTGACCGTTATGAAGCCGGTGAGCAGGCCGTCCTGGTTCATATCTATTTCTCGCAAGACAAAGATACAGAAGATCTCAGTGAGTTCGAATCGCTGGTGTCCTCTGCGGGCGTTGAGGCTTTGCAAGTGGTTACTGGTAGCCGCAAAGCACCCCACCCAAAATACTTTGTCGGTGAAGGAAAGGCCGAAGAAATTGCAGATGCGGTGAAAGCCAGCGGCGCGTCTGTTGTCCTGTTTGATCACGCCCTTTCCGCAGCGCAGGAGAGAAATCTCGAACGCCTGTGTGAATGCCGGGTGATCGATCGCACCGGGTTGATTCTCGACATCTTTGCCCAGCGTGCCCGTACCCATGAAGGTAAGCTGCAGGTAGAGTTGGCGCAATTGCGTCATATTGCCACTCGTCTGGTTCGTGGTTGGACTCACCTTGAACGTCAGAAAGGGGGGATTGGCCTACGCGGGCCGGGGGAGACTCAGTTAGAAACTGACCGTCGTCTGCTACGCGATCGCATCAGTCTGATTCTGCGCCGCCTTGAGCGCGTAGAGAAGCAGCGCGATCAAGGGCGACGAGCGCGTACCCGTGCCGATGTGCCAACCGTATCGCTGGTGGGTTACACCAACGCAGGCAAATCAACCCTGTTTAACCGAATTACGTCTGCCGGAGTGTATGTGGCGGACCAGCTATTTGCCACCCTGGATCCTACCCTGCGGCGTATTGACGTGGCGGACGTAGGCGATACCGTGTTGGCGGATACCGTAGGCTTTATCCGGCACTTGCCGCACGATCTTGTTGCCGCGTTCAAAGCGACACTGCAAGAGACGCGCCAGGCCTCTCTGTTGTTACATGTGATCGACGCTGCGGATACCCGGGTGGATGAAAACATTGAAGCGGTGAACTCCGTGTTGGCAGAGATTGAGTCGGATGAGATCCCTACACTGTTAGTGATGAACAAAATAGATATGCTGGATGATTTTGTCCCGCGTATCGATCGCAACGAGGAAAATTTACCGATCCGAGTGTGGCTGTCCGCCGCCAGCGGTGAAGGTATCCCGTTGCTATTTCAGGCGTTGACGGAGCGCTTATCGGGGGAAATCGCGCATTTTGAGCTGCGCTTACCGCCACAGGCAGGCCGTCTTCGTAGCCGTTTCTACCAGCTTCAGGCGATCGAAAAAGAGTGGAATGAAGAGGACGGCAGTATCGGCGTGGTGGTGCGTATGCCGATCGTGGAGTGGCGTCGCCTCTGCAAGCAGGAACAGGAACTGATTAACTTTATCGTATGATCATATCCTGTTACATTTGTGTGCCCGCTCAATAGAAGAGTGGGCTAAGCATTAGCCTGAAGTACCCAATCACAGAATAATGGAGCTAAAACATGGCGTGGAATCAGCCCGGTAATAACGGACAGGACCGCGACCCGTGGGGGAGCAGCAATAATAATGGCGGCAACTCTGGCGGTAACAATAAAGGCGGTCGCGATCAAGGGCCACCGGATTTAGACGATATCTTCCGCAAGCTGAGCAAGAAATTGAGCAGCCTGACCGGCGGTGGCAAAGGCTCCAACGGCAATAACGGCGGTGGCACGGGGTCAATCGGGCCGGGATTCAGTGGCAAGATTGTCGGCATCGCTGCGGTTGCGGTGGTGGTGATCTGGGCCGCCAGCGGTTTCTATACCATCAAAGAAGCCGAGCGTGGTGTAGTCACTCGCTTTGGTAAATTCAGCCATCTGGTGCAGCCAGGTCTGAACTGGAAACCGACGTTTATCGATCAGGTTCGCCCGGTTAACGTGGAGTCGGTCCGTGACCTGTCCGCGTCCGGTGTGATGCTGACTTCCGATGAGAACGTGGTGCGTGTCGAGATGAACGTGCAGTACCGCGTTTCCGATCCGGCAGCCTATCTGTTCAGCGTAACCGATGCCAACGACAGCCTGAGACAGGCGACAGACAGCGCATTGCGTGGTGTTATCGGTAAATACACCATGGACAAGATCCTGACCGAAGGCCGTACCATCGTCCGTAGCGACACTCAGCGTGTACTGGAAGATACCATCCGTCCGTACAAAATGGGTATCACTCTGCTGGACGTCAACTTCCAGGCTGCACGTCCGCCGGAAGAGGTGAAAGCCGCGTTTGATGATGCGATCGCCGCACGTGAGAACGAGCAGCAATCCATTCGTGAAGCAGAAGCTTACGCCAACGAAGTCCAGCCGCGTGCCAACGGTGCTGCACAGCGCCTGCTGGAAAATGCGCGCGCCTACCAGGCCCAGACCGTTCTGGAAGCCCAGGGTGAGGTTGCTCGTTTCGCCAAGCTGTTGCCGGAGTACAAAGCCGCACCGGAAATTACCCGTGAGCGTCTGTACCTCGAAACCATGGAAAAAGTGCTGAGCCACACCCGTAAGGTGTTGGTGGCAGACAATAAAGGCAATAACAATCTGATGGTGCTGCCACTGGATCAGATGCTGCGCGGTGCCGGTAAGTCGGCTACCGAAGGCAGCAAAGATGCCGGGCAGAACCTTCTCGCCCCTGCGCCAGCCTCGGCTCCTTCATCGGAGGCGAGCACCAGCAGTTCCAGCAGTGGTTCCATCATGGACCAACGCCGGGCTAATGCGCAGCGTAGCGACAACACACGCGTAGGGAGAGAATAATCAATGCGTAAGTCTTTCATAGTTATCCTCGCGGTGGTGTTGGTAGCCCTTTACGCCTCAATGTTTGTGGTTCAGGAAGGCGAGCGCGGCATTGTGCTGCGTTTCAGTAAAGTCCTGCGCGACAGCGAAAACAAACCGCTGGTTTATGCACCGGGTCTGCACTTCAAGATCCCGTTTATTGAAACCGTGAAAATGCTGGATGCTCGTATCCAGACCATGGACAACCAGGCCGATCGCTTCGTGACCAGCGAGAAGAAAGACCTGATCGTCGACTCCTATCTGAAATGGCGTATCAGTGACTTCAGCCGCTACTACCTGGCCACCGGTGGTGGTGACGTTTCTCAGGCGGAACTGCTGCTGAAACGCAAGTTCAACGACCGTCTGCGTTCCGAGATTGGCCGTTTGGACGTGCGTGATATCGTGACCGACTCCCGTGGACGTCTGATGGCAGACGTGCGTGATGCGTTGAACACCGGTACCGTGGGTGACGGCGAAGAAGCCGCCGCTACCGAAGCCGATGACGCTATTGCTTCTGCTGCAGCCCGTGTTGAGCGTGAAACCAATGGCAAACAGCCAGCGGTTAACCCGAACAGCATGGCGGCACTGGGTATTGAAGTAGTGGACGTGCGTATCAAGCAGATCAACCTGCCTGCGGAAGTGTCCGATGCGATCTTCCAGCGTATGCGTGCAGAGCGTGAGGCGGTAGCCCGTCGTCACCGTTCACAAGGTAAGGAAGAGGCTGAGAAGCTCAAAGCCACCGCCGACTACGAAGTGACCCGTACCATCGCGGAAGCCGAGCGTCAGGCGCGTATCACCCGCGGTGCGGGCGATGCGGAAGCAGCTAAACTGTTTGCCGATGCCTTCAGTCAGGATCCGGATTTCTATGCCTTCATCCGTAGCCTGCGTGCTTATGAAACCAGCTTCGGCCCTGGCAACCAGGACGTGTTGGTGTTGAGCCCGGACAGCGATTTCTTCCGCTACATGAAGTCGCCGGTTGCTACGCGCAACAGATAACGTCAGCATGATGGCGATCCCCGATAGCTTTCAGGCCATGGTTTGAAACAACAGGGGTAGAACCAAGGCCCGTTTAAACGCGGGCCTTTCTTTTTTTGGGGGAAGGATGAATTCGACAATCTGGCTGGCGCTTGGGTTGGTTTTGGTGCTGGAAGGGCTGGGGCCGATGTTGTTCCCACAGGCTTGGCGTAAAATGGTTCAGACAATGTCGCAACTACCCGATGCTACGCTGCGGCGTTTTGGTGGGGGATTAGTGGTTGCAGGCTGTGTGATCTACTACATGTTGCGTGCACACACGGGGGTTTAAAGTTTAGCCGAAAAAGTACGCAATCGTATGCTAAAAGTGCTGAAACTGAAGAATTAGGGTGGTAGAATCCATTTTTAAGCAACCTGGTGATTTTAAAATGGGTAAGAACGTCGTCGTACTGGGCACCCAATGGGGTGACGAAGGTAAGGGTAAGGTCGTAGACCTGCTGACTGAACGGGCTCAATATGTTGTGCGCTACCAAGGTGGCCATAACGCTGGCCACACTCTGGTTATCAACGGTGAAAAAACCGTTCTTCATTTAATTCCTTCAGGTATCCTGCGTGAAAACGTGACCAGCGTCATCGGCAACGGTGTGGTTCTGGCGCCAGACGCGTTGATGAAGGAAATGGGTGAACTCGAAGCGCGCGGCATCCCGGTACGCGAACGTCTGTTACTGTCTGAAGCCTGCCCGCTGATCCTGCCTTATCACGTCGCTCTGGATAATGCGCGTGAGAAAGCGCGTGGCGCCAAAGCCATCGGCACCACCGGCCGTGGTATCGGCCCGGCTTACGAAGACAAAGTTGCCCGTCGCGGTCTGCGCGTGGGTGACCTGTTCGATAAAGCTACCTTCGCGACCAAGCTGAAAGACATCATCGATTACCATAACTTCCAACTGGTTAACTACTACAAAGTAGAAGCCGTCGATTACCAGACCACCCTTGACTATGTGCTGTCGATTGCCGATATCCTGACCGGGATGGTAGTAGACGTCTCCGAACTGCTGGACGGTGCGCGCAAGCGTGGCGATCTGATCATGTTCGAAGGTGCACAGGGTACGCTGCTGGATATCGATCACGGTACTTATCCGTACGTGACTTCTTCCAACACCACCGCGGGTGGCGTAGCAACCGGTTCTGGCATTGGCCCACGTTACGTGGACTACGTGCTGGGCATCGTGAAAGCCTATTCTACCCGTGTAGGTGCAGGTCCGTTCCCAACCGAACTGTTCGACGAAACCGGCGAATACCTGTGCAAACAGGGTAATGAGTTTGGTGCTACCACTGGCCGTCGCCGTCGTACCGGCTGGCTGGATGCGGTTGCCGTTCGCCGTGCCGTGCAGATCAACTCCCTGTCTGGCTTCTGCCTGACCAAGCTGGACGTGCTGGACGGCCTGAAAGAAGTGAAGATCTGTGTGGGTTATCGCATGCCGGACGGCCGCGAAATGACCACCACGCCGCTGGCTGCAGAAGGCTGGGAAGGTATCGAGCCAATCTACGAAACCATGCCGGGCTGGAGCGAAACGACCTTTGGTGTGAAAGACTACAGCAAACTGCCACAGGCAGCGCTGAACTACATCAAACGTATCGAAGAGCTGACCGATGTACCGGTAGATATCATCTCTACTGGCCCAGACCGTAGCGAAACCATGATCCTGCGCGATCCGTTCGACGCATAATCTGTTTGCCTACTGTCACCAAACAAACCGGGCCAAGTCCCGGTTTGTTTGCCTCATGTATCCTCCCCGATGGCGTTTTCACCTCACAAAATCCCTTCGTTGCTCCGGTTGAGAGTCACCTATGCGCTAAATAATTAGCTGCGAACTCTCCGGCTGGTTTATCATCCAATAAGATAGTAAAGAAAATCGCCGAAAATCGGCAGATACCCAGAGGTAAACGTGCAGTTAACAAGTTTTACTGACTATGGCCTACGGGCATTGATCTACATGGCATCATTGCCTGCGGACAAAATGACCAGCATCTCTGAAGTTACGGAGGTGTACGGGGTTTCCCGTAACCATATGGTAAAAATTATCAATCAGCTGAGCCGTGAAGGCTTTGTCACCGCCGTGCGGGGTAAAAACGGCGGTATACGCTTGGGTAAACCGGCTGAAAGCATCCGTATTGGCGACGTGGTGCGGGCGTTGGAGCCGCTTTCGTTAGTTAACTGTAGCGGCGATTTTTGTCATATCACCCCAGCCTGCCGTTTGAAGCAAGTGCTCCAGCAGGCGGTAAAGAATTTCCTTGAGGAGCTGGATAGTCACACATTGGCCGACATGGTCGAAGACAATTCACCGCTCTACAAGCTTTTGCTTGTCGAATAAAGCGTTACTGAGAAGACAAGGCTCAGCGACACCCTGCTGATGACAACGGAGGAACCTCAATGTCACAAGATCCATTCCTGGAACGAGAAGCAGAAAAATATGAATCCCCAATTCCTAGCCGCGAATTTATTCTGGCCCATTTGGCGAAACGTGAAACGCCAGCCAGCCGCGAAGAGTTGGGCAATGAACTGAATTTATCCGGCGAAGAAGCGCTGGAAGCCCTGCGCCGTCGCCTGCGTGCGATGGAGCGTGATGGCCAGTTGGTCTTTACCCGCCGCCAGTGCTATGCCCTGCCGGAACGTCTGGACCTGCTGCGTGGCACGGTGATCGGCCACCGCGATGGCTTCGGCTTCTTGCGGGTTGAAGGGCGTAAAGACGACCTTTATCTCTCCGCCGAGCAAATGAAAATGGCCATCCACGGTGATGTGGTGTTGGCTCAACCGCTGGGCGAAGACCGCAAAGGCCGCCGCGAAGCGCGTATCGTGCGCGTCCTGGTGCCTAAAACCAGCCAGATTGTTGGTCGCTACTTCACCGATGCCGGTACCGGCTTCGTGGTGCCGGATGACGGCCGCCTGAGCTTCGATATTCTGATCCCTGCCGACTCGGTCAGCGGAGCGCGGATGGGCTTTATGGTGGTGGTCGAGCTGACCCAGCGCCCAACGCGCCGCACCAAAGCCGTGGGCAAAATCGTCGAGATCCTGGGCGATAAAATGGGCACCAGCATGGCGGTGGATATCGCATTGCGTACCCATGAGATCCCGCATACCTGGCCACCTCAGGTGGAGAAGCAGGTTGCCGACCTCAGTGAGCAGGTGCCGGAAGCCGCCAAGAAAGGGCGTGTGGATCTGCGTCACCTGCCGCTGGTCACCATTGATGGCGAAGATGCCCGCGATTTCGATGATGCCGTGTACTGCGAGAAGAAACGCGGTGGCGGCTGGCGCCTGTGGGTCGCGATTGCAGATGTCAGCTACTATGTGCGCCCTCGCACGGCGTTGGATGACGAAGCCCGTAGCCGTGGCACCTCAGTCTACTTCCCGTCGGAAGTGGTACCAATGCTGCCGGAAGTGCTTTCCAACGGCCTGTGCTCGCTCAACCCGCAGGTCGACCGCCTGTGTATGGTGAGTGAGATGACGATCTCCGCATCGGGCCGTCTGTCTTCGTTTAAATTCTACGAAGCGGTAATGAGCTCCCATGCGCGCTTAACCTACACCAAGGTCTGGCATATCTTGCAGGGCGATCAGGAGCTGCGCGAGCAGTATCATCCGTTGGTCAAACACCTGCAGGAGCTGCATGCGCTGTATAAAGTACTGGATCAGGCTCGTGCCGAACGTGGTGGTATCGCCTTCGAAACCGAAGAAGCCAAGTTTATCTTCAACGCCGAGCGCCGTATTGAGCGCGTAGAGCCAACGGTACGTAATGACGCGCACAAACTGATCGAAGAGTGCATGATCATGGCGAACGTTGCTGCGGCACGCTTTGTTGAGAAGCATAACGAACCTGCGCTGTTCCGCGTGCACGATCGCCCAAGCGACGATCACATTTCCGCATTGCGCAGCGTGTTGAGCGAACTGGGCCTGACCCTGGGTGGAGGCCTGAAGCCGCAGCCAAAAGATTACGCCACTTTGATGGACGAAGTATCGGAACGCCCGGACCGCGAAATGCTGCAAACCATGCTGCTGCGTTCGATGAAACAGGCGATCTACGATCCGGAAAACCGTGGTCACTTCGGCCTGGCGTTGGCCTCTTATGGCCACTTTACTTCGCCGATCCGTCGTTACCCGGATCTGTCGTTGCATCGCGCCATCAAGTACGTGCTGGCGAAAGAGCAAGGTGATCAGAAAGAGCGTTGGACGCCAACCGGAGGCTGGCACAGCGATCTGGAAGAGATGCTGCAACTGGGTATGCACTGCTCGATGACCGAGCGCCGTGCCGATGAAGCTACGCGTAACGTGGCGGACTGGCTGAAGTGCGACTTTATGCAGGATCACGTCGGTGAAGTGTTTAGCGGCGTTATTGCCAGCGTCACCGGCTTTGGTTTCTTCGTCCGCCTGAGCGATCTGTTTATCGATGGTCTGGTACACGTGTCCACGCTGGATAACGATTACTATCGCTACGATAATATCGGCCAGCGTCTGATCGGCGAATCTTCCGGCATGGTCTATCGCCTGGGGGATACGGTGGAGATCCGCGTTGAGGCCGTGCATATGGACGAACGCAAGATCGACTTCGCCCTGGTTTCCAGTACCCGCAAACCGCGTGGTGAAGGCAAAACCGAGCGCGAACGTGCCAAGAATGGCGGCCAGCGTACGCTGCGCGACGGTGCCGGAGCGGGCCGTAGTCAGGCTCAACGTAAACGCCGTGGCGGCAAGACGCCTGCCAACTTTGAGCCAGACAGCGCCTTCCGTAAAAAAGAGGGGGCCAAGGCCAAACCCGCAGACAAGGTGAAGCCAGACCCGAAGGCGAAAGCGAAAACCGATCCGAAGGCGAAAGCCAAAAAAGCGTCTGACAAAACCAAAAAGATAGCGGCCGCAACCAAAGCCAAGCGTGCCAGCAAGAAGAAAGGTGCCGAGCAGGGTTAACCTGCCGCACGTTATTATCCCCGGCCGGGTCACCCCCGGCCGCACAGTTAAAAGAGCATCATGAGCGAAATTATCTACGGTATTCACGCTGTCAAAGCCCTGCTAGACAACGATCCACAACGTTTCCTGGAAGTGTTTATTCTCAAGGGGCGTGACGATCGTCGCTTGCAGCCTTTGATTGCCGAGCTGGAAGCGACCGGTATTGTGATCCAGGTGGCTAACCGCCAATGGCTGGATGAGAAGGTCGAAGGGGCCGTCCACCAGGGCATTATTGCGCGGGTGCGTGAAGGGCGGAAATATCAGGAGAACGATCTGCCTGGGCTGCTGGAAAGCGTTGAAACACCATTCCTGCTGGTGCTGGACGGCGTTACCGATCCCCATAACCTGGGGGCTTGTCTGCGCAGTGCCGATGCTGCCGGTGTCCATGCGGTGATCGTCCCACGCGATCGCTCAGCTCAACTGAACGCAACGGCGAAGAAAGTGGCCTGTGGTGCGGCCGAGAACGTCCCACTGATCACCGTCACCAACCTGGCTCGTACCCTGCGTTTGCTGCAAGAGATGAATATCTGGATCGTGGGCACGGCGGGTGAAGCCGACCACACGCTGTATCAAAGCAAAATGACCGGCCCGATGGCGCTGGTGATGGGCGCGGAAGGTGAAGGTATGCGTCGTTTGACCCGTGAACATTGCGACGAACTGATCAGCATTCCGATGGCCGGTACGGTTTCCTCGTTGAACGTCTCGGTAGCGACCGGTGTCTGTCTGTTTGAAGCGGTGCGTCAGCGCAGCTGATGATTTAATAGGGGTGAAACCTGTCACCCCTACCTCTAATCTCCTATCTTGTGATCCCGCCAGCGGCAGAAATCCGGCTAATGACCATAATTACCCCTGAAGCGTTAATCAGGGAGCAAGCTCATGGTCTGGACTACGCATACCGTCTTTAACCAACCCAAGCCCTTGGGGAACAGCAATCTTTTCCTGTCCGATACGCCGCTGCGTGAAGCGTTGCAGCGCGAGTTGGCGGGTTGGGATAGCGATGTTTTGGCCTCGCTTGGGCAACAGTTAGGCACACAGGAGTCACTGGAGTTGGGGCGGCTGGCCAATACCAACCCACCGGAGTTGCTGCGCTATGACGCCACCGGGCAACGCCTGGACGACGTGCGCTTTCATCCAGCCTGGCACATCCTGATGCAGGGGTTGGTCGCTAACCGGGTGCATAACCTGCCGTGGCAGGAAGATGCCCGTATTGGCTCCTTGGTGGCCCGTGCCGCCCGCTTTGTGTTGCATGCTCAGGTGGAGGCCGGCACGCTCTGCCCAATCACCATGACCTTTGGTGCTATCCCACTGCTACAGCGTTCCCTGCCAAAAGAGTATCAATCCTGGTTATCCCCGTTACTTTCCGATCGTTATGATCCTCATCTGCTGCCCGGTACACAAAAGCGTGGGCTGTTGATCGGTATGGGGATGACGGAAAAGCAGGGTGGCTCAGACGTGCTGAGCAATACCACCACCGCTGTACCGCTCGCTAGTCGTGGCAATGGAGAGGCTTATCGCCTGGTGGGCCATAAATGGTTCTTTTCGGTGCCGCAAAGCGATGCCCATCTGATATTGGCACAGGCGGAGGGAGGGCTTTCCTGTTTCTTCCTACCCCGGCTCCTGCCAGACGGCACCCGTAACGCCATCCGTCTGGAGCGGCTTAAAGACAAGTTGGGCAACCGTTCCAATGCCAGTAGCGAAGCCGAGTTTCAGGACGCAACGGCCTGGTTATTGGGCGATGAAGGGGATGGCGTCAGGCAAATCCTCAAGATGGGGGGGATGACCCGTTTCGATTGCGCTTTGGGTAGCCATGGGCTGATGCGCCGCGGCCTTTCGGTGGCGCTGTACCATGCTCTGCAACGGCAGGCGTTTGGTAAATGTCTTATTGAACAGCCGTTGATGCGGCAGGTGTTGGCCCGTATGGCATTACGGCTTGAGGGGCATACCGCTTTGCTGCTCCGTTTGGCGCGAGCCTGGGAAAGCCGGGGGGATGAAGGCGAAGTGGTCTACAGCCGCTTACTGACCCCGGCGGCAAAATACAGTATCTGTCATCAAGGCGCGGCATTTATCGGGGAAGCCATGGAGGTGCTGGGAGGGATCGGCTATTGCGAAGACAGCGAGCTGCCGCGTCTGTATCGAGAAGCACCGGTAAACAGCATTTGGGAAGGGTCGGGTAACATCATGTGCCTGGATGTGATGCGCAGCCTGCATAAGTTGCCTGGTGCGTTGGAGTTGCTGCAACAGGAGTTGCTACCGGTACGCGGGCAGAACCGGTTGTTCGATCGCGCCTGGCGGCAATGGCAACAGCGTATGCGTCAGCCACGTGAAGAAATGGGGCGCTTGTTAACCCAGCAGTTATTCGATCTGTGCTGTGCCGCCCAACTTCTGCAGCATGCCAGCCCGCCCATTGGGGAAGCCTGGTGCCACTTAACGCTGGATTATCGTGGAGATAGAGTGCTGCCTGCCGAGGTGTGCGATACGCTGCTCCAGCGGGCTATGGGGGGATAAACAGGAACTCGGGGCTTATAGTCTAGAGGGAAATGCCATCAGATAATAGGCTGATGGCATTGGATGTATAATTTCCTGCCTGATTTCAGCTCGAGTGATTAATTATAGAAATATCTCGCGTGATATTAATTTCGTGTTAGCGCCCAAGATGTATTCTGCTGTAATTTTAAGGATGATTCTCGTTAATGCATGGGATATACCCTTTTTTGGGTTCTGCTTAACTAATTGGCTGAGTGGGTAACGGGTTGTATGTTACATTTTTAATGTAATGGAGATTAAGCACGGCTCGTGAGTGCCAATCTGCGCTAATTATTTATTTGGGAAAGTCTTTTTTTATGGCGGCTTGTTCAGGTTAATCCACTGGCTTTCCTATTGTTTAAAAGGAATTAACAGCATGACATATAGTTATCATTCATCCACAACCGATTTATCGGCACGTAAAGAAAAGAGCTATTCATCTTTGCGGATGACCCTTTCGCCACTCTACTTTGCCGGGCTGCTGGCTTTTGGCTGCGTTTCCGTGGCTAATGCGGCAATCGTTGCCGATGCCGGGCAGGCCTCTAGCCCTGCGGTTAATGCCGGGGCGAATGGTTCGACCGTGGTGAATATCAACGCTGCGGGTAAAGGGGGTGTTTCACATAATATCTTCAACCAGTTCAATGTTGATAAAAACGGCGTTGTACTGAATAACAGCGTCGACGGGGCGAATAGCCAACTGGCGGGGAGTCTTGTGGGTAATGCGAATTTAAGCGGTGGGGCAGCCTCGGTGATCCTTAATGAGGTCAACTCTAATCGGGCCAGCGTGTTAAATGGCATGGTGGAGGTTGCAGGCCAGCAGGCTCAGGTCATTATTGCCAACCCGGCAGGTATTACCTGTAGCGGATGCGGGTTTATTAATGCTGGCAGAGCAACGCTGACCACCGGTAGTGCCCAGATTGTCGATGGTGCCATACAGGGATATAAAACGGAGAAGGGCAGCATTGTTATTAATGGCAATGGCCTGAACAGCGGCGACAGTAATTATACCGATCTGATTGCCCGCTCGGTGGCGATTAATGCCGGTGTCTGGGCCAAGGATTTGAAAGTGACCACTGGCCGTAATAACGTCAATGCGGACAATACCCAGGCGACTGCGCTGGCCTCGGCGTTGGGCAGACCTGGTGTCGGGATTGACGTTGCTGCTTTGGGGGGGATGTATGCCGGCAAGATCACCTTGGTGGGGACAGAAAGCGGAGTGGGCGTTCGTAATGCCGGTACCATCGCGGCTTCCACCTCAGACCTGGTGATGGACGTTAATGGTGTGCTGGATAACCGTTCAGGGACCCTATCCGCCGCACACGCCAACAAACTGAACACCGCAGGCACTATTAATAATACCAGGGGGAAAATCACCGGAGGGAACGGCGGTATCACTATCGATACTCATAAAAACCGCCTTACCAATACCAACGGCAACATAGCCGCTATCGGCTCTGTGAGCATCAATAGTGGGCAATTGAACAATACCAACGGTAGGGTGCAATCCAGTTCACAGGTCACTATCGATACGCATGGGCAGTTGCTGACCAATACTGGCCGCAATAACGATACCGGCATTTACAGCACCTTGGGTATGACCCTGAAAACGGGTCAGTTGAACAATAACAATGGCCTGATCACCACCAGTGGTAACTCCACTATCATCAGCGGTGCGCTGGATAACCGTAATGGGCAGATTTTTGCCTTTGGCTCTTCGTTGTCCGATCTGTCGATGACCGTTGGCGGCACGCTTGATAACCGTGGCGGCGAAATAGCGGCTCAACATCATGTCAATCTGTCTACCAGCAGTACTTTGAACAATAGCGCTAACGGCAAAATGAGCGCGGGTGACGATTTTAAGCTGACGACAAACAAAGCTGCGCTCAATAACACCAACGGCTTGATTGAGTCGGCTGGAGCGTTGGATATCAACAGTGGGCTACTGACCAATAGAACCGGTAGTCTGCAAGCGACCAAGATGCTGAACGTAAACACCAATGGCAGTAACCTGCTTAACGAGAGTGGGCAGATCTCTGCAATGGGGGATATCCAGCTCGCCAATATCAACGCCATGGACAACCGGGATGGTAGTGTTAGCGGTGAGGGTAAGCTGGTGCTGCGAGCAAATAGCCTGGATAACCGCACGGGTGGGTTAACCCTGGACAAGGGCAATGACGTTCGCGTCAACAATGCCCTTAATAACAACTATGGCGTGATCCGTAGCGCGCTGGGTAGCACAGAGGTGTACGCCAGCACGGTCAACAACAATGCGGGCTTGTTGGCGGGGCAGGAAGTTCATGTGCATACCGACACATTGCGCAATGACGAAGGCCTGATTTTTGCCGATAAGACGGCAGAAATAAAGGCGGTGACTCTCTATAACCGTAATGGTGAGAATTTTGGTCGAGTGATGGGCGTGCATATCGATATGCCGGAAGATACTCAGGGGGGCATTATCAGCATGGGCGATCTGAGCATGGCCGGTAACCGGGTGTATAACAGCCGGGGTCTGATTGCTGCCAGCGGCGGCAACTTGAACATGCAGTATGCTGGCAACGTGGATAACAACCGCGGCACCCTTTCAAGTGTGGCTTCTCTGTCACTGCTGGCTAACCGTCTGGATAACGGCAATGGCACGATTTCTTCTACAGGTAGCAGTAGCGTAGAAGTGACTTCAGCCTTTACCAACGGCGGCTTGGTCCACGGTAAAGAAGGGCTGGGTATTCGTGTCAACGGGGCATTGACCAACAGCGGTCAATTATGGTCCGACAAGATCACCACGATCAACAGCCAGAATCTTACTAACCGGCGTGGCGCGGTGATCGGCGGCCTGGAAGGTGTGAAACTGAACCTGACGGGCAGATACACCAATAACGGTGATGTCACTGGGCCGGTAATCAAAGAGTAATCGCGAAAATCTCTTCTACGGGTGCGCCTATTCAGGCACCCGTTTTTACTTATCTCTCAGAGCCAGCGCTACCGATAAAGTATCGCCTGTGAATACCACTGGCCAGGCACGATGGTTTCGCTGTTCATGATGATCATGTAATAGCGTGCCCCGCTGGCGTTAGCTTTGCGCTGGATCTCGGCTTCCACGTTCATCGGGCTGCCATGCACCAGCGCGCTGATCGTTCCCATTTTCTCCAGCTCGGTGGTTTGGGCGCGGGTGATCTCCTGTGCCTGAGCGGTAGGCGGTGGCGGGGGTTTGGCCGTGGTTTTAAATACGCCGCATCCAGAGAGCAAGCCAAACAGCAATAGGGTGATCAACGTGCGGGAAAGATCCATGCTGGCCTCATTACTCTTTCGCATAGAGTAGAATAGGTTGGACTAAGGTTTCGGTCCGATTTTTGCCATCATAGAGAAGATTAGCCACAGGGGGAATACATGATCGAGATCCATGATGAGCGGGTGAGTGACATTGCGGTGATCCATGCGGTACCGGCCGGGTGCTACGAGCAGCCGTTACCTACGATCTTTTTCTATCACGGTTATACCTCATCGAAAGAGGTGTACGCCTATTTTGCCTATGCGCTGGCCAAGGTCGGTTTCCGGGTGGTGCTGCCCGATTGTGCGATGCACGGTGAGCGGTTTGATGGTGATGAAGCACGGCGGCTGGCGCATTTCTGGGAAATCCTCAAAAGTAACGTCGATGAGTTACCCGCGCTCAAAACGCACTTTGAGCAGCGTGGGCTAATTGCCGGGGATCGCATTGGCGTGGCGGGCGCTTCGATGGGGGGCATGACCACTTTGGGGGCCTTTACCCGTTATCCTTGGGTGAAAGCGGCCGCCAGCCTGATGGGGTCGGGCTACTTTACCTCGCTGGCGCAGACGCTGTATCCGCCATTGGATGCGCAGGGCCAGCCGCTGGATCCGTCCGCGCTCAAGGCACGCCTTGCGCCCTTGGCCTCTTATGAGGTTGAACAGCATTGGGAGAGTTTTGCTGGGCGGCCACTGCTGTTATGGCATGGTGAAACCGATGATGTGGTGCCAGCGTTGGAGAGTGAGCGCTTGGCCGGTGAGTTACGTCAGCGCGGCCTGGCTCGGAGGTTGACCTACCTCACTGAAGCGGAAGTACGCCATCGCATTACTCCTGGCGCGTTGAACGCTACCGCCGCTTTCTTCCAGGATTCACTGTAAAAAGCCCCCGAGGGAGGGGGCAAGGCATGGCTGTTAATGTTATAAAATTTGCTTGCGTTTGAGCTTTTGAGTGGATAATGTTCCAAAAGTTACATTTTTTTTACTTTCTGAAAATGGATTTTCATGAAAAAGACTTTTCTCCCGCACGGGTGTCTGTTAAAAGCAGTAGCGCCTGTTTTCGCAGGTTTTTTGTTAGTCGGCGCTTTTCCGATTATGGCTGCCACATCATCCGATGCCCCCGAAAAGGCGGCTTCCGCCCTTGATGCCCGCGAACAGCAGCGACAGCAGGAGCGTGAACGCGCCCTGCAAAGCCAAAATGCCCCGCAGGCCGACGCGCGTCTTTCTCGTCCCGAGGTTGCGCTGCCCGATTACCCCACTGATGAACGCCCCTGTTTCACCATCAACCGGCTAACTCTGGTTGGGGAGTCGACCGAGCGCTTCCAGTGGGCGCTGGATGCCGCTGCGGATGCCAAAGGCCGCTGCCTGGGCGGCCAGGGTATCGTGCTCGCCATCAACAAGGTGCAAAACGCCCTGCTGGCCAAGGGCTACGTCACGACGCGGGTGATGGCACAGGAGCAGGATCTGACCCAGGGCGTACTGACGCTCACGCTGCAACCCGGGCGTATTGGCGAGATCCGTTTTGATGAACCGGTCTCCTGGCGTGGACGGCTGTGGAATGCCATCCCTGCCTCACGCGGGGATATTCTTAATCTGCGCGATATCGAGCAGGGGTTGGAAAACTTCAGGCGAGTCCCCAGCGCCGTTGCCGACATTAAAATCGTGCCCGGTGCGCAGGAAGCCACCAGTGACCTGCAGATCAACTGGCACGAGGGGCGACCGGTGCGCCTCAGTCTGGGTTTGGATGACAGCGGTTCAAAAAGTACCGGGCGTTATCTCGGTTCGGCCACCCTGGCCCTAGATGCCCCCTTTGCGCAGAATGACCTGTTCTATGCCAACATCGGCAAGGATCTGTTTCAGCACGGACCGTTCGGCAACCGTTCACATACCCTGAACTACTTTTTCCCGGTGGGATACTGGGCTTTTTCGGCCAACTACAACGACTACACCTACCATCAGAATATCCCCAATGCCAACGAGGTGCTGAGTTACAGTGGCAAGAGCGACAATATCCAGTTGACCGTCTCCCGCTTGTTGTACCGTGACCAGTCGCACAAGACCACGCTCAACCTGCGCGGCTACCGTAAGCACTCCACCAACGCCGTGGACGGCATTGATATCGTGTCGCAAAAACGGCGCACTGCCGGCTGGGAGGTGGGGCTAAATCAGCGCAGCTACTTCGGTACCACCACGTTGGATGCCAATATCAACTGGCGTCGCGGTACCGGCGCGTTCAATGCCCTGCCGGCCCCGGAAGAGTCCCGTCATGAGGGCAGTGCGCGAACCGGCATGCTGCTCGGCGATCTGGGCATCAACCAGCCGTTCACCTGGGGCGAGCAACCCTGGCGGGTTTATACCAGCGTGCGGGGCCAGTGGAGCGCGAACGCGCTTACGCCGCAGGAGCGGATGGCCATCGCCGGGCGTTACACGGTGCGCGGCTTTGACGGCGAACAAATGCTGTCTGGCGAAAAAGGCTTGCTCTGGCGTAACGAAATCGCCTGGAATGTCTTTTCTCGCGGGCACGAGCTGTACCTGGCCGCCGACTACGGTCGGGTAGACGGGCCGAGTACCCGCCACCTGGTTGGCCATCAGTTGGCGGGCAGTGCGCTCGGTGTACGCGGCGCACTGTGGGGACGATTCAGCTATGACCTGTTTGCCGGTATGCCGCTTTACAAGCCTGCGGGGTTCCACACTTCGGGAGCCACCGCGGGTTTCAGCGTGAACCTGGAAATCTGAATATCAACTGTCGCCAGACTGACCGCTTTACTGATACTGACCTGAATACACGGACGTGACCCATGAACAAACATTGCTATCGCCTTATCTTCAGCCGCACCCACGGGGAACTGCGGGTGGTGTCCGAACTGGCTCGCAGTTGCAGTACCGAGCCAGGACAGCGTTGCGGCTCGGGGATAACGGACGGGAACCGTGTATGGGTGACCGTCCGTCGTGCCGTGTGGCTGCTAGGGCTGGCAATGTTTGCCGGGCCGGTGATTGCCGGGGGTATTGTGGCGGACGGTGGGGCTCCCCCTTCCCAACGACCGGAGGTCATTGCCACCCAGAACGGGTTACCCCAGGTCAATATCACCGCGCCCAATCAGGCCGGGGTCTCGCATAATCAGTATCAGCAGTTCGACATCGATGCCAAAGGTGCCATCCTCAATAATTCGGCCGTGATGACGTCGACCCAAATGGCCGGGATGATCCAGGGCAACCCTAACCTCAATCCCAATGCGGCACCAGCTCGTGTCATCCTGAACGAAGTCAATAGCAATAACCCCAGTCAGCTGCGGGGCTTTATGGAAGTGGCTGGCGGCAAGGCACAGGTGATTGTGGCCAACCCGGCCGGGATTGTGTGCGATGGCTGCGGCACCATCAATGCCGGACGTATGACGCTGACCACTGGCAAGGCACAGCTGAATGCCGATGGCAGTGTGGCGGGCTACCAAGTTGAGCGCGGCGTGGTGCGTATAGACGGTGGCGGACTCAACGGCGATGCCCGTCATGATACCGAATACGTTGATATTCTGGCGCGCGCGGTGGAAGTCAACGCTGGAGTCTGGGCCAAAGAAGGGGTGACGGTGGTGGCCGGCCGCAATCGCGTGAGTGCGGACGGTAAAACAGTGACGCCGCTTGAGGATGACGGCAGCGCCAAACCAGTGCTTGCCATCGATATGGGCCAGATGGGCGGCATGTACAGCGGCAGTATCCGTATGATAGGGACCGAGGCTGGCGTCGGTGTGCGCAACCAAAACGGACAGGTACAGGCTGGCAAGACGCTGACCGTGAGCAGTGAAGGCCGGCTCAGTTGGCAGTCTGATGCACAAGACGCCTCCACACAGGCTGGTGGCGATATCAGCCTGGCGGCGAAAGGCGACATCGAGACGCACGGCAAATTGCACAGCGGCGGTCAGCTTACCGTACAGAGTCGAGAGGGGGGGGGGGGCGCAATCCGGCACCCTGGCGGCGGCCGGGGATGTGCGCCTGAGTGCCGCGCGCGGCATACAGAGCAGCGGCCACCTGCTGGCGGGCAGCGATGTCAACAGCCAGGTTGTGCGTGACGCCAGTCTGCACCTTGACAGCCAGGGTGACATTCGTGCCAGCGGCAGCTTGCTGAGCAAAAAGGACGTCAGCGCGACCGGACGCCGGGTGGATATCAGTGGTGCGAAGGTGGCAGCTGGCCGGGCCACGCTGAGAGCCCAGGAAGGGGGTGTGGCACTGCGTCAGTCGACCGTCGACAGCGGCGAGCTTGTCGTGAACACGGGCGGTGATGTGGATGCGCAGCAGGCGCAGGTCAAGGCCGGGCGATGGGAGGTCGATGCCGGTAACCTGTTCAATCAGCAGGCTACCTGGTCACAGACCGGTAGCGGCGAGAGCCGCTTCACGTTGACAGGTGAGCTTGATAACCGCGACGGTGCCATTGAGGCACAGCGCCTGGCGCTGACGGCGGGCCAGCTTGCCAATCAGCGCGGTCGCCTGGTGGCGCTCGATAACGTGGCGCAACACTGGCGGGTTGGCGGCCTGCTCGACAATGCCGGGGGGATGGTAGGCAGTAATGGCGACCTTAGGCTTGATGCTGGCCGTTTCGACAATCAGGGTGGCACGGTAAAAACCCAGGCAGGATTGGCGATTCATGCTGGCGGGTCGGTCACCAATGCCGGGGGTAACCTGCTGGCTGGCCAGGCCCTGACGCTTGAGGCGGGCGGTGACCTGAATAATCGGTCAGGTACCCTGAACGCTGGCAACGTGCGACTGGCGGTGCAGCAGTTGGATAATGTGCAGGGGCAGGTCATCAGCCAGGACAACCTCAACCTGACGGCAAGCCGGTTGGACAACCAGCGTGGCCTTATCGGGGCTGGCAAGGCGCTGGATGTGCGTACTGGCGACTGGGATAACCGTGGCGGCACGGCGCAAGGCGAAACATCGGTCACAGCAACGGCGAACGCCGTCAACAACGACGATGGCAAACTGCTATCCGGTCAGCAGTTAGCCCTGAATGCTACGGGCAACACCACCAACCGCGGCGGCGAAATCAGCGCCGCGGTGCTGACAGTGAATACTGACCGTCTCGACAACACGCAGGGCAAGGTCATTGGCCAGCAGCGGCTTGACCTGAATGCCCGTCAGGGGCTGGATAATACGCAGGGTCTGCTGGGTGCCGGTGAGGCACTGACGGTGCGTACCACAGGCGTACTGAATAACCGTCGTGGTACGGTGCAAGGGAAGGGGCAAACGACCCTGGCGGCGCGGGATGTAAACAACGAGGCTGGCAAGATACTGGGGGGGCAACAGTTGACCCTGACCAGCGCGGAAGGCTTGGGTAACCGCGAGGGTGAAATCAGCGGCGAGTCGCTTACGCTGACGGCACAGCAGATGGATAACGCTCAGGGGAAAGTGGTTGCCCGACAAAACCTGGGCCTGACAGCGCAACAGGGACTGGTCAACACGGCAGGCTGGTTGGAAGCAGGAAACACCCTCTCCGTGTATACCGACGGTGACTGGGACAACCGCAGTGGTACTACCCAAGGTGGCCATCAGGTGACCGCTACCGCGCATACCCTCGACAATACCGGTGGTCGGCTGCAGTCCGGCGGTGACCTTCGCCTTGACGCTGCGGGCGATATTCTCAACCGAACTGGCAAGCTGACTGCTCAACAGGCTCTCAACATCAAGGGCGGTGCTGCCAGCCTGTTTGACAACGACGGCGGGGCGCTGCAAAGCGGTGGTGCCTTGTCTCTGCAGGGCGGGCAACTGACCAACCGCGTATCGGGTGTGGTGCTTGCTGGGCAGGCGCTTTCTCTGAATCTGTCGGGGGGCTGGGACAACCAAAACGGTACCTTGACCGGCAATGGTCGCACACAGGTACGTGCCGCCAGCCTGCGAAATACCCAGGGTACCATTAATGGGCTTGACAGCCTGGACATGCAATTCACCGGCAAACTGGATAACAGTCAGGGCCGTATTTTCAGCAGGCTGTCTCAGCGTTTGCAGGCGCAGGATATTTCCAATGCGCAAGGCTGGATGGGGAGTCAGGGCGGCTGGCAGGCCGTCAGCGGCGGTTTTGACAACGCGGAAGGCAGCGTGCAAAGCCAGCAGGCGATGACGCTTGCGGCAGACTGGCTGGGTAACGCCTGGGGGACACTGCAGTCGGCTCAAAACCTGGTACTGCGCATCAAACAGGGTATCGATAATAGCAATGGCAAGGTCTCGACGCAGGGGCAACTGGTTGCTCAGGGTGCCGACGACGGTGCGCGCGCTGGTCACATAAATAGCGCCAGCGGCCAGTGGCTGGCCGGTGAGTCACTGAATATCGCCGCCCTCAGTTTAGATAATACCCAGGCTGGTCAGTTGTATAGTCAAAAGCAATTGCGGCTAGACCTGAATGGCGGGCTGGATAACCGTGGTGGGAAAATACAGGGCGGTGACGCGCTGACGCTTAACGCACAAACGCTGAACAATGCTGGCGGGACGATAGACGGCCAGCAACAGATGGCACTGCACATTCTTGGCCTGTTGGATAATGCCGGCGGCGCAGTGCGCAGCAATGGCGGGCAGCAGGTGTCAGCGGCCGGTATCGATAACCGTCAGGGCGTGTTCAGCAGCCTCGGTGGCATCACGATGACCACCGCGCAGCTGGATAATGCCGAGGGTACGCTCATCAGTCAGGGCTCGGGTGTCTACCGTATCGACACGCTCAACAACCAGCAGGGCAAGGTGCACAGCGGCGCAGCGCTCACGCTTGATGCTGTGCAGGTGAACAACCAGGGCGGGCAACTGGTGGCGACCCAGGGGATGACACTCAAGGCCGGTGCGCTCGACAACAGCGGCCAAGGCACGCTTAGCAGCCAGGCGGAGCTTGACGTACAGACTGACCACCTGAACAACCGCGATGGCGGCCTGATACTGGGCACTGCCCGTACCAGCATCACCGCCCGCAACATCGATAACACGGCCGGCCGGTTGCAAAGTGCGGACTCCCTTACCTTCACGGATGTCACCACATTGGATAACCGCCAGGGGCGTATCCTGGCTAACGGCAATATCGACATCAACACCGGGCGCTCCCCCACCGACTCGCCGCTGGCATTGCTCAATCAGGGCGGGCGACTGGAGAGTGCCGGCGCCTTGACCCTGAATACACACACTCTGGACAACCAGAACGGTACCCTGCTGGGGTTGCAGGCGCTGACGCTGTCTGCGCAGCAGGACTACACCCGCAATGCAGGTGAAACGGTCAGCAGTAACGGCACGGTGACGTTCTCCCTGAGCGGCGTCTTTAGCAATCTGGTGGACTGGCTGCTGCCAGGCAATCTTATTCTCAATGCGGCCAGCATCACCAACCCGGCTACCCTTGCAGGCAAAACGCTGCAATTGACGACCGGCGCGTTGCAAAACACCGGGCGTATTGAAGCGGACGTCATGACACTCAACGTCGACACCTTGGATAATGCTGCTGCGCTGATGGGGGATGATATCACCGTGCGCGGACGCGTTATCGACAACCACGGGCAGTCAGCGGTGATGGCGGCAACCCAGAGCCTGATACTGCAGACCGGTGAGCGCCTGACCAACCGGGATGGTGCGCTGCTCTACAGCGGCGACCGCCTGTCACTGTACAGTGATGACCTGATTGAGAACCGGGCAAGCTTTATTGAGGCGGACGGCGACGTCACGGTCGAGGCCCGTCGTCTGAACAACCTGCGCGAAGGGCTGGTGATTGAGCGCGACGCCGAGAAGAGCGACTACAAATGGCACCGCTACAACTATTACTGGCGCTCTTACGGTGAAGACGTCAATACCGATGTCAGCACTATGGCACCGAATACTCAACAACTGACCTTCCGTGATGAGGCGGCCGCTGAGAGCAATCCGTACGGTACATTGCTGAACATTGACGCGGCTGCCAAGCGGGCGGAAGTACGAGTGAAAGACCATACCGGGCAACTGACCAACCTGTGGGTCAACTATCTGGCGCTCAAACCTAACGCCGATGGTAGCTATGCCATGACGTTTTACGACGTACGGGGGTGGAACCAGGACGTTATCCCAACCCCTTATCAAAACTCTTTCCGCCGGGAGCATGATATCGGGCAAGCCGTTGTGTGGGATCCTGAGAAGTTTCTGGATATTGCCTCGGCTCCGTTTGTGAGTGACTACAACAATCTGCGTGAGCGCACGGTGACCGGCACGGTGACCGCAGACAAACTGATCTCCGAAGGCGTTGGGGCTCGTATTCTAGCGGGCGGCAATATGGTGTTGCGTATCACTGGATTGTTGCTCAATGACGCCAGCGTCATCACGACCAACGGTAACCTGACGCAGGACGGCGGTGGTAGTGTGGACAACCGGGGCTATTCGGTCAATGAGCGGCGCCAGGAGTTCATCGTTGACCACTACGACAGGGATGAGTCCCATTGGTATCCGACATTCAACCGAGACGAGACCACGGCTCTGACTACCGTTGACGGTGTTATCACCGGCAACGGCACGGTCACCATCAACGGAGCCAACATCACCAACACCACGGTCAATCAGGCGCAAGTCAGCCAGCTCGAGGCGGCATTAAACGCCGTGGATGCCGAACGCGCCGAACTGGAGCGCAACCCGCTGGCCTTCGTGGTGGAGGGGGCAGCCCGACCTGACGGCGACATGACGCTGGCACCGGGCGGACAGATGACGCAACCTGGCACCACGTCGACCTCACCGCTGGGACGCCCACTGTTGCCGTCGGAGCTGGCGTTGACGGCTCTGCAACATCTGGGGAATGTGGCCACCACCATTCCCAATAACGGCCTGTTCAGCCAGCACACGGCGGCTGGCAGCCCGTTCCTGGTAGTGACCGATGAGCGCTTTACCCGCCGCGACAACTTTATCAGCAGCGACTATATGCTCGAGCGCGTAGGGTATGACCCCGCGCAAGCCCATAAGCGCCTGGGAGACGGTTTTTACGAGCAGCGCCTGGTGCGCGAGCAGGTGCTGGCGCTTACTGGCAAACCGTCCGTCAAAGGGTGGGATGCGATGACGCAGTATCAGCAACTGATGAACAACGGCACTAAAGTTGCACAGGACTTCCACCTGGTGCCGGGCGTGGCTTTGACTCCTGAGCAGATTGCCGCGTTGCAACAGGATATCGTTTGGCTGGTCAGCGAAACGGTCGATACCGCCGACGGCCCACAAACGGTGTGGGTACCGAAGGTATACCTGGCACAGACCACGCTGCGCCTGACCGGTGATGGCGCGGTGATTGGCGGTGGCGACCTGCAACTCTCGGCGGGCAGTATCGTCAATGCCGGCAACCTGTTTGCCGACAAGGCCTTGTCGGTCGACGCCGGGCAGTTCCTGCATCAGGGCGGCGATATCAAGGCTGGCAGCATTGATGTGCAGGCCGACCGCCTGACCCTGAGCACCAATCTGCAGGATGCGCTGCGCCAGGCGACGATGAGTGCCGACGACATCCGTCTCAGTGGTACTGATATTACGCTCACAGGGGCGAAACTCGATGCCACGGACGCTCTCAGCCTGAGCGCACGCAATGACCTGACCATCACTGCCGCGAAAAGCAGTCATACTGCCGACCTTGAGGTTATCTCGGGCTCTCTGGGTAACCGTACCCGCGGTGGCATGGAAGAGGCCGGCGAGCGGATGGCGCACGTTAGCGGGGAATGGCAGCAAGCACAGGGTAGTGAGCTTAACGCTGGAGGCAACCTCACGCTCAATGCCGGGCGGGACGTCACGCTCGTGGGCAGCCAGGCCAAGGCTTCCGGCAACACCCGTGTGCAGGCCGGAGGCGATATCAACATCAGGGCCGAGACTACCACCAACACCTCTCACCTGGACGCCAACAGCCGTACCTCATCGGTCAGCAACGACCGCCAGGAGGATCGCCTGACGCTCAGCACCCTCGGCGGCGACCAGGGCGTGACTCTGGTGGCGGGTAATCGCCTGTTGGCCGAAGGTGCGCAGGTAGACAGCTCCGAAGGCCGTATTGGCGTCAGCGCGCAGGACGTGACCATTAAGGACGCACGTACCCACACGCTCGACCAGGACAGCGAAGACAAACAGCAGGGTAAGACCCGTAGCCACCGCGAAGAGGTAACTGAACGTGAAATCAGTACGGGCAGCACCTTCAGTGGTCAGCAAGGTGTGACGGTCATTGGGCGTGAGGGGGACGTGACGGTCACCGGTAGCACCCTGCACAGCGAACAGGGTGGCATCGCGCTCCAGGCAAAAAACGATGTGACCCTCAATACGGCTACCGAGCGAGAGTCGCGCTACAGTGAAGAACGTTCGGAGAAAAAAGGCTTCCTGAACAAGAGCAGCAACCACACCGTGACCGACGACCGCCTCACGCGTGAGAAAGGTACCCTGCTCAGTGGGGACAGCGTCAGCGTCACTGCAGGCAATGACCTGACGGTAACCGGGTCGGCCATTGCCGCCGACCGGGACGTGACCCTGCAGGCCGGCCATAACGTCGATATAGGTGCAGCCACCGAAACCGAGTCCCACTATCTGCTGGAAGAGAAGAAAAAAAGCGGCCTGCTGGGCAGTGGTGGCATCGGCTTTACGATAGGCAAGCAGTCGAGCAAACATGAAATCGACGAGAAAGCCACTACCCAAAGCCAGAGCGTCAGTACCGTCGGCAGCAGCCAGGGCAACGTCACTATCACGGCGGGCAACCAGTTGCATATTGGCGGTGCCGACCTCGTTGCAGGCAAGGACCTGAACCTGACCGGTGACAGCGTGACCATCGACCCCGGCTACGACCAGCGCACCCGCACGGAGACCTACGAGCAGAAGCAGAGCGGTCTGAGTGTGGCGCTGTCGGGCAGCGTGGGCAGCGCACTCAACACCGCCGTCAGCTCGGCACAGCAGGCGAGGAAAGAAGGCGATGGGCGCCTCAATGCCCTGCAAAACACCAAGGCGGCGCTGTCCGGTGTGCAGGCCGCGAAGGCCTGGGAGCGGGATAATGCCCTGACCGCCTCGGCGGAGGCGAAAAACGCTGCTGCAGGTTTGAGTGCAGATGACCCAAAAGCCGCGCAAGGCGCTACCAACACAGTGGGCATCAGTGCCTCCTATGGCAGCCAGTCGTCGAAGAGCGAAACCCGCACCGACAGTCGTCAGTCGCAGGGTAGCTCGCTCAACGCCGGGCAAAACCTGTCGATAACCGCGACCGGTAAGAACAATACTGCGCAAAGTGGCGACATCACCATTGCTGGCAGCCAGCTGAAAGCGGGCAAAGATTTGTCGCTTGATGCAGCGCGGGACATTACCCTGCAGTCTGCGCAGAACACCGAAAGTACCGTTGGCAAGAACAGCAGCAAAGGCGGTAACGTCGGCGTGGGTATTGGTGTCGGTTCGGGCGGTTACGGTATCAGCGTCTCGGCCGGGGTCAATACTGGCAAGGGACATGAAAACGGCAACGGCCTGACCCATACTGAAACCACGCTGGATGCAGGCAACCATCTCAGCCTGAGCAGCGGCCGGGATACCACATTGAAAGGTGCACAGGCGAGCGGGGAAAAAATCACTGTTGATGTAGGCCGTGACCTGACGCTCACCAGCCAACAGGACAGCGACCGTTATGACGCCAAACAGCAGAACGTCAGTGCGGGCGGCAGCTTCACCTTCGGTTCGATGACCGGTTCGGCCAACGTGAGCGCCAGTCAGGACAAACTGCACAGCAACTTCGACTCGGTGAAGGAGCAGACCGGGCTGTTTGCGGGCAAAGGCGGGTATGACGTCAAGGTCCAGGAGCATACCCAGCTCGATGGTGCTGTTATCGCAAGCACGGCGGACAAGGAGAAAAACCGTCTCGATACCGGCACCCTGGGCTGGAGTGATATCCACAATCAGGCCGATTACTCGGCCGAGCACAGCGGTGGCAGCCTCAGCACCGGCGGACCGGTGGGCAAGGACCTGCTGACTAACATGGCCGGTGGCATGCTGTCGGGTGCCAACAATAGCGGGCATGCCGAGGGCACGACAAAAGCCGGCGTCAGTGAAGGTACGCTGATAGTCCGGGATACAGACAAGCAACAGCAGGATGTGGCGGAGCTGAATCGAGATACCGACCATGCCAACGACGGCAGCATCAGTCCGATCTTTGATAAAGAGAAGGAACAGAACCGGCTCAAGCAGGCACAGCTTATCGGGGAAATTGGCGGTCAGGCGATGGATGTTATCCGCACTCAAGGAGACATCGCCGGGTTGAAGGCGCAGAAAGATCCGGCTGCACTGGCGCAGGCCCGAGAGCAGTTGGAGATTGATGCGAAAGGCAAACCGGTCAGCGACGCGGACGTGATGCAGCGGGCGTATGACAATGCCATGAAACAGTACGGCACCGGCAGCGACCTGCAGAAAGCGGCACAGGCGGTGACGGGGGCGCTCACGGAACTGGCAGGTAACAACCTGGCCGGGGCGCTGGCCAGTGGCGTGTCACCGTATCTGGCGACGGAAATCAAGAAACTGACCACCAATCCGCTGACCGGCAAGGTGGATGTCGCGGCCAATGCGATGGCACATGCGGTACTGGGTGCGGTGACCGCACAACTTAACCACCAATCGGCGGTAGCTGGTGGGTTGGGTGCTGGCGGGGCGGAACTGGCGGCGCGATTTATCGCAGGCCAGCTGTTCCCGGACAAGAAGCTAGACCAGTTGAGTGAAAGCGAGAGGCAACAGGTGAGTGCATTGAGCCAACTGGCGGCAGGACTTGCAGGTGGCCTGTCTACAGGCGATACTGCGGGTGCGGTAACTGCCGCCCAAACGGGCAAAAATGCGGTGGAGAATAACTTGCTGGGTGGTAATGAAGACACTCAGACCAAGTTCGTGCAGGAGTATGGCAAGAATATCGCATCCTGTTCAACCGATCCGGGAGGCGCGGCTTGCCAGAAAGGGCTGGCAATGAATGATGCGCTGATGGTGGCGCTTCCGGCGGGTCTTGGTGGTGGTTTACTGGCAGCGGCCACACCGGAAATAGCGGCGGCAGCGAAAGCAGCGATACAGGCTTGTGTGGGTAATGTGGTGCTGTGCCTGAATAATGCCGGTATCCAGATGTCGGAGGCCATCGTACCGGGCGGTGTTGGCGCTGGCGGTGCGGTAGGTATCGGCAAGACAGCGGCAGAGGCGACCGCGGCTAAGGCTGAAGCTGTGGCGGCTGATGCTGCGAAGAATGCTGGAAAAGGGACTACAGGGTCTTTAACTGGTTCACAAACTAAATTACCCCCTAATGCAACACCTGAGAATATACGTTCTTTAGTAAGAGAAAATGAAAGTGCAAGAATACTCTCGGAGAATGGTTTTCACGTTGAACAAAACCCAGTCACATCGGGAATAAAGAATCCTGATTATAAAATTAATGGTGAAATTTTCGATAACTATGCTCCAAGTTCTGGAAATATTAGAAATATATGGAGAGAAGTAGAGAAAAAGGTTGAAAAAGGGCAAACAAATAGTGTTGTCATTAATCTAGCGGATACAAAGGCAAGTGTTAGTGATTTACAGAAACAATTTAGTGATTGGCCTGTTAAAGGGTTGGATAAAATTATTGTTATAGATCAATCAGGTAAGCCAATAAGAATCAAGTAGGAGAATGGGATGGCAATTGATATCACATGTTATACCAAGTTAGGTGTTGAGTCATTGCAGCCTAAACTAGATGTAATTAAGTTAAATTATGGTTATTTATTTGAGCAGTCATATCTTATGTATGCTGCTCATGAAGTGTTAACTCATGAACAATTAAAATTTATTGAGGATCGAGTTGAAAAATATAAAAAGGAAACAGATCTACTAATAGCGGAAGAGTTTGGTCTTGAAGAACCGAAATCATATTTTATGATATCAGTCAATGATAAATCCTTCCCTGAGTTGAACACTTCTGAAATAGCAGATATGCTCAGGAAAGAGTTAGGGGAGGAAAATATTATTGTGCTTTTAAATGGTGAAGGTCTAATCTAGATCTTGTTATAAATCCCGGCCAGTTGGCCGGGATATTTACTTTTTACGCTTTGAAAACATCCAACCTCCCGCCGCCGCAACCGGATCACTCCGAGCGTGGCGGTGATCTCCAGTTGCTCCGCATCGGTGATCCTAGACTCGGTAAGCCAGTCGCCGCCGATAATCACCTCGCCGTTCTCCCGTACCCAATCCGCCCCCAAATCTTGCCGCTGTTGGCTGGGTATACTCGGCTCATCTATGAGCCTCGCCCCTTGCGGGGCCGCTGCAAGCAACGTTCAAATCTGCTCCAGGCAGATTTGTCGCACAGTGCGTTCCAAGTGGCGACATCGGTGACGATGGTGATCCACAGGTTATCGGGCCGGAGCGTGAGCTGTAACGGTGTGCCGGGGGTAAACCCCAGCCTGGCCACCGTCACAAAACCCCGACAGCGGTAATGGCAGAGACGAAAAGCGCTGTTATGATGGGGCGTTGGTTGCTCTTTAACAGCGTTGGGGAAAATGGCGTAACGGGCTGAAAAAGCGCGTCTGGGCAAAAAGTTGCCTGAGCCAGAATGCACAGGAAAAAAGCGGTTGTAAGCTGCTGAGTATACTAGGAAAAATGCTGTTCGCTGGCTGACTCCGCACTGGATGAAGTTGTTGTGGAGAATAACTATCTGAGCGTTCAAGAGAAGACCGAGCTTGAGTTAGCGAAGCAGAAACTCCAGAACAGCAACGATCCGGCAGAGCGTGAGCAGGCCCAGCAGAAGATCAATGAACTGCGTGAAAAGGATATCGCCAGCGACAAGAAAGTGATCGAAGCTTGCGGCAATGGTGCTGCAGCCAGTGCGGCCTGTGGTGCGGCGAGACTGGAGGTTATCGCGGCCAAAGGTGAGTACGAAACTGGGCAGTACAATAATAAAGTCAGTGATATGTACTCTGATGCTTATGGCCAGATAGTAAACCTGCTGAATATCACCAGTATTGACGCGCAGAATCAGCAACAGGTGAAGGATGCGATGGTGAACTATGCCATGGTGCAACTTGGCGTAGATAAGGCGACGGCAGAACAATACGTCTCTACTTACGATGGGATGAAGATTGTAGCGGCTTCGATGGCACCAGTAATAGGTTCTGCTGCGGCCAGTAAGATAGAAGCTCTGGCTGGTAAACAGCGGTTGTCTAATAGTTTTGAGGTTAGTTCACTTCCAGATGCTAATGGGAAAAATCACATCACTGCTGTAAAAGGTGATGCGAAAATACCTGTCGATAAGATTGAGCTATATATGCGTGGCAAAGCTTCTGGTGATTTGGAATCATTGAAGAAAGATTATAATGAATTAAAGGATTTGCAGATTGGTAATCAGAAAGAGTTTGCTAAAACACCTGGTGCGAGAGAGAAGCTTAACAAGCTCAATGATCAAATTCATAATGTTGAAAGATCTCAAGAGATGGCAAGAGTTTTGAATGATGCGGGAATTGCAGATAATGCAAAGAACAATGCCATGATTATGGACAACTTATTGAATTCTACAAGCAGTGTTACACCATCTAATAGAGAGACATCTATTGTAGTCTCTGGTCCAGGTGGAAATGTCAGAATTTATGCAACGTGGAAAATTCTACCCGATGGCTCAAAGAGATTAGCTACTGTTAAAACGGGGGCATTCAAATGATAAGCAATAAGAGTAAAGAAGCTTTAACAAAAGGTATAAACAACTATTTAATAAATGGTTGTGCTGATATTGAATCTTTTGAAGATCCTGTTAGTGAGGTGGTTGACTACCTTAATGCTCTTTTTTCTATAGATATTGGATTGGCTGAAGATATGTGTAAAAAGACACTGAAGACAAAGAATGTTGACAGTGATTTTTTTAAGGCAATTTGCCTTAATGACTTGCTTTTATCTGGTAGTGAATGGTCATTTGCATTTAATTATCTTCTAAATGAAACTGAAAATGTAAGTATCCCTGAGCTTGAAAAGGCGCTGTTCTATTTTTACTGTGCAAAAAATGAGACAGACCCTTATCCTGTACCAGAAGGTTTATTCAAAAAGCTAATGGAAAGATATGAAGAACTGAAAGATGATCCTGATGCAAAATTTTATCATCTTCATGAAACGTACAATGATTTTTCAAAAGCTTACTCACTGAATAATTAGAAAAAACCCGCCCTCAGTGGCGGGATTTTACTTTATACGTCAGCCAGTTATGCCTCTTCTGCCCGGTAGTGAATCCGAGCGGCTCCAGCCATCGGTCCTTGATGGTCAGTTACGGTAGCGGGAAGCTGGTCGGTTCATGCTGCCCCCCTATCGACATAGCGCCGAAAATCGTCCTGCGTTCCGTCGCTAGCGGGCCTCGCCAGCCCACACCCGGCAGGCGTCCAGGCAGTGGGCAGCCAAAAGACGCTGCCCACTGCCCGGCCACCGTCACAAAACCCCGAAAGCGGTAATGGCAGAGACGAAAAGCGCTGTTATGATGGGGCGTTGGTTGCTCTTTAACAGCGTTGGGGAAAATGGCGTAACGGGCTGAAAAAGCGCGTCTGGGAAAAAGTTGCCTGGGCCAGAATGCACAGGGAGAAAGTGGTCGTAAGCTGCTGAGTTTACTAGGAAAAATGTTGTTCACCGGCTGACTCCGCACTGGATGAAGTTGTTGTGGAGAATAACTTCCTGAGCGTGGAAGAAAAGACGAAGCTTGAGTTAGCGAAGCAGAAACTCCAGAACAGCAAAGATCCGGCAGAGCGTGAGCAGGCCCAGCAGACGATTAATGAACTGCGTGAAAAGGATATAGCCAGCGACAAGAAGGTGATCGAGGCCTGCGGAAATGGTGCGGCAGCCAGTGCGGCCTGTGGTGCGGCGAGACTGGAGGTTATCGCGGCCAAGGGTGAGTATGAAACCGGGCCGTATAACTCGAAGGTGAGCCAGCAATACGCTGATGCTTACGGCCAGATAGTAAACCTGCTGAATATCACCAGTGTTGATGCGCAGAATCAGCAGCAGATCCAAGACGCAATGATCAACTTCTTTATGACAACTAAAGGGGTTGATTACGCAACAGCCAAAGATTACACCGAGTTGAAGCAGGGAGCCGATATTATTATTGCTTCGGTTACCCCGATACTTGGGGCGGCAGCGGCGAAGCAACTTGGCAAGATTGTAGATGCGAATGTGAAGGTCGTTGCGAAAGGTAATGTTGATGGTAATAAATTCAGTGATACTAACCAGGGAGCAAGGCCTTCACAGTTAGCCGATTTTAATAAACCGACTCTCATCAATGATGTTGTTCAAGCTAAGATTGCCAAAGATCCTAGTAAAAGCCCGCCTAATGGAAACATGGGAACCGCTCATGCAGAAATAGGTGTTATCCAGCAAGCCTATGAGAAAGGGATGACTAACGGCAAAGATATGCTCATGTCCGTGAAGGGGGAACCAGTTTGTTCTTATTGCCTTAGTGACGTAAAAGCTATGGCTGCGAAATCAGGGCTTAAGTCGCTAACAATTTTTGAAGAAGATACTGGTAGGACTTTATATTGGGAAGCTGGTACGAAAAAATTCCGTATAAAAGGAGCTAAAGATGAGTAAGTTGCAGCTCTCATGGTCTATCTTGCAAAAAGGTGGGGCTAAGGAATTTCATTGTTGGGATGAAGTGAGGAGCGTGCTAAATGATCTTCGATCATTTAGTGGTTGTGTAACATTGGATAAATTAGATGACGAAGATTACTTAATCTCTGAAATTCAAGTGAGAATGGAAAAAGGCTTCTATTTGGTTACTTTTTTGAATGAAGATGATGAAGTTATGACACTTTCCGATTTAACACAGCCGGATGAAAATATTTTAATCCTAGGACATTATTGGTCAGCAAGACAGGTAACAAAGGACTTTGATCTTGTTGTCAGGATCTTTAAAGAGTTCTTTGATACTGGCAATGTATCGACTGATCTTTTGAATTAAAACAGCAACCCCGGCCTTGGCCGGGGTTGTTGCTTCTACGCCCGAAATCCCCCATCTTCCCGCCGCTGCAACCGGATCACCCCGGGCGCGGTGGTGATCTCCAGTTGTGCCACATCGGTGATCCCGGACTCGATGATCTAGTCGCCGCCGATGATCAGCTCGCCGTTCTGCCGCACCCAGTCCACTCCCAAATCCTGCCGCTGCTGACTGGCTTCGCATACAGCTTCCCAGGTGGCTGCATCGGTGACGATGGTGATCCACAGGCCATCGGATCGGAGCGTGAGCTGTAACGGTGTGCCGGGGGTAAACCCCAGCCCGGCCAGTGTGTTGCCGCTGATCGTCAACTCTGGGACCGGTTGGGGTGTGAAGGTGATGTTCATGCTGCCCCCTTGTCGATATAGCGCCGGAAGTCGTCGCCCTCGAGGTGCTTGCACAGGGCCTCATCGGGTTCGATGAGCAGCCGTTCCAGCATCTGGCGCTGGGTCAGGCCGTGGTGGTGGCTGATCCCGGTCAGAGAACGTGCGTTGTGCTGGGTACAACACTATTTTGGAGCCATTACCAAAAAAAGGGGGATGACCTTATTCAAAAAATGATAATGATTTCCCATGGGCTGATGATTTTGTTGCAGGATTTTTAAAACCTATGGATCGGCATACATCGCTTTCTCTGCCAGCAAATCGTGCTATTTCTCGCGGCCTTACGCATAAACCTCAATAAATCCTACTCAGTCCTTGAGTTCCCCCCCTTGCGCCGGTATGATTACGCGTCATTTTTCAGCCGCACACATACACACGTTCCTTGCTTCCATGGGCCGCGGTTGACCCTGACAGGAGGCTGAATAATCCGTAAGGAGCAATTCGATGCGTCATTACGAAATCGTTTTTATGGTCCATCCTGACCAAAGCGAACA